>Ga0315912_10001359_pt1 | contig 30653 bp, 27 predicted proteins | sample VfabasoilMG_FD_204469 | JGI IMG/M metagenome (GOLD analysis project Ga0315912, IMG submission 204469) | Garden soil microbial communities collected in Santa Monica, California, United States - V. faba soil | ecosystem: Environmental > Terrestrial > Soil > Garden | place: USA: California...
GATCGGTCGGCCGATCTCGACGCTGTTCGAGCGCGCGTTCTACGACACCGTCGTAGCGGCGCGGCGCGACACGCCGGCAGGCACGACGCTGTTCCGCGTGCAGTTGTCGCCAGCGGCCGACAGCCGGCGCGAGCTGTTGGTCAATCTCGCCATCGCGCCGCTCGCACGCGCTGATGAGGAACACGCCGGCTGGATTCTCGTCATCGCGGACGTCACGGATCGCGCCACGCTCGAAGAGCAGCTGCGGCTCTCGGAGAAAATGGCGGCGATTGGTTTGCTGGCGGCGGGCGTGGCCCATGAGGTCAACACGCCGCTGACCGGCATTTCCAGTTTCACGCAGATGCTCCTCGACCGGTCAGACCCTGGCGATCCGAAGAAGGAGTTGCTCGAAAAAATCGAGCGGCAGACCTTCCGCGCCGCCAAGATCGTGAACAACCTGCTCAATCTCGCGCGGCCATCGTCGGGCGAGGCCAGGCCGATCGAGGTGAACACGATCATCAGCGACGTCTTGTCGCTGCTCGAGCATCAATTGAAGATGAGCAAGGTGCAGGTACGCCGCGACCTCACAGACGCCTCGGTGCTCGTGCGCGGCACGGAGTACAAGCTGCAGCAGGTGTTCCTGAACCTGTTTCTGAACGCGCGTGACGCGATGCCGAATGGAGGCTGGCTGACGGTGACGACCCGCGCCAAGGGCCAGGAAGTCATCGTCGAAGTGGCGGATACCGGCGTGGGTATTCCGTCTGAACATCTGGCTCGCATCTACGATCCGTTCTTCACGACCAAAGCGGAAGGCCGTGGCACCGGGCTCGGTTTGTCGGTGACGTATGGCATCGTACAGGAGCACGGCGGCATGCTGTCGTGCGAGAGTGCCCACGGCGAGGGCACGAAGTTCCGGCTGGTGCTGCCGATGGCGTCGCTGGGCCCGCAGGATAATGAGGCCTCGGCCCCGGCGGCCGTGCAACCTGGATAGATCGGGAGTTCATGGAACAGAACCACGCGTCGGTCCTCGTCATCGATGATGAGGAAATCATTCGCGAAGCTCTTGAAGCGCTGCTCACCGCGGAAGGCTACCGGGTCACGACGGCGGCGACCGGCCAGCAGGGCATTGACGCCGTTGGCGCCAGGCCCGTCGATGCCGTGCTGCTCGATCTGATGCTGCCCGATCGCAACGGCATCGACGTGCTGGATGAAATTCGGCGGATTGACGATGAATTGCCCGTCATCATGATCACGGCCTACGGCACGATCGAGAGCGCCGTGGCGGCGACCAAGCAGGGCGCGTTCTATTACTTCACGAAGCCGTTCAAGAACGACGAAGTGCTCGCCGTCCTCCACAACGCCATCGAGCGGCGCCGGTTGGTGCGCGAGAACCGCGAATTGCGCGACCGGTTACGCGCCGGCGCGCACCGCTTCGACGAGATCATCGGCGGCAGCGCCCGCATGAAGACGCTGTTCGATCTGATCGCGCGCGCCGCGCCCAGCCGGGCCACCGCGTTGATTCAGGGCGAGAGCGGCACCGGCAAGGAACTCGTGGCTCGTGCGTTTCACCGGCATTCCGCCCGGGCAGACAAACCGTTCATCACCGTCAACTCCGGCAACCTTCCGCCGGATCTGCTCGAGTCAAATCTGTTCGGCCATGTGAAGGGCGCTTTTACCGGCGCGGTCTTTCCGAAGAAGGGCCTGTTCGAGCTCGCCGACAAGGGCACGATCTTTTTCGACGAGATCGGCAACATTCCGATCGACACCCAGTCGAAGCTCCTCCGCGTCATTCAGGAGCGCGAGTTCATGCGGCTGGGCGGGGTGGACACGATCAAGGTGGACGTGCGCATCATCGCGGCGACCAACGTCAGTCTGAAGGACATGACGAAGCAAGGGCGCTTTCGCGAAGACCTGTTCTACCGCCTGAACGTGATCACCGTGGAACTGCCGCCGCTCCGCGATCGCCGCGAAGACATTCCGCTATTGGTCCAGCATTTCCTCGACAAGTACACCGAGGACGGCCGAAACGGCGCGCTGATCGTGACGCCCGAGGCGATGGACCGGTTGATGGCGTACGAGTGGCCCGGCAACGTCCGCGAGCTGGAGAATGTGATCGAACGCGCGGTCGTCCTCTGTCCCGATCGCGAAATCGGCGTGGACCTGATCCCGGACCATGTCAGCGCGTTCCCGGTCACCGCGGCGCCGGAAGTCGTCATTCCGGCCGACGGTATCCACTTCCGCGAAGTCATCATCGGCCACGAACGGCGCTACATCGAAGCCGCGCTCGAAGCCGCCGGCGGCGTCCAGAAGAAGGCCGCGGAACTGCTGCACATCAAGGCCACCACGCTGAACGAGATGATCAAGCGCTACGACATCAAACGCCGCTAGTCAGTCCACACGGAGGCACGGAGGGACAACGGAGACACGGAGTAATTTCTTGGTAAGGCTCTTGTCACGCGGTCACTCCCAAGAATTACTCCGTGCCTCCGCGTCGCCTCCGTGTCTCCGTGTGAACTGACAATCGAAGGGCTTATCGACGCCTTCTAAACCTCGATCTGTCTCGGTCCGGCCTTCGCTCGGGTTCGCGCGGGCGTGAGGGCGGCACGGTCGGCGTCTCAGCGGAGGGCCCGGCAATTCGGGTGAACAGCCGCTCGTACTTCCGGAGAATGCTGCTCCAGCGGTAGTGCCGGTTGACATACTCCTTACCGTTCTTGCCGAGCGCCGTCCGGAGCGCGGCATCCTTCATCAGAAGCTTCAGCGCTTCGGTGAACTCCCAGCGATCCGCGTAGTACAACCCCGCGTTGCTCTGCCGGCAATGTTCGACCAGCACTTCCGAGCGTGCGTTCACAAGCACCGGCGTGCCGACGGACATGGCTTCGAGCGCCAGCAGCGACAGGCTCTCCTGCGGCGACGGGACGATCACGACCGTAGCGGCCTCGAGCGCCCGGAGCCGTTCTTCGTCCGGCAGCGTGCCGGCGAACCGCACGTGCGGGTCCTCGGGGATCGGCATCAGCTTGACGCCCATCAACATCAGTGTGGCGTCACCGCCTTCGCGGATGTAGGTCTGAAAATATTCGAGCAGTTCTTCGCAGCCTTTGCCGGCTTCGATACGGCCGCCATAGAGCGCAAATGCCTCGTGGACACGATGCCGGCGCCTGAAGGCATTGGCCGGCCCCTCGAGATGAGGCGGCAGCGATTCGCGGCCGTCGGGTGCGTCGGGCAACCGCTCGGGTTCCTCCGTGATCGCCTCGCCTTCCGGCAGATCCACGCCGCACCCGATGACATCTTCGACCACCGCCCGCAGCGCGAAGCGTGACGACACGAAACGACGCTCGGCTTCGGTATTCCACGCAATCGCGGCCGCACTCGCGAAGACGTCCTTGTACATCTCCAGGCGAAGCGGCGCTTCGTCGTGCGCCGTGGGCACCAGCACCGATTTCTGCGGCGCGACTTTGATGCCGAGTACCGTCGGCGCGTACAAGTAGGTAAAGAAGACGAGCACGTCGTACGACTGGTGGTGCCGCTGCAGGTAGTCCACGAGCCCCGGCGCCCAGGGCCCTTGCTGCTTCAGCCACTCCATCTCGTCCTGCGCCGAATGTTTCTCGTGGTACACCCGCTCGGACAAGCGGTTGAACGCCTGGGGGTCGCGCGTGCGCGCTGTGGCGAACCGCCGCACTGTGACGCCACGCTGGCGATCCGGTCCCTCCGGATACTCATTGGCCCAGGTCACATAATCGCGCGCGCAGGTCGTCAGCACGTCGACCTGGTGCCGCGTGGCCAGCCGTTCCGCCACGAGCCGGCAATGGTATTCGGCGCCGCCCAGAATCTCGGTGCCGTAGCGTTGAACGACGAAAGCAATTCTCACGTGGTTACGATCTCCAGCATGTCTCGGAGCACCGGTTCGACCTGTCCGCGCCCGAACGCGCGCACCCGTGCACGCTGTCCATCGAGCACGCCGTGCCGAAAGGGCTCGTCATAAATCAGGCCGCCGAGCAGTTCGGCGGCGAACTCCAGATCTTTGGGCCGGAACGACACGCCTGCGCCGCCCAGCGTTTCCGGCACTGCCGTGTCCGCATAGGCGAGCACCGGCACGTCCATCGCCATGGCTTCGACGATCGGCACGCAAAATCCCTCGTGTTCGCTCAAACTCACGTAGGCATGCGCGTGTCGATAGTACGCTGCCAGTTCCTCATCCGGTACCGCGCCCACAAACCAGAATCGCTCCGGCAGCATCTGGTAGGTCGCGGCCATCGCCCGGACCGACTCGTAATACCCCGGCACGACATCGTACCTGCCAACAAAGATGAACCGGTAGTGCGCGTCCACATACCGCCGGTAGTGCTCGGCCAGCCGGATGTGGTCTTCAATGCGCTTGTTCGGCGCAATCCGCCCGACAAACAGGATGTTCGCCAGGCCGTCGTCCAGCATCGATTCGAGGGCCGGGACCGGCGGCGCCTGCCGCAAGCGATCGAGATCCATCAGGATCGGCAGGACCGCGGTGCGGGCGAATCCCAGTTGGTCCAGTTCACGGCGGCTGAACTCCGATGCTCCGTACGCCCAATCAACGCGGCCGGCCAGCGCCGCCAGTTCCAGACGGCTCGTTGCGGACACGCGCGCCAACCCGCCACCAAAGGGCGCAAAAAATCGGGCCGGCGTGACGTTGTGGTAGTGCAGCACGCGCGCGCCCGGCATCGTGCCGAACGCCGCGCTCATCGGTGAGGCCGTCGCGAAGTGCAGAATCGTCAGATCACCATCGCGCGCTTCAGGTTCTTCCCAGTGCCGGACCTCGTGCTCGAGCGACGGGTCGATCGACAGGGCGAAGATCTCGGACTCGTGGCCCCACTCGCGCAGCACGTCGCGAACGCGGCGCGCGTGGTCGCCCACGGCATCGCCGCGATGCGCCGCCGGTACCCACTGATGCACGATCACGGGCGGTACCCTACGTGCGCGACGAGACGCGCGTCGGCCGGCTCGGCCGGCAGCGCATGGAACGCCGACGGCCGGGCCTCGCGAATCTCGTCCAGTTCGGCCGCCAGTTCCACCTGCTGCCAGAAATCCGCGGTCACCCGCACCGTGGCCCGCACCGGCGCCGTAAGCACCTGACGTACATATTCGAGCAGCGTGCCCGCAAAATCTTTCGCCAGGAACCGCGCGAGCGCGGCGTCCTGCGCCGCCAGGATCCGGTCCTCGATCGATTCGTCCGACACCACGGCCTCAATCAGGCCGGCCACCGCGACAGAATCGTCGCGGTCATACAACACGCCGCCGCCATCCATCGTCGCCGGCACCGCGGTCGCGGCGAGGGCAATGACCGGCACGCGCTTATGAAACGCCTCGAGCAGCGGCACGCAAAAGCCTTCATGTTCGCTCGCGCAGAGAAACACGTCGGCGACGTCGTAGAGCGCCGTCAGTTCTTCGTTGGTGACCTGGCCGAGCATCTCAATATCAACCGCGCCCAACCGAGCCGCGAACGCCTTCAGTTCGTCGCGATAGTTTTCGAAGTGCGTGTGCGACCCGGCCAGTAGCAGCCGGACCGGCCGTCCAAACATCCGGCGATAGGTGTGGACGTGCCGGATGAGATGGTCGGGTCGTTTGTTGGGGGTGATCCGACCGACAAAGAGGATGTTGACGTGGTCATCGTCCCACGCGTCGTACACGCGCGGGTCGGGGGTGACGTCGAGATGCGAAAGGTCTGCGAGTGGCGGCAGTACCCCGGTCGGCGCGAATCCGAGCGCGTCCAATTCGGCGCGGTTGTATTCCGAGTCGCCCAACGCGAGATCGACGCGCGACCGGTACGCGGCAAGTTCACGCCGGCCGTGATAACACTGCCGTACCAGCCACCCATGCTCGCCCAGGAAATACTGCGGCGGTGTGATGTTGTGGTACACGAACATCATGCGGCTGGGTACTGCGTACGCCGTCCGCGACGCTCGCGATCCGATTGAAAAGTGATGGATGACGACGTCTTCGGGGCGCACGTCGATCGAAAGATCGCGGTAGTCGCGCGTCAGGTGCTCGAGCCGGGAATCGGCCGCCTCGACGTAGATCTCCGATTCGTATCCCGCACCCACCAGCGCCCGTTGCATGCCCAGTACTTCGTTGCCGATCGCGTCCCCGAAGCCCAGCGACGGCAGGACCTGGTGGACGCGTGGCATCAGCGCGCCACCGGGCCGCTCGGAATGCCGTCGAGCACCGACTGCGCGGGCGGAAGCGTCGCCCGCCGGCGCGCGAGGAATCCCGGAAGCGGTTCCATCGCGGTCGGCGCCGGTTCGCGCGTGAGACGATCGAACATGTCGCGATACTTGCGCTCGATGACCGGCCACGCGTAGTGCTGATTGAAGTACTCCCGGCCCTGACGGCCGAGGATGACTCCGGCCGGGCCGGTGCCGTCCAGCATGTAGAGCGCCTGCGCGAACTCGTCCGCATTCGCGTAAAACAACCCGCCGCGGCTGCGCCGGCACTGGCCGTGCAGCACGTCGCAGCGCTCGTTCACCAGGACGGGTTTGCCGAGCGCCCACGCCTCGAGCACGACCATCGAAAGGCTCTCGTACGGCGACGGCATGACGAGGACATCGGCCGCGGCCAGCGCATCGAACTTGTCCTCATCCGGCAGAAAGCCGAGGTGTCGGATGCGCGGGTGCGCCGGAATCTCCAGTTGGCTCGATCCAATCAAAATCAGATCCAGCCCCTTGGGGTACGCCGCGGCGTAGCGCGCGAAGTAGTCGAACAGGTCGAGGCAACCCTTGTTCGGATCCACGCGGCCGATGTAGATCGCGAACGGCCGATGGACGTTGAATTTCCGCCGGAAGCGGCCGGGATCCGGACGCACCGGAATGTTCGAGCTGATGCCCACGATAGCGCTCGGACCGCGGCTGTGTGTGGCGCCTTCGACGAGCGCCCGTTCTTCGGGCGTGTTGTACATGATCGCCCGCGCGCCCCGGAACACGGGCGCAAAGATTCCGAGTCCGACCGCCGGATCGCGCTCCGCCGTCGGGACCAGCACCGCCTTCTGCGGAACGGCGCGCGCCCCGTGGAACGCATGAAAATACCTGAAGCTGACGAAGATGAAGAAGTCGACCGTGTCTTTGAGCCGGCCGATCTCGCGCACGAGCGCCGGGCTGTACGGCCCTTCGCTGCGCAACCACCTCAATTCATCGGTGATCGAATGCGTGTGGCCGAAGACCCATTCCGATCGGCGGCCGAAATCACGCGTATCGCGCGGCCGTGCCACGGGAAAGCGCCTGACTGAAATGCCGTTCACCCGTTCTTCGCCGGCCGGCATCTCGTTGCGCCAGGTGATGTAGTCCTTGGCGCAGGTCGTCAGCACCTGGACATCGGCATAGCGAGCCAGCCGTTCGGCCAGATAGCGTGCGAGGAGTTCAGCGCCCCCATTGACGTCGAGGCCATAGCGCTGAACCACGACCGCCAGCTTCACTGATCGGGCGCTCCGTTATCGTCATCCGGACCGTCAGCATCGTCCGAGTCCTGGCCATTGCTGGTCGGTGCGGTGCTTTGTGTCGCCTGGTTGCCGCCCGCCAGTGGGCTTTCGGCGAGCGTTTGTCCCGGACGCCGACGCCGACGCCGGCGCCGGCGCCGGCCATCGGGACGGACAGAGTTGGGCCCGTTGGGGCCAGCAGGTCCGTTGGGTCCAGTGGGTCCCACAGGTCCGGGGCCGGCGGGGCCGGTGGGGCCGGCTGGCCCGGCGGGTCCTGCAGGTCCAGCTTGCGGGACCGCGGCGACGGGTGATGCGGTAACCGAAGCGACGGGCGCCGCACTCGGGGTCGTCACCGGTGCCGGACTCGGGGCGTGCGGAATGAACTGCGGATGCGGACGCGGGTTGCCGCCGTTCGGCCGCGGCTGGTTTTGCTGCCGCGGCGGTTCGGGTTGCCGCGGCCGTGGCGTGGCCTCGGGGCGATACTGCACCGCGCCTTCCAGCGCGCGTGCGCGCCGCTCGTCGAAATCGAGACGGCTCGACAGCGATTCCACTTTCATCTTCAGGTTCTGCGTCTCGATCCCCAGCCGCGTCGTCTCGACGACGAGGTTGTGAATGATTTCGAAATACAGATTCAGATCGGCCATCAGCTGTTTCTGAATACGCTTCAGCAGCGGGTGCAGCAGCATCAGCAACCAGCGGCGGGGGCCGCGATGCCGGTGGTACGTCGACGGTTCGTTGCTGCGCTGGCGGAACTGTTCGAGCAAATCGGAACGAAGCCCGCTCGGGTCCGCGAACTGTTCCAGCTTGACGCTCGCCAACTGCTGCAATTCCGCTTCGGTGTAGTCGGATCCGCGTTTCTCCCGGATGCGGGTGCGGATCTGTTTCATGATCTGTTCGACGTCGACCGAGTCCGATCGCACGTGTAAATCAGGCATATATCCTTCTGAACTCTAGCGCCACGGGCCGTAGAGAATGACGATGACCGAGGCGGCCCACAGCGCCACGCAAATTTGAATCGGTCGGTCTTCGAGAAGGGTGTCCGACGGGCTGCCGCCGCCTTCTCGCTGATGCAGTAAATAGAGATATCGGAAAATCCCGTAGAGCGGAAAGGGCACGGTCAGGATGAGTTTGTCCGTCTGGAATTTATCCACCGTGTCCGGGCTGATCGTGTAGAACGCGTACGCCAGGAGCGTGGACGCCGTGACCACGCCAATCATCTGGTCCAGCAGGTAAAGGCTGTAATCGCCGAGGCTCTTGCGATGTGACTCGGCGCCGCTTGAGAGCGCCACGATTTCCGCACGGCGTTTGCTCAGCGCCAGGAACAAAGCGCCCAGCAGCGTCAGCAGGAGCAACCAATGGCTGAACGTGACGTGGACCGCGGCGGCACCGGCTGCGGCCCGCAGGACGAAGCCGCCCGACAAGGCGAGGACATCCAGAATCACGACGTGTTTGATCGACAGGGTGTAGGCGGCCATCAGGCCGAGATACGACGCCGCGATCACGCCGAACACCGTGTTGATCCAGAACGCGACAGCCAGTGCGCCCGCGGCCAGTAACGCCGAAGCCGCCAGCGCGACTGGCGCGCCGAGCGCGCCCGACGCGATGGGCCGTTTTGATTTGACGGGGTGGAGGCGGTCGGCGTCGCGATCGTGCACGTCGTTCAGCAGGTACACCGCGCTCGACAGCAGGCAGAACACGCCGAAGGCCGACAGCGCGATCCAGCGACAACCCGGGTCGTCCAGTTTTTGGCCAAAGATCAGTCCGGCGAAGACCAGGAGGTTCTTCGTCCATTGCCGCGGCCGCATCGCGCGGATGAGATGCATCGCCTAAGAAGGCCGTCTCGTGGCCGAGCGACCGACCCCGTCTACTCCGGCCAAAAACAATCGCGCCGGGTGATGGAAGGCACCGGAGGGGAGAGGCGCGGGGACGACATGGCGTCCCCGCCGGTCGTCTCGTGGTTAGGAGTAGCTCTTCAGCGCTTCCGGCTCCGAGTCGAACGTCTCGAAGACGGTCAGAAGCTTGGTGATCATCAGCAAGTCAGTGATGCGCTTGGTGAGATGCACGAGCTTGAGTTGGCCACCCTGGCGACTCACGGTCGTGTAGGTGCGCACAATCTCGCCGAGACCCGCGCTGTCGATGTAGGGGACCTCGCCCAGATTGAGCAGAATCCGCTTGCGGTCCTGCTGAATCAGCGAGTTGATCTTGTCCTTGAGGACTTCGTCGCCCTCGCCCAGCGTAATCTTGCCCTTCAGGTCGAGAATCGTCACATTGTTGACGACTCGTTCCTCGATCTGCATGCCCTGACTCCTCAGTCTCAGCCGGCCCATATGGCGGCCAGCGATTGCCAATATCGGAACCATAGTCTAGGTTGGGGGGGCATTTTTGACAAGGGAGGCCCGATGACTCGGTGGTTGGCGATCACCGTGTGCTGGTGGGCGTTCTGGCCGGTTTCCTCGGCCGTGGCGCAGACCCAGCCCGCTCGATTTCGAATCACCGACAACTCGTTCCTGGTCGAAGAAGCCTTCAACCAGGAGGCGGGCATCTTCCAGAACATCTTTGTCGTGACCCGGTCTCGGCGTGGCCAGTGGGATGGCTCGTTCACGCAGGAATGGCCCCTGGGCGGGACCCGGCACCAACTCTCTTTCACGCTGCCGTTTTCGCTCGCGTCCGGGCTCGGTGAGGTCAGCGATGTGCTGCTGAACTATCGCCTGCAGGTCTGTGGGGAGAGCCGTTGGCGGCCGGCCTTTTCCCCGCGTGTGAGCGCCGTGTTCGCGTCGAGCCCCGAGCGGCGTTCACTCGGTCCGTCCGGCACGGGCGTGCAGGTCAATCTGCCGGCGAGCAAGGCCCTTGGCCGCTTCTACCTGCATGCGAACGCCGGTGCTACTTGGATTAAGGATCCTGCCGACGAATTGGCGCAGACCGAGGAACGCTGGATGACCACGCCGAGCGCGGCGGGCAGCCTGATTTGGGCCGCCACACCGATGTTTCATCTGATGCTGGAGGTGTACGGCCAGTCAGCGGAACAGACGATCGGGCTCCGCAAAGACACCGTGATTGTCGTGCCTGGATTCAGAACCGGATGGAATTTCGGTGAGCGCCAAGTGGTGGCGGGATTCGGGGCGTCATTCACGCGCGGCGATGTGCAGGACAACGGCGTGCTGTTCTATCTGTCGTTCGAGTTGCCGTTTAAAAAATGAGGGGTCAGACCTTTGGTCTGACCCCATATCGTCCGTACTCGGTACTGGGGGGCCAGACTAAAGTCTGGCCCCACATTTTTTTACTCTACGTCCCTGCGTTGCTTCTTACGCGAACGCTTGCGGGCGAGGGCCTGCTTGGCGCGGCGTTTGTCGCCGGGTTTCAGATAGAACGAGTGTTTCTTAATGTCCTTGATGATGTCCTCTTGCTGAACCTTCCGCTTGAAGCGGCGGAGCGCGCTTTCGATGGACTCACCTTCCTGAAGCTTTACTTCTGCCAATGCTCGACACCCCCTTCCCGGTCGGATTTTGCCCAGCCCGGGCCACCGGGTACAGGACAACACCGTAGGGTAGCATGGCTGCGTGAAAGTGCTGATTTTGGGCACCGGGGGGCGGGAACATGCCCTCGCCCGGCGCCTGTCCCAGGACCCTGACGTCACCGAGGTCATCACCGCCCCTGGGAATCCCGGCGCCGCTGCCCACGGGCGCTGTCTGGCCGTCGATTTGGCTTCGCCCCAGGACATTTTGGCCCTGGCCGCCCGCGAATCGGTCGACCTGACCGTTGTCGGGCCCGAGGCGGTCCTTGAACGGGGCGTCGTCGATCTTTTTCGACGCGAACAACGACCGATCGTCGGCCCCTCGCAAGCCGGCGCGGCGCTTGAATGTTCCAAGGTCTATTCGAAAGCATTCATGGCGCGTCATTCGATTCCGACAGCGCGCTTTGTCGTCTGCGATACCGCTGACGCCGCGTTCGCAGCCATCTCCGGGACCTCGTTCGGGTTTCCCGTCGTCGTTAAGGCCGATGGTCTCGCGGCGGGGAAGGGCGTCACGGTCGCTGCGGACCGTGCCGAGGCAGAGCGCGCCATACGCGCGGCGATGATCGACAAGCAGTTCGGTGCCTCCGGGGCGCGCGTCGTGATTGAGGAGTGCCTTACAGGCCCGGAGGTCTCGCTGTTCTTCCTGTCCGACGGCCGCGACGTTGTGTATCTCGGCAGTGCGCAGGATCACAAACGGATTTTCGACGATGACCGCGGACCGAATACCGGTGGGATGGGTGCGTTCGCGCCGAGTCCGCTGGCCACGCCCGTGCTCGTCGATGATGTGCGGGCGCGCGTGGTGCGACCGGTCATCGACGGGTTTCGGCACGACCGCGAGTCCTACACGGGCTTCCTGTACGTCAGCATGATGCTGACGCCGTCGGGACCCATGGTGATCGAGTTCAACGTGCGGTTTGGCGATCCGGAAGCACAAGTGGTGCTGCCGCTGATCGAAGGCAATTTCGCGGCGTTGCTGATGGCGTCGGCGACCGGATCGCTGTCGGGCCAGGTCGTTGCGTCCCCATCAGACAAGACTGTTGGCGTGGTGGTGGCGTCGCGCGGATATCCGGCGAGCGCTGAATCCGGCCGCGAAATTCGCGGTTTGGATGCCGCTGCGTCTGTACCAGGTGTCGCCGTGATTCACGCGGGGACAAGGATCGACGGCGGCATCGTTGTGACGGCCGGTGGCCGAGTGCTGACCGTCGTGGGCCGTGGGCCGACATTTGGCGAGGCGATGGCGCGCGCGTATCGCGGAGTTGACGCCATCCAGTTCGACGGGATGCAATATCGCAGGGATATTGGACGAAAAGCATTGGGAAGTTAGAAGTCAGAAGTAAGAAGTCAGAAGTTAAGTTGGAAGGTCGAAAAGGAGTTCGAGGGTGGACGTACTTATCTTGATGGGATCTGATTCCGACGCGCCGATCATGGCGGCGGCGGGCGAGGCGTTGACGGAGTTCGGCCTGACGTGGGAGATGACGGTCGCGTCCGCGCATCGATCGCCGGCCCGCGTGATGAGACTCGTCGAAGAAGCGCCCGCCACGGGCGTGCGCGTGTTCATCGTCGGCGCCGGCGCGGCCGCGCATCTGGCGGGCGTTGTGGCGGCGCACACGTCATTGCCGGTGATCGGCGTGCCGATCGATTCGTCGGCGTTGAAGGGCATGGACGCGCTGTTGTCGACGGTGCAAATGCCGCCCGGCGTACCGGTGGCGACGGTCGCAATCGGCAAGCCCGGTGCGACCAACGCCGGCGTACTCGCGGCCCAGATGATCGCGCTCGGACGACCCGAGATCGCGGCGAAGCTGGTGGACTACAAGAAGAAGCTGGCGGACAAGGTCGAAGCGGCGGCCGAGCGGCTGAAAAGCAAGGCGTAGAGCACCTTGTCGCCGGCTGCTCGTGGCGTTAAGCTGCTTCCGATACCAGCCAACGCGCCGGCCTTTTCGGAGGTCTCATGAACCGAGTCATTGCAGCGGTCGTCGCATTCATGTTCGTCACGGCGGTCAGCGCGCACGCGCAGGAACCGCGAGCTTCATCGAATATCTTCGGAAAAGCGTCGATCGAGAAGGTCATCACCCTCGACAAGACGATCACGGCGGTTCGAACACCAGCGCCCAAGGTGCCGCGGGCTGGCAAGAACTTCTTCAAGACTCCGTGGCCGTACATCATCGGCGGGGCCATTGCCGCGGGCATCATCATCGCGGTTAATAGCGGAAACAACAGCGCCACGGGCGGCTACTAGTGCCGCTCCACCGCACGCGGCGAAGGCCCCTGCGCCCTTCGTCGAGTAGGTGACAGGTCCGCTTGACCTCCGCCCGTTTCCGGGCGCACACTGATACACATGATGCACATGAAACGCACAAATCTTGTGCTTGATGAGTTGGTGCTTCAGGAGGCTCAGCGGCTCGCCGGCGAGCGCACCTATTCGCGGACCGTCGGCCGGGCACTCGAGGAATTCGTGCGCCGGGCGAAGGCCCAGCGGATCCTTGACTTGCAGGGATCGGGCGCGTGGCAGGGCGATCTGTCGGCCATGCGCGGCGACACGCCGAAACCCCGGGGTGCCCGTCGTGGTGCTCGTTGACACATCGGTGTGGATCGAGGTCTTTCGCAAGCCCGGCCGCGTGCGTCTGGAGGATCACGTCGTGTTTGAAGATGTCGTGACGTGCCTGCCCGTGATCCAGGAGGTTTTGCAGGGTTTCACACGTGAGTCGGACCATCGGCTCGCCAGCGACGCGATGTGGGCGCTGCCTCTGGTCGAGGCGCCATTGGGAAAGCCCGTCGTCGACGAGGCGATTGACTTGTACCGCCGGGCACGCCGGGCCGGACTCACCGTCAAATCCGGCGTGGATTGTCTGATCGCCGCCTGCGCGCTCCGTCACGATCTGGCGGTCCTGCACGCGGACCGCGACTTCTCCGCGCTCGCCAAAATCTCGCAGCTCGAGGCGCGGTCGCTCCGGAGCTGATCGTCGAAGTTATCTAATCCTCGCGCCCATGGCCTGGCCCGCAGACGCGCGCTCGCCTTCGACGATGAGTTGTCCGCAGGCGGCGCGGATGTCACGGCCGCGGCTGCGCCGCACGGACACGATCACGTCGCGCTCCGCCAGGATGCGGGCGAATTCATTGACGCGCGCGTCCGATGGCCGCCGGAATGGAATCCCGGCCGCTTCGTTCAACGGCAGCAGATTTACTTTGGCCTTGATGCCGTTCAGCAGTCGGACGAGCCGGCGCGCATCTTCGGGCGTGTCGTTGACGCCGTCCAGCATCACGTATTCGAACGTGATGCGCCGCCGCTTGGCGAGCGGGAAGCGTTTACAGGCCGCGATCAGGTCTTCCAGCGTGAATTTGCGGTTCAGCGGCACAAGCTGATCTCGCTGTTCATTCGTCGTCGCATGCAGCGAAATCGCGAGATTCGGCATTAGCGGCTCGAGCGCGAGTTTCTCCAGGCCGGGAAGCACACCGACGGTTGAAAGTGTGATGCGCTTGGGCGGCAGGGCGAGGCCTTGCGCGTCGGCAAGGATCCTGATCGCTTTCATCGTGGCGTCGTAGTTGTGAAGAGGCTCGCCCATGCCCATCAGGACGATGTTGAAAGGCGAAGTCGTGAGGCCGGTTTCCTTCGCCAGAATCGCCGCTTGCGAGGCGATTTCTCCGGCCGACAGATTCCGGACCAGTCCCATCTTGCCGGTGAGGCAGAACGCGCAGTTCATGGCGCAGCCGACCTGCGTAGAGACGCAGAACGTCTGCGCGGGTGTGTCGGGAATGAACACCGACTCGATGTGCCGGCCATCCGCCAGTCGCAAGAGGAACTTGGTGGTCCCGTCCGTCGATGTATGTCGAGCCTCGAGGACGGGCGTGCCGATCCGGAAAGCCGCGGTCAGTTTCGTGCGAAGTGTCTGGCCAAGGTCGGTCATCAGCGCGAAATCGGTCACGCCGCGCGCCCAGATCCAATGGAAGACCTGACGGCCCCGGTAGGACGGCTCGCCCAGATCCACCAGTGCCTGCTCGAGTTCCGCGCGATCGAGTTCCGCGAGGTCGAGATGAGGGCGATTTGTCTGTGTCATTTACTCTGGATCTGGAAAAAGCCCGGTCAACATGCTATCATCCTGTACTTGAACGTCTCTCATAACCCCAAGCAAGTGAACGACTTAGCGGTTTGTGTGGGACGTGTGTCCCCCGGAGTGGGTCCCAGTGGTCGTCTCTGAAACGCTGCCGTCCGGATTGCGACTGGTCACCGAGTCGATGCCGCATGTGCGGTCGGTTTCGATTGGCGTGTGGCTGACCCGCGGCTCGCGTCATGAGAGTGACGCCGAGAGTGGCATCGCGCACTTCGTCGAACACATGTTGTTCAAGGGCACGTCCACGCGATCGGCGCAGCAGATCGCCCAGGAGATCGATTCGATCGGCGGCCAGCTCGACGCGTTCACCGCGAAGGAGTACGCCGGCTACTACATCAAAGTGCTCGACGAACACTTGCCTCTGGCCGCAGATCTGCTCGGCGACATGATTCTGCATCCCGCGCTGGCGCCGGCGGATATCGTGCGTGAGCAGAGCGTGATCCTCGAAGAGATCAAGATGGTCGAGGATGCGCCGGACGACCTGGTGCACGAAGTATTTACCGCGCAATTCTGGCCGCGGCATCCGCTGGGCCGGCCGATTCTGGGCACGCCCGAAACCGTGTCGTCGTTCGGGACTGAGGGCCTGCGCCGCTATTTTGCCCGCATGTATGTGGCGCCGCAGTTGCTCATTTCCGTGGCGGGGCACATCGAGCATGCCGCGGTCCGGGATCTGGTGGAGCGCATGTTCGCGTCTGTGCCGACGACCGCGGATGGCACGGGTACGAATCCGCCGGACGCGACGGCGAGCGTGGCCTACCGGCAGAAAGACATTGAACAGAGCCATCTCTGTATGGGTGGGCCCGCCTATCATCAGGCGCACGAGGACCGCCACGCGTTGTACGTGTTGAACACCATTCTCGGCGGCTCCATGAGTTCGCGGCTGTTTCAGCACATTCGCGAAGATCGCGGCCTCGCCTATTCCGTGTTCAGTTCGCCGACGACCTACAGCGACGCCGGCATGCTGACGATCTATGCCGGTTGCGCCGCCGACAAGGTGTCGCAGGTGGTGGACCTGTCGCTGGCGGAGCTGCGCATGCTGCGCGAAACGCCGGTACCGGCCGATGAACTGCGCCGCGCTAAAGACCACCTGAAGGGCAGCCTCGTGCTGAACCTCGAGAGTTCCGCGAGCCGCATGTCCCATCTGGCGCGCCAGTTCATCTTCTTCGGCCGCCACTACACACTCGATGAAATGACCGCCTCGGTCGAAGCCGTCACGGCCGACGATGTGCAGCGCGTAGCGAAGGAACTGTTCCAGGATCGCGGACTGTCCGCGACGGTGGTGGGGCCAGGGGCGACGTCGCCACTGTCGGGACAACTAAGGGTTTAAGAATGATTGCGCGCTACACGCGTCCAGAAATGGGCGCCGTCTGGAGTGACCAGCGGCGGTTCGAAACCTGGCTCGAGGTCGAACTCGCGGCGACCGACGCGCTGGCCGAGGCGGGTGTCGTGCCGGTGGCCGAGGCGCGTACTCTGCGCGAGCGCGCGGCCTTCAATATCGCGCGCATCGACGAAATCGAACAGGTCACCCAGCACGACGTGATTGCGTTCACGACATCCGTTGCTGAAATCGTCGGGCCCGCGGCGCGATGGCTTCACTTCGGTCTGACGTCGTCGGACGTGATCGACACCGCCCAGGCGCTGCAGTTGCGCCAGGCCTGCGACTTGATTCTGGCGGACCTGGACGCGCTCTCCGCAGCCATTCGTACTCGCGCGTTCGAGCATCGGCGCACGCCGATGATTGGCCGCACGCACGGCGTGCACGCCGAGCCGATGACGGTAGGCGTCAAGCTCGCACTCTGGTACGCCGAAGTTGCGCGGGACCGTGTTCGCGTCGAGCGCGCGCGTGAGATCATCTCTGTCGGCAAGATCTCCGGCGCCGTCGGGATGTTCGCGCACCTGGATCCGTCGGTGGAAGCCGCCGTGTGCAAGCGGCTGGGTCTCGCGCCCGCGCCCGTGTCATCCCAGGTGATTCAGCGCGATCGCCACGCGGAAGTCATGACGTCGCTCGCCATTACCGCGGCGTCGCTCGAGAAATTCGCACTCGAAATTCGCGGCCTGCAGAAGACCGAGATCGGCGAAATCGAGGAACCGTTTGCCCGCGGCCAGAAGGGCTCCTCGGCGATGCCGCACAAGCGCAATCCCATCGGCTGCGAACAAATCGTCGGCCTGGCGCGCCTCATTCGCGCCAATGCGATGGCCGCGCTCGAGAACGTGGCGCTGTGGCACGAACGCGACATCTCCCACTCGTCGGTCGAACGCGTGATTCTGCCCGACAGTTTCATCGCGCTCGACCACATGCTGCGCCGGTTGACGAAGATCATTGCCGGCATGGTGGTGTACCCCGGGCGGATGATGGAGAATCTGGGACGATCGCGGGGCGTGGTTTTCTCGGGCTCGGTGCTGCTCGAACTGGCGCGCCATGGCGTGTCGCGCGAGCAGGCCTACGAATGGGTTCAGCGCAACGCGATGCGGTCGTTCAAGGAAGGGCGCGAGTTCAAGGAACTACTGCTGGCCGACGCGGACGTCATGAAGGTTTTGACGCCCGCCCAGGTGCAGGAGACGTTCGACCTGAACACGCAGATGCGGAATGTGGACGCGATTTTTGATCGCGTGTTTAGCTAGGGAGCGGTGGGGATGCGTCCCCGTGCCACAACATGAAAGTACGAGTGTTCGTCACGCTGAAACCGTCCGTGTTCGATCCCCAGGGGCATACCATCGTGGAGGCGCTGCACTCGCTCGGCTACGGCAACGTAGCGGACGTGCGGCAGGGCAAGTTCTTTGAAATGGACCTGGACGTCGCCGGCCCGGCCGCGGCCGAGAAACTCGCGGCCGAAGTTTCCGACCGCGTGCTGGCCAATCCGGTGATCGAGAGCTTTCGGGTGGAACTGACATGACGCGAACAAGTGGAGCGAGCGTCTTCGCCGTTGTCGTCTTCCCGGGATCCAACTGCGACCACGACGCGTACCACGCCGTGAAACACGTGCTGGGACAGAACGCCCGGTTCGTGTGGCACAAGGAGACGTCGCTCGGCGACGCCGACGTCGTGATTCTGCCGGGCGGCTTCTCGCATGGTGACTATCTCCGCACCGGCGCCATCGCGCGGTTCTCACCGATCATGACGGCCGTGATGGATTTTGCGGCCGCCGGGCGCCCGGTGATCGGCATCTGCAACGGCTTTCAGGTGATGCTCGAGTGCGGCCTGCTGCCGGGCGCCATGCTGCGCAATCGCGACCTGAAGTTCCATTGCGAGTTCGTGCACGTGCGCGTCGAGCAGACCAATACGCTCTTTACCGGGCAGTGCGCGCCAGGACAGGTGCTGCGGCTGCCCATCGCGCACGGCGAGGGCAATTACTATGCGCCGCCTGACGTGGTGGCGAATCTCGAGTCGACCGGACGCGTGGTGTTTCGCTACGTGACCGCAAGCGGGGAAAGAACGGACGCGGCGAATCCGAACGGCGCGATCAATAACATTGCGGGCATCTGCAACGAAGCGCGGAATGTCGTCGGATTGATGCCGCACCCGGAACGGGCGTGTGAGGTCGCCGTCGGCAGTGCCGACGGTCTGGTGCTGTTCCAATCCGTCATCCAGGCGTTGTCGCAGCGCGGGTCGCTGCAGGCGGTGGCGCGGTGAGCACGATCGACGCCGCCGTCCTCGCCCGGCACGGCCTCAAGGCCGATGAATACGACCGCATCGTGTCGCTGCTCGGCCGCGAACCCAATCTGACCGAGCTTGGGCTGTTCTCGGTGATGTGGTCGGAACACTGCAGCTACAAGAGTTCGCGCGTGCATCTGAGGACGCTGCCGACTGAAGGCCCGCGCGTATTGCAGGGGCCGGGTGAGAACGCCGGCGCCGTGGACATCGGCGACGGTCTCGCGGCGGTGTTCAAGATCGAATCGCACAATCACCCGTCGTTCATCGAGCCATATCAGGGCGCGGCGACGGGCGTGGGCGGCATCATTCGCGACATCTTTACGATGGGCGCGCGGCCGATCGCACTGCTCGACGCCTTGCGCTTCGGTCCGCTCGACGTCGCGCGCAACCGCCGCATTCTGCAGGGCGTGGTCGCCGGTATCGGCGGCTATGGCAACAGCATCGGCATTCCGACCGTCGGCGGCGAAGTGATGTTCGACGAGTCGTACAGCGGCAATCCGCTCGTCAACGTGTTCTGCCTTGGCATCGCGAAGCGGGACGCGCTGGTGAAGGGCATCGCCGGCGGCATCGGCAATCCGATTTACTACGTGGGCGCGAAAACCGGTCGCGACGGCATCCATGGCGCGACGATGGCGTCTGCGGAGTTTGACGAGAAGTCAGCCGAGAAGCGGCCCGCCGTCCAGGTCGGCGATCCGTTCATGGAGAAATTGCTCCTCGAGGCGTGCCTCGAAGTGATGGCGACGGATGCGTGCGTCGGTGTGCAGGACATGGGCGCCGCCGGCCTCACGTGCGCCACGTCGGAAACCGGATCCCGTGGCGGCGTGGGTGTCGAGATTGACGTGGCGAAGGTGCCGCAGCGCGAGTCGGGCATGACACCCTATGAAATCATGCTCTCCGAATCGCAGGAGCGCATGCTGCTCATCGTGAAACGCGGCCGCGAAGCGGAAGTCGAGCGGATCTTCGAGAAGTGGGACCTGCACGCGGTGAACATTGGCGAGGTGACGTCGGGCGAACGGCTGCGAATCAAGCACAACGGCGTGCTCGTCGCCGACGTGCCCAATCGCGCGCTGACTGACGAAGCGCCGGTGTACCACCGGCCGTTCACGGAACCCGCCGATCGCTCGGCGTTGCATCAGATTGCGCGCACGAGTCTCAAGCCGGCGCCGGCGCCGACCGACGCGCTCATGTCGCTGCTGTCATCGCCGACGGTGGCCAGCAAGCGCTGGATATATCAGCAGTACGACCATATGGTGCGCACGAACACGATCGCGCCGGCCGGCGCGGGCGCTGGCGTCGTTCGCGTCAAAGGCACCACGCGGGCGCTGGCGATGTCGGTGGATGGCAACGGACGGTTCGTCGCGCTCGACCCGCGACAAGGTGCGCGACTCGCGCTGGCCGAAGCGTCGCGCAACGTAGCGTGCGCAGGAGCGATGCCGATTGGCGCGACCAATTGCCTGAACTTCGGCAATCCGGAACGGCCGGAAATCATGTGGCAGTTTGCCGAGGCCGTCGCCGGCCTTGGCGAGGCGTGTCGCGCCCTGGAGATTCCGATTACGGGCGGCAACGTCAGCCTCTACAACGAAACGGACGGCAAGGCGATTCTCCCCACGCCGGTGATCGGCGTCGTCGGCCTGATCGAAGATGCAACCACGGCGTTGACGCGCGTGTTTCCCGGCGAGGGACTGGACGTCGTCCTGTTCGGCGCGAATCGCGGCGAGTTGGGCGGCAGCGAATACCTCAAGACCGTACACGGACTGATTCAGGGTCTGCCGCCGGCGCTGGACCTGGCGGGCGAACGGGCGCTGCAGGAGTTGATGGTCAGGCTCGCAGCCGCGCGCGCGATTGGTTCGGCGCATGACTGTGCTGAAGGCGGACTCGCGGTCACGTTATCGGAGTGTTGTTTTGGCGCGGGCGTCGGCGCCGACGTCGATGTGCCGGCGGCGGCGTCGGACGGCGGTGTGGACCGCCTGGCCGCGACGTTGTTTGGCGAGTCCGCGTCTCGAGTACTGGTGAGCGTGGCGCCCGAACGCACGGCGGACGTGCTGGCACAAGCCAAGGCCGCCGGCGTACCCGCGGCCCGCATCGGGCGCACCGGCGGCGCGGCGATTCGCATCGCCGTCGACGGTCGCGTGGCGATTGAGTGCTCAGTGCAGGATGCCGAAGCACGGTGGTCGACCAGTTTGGCGGATTGGCTCGCGGGCCGTGCGGCCTAGGGGTTCCAACTTATGTCTTTTAAAGATGAGTGCGGCGTCTTCGGGATCTACGGCCACACGGAATCCGCCAACCTGACCTACCTCGGGCTGTATGCGCTGCAGCATCGCGGGCAGGAGGCTGTCGGGATCGCGACGTCAGACGGCGTAAGGCTGCAGATTCACAAGGCCCTGGGTTACGTCGCCGACAATTTTGATGAGGCCACGATCAATCGCCTCTCCGGTATGAGCGCGGTCGGCCATGTGCGGTACTCGACGGCGGGCGACAGCGGCATCAAGAACGCGCAACCGATTCTCATCGACTGCGCGCACGGCGAGATCGCCATTTGCCACAACGGCAATCTGGTCAATGCGCAGGAACTGCGCGACATGCTCGTCCGCGAAGGGTCTATCTTTCAGACCACCAGCGACACCGAAGTGCTGCTGCACCTCTACGCGCGATCGAAGGCGCCGACGCCGGAAGCCGCGTTGATTGAGTCCGTCTCGCAGGCGCAGGGCGCGTTCTCGCTCGTGCTGCTGACGAAGGATCGCTTGATCGCCGTGCGCGATCCGCACGGTTTCAGGCCGCTGACGCTGGGCAAGTTGGGCGACAGCTACATCGTCTGTTCCGAAACCTGCGCGTTGGATCTGATCGATGCGGAGTGGATTCGCGATATCGAGCCCGGCGAAGTGTTCATGGTTGGGCCGGACGGCGAAAAATCATTTCATCCGTTTGCGCCGGCGAAGAAGGCCCACTGCATCTTCGAGCACGTGTATTTCTCACGGCCGGATTCGTATGTGTTTGGCGCCAGCGTGAACGAGGTCCGCACCCAACTGGGCCGGCTGCTGGCCAAGGAACACGGTGTCCCCGCGGACGTTGTGGTGCCGATTCCCGACTCGGGCGTGTGCGCGGCGACGGGCTACGCGGAGGCCGCGGGTCTGCCCATGCACATGGGTCTCATTCGCAATCACTACGTTGGGCGCACGTTCATCGAGCCGCACCAGTCGATTCGGCACTTCGGCGTGCGCGTGAAGTTGAATCCAGTCAAGAGCATCCTGAATGGACGCCGCGTCGTGCTGATCGACGATTCGATTGTGCGCGGCACGACGAGCCGGAAGATTGTGAAGATGGTCCGCGCCGCCGGCGCGAGCGAAGTGCACATGCGCATCAGTTGCCCGCCGACGATTTCGCCCTGTTTCTATGGCGTTGATACGCCCAAGCGGTCGGAACTGATTGCGGCGACCCACACGCTCGAAGAAGTGCGCAAGTTCATTGGCGCCGATTCGCTCGAGTACCTCAGCCTGGATGGCATGCTCTCGGCGGTCGGCGACAAGCGGACGTCCTATTGCACGTCCTGCTACACCGGCGACTATCCGGTGGCGTTCCCGCAGAACGAGGCGGCCTACCTGCAGCTCGCCCTCAAGCTGGTGGAATGATGCGACGCGCTGGCCTCCTGAGCCTGGCGCTGTCGGTCCTCGTGGCCGTGCAGCTCGTGGCGCAGTCGGCGCCGCCGCCCGGGCAAGTCGCGCCAGCCGGTCAGGCGCCTCCCGTTGTAACGGCGGCGGAAGTACAGGCGGCCATCAATAAGCTTGGGTCGTTCGAGTTTGGCATCCGTACCGAGGCCGCTCGCGTCGTGAGGCGGGCGCCGGCCGAGATTGCCGTGCGCTTGCTGGCCGCCGCGGCGCGGTCGCACACCGATGAATACGTCCGCTATCGCGCGCTGACCATCCTGTCAGGATTTGGCGGGCCGGTCGCTGCAGCGGTTATGACCGAAGTCAAAACCGACGTCAACGATCGGCTTCGCACCGTCGCGTTTGCCTGGTTCGAACACAATCCGGATCCGGCTGTGATTCCTGCGCTACTCGACTCCTTGAAGCGGGAGACGTCCGAGTTCGTCCGGCCCGCGCTCACACGCGCGATCGCGGCGCACCTGGCCGACCCGCGCGCTCGCGAAGTGCTGGCGCCGATGGTCCTGCGAGGCGAAGATTTTTTTCGCGGGTCGGTGATTGAAGCCCTCGGCGAATACGGCGGTTCGTTTGCGCTTTCGGACATCGTGCAGGTCGCCCAGCTCGAGGGGCCGCTGCAGGACGATGCGATTACGGCGATTGGGCGGATGGGGGACCAGTCCAAGGTGAATACCCTCGTGGCGCTGCAGCGATCCGCGCGGCCCGAGCTGCAGCCGACCATCGCGGCGTCTTTGTGCCTGCTGGATCGGGAGTGCGCCAAGACGGAAGACTATTTGAAGCAGACCATCGCGTTTGCGGCCGGCAACGAGGGCTATCAGAAGCTCCTGCGCGGCGCCGTGCACGGTCTCGCCATGCTGTCGCTTCGTGGGAAGACGGACTCCTGGAAGGCGCTCCTCGACGCCGGCATCGCGGCCACCAGTGATGCGTCGCGATCCCCCATCGCCCTCGGTGTCGGTATCGTCGCCCTGCGTAACCCGCAGCTTGTGCTCAGCGCTTTCGAATTACGTGCGGACCTCGATGCCGCGACGGAACTGCTGCGCGATGCCTTCGACATGCTCGAAGAGGATTACGAGGAAGAGCGCTTCTATGTGGCGGTGCGTCAGGCCTACTGGGCGGCGCCGGCCGGGTCGGCCAGGCGGCGAACGGCCGAGGCTCTGATTCAAAAACTGGAGTTCTGAGTGGAGAAGATGGACTACCGCGCGTCCGGCGTGGATATCGATGCCGGCAACGAAGCCGTTCGCCGGATCAAGATGCTCGCGCGGGCGACGTACACGCCGGGTGTCGTGTCCGGCGTCGGATCGTTTGGCGGATTGTTCGCCATGGATCCGTCCATTGAGGCGCCGGTGCTTGTCGCGAGCGCCGATGGCGTCGGGACCAAGTTAAAAGTCGCGTTCATGGCCGGCGTGCATCACACGATCGGCGCCGATCTCGTAAATCACTGCGTGAACGACATCCTGGTGCAGGGTGCGCGGCCGATGTTCTTTCTGGACTATCTCGCGACCGGGCGGCTGGCGCCGGAGGTGGCGGAGCAGATTGTCCGGGGCATGGCTGGCGCCTGTCGCGAGAATGGATGCGCGCTGCTCGGCGGCGAGACGGCCGAAATGCCTGGTTTTTATCAGGCGGGCGAATATGACGTCGCCGGGTTCATCGTCGGTGTCGTGCCGCGCGCCAAGATCATTGACGGTGCTGGCGTTGTGCCGGGGGACGTGCTGATCGCGCTGCCGTCGACCGGTCTCCATACCAATGGTTATTCGCTGGCGCGCCGCATCGTGTTCGAGGTGTTGAAGCTGAAGGTGGACAGCTACGTCGAAGAACTGGGCGGGACGGTCGGGGACGCCTTGCTGCGAACGCACCAGTCGTACCTGCCGTCGATTGGGCCTGTGCTCGACAAGGGCTGGATCAAGGGCATGGCGCACATCACGGGCGGGGGCATCACCGAGAATCTGCCGCGCACGCTGCCTGAGGGCTGCCGTTTTTCACTTGACCGCGGGAGTTGGACGATTCCGCCGCTGTTCACGTGGCTTCAGCGGGCCGGCCATCTTGAGGACGCGGAGATGTTTCGGGCGTTCAATATGGGTGTGGGTCTGATTGCCGTCTGCGCGCCTGAACACGCGCCCTCGCTCCTCGCCGCCCTCAAATCCAGTTGGCGCCTCGGCGTCGTCACGTAGGTTTTTCACAGATACCGGCTCGTAGGGGTCAGGCCCGTTTTCCACAGGCCCGACCCCTCTTCTGGCAGCCTGAGTTTCCGTTTCGCCCTGCGCCCGCCAAATCGGCCGTAGCGTGAGCTCCCGATTGGTCAGCGCGGCGTTGACCAGGTGGACCCAGGCTTCGGACCCTAGAAACTCGGCGCCCGAGAGAGGCAGGATCGGATCTGGCCGACGTCGCTCTGCAAGGCTGCCCCAGGGCCAGTCTTGGGCCCGGCTGACGAGCCCCGCGGTCAGCGCGTTGCGCTCGACATAGCGGCAGGTCCGAACAAGGCCGCCGGCTTCCTCGATCACGTGCGCCTTGAAGCGGCCCTGGTAGACGTGACCTTCGCCGACCGTTTTCCGCCGCACGCGAAGTCGGACGGCATGGGTAGTCTCTACCCAGTGCAAGAGGCGTGAGAGACTTGGCGTTCCCGTAGGGCCGAGCACCAGATGCCAGTGATTAGACATGATGCAAAAGGCCACCACCGGGACGGGGTACAGGTCGAGCCCATCCCGCAATATGGTGAGAAACTCACGGTATTCTCGCGGCCTCGTGAACAACGGGCTGCGATTGGTGGCGCGGTTGATGACATGGCAGTAGTAGCCGTCCGCGGTCAAGCGTGGCTTTCGTGGCATTCAGAGCCTCCGTTACTAGCAAGGCGGATGCCGAGGTCTCGCGTATCTTTGGGGAGCCCTGTGACCTGTGGAAAAGGGGCCAGACCCCCCTTGTGGAAAACGTGAAACTCGCGGTTCTAATCTCCGGGCGCGGGAGCAATCTGGCGGCGATTGCCCAGGCGATCGATGCCGGGACGCTGCGCGCGCAGATTGCTGTTGTGATTTCCAATCGCGCGGAGGCGCCGGGTCTGGACTTCGCGCGTGGCCGCGGCATTCCGACCGTGACACTGGCGCCGCGCGATTTCCCCTCGCGCGACGCGTTCGATGCGGCGCTCGCCGCCGCGATCAATGCCCACGCCGCGCCGCTCGTCTGCCTCGCCGGTTTCATGCGCCGGCTCGGCCCCGCGTTCTGCGCCGCGTTTCCGCGCGCCATCCTCAATGTCCATCCATCGCTCCTGCCGGCGTTTCCCGGGCTGGATGCGCAGCGGCAGGCGCTCGAACACGGCGTCAAAGTCAGCGGCGCGACCGTGCACTTCGTCATTCCGGAACTCGATGCCGGCCCCATCGTGATGCAGGCCGCGGTGCCGGTGTTTGACGCGGACACCGTTGCGACATTGTCCGAGCGGATCCTGGTCGAGGAGCATCGCATCTATCCCGAGGCCATTCGCCGCGTGATTGAGGGCGGATGGCGCATCGACGGTCCGCGCGTGGTCTTCGATCGGCCGTTTGCGCCCGTGCGATAAGCTCTGGCCATGACGCCCGCCATGACGATTGACGAGCAAGTCACTTACCTCACCAAAGGCTGCGTGGACGTCGTCCGCGCCGGCGAACTGAAAGGGAAGCTCGCCAAGGGCCGGCCGCTCGTCGTCAAAGTCGGCTTCGATCCGACCGCTCCCGATCTGCATCTTGGGCACACCGTCCTGCTTCGCAAAATGAAGCACTTTCAGGATCTCGGCCATCGGGTCGTCTTCGTGATCGGCGACTTCACCGGCATGATTGGCGACCCGACCGGGCGGTCCAAGACACGGCCGCCGCTCACGACCGAGGAAATTCTCCGCAATGCCGAGACCTACAAATCGCAGGTGTTCAAGATCCTGGACCGCGACAAGACGGTGGTCGCGTTCAACTCCGAATGGTTGCATCCGCTCGGCGCGGAGGGTTTGATTCGGCTGGCGGCCCAGTACAACGTCGCGCAAATGCTGGAACGCCGCGATTTCAAGCAACGCTACGAAACCGGCAAGCCGATCGCGATTCACGAGTTTCTCTATCCGCTCGCGCAGGCGTACGACTCGGTATTCCTCAAGGCCGACGTCGAGCTGGGCGGTACCGATCAGCTGTTCAACCTGAACGTCGGGCGCGACATCATGCCGAGCCGCGGCCTCGAGGCGCAGGTGGTGATGACGACGCCGTTGCTCGAGGGGCTGGATGGCGTCGAGAAAATGTCGAAAAGCCTCGGTAATTACGTGGGTGTGACCGAAGCGCCGGACGAGATGTTCGGGAAACTGATGTCGGTCAGCGACACCCTGATGTGGCGCTACTACGTGTTGCTCACGGATCTCTCGGAACACGACGTCGAGAAACTGCGGCGTCAGGTGAGCGAAGGCGCGGTGCATCCGAAGCAGGCCAAGGTCGATTTGGCGCGCCGGCTCGTGGCCGATTTCCATTCCGCGGAGGATGCCGATCGCGCCGCGGCGGCGTTTGAAGCCAAATTCACGCGCGGCGAGCTCGCGAGCGACCTGGCGGAGGTCACGATCGATCTGCCGGAAGGCTCGATGGGATTGCCGAAACTCGTGACTGCCGCGGGCCTCGCATCGTCCACGAGCGATGCGACGAGAAAAATTCAGCAGGGCGCCGTGAAAGTAGATCGCGAGAAGGTCTCGGACATCAAATTTCGCGTGGATTCCGCGCGAAATGGACTGATTCTCGAGGTCGGCCGGCGGGCCGTTCGCATCAGATTTAAGGGCTTGTAGAAATCCGGAAAAAGGTACGTTAGACTGCTCTTTCGGGCACGGCACCCCGGACACCTTCTGGGGGGTTGACACGACAAAAAGCCTGTCATACAGTTGGAAGGTTCCCCTAAAGACGACTGAGTCGTCAGGGGGAGCGCGGGCCCGGAAGGGTTCGGAAGCAAGGCGGCCCCGAAAGGGGCTGTAAAAACGTCTCGGTTCTTTGAAAACTAGATAGAACGTGCAAGCACAAAATTTCCGACCGAGTTTCCGCAAGGGAATGAGGTTGGAGACCCGTCGAGTATCAGCGGGTGGACGGCGTCCTTCGGGGCGTTGGAACCACCCAAACTTGACGATGAGCGGAACGAACGAGGCCGAACGGGGCGGTAAAACGCCAGGTTCGTCCAAGTGAAGTGAAGCTCGAATCCGAGAGCCACATTCAGGTCTTGGGTTTGCAATAAGTTGCTCTGCCGGCGCCCCGCAAGGGGCAAAGGTGGACAGCGAATTCAACTTGAGAGTTTGATCCTGGCTCAGAATCAACGCTGGCGGCGTGCCTAACACATGCAAGTCGAACGCGAAAGTCCCGCAAGGGATAAGTAGAGTGGCAAACGGGTGAGTAACGCGTGGGCGACCTACCTTCGAGTGGGGGATAACATTCCGAAAGGAGTGCTAATACCGCATGACATCCTGCGTTTAGATACGCGGAGATCAAAGCCGGGGATCGTAAGACCTGGCGCTTGAAGAGGGGCCTGCGTCCGATTAGCTAGTTGGCGAGGTAATGGCTCACCAAGGCTCCGATCGGTATCCGGCCTGAGAGGGCGGACGGACACACTGGAACTGAGACACGGTCCAGACTCCTACGGGAGGCAGCAGTGGGGAATTGTTCACAATGGGCGCAAGCCTGATGACGCAACGCCGCGTGGAGGATGAAGACCTTCGGGTCGTAAACTCCTTTCGACCGAGATGAATATCCACCGGCCTAATACACCGGTGGAGTGACAGTATCGAGGGAAGAAGCCCCGGCTAACTCTGTGCCAGCAGCCGCGGTAATACAGGGGGGGCAAGCGTTGTTCGGAATTACTGGGCGTAAAGGGTCTGTAGGTGGCTTGCTAAGTCAGACGTGAAATCCCTCAGCTTAACTGGGGAACTGCGTCTGATACTGGCAAGCTTGAGTGCAGGAGAGGAACGCGGAATTCCAGGTGTAGCGGTGAAATGCGTAGATATCTGGAGGAACACCGGTGGCGAAGGCGGCGTTCTGGACTGCAACTGACACTGAGGAACGAAAGCCAGGGGAGCAAACGGGATTAGATACCCCGGTAGTCCTGGCCCTAAACGATGAATGCTTGGTGTGGCGGGTATCGATCCCTGCCGTGCCGAAGTTAACGCGATAAGCATTCCGCCTGGGGAGTACGGTCGCAAGGCTGAAACTCAAAGGAATTGACGGGGGCCCGCACAAGCGGTGGAGCATGTGGTTCAATTCGACGCAACGCGAAGAACCTTACCTGGGCTCGAAATGCAGATGACCATCGGTGAAAGCCGACTTCCGCAAGGACAACTGTATAGGTGCTGCATGGCTGTCGTCAGCTCGTGTCGTGAGATGTTGGGTTAAGTCCCGCAACGAGCGCAACCCTTGTTTCCTGTTGCCATCACGTAATGGTGGGCACTCTGGAGAGACTGCCGGTGACAAACCGGAGGAAGGTGGGGATGACGTCAAGTCAGCATGGCCTTTATGTCCAGGGCTACACACGTGCTACAATGGCCGGTACAAACCGTCGCGATCCCGCGAGGGGGAGCTAATCGGAGAAAGCCGGTCTCAGTTCGGATCGTAGGCTGCAACTCGCCTGCGTGAAGTTGGAATCGCTAGTAATCGCGGATCAGCATGCCGCGGTGAATACGTTCCCGGGCCTTGTACACACCGCCCGTCACATCACGAAAGCTGGCTGTACTAGAAATTGCCGCGCTAACCCGCAAGGGAGGCAGGTACTTAAGGTATGGTCAGTGATTGGGGTGAAGTCGTAACAAGGTAGCTGTAGGAGAACCTGTGGCTGGATCACCTCCTTTCTAGAGCGTTTGTCCACCTTCGCGCTTCGGCGCTTCGGTGGATGGACAATCAATGATCGATCTGGTACTCACGGTTCGACGAAGCTCGCGCAAGCGAGCGGAGTCGACCATACGGTTTGTGCGACACACGTTCTGTCTAGTTTTGAGAGAACCGGGACACCGGTTCTTTGAAACGTTCTGGGCCTGTAGCTCAGCTGGTTAGAGCACACGCTTGATAAGCGTGGGGTCGGTAGTTCGAATCTACCCAGGCCCACCAAGCTAACCGGCGACTTTGAAGTTCGAACTTCGAGGTTCGGCCGTCCGAAAGGCTGGCTGAGAAGAGGAGAGGCGATTGCTGCGAAGCGATTAGATGGTGTCACGTAAGGGAGTTCGTTCGACCCGCCCCACGTTACCCACCATCGACAATCAGCGATAGCAGACAGAGTTTCAGGGGAATTAGCTCAGCTGGGAGAGCGCCTGGTTTGCAACCAGGAGGTCACCGGTTCGAGCCCGGTATTCTCCACCATCCTTCGCGAATCGCTCGCTACGCGAGCCGCTTCGGATGGCGAGCCAGAGAGCGCTGGCGAAGGATGTCGACCGAGCAAGACCAAGACCTCGACGCGAGGCAAAGTTTCGAGTCCATGGGGCGCCGAGAGGCTGCGGGAGTGGACAAAGAGTTTAGGACGCGAGCGAAAGCGAGCGTCCCTCGTGAACGGAGCGGCGCGACGAAGCGCGACGCGAGTGAACGAGTAAGGGGTTCCAGGGGACGAAGTCCCCTGGAGTGAAGTTTGTTCTTTCTCAACTGAATATTCTGCAAACGGTAGTTTTTTCCGATCCACAAACACGCGCAGTGTTTCTAAGTGAGGGTGGGAAGAGGGACTGTCGCGCGCGCTCTGAATGCAAACGGAGCGCCCGATCGTCAGTTCTTGTATTCCAATGGTCAAGCTACTAAGGGCGCACGGTGAATGCCTTGGCGCTAGAAGTCGATGAAGGACGCGGTTAGCTGCGAAAAGCCTCGGGGAGCTGCAAACGAGCTTTGATCCGGGGATGTCCGAATGGGGAAACCCACGGCGGGTCATGCCGCCGTATCACGGTCTGAATTCATAGGGCCGTGAAGGCAACGCGGGGAAGTGAACCATCTCAGTACCCGCAGGAAGAGAAAACAATAGTGATTCCGCTAGTAGCGGCGAGCGAACGCGGAAGAGCCCAAACCGTCGTGCTTGCACGATGGGGTTGTAGGGCCTGTCAGGCCGCAAGGCCGGTGAGTCAAAAACCAGCAGATTAGACGAACGACCTGGAACGGTCGGCCAGAGACGGTGATAGCCCGGTAGTCGAAAATGTGCTGGCTCGCTGGACAGGTTCCTGAGTACCACGGGACACGAGAAATCCCGTGGGAAGCTGCGAGGACCATCTCGCAAGGCTAAATACTCTCTAGCGACCGATAGTGAACCAGTACCGTGAGGGAAAGGTGAAAAGCACCCCTGTGAGGGGAGTGAAAAAGTACCTGAAACCGTATGCCTACAAGCA
>Ga0315912_10001360_pt1 | contig 30643 bp, 22 predicted proteins | sample VfabasoilMG_FD_204469 | JGI IMG/M metagenome (GOLD analysis project Ga0315912, IMG submission 204469) | Garden soil microbial communities collected in Santa Monica, California, United States - V. faba soil | ecosystem: Environmental > Terrestrial > Soil > Garden | place: USA: California...
TGCCCCGACTGAAGCGTTTGGCGCGGTTCGCGGAGACGAGGAAAATCTACGTCGCGTATCACACGCACCTCCAGGGGAGTATCACCGCCTTCGACCAGGCATTCGCGGTGTCAAAGGCCAACATGGCAAACGTCGATCTCGGCCATTACGTGGCGGCTGGAGGTGATCCGTTCGCGTTCTTGAGCCGGTTCCACGATCGCATTGCCAGCTTTCACCTGAAAGACCGAACGACTCCGGCCAACGGACAGCAGAACCTGCCTTGGGGTACCGGCGGGACCCCGTTGCGACAGATTCTGCGCACGGTCCAGACGAACCGCTGGACGATGCCCGCCGCGATCGAGCTCGAGTACGACGTGCCGGCCGGTTCCGACGCCGTGAAGGAAGTCGTGAAGTGTCTCGACTTCTGCAAGCGCGCGCTTGCCTGAATAGCGTTTCGTATCTCGATACGCGCGGCCACCGCGAGAGAGCGCTGCGCCAGGCGTCGTCTTACGGCGACCCCGATAAACACGTGAGCCAGCCGCGCGGATACGGCTGGGCGGCGTCTCGCATAGCGCAACATCACCCGTTTGTGCAATTCCCGTTTTCCTTGATGGCTTCGCCCGGTATACCCCCTCGCACAGTTGCGCCGGTTCCGCGATCGCACCGGTGCCTCGACGAGGAGGAGCTCCGTGAAACATTTCTTCGCCAGGGCCATGTTCGCTCTTGCGATCACCCTTCTTGGCAGCTCGGCTCTGGTCCGTGCTCAGGGTCTGACCGGTCAGATCTCCGGCACCGTCGTTGATTCGTCAGGCGCGGTATTGCCCGGCGTCACGGTCGCCGTCAAGAACGCCGGCACGGGCCTTACCCGCGAGGTCGTCACCGGGACCGACGGCACCTTCGTCTTCCCCGACCTGCTAGCCGGGACCTTCGACCTCACCGTCACCTTGCAGGGATTCAAGACCTACGAGCAGAAAGGCCTCGAGCTCGGCGCGACCGAGCGTCTTGGCCTGCGGCCGATTGCGCTGGACATCGGTGCTGTGGCCGAGACGATCACGGTTCAGGCCGACGCCGTGCAGGTGCAAATCGCCAGCGGTGCTCGATCTGGATTGATCACTCGCGACAACATCGAGGACATCGCGCTCAAGGGGCGCGACTTCGCCGGGATGCTTCGACTGCTGCCCGGTGTGATCGACACCCGCAACCGCGAGGCGCCGGGCTGGGAGGCGATGAACAACCTCTCCATCAACGGCCGGACGTCGTTCAACTTCTCGTACGATGGCGTCACCAACAAAGACACCGGTCAAAATGCGGGCAACTTCGCCGCCCCGGCCCTGGACTCGATTGCCGAAATTCGAGTGCAGACTTCGAACTTCCAGGCCGAGTACGGGCGCAGCTCCGGCGCCACGATCACAGTCGTCACGCGCAGCGGTTCAAGGGACTTCCACGGCAGCGGCGCGTTCTACAAGCGAGACGACGATTGGAATGCCAACGAGTACCAGCGGCGCATCCTGTGCAATCAGGGTCAAGCCGCTCAGTGCGCGCCCCCTCTCTACGCGTTCGACAACTGGGCGTGGACGCTGGGAGGCCCGGTGATCCTGCCGAAAGCAGGCTTCAATGCCGGCCGCAACAAACTGTTCTTCTTCTGGTCGCAGGATGTTCTGGGGCGAACCGACCCAGGGACGCTCCAGCAGCGCAGGGTCCCGACAGCGCTCGAACGGCAAGGCGACTTCTCACAAACGTTCGACAACCTGGGGCGGCTGGTGTCCATTCGCGATCCCCTGCTGGCGGGCAATTGCGCCGCGACCAGCGGCGGGCCTGCGTGTTTCGCGGGCAACAAAATTCCGCTGGAGCGCATCGACGCAAACGCGCGGGCGCTGATGAATCTCTTCCCGCTGCCGAACGCGACCGATCCCACCGGGGCGAACCAATACAACTACGTCTTCCAGACCGAACAGGACTGGCCGCGTAATGACCAGGTGCTCCGTGTCGACTGGAACGCGACGCCCAGCACGACGGCATACGGGCGCCTGCAGTTCGGCTACGAACGGCGTTCGGGTGGCGTGTCGCTTCTTGGCTCGAACGGCGGATGGCCGCAGATGCCGACGAAATACGAGATCGACACGGTGAGCTACGTCAACACCCTGCTGCACACGTTCAGTCCGACCCTGTACGGGGAAGCCACGGTCGGTGTGAACTGGGCGCACCAGTACACGAGCCCGTTCGACGAGGCCGCTCGTGACGCGAACAATCGCCAGTTGGTGCTTCCCGGCATGCCGCAGTTCTTCCCGCAGGCCAACCCGATGTCGATCCTTCCCCAGGCGACGTTCATCGGCGGTGTTCCAGGCAACCCGCTGCAGTTCAACATCGAGCAGCGGTTTCCATTCTTCGGCTACAACACGCTGTTCAACTTCTCGGGCAACGTCACGAAGCTGAAGGGTGCCCACACCCTGAAGACCGGACTCTTCGTCGAGCACACCACGCGACCCGCGGCCCGGACGTCGAACTTCAACGGCAACTTCAGCTTCAACGCCGACGCCGCCAACCCACGGAATACGAACGTAGGGTTTGCGAACGCACTGCTGGGTGCGATCACCGAGTACACAGAGTCGGATGGCCACCCGTCGGCACATGGCCAGTTTCTGCTCTCCGAGTGGTATGCACAGGACACGTGGCGCATGAAGCGCAACTTCACGCTGGATGCGGGTCTGCGCTTCTACTTCATGACGCCGACGCAGAGCGCGGGCGATCAAATCGCGGCATTCGAGCCCGTCAAATGGAGCAGTGCTCAAGCGCCACGCCTTTACCAGCCAGTATCCACAGCCCAGGGCCGCCGCGCGCTCAACCCGCTGACGGCCGAAGTGCTGCCGGCGGTGTACATCGGCAGAATCGTTCCAGGCTCTGGCGATGCGATCAACGGTATGCAGGTGTACGACGGCTCACCGCAAGATGGCTCGCCTTTCCGTGTCGCGCCGCGTCTGGCGTTTGCGTGGGACCCGACTGGCGACGGCAAAACCGCCATCCGCGGCGGCGCCGGTGTGTTCTACGATCGCTATCAAGACGACATCATTCTCGATCTGATTGAGCTTCCGCCGGTCCTGAACACCTATCGCACGAACTACACCACGATCAACGAGCTGCTGGCCAGCCCGTTGACGGCGACTCCATCGGCCGCGCGGCGCATTGAACCCTTCACGCCGCCTGTGGTCTACAACTGGAGCTTCGGCGTACAGCGCGACGTCGGCTTCAATCTCGTCACCGACGCGGCATACGTCGGCAACGCGGGGCGCAATCAGCTGCTGACGGTCGACATCAACGGCCGCCCATACGGCTACGCGTATCAGCCGTCCAGTCTGGATCCGAGCAACGTAGTCGGCAGCCAGGCGCAACCGCTGCCGGACGACCTGCTCCGGCCGTACCAGGGCCTCGGACGCATTCAACAGCGCGAGTTCACTGGCTACTCCGACTATCACTCGCTGCAGCTGTCGGCGAATCGCCGGCGGTCGTCCGACGGGCTGTCGGTGGGTGTCGCCTACACCTACCAGATCGTCAACAAGACGCTCGGTGCGATCGACCCGTTCATCGACGACAACCGCGCAAGGAACTACACGTCGAATGGCCGACGGCCGCACAACCTGGTCATCAACTACTCGTACGAAGCGCCGAACCTGAGCCGGAAGTGGAACAACCCGATTGTCAAAGGGGTCTTCGACAACTGGCAGTTCTCTGGCGTCACGATCTTTACCAGCGGCACCTACGGCGGGTTCACCTACACCTATGCAAACGTCCCGACTGGGGTGTTGTCCAGCTCGGGAGCGATCAACGGTGGCGCCACGACTGGCTCATTCGCTCCACTCCCGAGCCGAGTCGTCGTCACATGCGACCCGAACCTGCCCCGCGGCGAGCGAACGTTCGAACGGCAGTTTCGCACCGAGTGCGTCGCGCCGCCGAACGATCCGCTGCGTCTCGGGACATCCACCTTCGACGAGTACCTCGGGCCGGGCTACATGAACTGGGACATTTCAGCGTTCAAGCACATCCCGATGGGCGGTTCGAGACGACTGCAACTGCGCGCCGAGCTGTACAACGCGTTCAACAATGACCAGTGGACCGGCGTCAACACGGCTGCCTCGTTCGATTACGCCACAGGTGCCCTGACCAACGGGAACGTCTTCGGGCGGTTGAACGGGAACACCAACAGCGCGCGCCGGATTCAGCTTGGCGCGAGGTTCTTGTTCTGAGGCGCGCCCCTTTCGACTGCCTCCAAGACCTAGTCCTAGCCGCAGCCGCGTTCTTTTGATTTCGGTGCGGTCCTCCGCGCAGGAGGCCGCACCGACGCCAAGCGAGCCGCCGGACTCGAAACGACCGCTAATCGGTTTCCGCCGACCTGCGCCAGACCTGCGGCCCGTCGAGGCTCGACCGACTGTCAGCGGTTTGTCAGTTGGCCACTGCGATTCGCTCGAGAATCGGCGTCGCGACCGTTGGATTGTTGGGGCGATTCTTCGAAAAAGTTGGTTGCGGGGGCGCGCAGCCGCGGCCATTTGGCTGAGTGGTGGGTCGCAGCGTGAGGCTCCATCCTGGCCGCGCGGCCCGCTCGGTGGCGGAGGTACCGTACGGCTTGCTGCTATCTTGCTGAAGAACGTCAACAACGGCAGACGGATTCTCCCCTGCATCCATTCGCTCCCCTTGCCGCTCGCCGCCACGTAGTCTTTCGTGGCAGCCTGGCGGACGGCGGGTCCTCGACAACCTACTTGAAGTCGGTCGCGCATCAACCGTCGCGGGCCCCTTATGAATCCTGGGTCGGTGCAAATTATGGCGAGTCGCGTTTCGCAGAGAGGTCCTTATCCTTTCCGACAGCAATTCGACGTCGCAGGACCAGGATCTCCCTGGCGCACAATAACTGCTCGGATTCAAGGATGGAGGGGTAACTGCTTTCAATCTTGTTCACGATGGACACAGCGATGGTTGCCACTCTCCATGCCTCGTCGTCGTTGTCTTCAAGGGCGTGAAAAGCCGTAAAAGCAGTGCTATTCACGATCTCGACGAGTTCGTCTTCCGTAAACTCAAGACTCATCGGGAACTCCTCCATGTCGACCGCTAAGCACACCCAAAATGGGCTGCGGCGACTGACGCGCACTGACGCGCGACTGAACCCCCGACCAGCCTTGTGGGAACTCTTGCATTGGCTCTCTCCTCTTCCGCGCCGGTAGTGGAGCAGTCACCGTCACAGCAACTCCACCGGGAACGGCGTTCTTGGCGTCGCTCGAGCCTGTCATGAGAACAACATCCCACGCGCTGTCGCTACCGCGACGTTCCACAACGTGGGCACCGCGTGAGGGCCCTGTGCTCGAGGCCACACGACTTACAGGTGGTAGACCCGCCGGACTGGCGAACTATGGGCTCGGGCGGTCTGGCTTGTGCGTTCTGATGCGCACGGCCGATCCGTCGAGTGGCCTTATCGATGGCGGTTAATGCACCCAGGGGAACGGGGCCATCCTCTGGCCTCCAGCACCGGACATACCGTTCGAGAATATCGAGTTCTTTTTCTGTCTCCTTGGTCTTCCTGTAGACGAGCGCGAGCTGGTCATAGTACCAAGGAGTGACGGCCCAGCGATGGGTACGCGCTTCTGTCTCGTTTGCCTCCACCAGGGCAAGCAAAAGAGCCGCGGCGCCTCGATAATCGCCCGCACGTTTTAACGCCTTGACTTCCTCGACGTAGGTCGTAAAGTGGCGACCTTTGTAGAATCCAGACGTATCAGTCGTCATCGTGACGATGCCCGTCCTCAATGTTTAGGAGCGCACCGCGCTCCACGGCTGTCGCGTGCGGAGGCCTCTCTCGGGCTCTACATCGCATGCGGGGCGCAACTCAGGCACGTGCGACCGGCGCTTCCGGTCACATCACCGAACCTTTCGTTGTCAAGGACTCGGTCATGTTGTGGCACGTCCCGAATCGCGCGGTGGTGCTGGGGCCGAACCTGTGGCGGAGTGGCGCGCCGGCTCTTGAAAAGGAGCCAGAGCACGAGGGTGATGACGGCGAGCGCGAAGCCGATGCCCATGGTTGCTCGGCTAACCGACGCGTTCCAGGATCCAGCGCGACTCGCCGGCGCCCTTGTCGATCCGAATGCATCCCGGAAGCCGGTCGGTCAATTCGGGTCGGTGGCTAATTACGCCGATCAACCGGCCGCCTTCCTGACGTAGTGCTTCCATGGCGTCGGTAACCTCTTCCAGCGAGCCCGAATCGAGAGTGCCGAACCCCTCGTCGATGAAGAGGCTATCCATCTGCAGCGCGCCCGAGGTGCGAAGAACTTCGTCACTTAGTTGGAGTGCCAGGCAAAGCGAGGCCATGAAGGTCTCGCCCCCGCTCAATGTCTCGGCCCGACGGCGTTCGCCAGCATTGTCGTGATCGACGACGTAGAAGTCCCCGGCATCCCATTCCAGCGTGTAACGGTTCGAGATCTCGCGCATACGGACCGACGCGCCGGTCACGAGTCCTCTAAACGCCTCTTCGAGCAGGTACTCCTGAAAGGCGTCGCCCTTGAGGTCAAGTGCCATCTCTGCAGTGATTGAGTGCCTCGCTCCGAGGGCGTCGCGCTCGACGAGGAGTTGGCTCCGCCTGGCGACTGCCGACGCTAGCCGGCCGCACTCGCCGTCGAGATCTGAGACCGCGACGCCTGCCCGCTGCCACGCATCGACGGCATCCGATAACTGATGTTCAGCCGCCGCGAGCATCTCTGCGTCGATCTCTTTGCCGACGATCTGGGGCTCGACTTCGAGCAGCCTCCGCGATAAAACGACGCGTGCGTCATCGTGCTTGCGAATGGTCGCATCCAGCGCGGCCTGTTGTGTGTCCGTTCGAGTCGCCGACTTGGCCTCGTCTGCCGTGGTGAAGCCGGCGGAGCGGAGGGCATCGTCCAATCCGAACCGAGCTGTGTCCTTGTCGGCCTCGGCGGTGTCGACCGCCGTCGTTGCGGCCGCCAACGCGGCGGTCGCACCGGCCGCGGCCTGCTGCAGATCAGACAGTTTGGCGCCCGCCGTTCGTTCTAACGTCTGCAGCGCCACCACCCGTGCTGCCAGTTCGGTGCGCTCGGTTGATGGATCGGGGTGTCTGGACACTGACAGGATTCGTTCCACAACCGCTTCGAGGTCGGCGTTGCACGCACCGTGCTGTTGCAACGCCTCTGCGTGTTGCTCGGCCGCCCGGCGCGCATCGGTCTCGGCCTTGAGAAGACGCACCTCGGCATCCTGCAGAGCAGCGTTGGCGCGGCGTAACAGGTCGTCGATTCGCGCGCGGTCGTGATTGGCTTGAACCAGCTCGGTGCGTGTGGTTTCGGTCCACGACAGAGCCTCGGTCGGATCCAGCGGGGCCGACGTGTGATTTAGCGCGGCGACGATCTCCGTCTCCAGCTTCGACCTGGCTTCGATCCGCTCCTGGGCCTTCGCCGCCGCCGCTTCTCGGGTGGTGGTGATGGCGGTGAGGCGGGCCTCCGCCGCGGCCAGCTCCTGCCCAGCGGCCAGCGACGCCCGCCTGGACTTCTCGGCGCGCGCCTCAGCCTCATTGCGCTGCTGCGTCAGCGTGGCCAGCTCTGGGGGCGCCGCGACCGTCGGAATGACGGGCACCTGCTGCAGACACACCGGGCAGTCATCACCAGCGTGAAGGTGCGAGCGAAGGGCCGCGGCCTGGTGCCGAGTCTGCGCATCAGCAAGAGCCACGGCGGCGTTTGCGGCGGCCTGCGTGCCGGCATCGGCCGCGGCGGACGCCTGCAAGTGCGCCTGGCGCGCGATTGACCTGTCGCGCTCTGCCTTCCGGTGGTCGGCATCCAACACCGCGTGATCCCGCCCCAGACGAGTGATCTCTTCGCCTGCCGCACGAGCCTGGACGACGCGAGTCCACAACTCGTCAAGGAGCATGTGCAGTTTCTCGTCGTAACCGATCGCAGCGATGGCTGCCTGGTGTGCATCCAGCTGGCCGCGTGCTGCGTCGACCGCTCTTTGGGCCGCATCTAGTAGTTGCTTGGCCTCCGTAGCCTGATTCTCTGCGGCAGGCAGGCCGCGCGCGAGCTTCTGCAGCTGTGTAATCAGAGTCCGACGGCGATCTAGATCGCCCTTCATCTCGTCGATCAACCGGATACGCTCGTTGAGCTCACCGCACTGCCGGGCTGCTTCCGTCGCCGAAGCCGCTTCCTGTTCGGCGACCACCTGCCGTGCCGATATGTCTGACGCCGCCGCAGCGACCCTGGCGCGCTCTCTAGCGGCATCTTGCGATCGCAGTGCGGCAGTGTTGAACGCCTCGAGTCGAGGGGTGATCTGTGCCGCCTTGCGCGCGAGCGTCAGCTCTGCTCGAGCGCGGGCGATGTCGGGGTCCTCGGCGTCGAGGAAGACTCGTTCTTTCTTTAGGCGGGAGAAGTCTTCGGTGAGCTGCCGCAAGCGTCTACTTTCCTGGACGTGCCGGTCGATGGCGGTCCGCTCATCGGATGTGCGTCGAAGGGATTCGTGAGCAGCGGAGAGCTCGAGCCGTTTTGCCGCGAGTGTGTCTTCCGTGTGGCCCTCGTGCTCGCGGACCTGCCGCTCCACACCAAGTAGCTCAGCCTGGAGCTGCGACCTCCGCTTCTCGGCCTCCTCACGCATCCGTTGAAACACGTCGTGCCTGAGCAGGTGTTGCAAGATCTCGCGCTGTCCCTTCGGGTCAGACTTGAGGAAGCGGGCGAACTCTCCCTGCGGCAGAACAACCGTCTGAGTGAAGGCGCTATAGTCGAGTCCCAGTAGGCTGATGACCGCGTCATTGACGGGTCGCACCTGGTCCGCGATGTTCCGCTCCCCACCGTCGGTTATCTCGGCGATGGTCGCAGTCGTGGTCAACGCGCCCTTCTTTCCGCGCTTCACCCGACGGGTTACGCGATACGCCCGGCCCTGAACGCTGAAGTCGAAGCACACGGACAAGACATCGCGGCCCTGAGAGATGACCTCGCCAATGCCTTGCTTGCCGATCCGAGGAATCTCCCCGTAGAGCGCGTACAACATCGTGTCGAGGATGCTCGATTTTCCCGCGCCGGTCGGCCCGGCGATGGCGAAGAGCGACAGGCCCCCGAATTCGAGCGGTTCTTGGCGGTCTCTGTAGCAGGTGAAGCCTTCGACTTCGAGGCGGATTGGACGCATGTCACTCCTCCGCCCCGAGGGCATACAATTCGTCGAACAAGGCCACGGTTTCGTCGCGCGGTTCGCGTTGATGCTCGCGCTGGTAGAACGCGCGGAACTGATCGATTGGTGCGACAGACGTCGGCACCTGGACCGGCCGATCCTGGTCGAGATCGGGAAGCAGTTGCTCCACCACAACGACGTTCGGCAACAACTGTCGCGCCCGACGATTCAGGTCTGGAACAGGGGTGTCGAGGGTGATCCGCACACGCAGGAACCCGAAGTGCTTCAGGCGGTCGGCATCGCGCTCAAGCTCGGGGAGGCTGCCGGCCCACTCGCCGAGCGCCTTGGCTCCGATGTAAGGCACGCGCTCGACGCGAGCCGGCTTTCCAGCCTTGACCTCGATGACGGCGAAGCTTTTCGTATCGCCGATTTCCCCGAAGTCTAGCTGTAGCGGCGCCCCGGCGTACTCCGTATGCGGCCCCGCGGACTCAACTCGCTGAGGACGATGAATATGCCCAAGGGCCACGTATTGCGCGGCGGACGGGATCGATTGCGCGGTAGCCGCCCAATCGTCGCCGAGGGTGACGGGGCGCTCGGATCCACTCGGCTTGGCCCCGGCCACGTGTGAGTGGGCGATTACGAGGTTCACGGCCTCCGGGCGAAAGCCCTCCGCCAAATGCCAGAAGATCCGCTGCATGGCGTCGGCGTAATGCTGTCGCGCCAAGGTCTCGTCCCGCGCCAATGCTAGCGCTTCGACAATTCGTCCAACCGGGGCGAACGGCACCGCGGCGATGCAGGCGGTCTCTCCCAACCGGCTGGTAATCTCGATTAAGCCGCCCTCGTTGCGCCGACGAGGTAAGCCTCGGGCGTGAACGCCGACGAATTCTGCAAGCATTCCCCAGGTGTCCAGTCTGGTCGGATGATCGTGATTTCCGGCCACCACGATCGACGGCACACCGGCTTGCCCGAGGCGCCTGAAGAAAGTCGATACCGCGCGTTCCGCGTCCGGCGGCGGCGTGGCGCTGTCGAACACATCGCCGGACATGAGAAGAAGATCGATACGTTCGCGCTCGACGAAATCACCGAGATGCTCCAGCACATCTTGGAGCTCGGACAGTCGATTCTGACTCTTCCAGACCCGGCCCGCGTGCCAGTCAGAAGTGTGGAGGATTCGCATCAGAGTGTCATCCGCGCGAAGGGATCCGGGCCAACCGAGTCGTTGGCGACCTCGCTGCGGCGTGTGGCCCAGGAGGGGAACGGGAAGCGCACCAGAATCGCCATCGGGATCTCCGGCTGGGCGACGATCATCGAGCCGGGTCTCAAGAGCGTCGCGCGCACCCGTCCGACTTTGCTGAGGAACCCGTACTCGTTGCGCTCGGCTTCTGCCGCGTCTAGCCGCCCCACCACCTTCAGCGCCGCGTTGGCGACGATGCGTCGCTCTACTTCGCTCGCCGTTTGCTGTGCCCCGAACAGCGACACCCCTAGCGAGCGTCCGCGCTCGGCGATATCGAGCAGGAGCCCGTGCAACGGGCTCCACCCCTCCCGCGGCGCATATTTGTTCAACTCGTCTAGGACTACGAACACCAGTGGACGCGACCCACCCTGCTGTTCCTTCAGATCCATCATCCGTTTCAACAAAACGCCGACAACGAACAGTTGGGCCGTTGCATGGAGCGAGTGAATGTCAACCACGGTAACCTGCTGCGCTGACCAACCGATCGTGCGGTTCCGCGCTTGTGAGTTACCGCTCACGAGGTGACCCATGCGCTCCGCGGCGCCGTGGAGCCGACGCCGGAACGCATCGAGAGTGCCGGACGCGATCGGTGCGCCACGCATCATGACGTCCAGCTCTGGGCCGTCGAGCAACTCCACGAGATCGCTGAATGATGCCAGCACGGTACCGTCAACTGTGATGGCTGCGTCACTTTGAACGCCGTCGCGTGACGCCTTCTCAAGTGCCTGCTCGACCCTTGAGATCACCAGATGAATCTGTGCCCGTGCGTCTTCGCCGTCCACGAACGCGAATCGCAGCAACCGCTCCTTGCAGAACTCCCGCATCGTCCAGACGTACGGGCTCACGCCCTCTTGCCGGCTGCCGGTGTCCGGCATCGGTGTCTCGCTACCCTTGCGAGTCGGTGCGTAGAACGCCACGCTTTGAAACGCGCCTGCGGGTAGGCCTAACTTCGCGTAATCCTCACGAATCTCCGCAGTGAGCCTGGCGTTCGGCTTATCCAGCCATAGCAAGTCCTCGCCTTTCACGTTGAATATCAGCGCCTTTGCGTTGGCGGCATCGAGACCGAGCGCTCCCGAATGGAAGAGCGAGTACAGGACGAAGCTGGCGTAGGAGGTCTTGGTGGCGACGCCGGACACTCCGCTGATTGAGGCATGGGCTCCGCGGGTGCCGTCCAGGAACTCCAAGTTGGCATGGACCGGCTCTCCGGTCCTGGTCAGCCCAATGGCGACACTGTGTTCCATGCGGTCAAAATAGAGCGCTCGGCGGAACTCTTCGCCTCGCACCACCTGCACCACGTCGCCAGGGGTGGGCGGTACGAAGAGCTCGGGCTCAACCCGAGTGACCTGCACGTGCGCGGCGTACGAGATGTCGGCGGGCATCGTGCCGTCCGCGACCCGGAACGCGTCGGTGTCGAACTGACTGCCCTCGAACCGCTTGCGGACGATGTCCACTATTCCGTAGAACGAGACTTGCTCGCCATCGCTCAACGTTGTCGTGGCGACGACGAGGTCGTCGAGCTGAAGCCGCTCGCCATCTCGGACACCGACCCAGAAATCGAGCGGCGTGGCATCCTGCGAGCCGAGCACTAACCCAACTGGGGAAGAAGAGGATTTGGACATCTATAAGCTCCGCGCTAGCAAGGTCGCCAGCCGCCGGTGAATGAGGCGAGCATCGCCGAGACCGTGGCGGAGATGCTGTTCGAGGGCGCCAATCGGCACCAAGTTCTGCGGCGCGCGAGGGTCGCGACTCCGCGACGGCACGAACCGCGGCACTATGCTCGTGGTCATATCGGCCAGCCGAATGGCTTCGTCGATGCCCACGCCGTCGGCGACCTCGAGACGCACGATCCCGGTGAAATCGGACTCGACTGCCATCCGCTTCGCTATCCTCGTAAACCAGGAATAGCGTGAAAAGCGTCCGGCGCTGCGGATGAAGAACACCGGCGTCCTGCCGCCGCGTGGCAAGGCCCGGAGGATCGGCAGCTGCTCAGAAGCTAAATACAGCTTGAAGAGACGCTTGACGAAGCCGACGACGCGCCCCGCTGTCGGATCGCCGATGTTCAACGGGCCGTCAGCGAGCACCAGAGTATTCACGTTCGCGGCGAGTTGGCGGGCGAACTGTTCCTCGACTGTCCGCATCTCGCGATGCAGTTCACGCAATGGTGCGTCGGAATCCTGTTCCGCCGTGCTGCGCGGCTCGTAGACCAGACCGGGTGAGATCGTCACCGGGCCGGGCGGCTTTTGGCCAGACCCGAAGATGATGACGCGGCCGCGGACCTCTTCTCCGAATGTCGCCAAACCATTCCGACAGTGCACGACCCCTACGCCGTAGGCGCCGAGGAGACCGTGCAGCAGTTGCCCCTGGTCGGTGATGACGAGCCGGGCCTCCATACGGCGGACCCCGTCGACGATGGCGAGCTGTTCTGGAGGGTCGACAGGAGGCGGGACTAACGGCGCCCACGCGCCGATGTCGTGCTCCACGAAGGGGTCCACCGCCGCGCCATCGTCCGGGTCGGCCTGGAAATCCGTGGGCGTTTCCGAGCCGTACTCCACAGCCCACGGATCGATGCGCACCACGAATGGGCCGAAGGGATCCTGACTCCGCGTGTCGATCACGTCCGCGCTGCTCTCTTACCGGAAGATCGTGGCGGGTTCGCCGCCGGCTCTTTGACTGGAGTGACCACGCCTTGGACACGGGCCACAAGCTGTTCCACGATTTCAATCCAGCCAATCAGCTCCGTCGAAGTGGGCGGTAGCTCGTACGCATGTTGGTGACTCGCCCGGCTCAGGCCCACCCAGGCGTAAGAGACACGTTCTGCGAGCGCTTCGGCGCCGTGCAGATACGCGGGAAGGCACAACAACTGGGCTCGCGCCGAACACAACTCGACACCGGGCGCACGCCGACGCCACAGGTCATCCAGCGCCGCTTCGAGGACGTGTCGGGTAAGGAGCGCCGTCGCGCGCGGCCAGATCCCCGCAGTAGCGGGATCGGGCTGCTCCAGCAGATCGCGGGCCCGGGCGAGCAGGACCGACTGTTCCGTCGTCACTTCATCTCCAGGATCTTTACGGTCAGGCGTTCCGTGTCACGAATCATGGCCTTCAGGTCTGCGGCGACGGCGTGATGGGCACCTTCATTGCACTGCTTGAATAGGTCCCCAGCCCACGGTCCGAATTGATTGAGCCGCTTCATTACATCGCCTCCCTTGTCCCGATCGTCGAAGAGCACCAGCGCCGCGAGCAGGGTTAGCTTGCCTGCCCCGCGTAGCTCTTCTTCGACATCACTGTGAAGGCGACCGTTCGTCAGTCGACGTCGTCGGAACACGTCGATGAACGAAGCCTCTAGGGCGGCGCGACAGAACCCCGGGACCAGCCGGCGAAGCACCTCGCCTGGCAAGTGGGTCGTTTGCACGAGGGCGAGGGCGTCCTCGATATTCGCGCTGGTCGGATCCAGTGCAGTGCGTACTTCCACGAGCGACTTCGGTCGGCGCGTCAAGCCAACAACCCGGCTCTTGACGTTCAATCGCCGCACGGCCTCAGTGAGGCGTTCGTCATGCGTGAAGACGATCACCTGACGCGTCTGGGCGGTGTCCTCGAGGGCTTTGGCCAGGCCGTCTACACGAGCCGGATCCATCGACTGCACGGGATCATCGATGACGACGAACCGGAACGGGCTTTCCGGGAGGGTCGCGCGCGGCAGGAACAGGCTGAGAGCCAGCGCGTGCAGCTCACCCTGGCTCATCACGCCGAGCGCGGCTCCTGGCACGCCATCGACGGTGACGTCCAAGGACACGCGCCGCTGGCTCTTGGTCCCGATCAATTCGATGCGGCCCAGCTCGACGTTGCTGTGCTGACGGAGGTGCTGCCACGCGGCCATGGCCTGATCGGCGATCGGGGCGAAGCGTTCGTTGCGGATATCGGCGGAGGCGTCCTTCAGCCAAGCTTCCGCCGCCTTGATCAGCGTGACGTCTTCGCCGACGGCCTTCGCGCCTGGCGCCAGTGTTACCCAATCAGACAACGTGTCTGCGATCGGCCGCCACCGGTCCTCTCGTCGTTTCAATTCCGCGACGGCTGACTTCCTGACGGTATCGAGGGCGTTGGTGAAGCTGTCGTACCGCGTCTCAAGGTGGTCAGCGAGGGCAGGCAGCTGGGTGATACTCGCCCCCGCATGCCAAGCGGGCCATTCTTCGGCGAGGACGTCCAGGCCGTCGATGACAGTGTCGACTAACTGAGCCAGCAGCTTGGGCGGAGCAGTGAGTAGCTCGTGAGCTGCGCGAAGGCCCTGCTCGGCGAACCTCCGGACCTGGTCGCTGCTCTCGGCCGCCTCGCGAAGACGCGTGATTTGCCAACGGCTCGACTCAGCCCAGTCCGCGTTCAACGCCCCGGGAGCGCTGCAGACAGGACAATCGACCGAACCATGTTCGGCGTGAAGCATAAGTGCGGACTCGAGCAGGTCGGCGATTTGTCGCGACCGTTCCGCGTCAGACCCGGATATGGCTTCCAGTTGCGCGGTGGCGGCTCGCAGGGATGCCGCAGCGGCTTGAACGCGTTCCGCGTCGGGCGGTTCCAGCGATGCTGCGCGCGTCAGCACGCCGGTATCGTGCGCGGCCTGCGGCACTGTGCCGGCGGCGACGATGGCAGCTACCTCGGAAATGCCCCATGACTTCGAGGTGAGGGCGTCGAGACAGGCGGATGCTCGGCTGTCCGTGTCCTGGGCGAGTAGAGCCTTGATGCGTTCGATCAACGCTTTGCGAACCTGGTCGGCCGACTCCATTGCGCGCTGGCGGTCGAGCCGACTTTGTGAGAGTGCGGTCTGCGCAGCGACGAGGTCCTCGAGCCCCAGAACGAGGGACAGCGCGTCGTACAGTTTCGAAGGGCCTTCGTCGAGCATCGAGCTCAACTCGTTGTAGGACAGGAAGGGGCGATACGAGATCAACGCCTCGGTCCACCCGAGCTCCCGGAGGGTCGTCTTCCGTTTCCCCTTCGGCTGAACGTGCGTTGTATGGGCGTCGAGTTGGCTGCCCTCTGACCAAGCGCAAGTGATCGTCGCCCGGCCCTGCCCCTCGAGCAAGACTTCGGCTTCGATCTCGGCTGGGTGGGATTGATGCAGGTTGCGCCAGCCCTCCTTCCAGATCTTCGAGCGTTCAGACCAGCGCTTGCTGTCACCCGTGAAGAGGACTTCCACCGCCTCGGCGAAGCTCGATTTTCCAGAGCCGTTGCGGCCCACCACGATGGTCAGGCCCGGACCGGGGGTAAGGGGCAGAGTTTGCTTCGATCCGATGCCTCTGAAGCCCTGTACTGAAATGGAGGCGAGAAACGCGCCCGCGGCCTTGTTCGGCCCCGCTTCTGCCTCGAGGGCGGACTCCGTCGGCTGTCCGCCTTTTAGGAGGCCTTCCAAGGCGTCGTGGCCATCGCACGCGGCCAGGAGAAGCCGGCTCCAGTTCTTCTCCAGCAGCCCCGCCGATGCCAGCTTGCCGTGAATCAAGGTTCGGAGATCGTCGTCCACCATTCTCTCCATCACCGGACATGGCCGTTCTGACGCTCACGGCGATCAAGCCAAGCGGGTCGCACTCGACTGCCGCGTAGTCCCGTCACTTAGAACGCAAATGCAGAACCGCCTGCTCTGCGCTAGAGGTTACAGCACCACGCCCGAGAGGTACGGCTGGCTGATCTCGATAGACAGTGAAAGACGTCGCTGCGCGCGCAATGGAGTCTTGAGGCGTTCTGAATGTCCACCGCAAGGTCCCAAGCGCTGTCAGGCTATCGCTATGCAGTGACATCCCAGGTCATACGCCGGGGCTTCGCCCTAACGTAGCGGAAGTACCATCGTGACCGCGTAGGGCTGATGATGGCGTTCGCGCTAGAGATCCGCAATTGTTAGTAATCATGTGAAAGTCCCCTCTCCATTTTCCGAGGGAGAGGACGATGGACGACCAGACGGACGTAGGCTCGCCACCAGTGCCCGAGGCACTGGTGGAGGGCTGGATGCTGCGAGAGGGCAGACTGGCGCGTGGCGAGCAGTTCACGACCATCGCGCGCGAGCTCGGGATCGACAAGAGAACGATCAGCCGCTGGCGGCAGCAGGGCGCATGGCGGCCGCGGGCCCGCGCGTCCCCCCGAAGGCCATCGATGCTCACCGGCCGTTCCCAAAACGCCGCGAGCCGTGTGTTGTCCACTACTATTCGAAGTACGAGCGAACAAGTGTTTCGAAAGCTGCGCCAGAAGTATTCCCGCATTTGTACTGATGCCGAGGTCGAGGACCTATCCGACCCGACGAGGACCCTAGAGATTTATTCGACGTGGTTCTAAAGGCGACCGAGTGGCCCAAGCGTGACTTATTCCGTCAAGACCCTCGCCAACTACATCGGATTCGCGTGGCGCCACACCCATCCCTGCACAGCGTCAATTGAGATGTTTGATCGCTGGGCGACACGGGGACTCGGGCCGTGCAGCAACGCATCCTGGACTATCACGAAGACGGTTGCCGCGCGGCCAGAGTCTTGCCGGACGGCATTCGACGACCGTCGCAACAGTCACCTGGAGGGGCGTAATTAGATGGTTTCGCACGACGCCAACAAGACCGTAGCCGATCTGCGCGATCACCTGGCTCGCCACGACAAGCCGATCGCGTTTCTCTTCGGCGCAGGGACTTCTTGCTCTGTGAAGGCAATCCGTCCTGACGGAGCTACGCCGTCGGAACCGCTAGTACCGGGCGTAGCCGGCCTGACGCAGATCTGTGCTGAGGAAGTTCGCGCTCTCGGTAAGAGCCATGAAGGTGCGTGGCTCAAGATCGACGCTCTGTGCGCCAACGGCGTGGCCGATTCGAACGTTGAAGCGATCCTGTCTCGGCTCAGGATGATGCTCGGGGCGATGGGTGCGGAGGACATGCTGTTGGGACTCGATCAGGCAGGTGTTGCCAGACTCGAGGAAACGGTGCGGCGCACAATCGCGAGAGTGTCCAATCCGGAGAGCGCCCGTATCCCCGAGGAGACGCCGCACCGCCTGATGGCGCGATGGATCGCGCGAATGGCGCGGAAGTACCCCGTCGAGATTTTCACTCTTAACTACGATGTGCTGATCGAGAGGGCGTTCGAGGCCGAGCGGATACCGTTGTTCGACGGCTTCGTGGGTAGCCACCGGCCGTTTTTCCTTCCGGACAGCCTGCGCAGGACGGAAGCAGCCCCGGGATCCAACTGGGTTCGTCTCTGGAAGATGCATGGGTCGGTCACATGGCGACGGGAGAATCACGATGGCCGTGCACGAATTGTGCGAGGGGAGCCGGACGCCTCTGGCGAGATGATCCTGCCTTCATTTCACAAGTACGACGAGTCTCGCCAGCAGCCCTACGCCGCGATCATCGATAGACTTGCGAGGTTTCTCGACCAGGATGACGCACTGCTCATCACCAGCGGGTTTAGCTTTCGAGACGAGCATGTCAATAACGTCGTGTTTTCGGCCATTGAGAACCGACCCCGAACCCATGTGTACTCGTTTCAGTTCGAGGAGATCGCAGACGACAACGATCTGGCGAGGCGTGCTCTGAGGCATCGCAACCTGATCGTAGTTGGTCCGAAGACTGGCGTGATCGGCGGTCGGCGCGCCGACTGGAGACTCGACGAGCCGACGCCGGTGACCGAGGTCGCGTTCGAATTGGCTCCCGTTACGGCGGCCAATCCCAAGCCAACGAATGGGCACATGAGGCTAGGAGAGTTTGGTTCCTTCTGTCAGTTTCTGCGCTCAATGAGCGATCGGTGAGGAGGTCAGGGTGCCACTAGCCGATCCGACGTTCGTTGGCCAAGTGGCCTCTGTCAGTGGGGGCGTTGTGCGCGTGCGTCTTCGAGACGACATGCCCACGACCCTGGTGATGATTCACGGCGAGTCATACCGCGTTGGTCAGATAGGCGCCTTTTTCAGATTGCCGCTTGGCTACACTCAGTTGTACGCAGTGTGCACGCAAGTTGGCGCTGACGCGGCGCCTCCCAACATTGGTATGAATGCTGGCCAGGGAGGCGCGCTTGAGTCCCTGGATACGGAGCGACTGGCGGGATATCGGTGGATGACAGTCGCGCTGTTCGGGGAGTCGATTGGCACGCAGTTCGAGCGGGGCGTCGGGCAGTACCCGACCGTCGGCGATGAGGTTCACCTGGTTACCAGCGAAGATTTGCATGTTGTTTACGGGTGGTCCCAGTCTAGGAAGGGGACGGTGTCGGTGGGCACAATCGCCGCGACGTCAGGGATATCGGCTGATCTAGACGTAGCCGGTCTCGTAAGCAGGCACTGCGCGATTGTCGGCTCGACTGGCGCAGGCAAATCAAACCTCGTGACCGTGCTTCTTGAGGCGATTGCAGGCGGAGAATTCTCCTCGGCGCGAGTTGTCGTGATCGATCCCCACGGCGAATACCCGACAGCGTTGGGCGACAAGGCACAGGTCTTTCGCGTCAGGCCCAACGAGGAACTGGGAGAGCAGCAGCTGCGAGTACCATTCTGGGCTCTCCCATTTCACGAGATCCAGGCGATGGCATTGGGTGGGCTGCAGCCCCATCACGAGGCTGCGATTCGGGATCAAGTCTTGGAACTGAAGGCCGCCTCAGCCGCCCTGTTGGGGACGCCGCCGCCCGTTGAGGCGCTTACCGCCGACGCGCCCGTGCCTTTCAGCATCAGGCGCCTCTGGTACGAACTCGACAGAGACGAGCGGAAGACTTTCACCACCACAGGCACCAACCAGAAAGAGGCGGATGCGTATCCTCCGGAAGCAGTTGGGAACGCCTCTACTCTGAAGTCCGATCGATACCCGGTGGCAAGTCCCTACAATCAAGCGCCCTATAAGAACCAACGCAAGAGAAACATCGAACGTCAGCTTGAGTTCATGCGCAGCAGGCTGCGCGATGGTCGCTTCAGCTTCTTGTTTAGCCCAGGAGGGGGATACGATCCCGGCGATGATGGTCGCGCTGTCCGTGACCTGGACGATCTCGTTCGCGATTGGGTCGGACATGATCGGCCTGTGACGGTGTTCGATGTGTCGGGCCTTCCTGCTGAGATCCTACCGACAATCGTTGGGACGATGTTGCGGATCGTCTACGACACACTGTTCTGGGCGCAGGAGCTTCCGGTCGGAGGTCGCCAACAGCCGCTGCTCATTGTGATCGACGAGGCTCACAGGTTCCTCCCGACTCGTCCGGAGGGAGGTGGGGACGATACCCCTGCCCGTCGTACTTTGTCGACGATCGCCAAAGAGGGTCGGAAGTATGGCGTGGGTCTGATGCTTGTGACTCAGAGGCCGTCGGAGATTGACACCTCCGTTCTGAGTCAGTGCGGATCGATGATCGCGTTGAGGACGACCAATAGCGCTGACCGAGCGAAGGTAGCGGCTTCATTGCCAGACGACCTTGGCGGACTGGCCGAGCTCCTTCCATCTCTACGCACAGGTGAGGGATTGTTTCTAGGCGAGGCAATGGCTATTCCTTCACGTGTTCGGGTCCGTAAAGCGCTGAGGAAGCCGGTCGGGGACGACCCGAAGTTACCGGAGGCTTGGCAGCAAGCGGCGCGTCCGCCCGGTGATGGCTACAAGCAGGCCCTTTCGAACTGGCGCACGCAATCGACCGCGATAGTCGTCCAACCCGGCGTCGCTGAAGCGCAGAAGGATGAGCATGATTGAGATGATCTTTGTCGACTCGGCCAGCGTCGAGGCGTTAGGGTACGACGCTCCAGCCAGGGAGTTACACGTTCGATTCGTGAAGTCTGGCGAGACTTACATCTATGAGGGCGTCGAGGAGTCGGTGTTCGAAGACTTCAAGCGGGCGGATAGTAAGGGCGTGTTTCTGAATACCAACATTAAGGATCACTACGGCTACCGAAAGCTGTAGCGACATCTTCCTGTCTTGAGTAGCAGTCGGCCTTAGAGCCCGGCACTTTCAGACGGCGACTTCCGCAGGAACTTTCGGAAGAGCCTTGACGCGGGGGCGCCGGCCGCGAGAGTGAAGGGCATGCCAGAGGTCCCACTTGGCCTGCAGCGTAAGCCAGATCTGTGCGTCCCAGCGCGTCAGGGCCTCAAGAAGTAGGGCGGTGTCCGCGCTGACGGCCCGCCGTCCTTTGACGATGGCGTTCAAGCGCTGAAAGGGAATCCTCATCCGCTTCGCCGCGTCAACCTGCGACACTCCGAGCGGCTCGAGAAACTCTTTGAGCAGCATCTCGCCGGGATGGGTGGGCGGTCGATGAGTTGGCAGCATCGCAGTCTCCTCAGTGGTAGTCGGCGCAGCGGACATCGAGGGCGTGCTCCCCGTGGAACCGGAAGATCACTCGGTACTGATCGTTGACGCGTATCGCGTGAAACCCGGTCAAGTTACCCACCAACGCATGAAGTCGGTTGCCCGGGGGGATCCGCAAGTCATCCAAGCGAGTCACCGAGTCGAGTTGATCCAGTTTCCGTCGAATGATCGGCCAAAGCGCTCGGGGAATGCGCCGAGCGGCCTTGCTGTTGACGCCGTTCCAGATGTCTCTGGTTGTATCGTCAGCCAGCGTCCGAATCATTGAAATCATGATAGCACGCCTAGCGTGCTATGACAATGAATGGTCAGCCCCTGCTAGTCGGCTAGAGCACAGCGGTGTCGGCAGCTACGGTCCCAGCCCAACCCTGCTGACGAACGATCTCTGCGGCACGTCGAATGACGGTCTCCCTGAAATCGTGCTCTTGGGTCGAGGGTTCGGCTAGCGCACCGTGGCTCCCGACGCTCGGACGTACTCCGAGTTGGCCTAGTTGGTCGATGACCTCGCGCATCGTGGACTCAGGATCGCGGAAGAATCGCGTGCCACGGATGCGGATGAACCGCCAGCCTGCTCGCTCCAGTACCGCCTGACGTGCGAGATCGTCTGGTATCTGCTCCGCTGGGTGGTATCGATCGCCGTCACATTCCAAGGCCACCTGTCGCGGGCCGTCCGAGACCACCATGTCGATTCGGTAGCGCCCAACTTCGACCTGAGGCTTCACGTTGAAACCTGCGGCGAGCAAGACTTCGATGACTCGCCGCTCGAATGGTGATTCCGTTCGCGCGGTGACGTCTTGCTCGGCCCGGCGCCAGGCACCAGGGTCGCGGACATGCTCAATGAGCCGACGTCGCAGGTCAGTCGGCTGGAGATCGCGATTCGGGTCCAGTGAGTGCACCAGCCACAGCTGGTCTTTCGCGCGGCTTGCAGCAACGTTGAAACGTTGCTTGAACATTGGGTTCTCGCGCAGGGGGAGAGCCCTGCCGGTGGGGCGATCCACCATCGACAGGATGATAACGTCTCGCTCATCGCCCTGAAATTGTGCAGGGTTGCCGGCTGCAAACCGCCGACGTTGTAGTGCGACTGCGCCAACGAGTCCAACAACGAGCTTGTGGACCTCAAATGCCTGCTCTTCTCCGACCAGGCTAATGGCGCCGAGGCTCTTGCCTACGAAGTCCGGCATGTCCAGCATCGCGCCTACCAATGCCGCGACCCATTGCGCCTCTTCGGCATTCACCTTGGTAGCCGACCGTCCCAGAGCGGGGGAGCAGGGCACGAGCAATTCCGCCACGTGCGGCTGTGCGGCGGTGGCGGGATCACGCAACGGTCGTATCTGTCCTGAATAGGACAGGTAGTTGCTGAAGTCGATGATGTTCGGCACGCAACGGAAGTGCTCTCGTAGAGCGATCGTGCCCCCGAAGGCCTGTCGTGCCAAGTCGTAGATGGAGGTCTGACCATCGTACAGGTGCGCGTTGGGAATACCGTCGAGGTGCTGAGCGATGAGCGCCTTAGTGTCCTCGACGGTGTGCCCAATAGCTAAGGGACTAACTTGTTCGTGATCGCCGACGACAACTACGCGATCCCCAGCGTAGAAGGCAAGAAGTCCCGCTACGTCAGACTGGCTCGCTTCATCCACGATCACCACGTCGAACTTCCCCTTGCGTGGGTCGAATCCTTCAGCCACGCGGCTCAGTGGCATGATCCAGACCGGCACGGCTTGGCGCGCCGTCGTGAGTTGTTCGCGCGCACGCGCTTGAAGTTCGGGAACCCGTTTGCCGGTTCCTTTTCCGATCTTCCTTTGTGTGTCCGCCCAGCCGATGAGCGCTTGGCGAGCCGCGAGGTCCGTGCGCCGCAGCTGCGCAAGCCATGCCTTTCGGTCGATTAGTCGTGTAGTTGCCTCTCGTAGTTCTGTCCGGCGCTGCTGCAGCCTCCTAGTAACGTCGCGCTCGTCTAGTGCTGCTCGGCGTTCAAGTTCTTGATGGAGCTGGCGCCATCGCCAAGCCGACTTGATGGCCGTGGGAGGCGCAGCCTCGCTGTGTCGGCCCTCGCGTCCGCGGATTACGGCAGCCCACGTTGGCGCGCACTCAGCCAACCGACGTAGGAGTTCCCTACGCCGTCCGAGCGCGCCGTGCTTGCGGGCGAGAGCTGTCAATGCATTGAGGGCCTCCGCGTAGGCGGCACCGTCGCACGCTCGGACGGCCGCCCGCATTGCGGTGCAGATAACTCCCTGATGCCCCGCGAGCGCGCTGTCGAGTTGCGCCAGTGCCTCCATGGCAGCCCTCTGGCGTATCCCGGACTGACGCGCCTTCAGGGCTTCTGTCAGGGGCCCGGCCAAGATGGCGACTTCGCGTTCGAACGGCGTGGCCGGCGCGGCGCGCGCGACCGCATGGCCGCGGAACGCCTCCCAGTCGATGCCGGCTGCCTTCAGGCTATCCGAGAGCGCATTCCATCGAGTGGTCCACCACTCGAGAAGTGGCTCGAACTGGTCAGCGTAGTCCTTAAGCGCTGTCTCGGCCGGCTCAGGAACGGATCCAAAGGACGGAAGCCCGATCGACGAGGCCTGTCTATCCCATCGTTTCTCGAGCGCCCGTCGGCGTTCGGCCGTTTCGAGTTGGGCGGCGATTGCTTCGAAGTGCCGACTAGTAGAGGGCGCTACGCCGTCGACCCGACATTGCTTCAGTAGGGTCCTCCACGGCCTATGCATGAGGAGAGCGACAAGGCCGAGGTCTTTTCCGGCGCGTACGTGCTCCAGGAGCTTGCCGACGTCGGAGCGCGTCTCGGTGCTGAGAGGAACTGCCGCGACATCAACGTCATATTCGAGGAGCGTCTCCCGAACCGCCGCGTAGTGCGCAGCGGTCTCGCGTACATGGTCGCGCAGCTTAAGCCAGATGGCCTTTTCGGCCTTCCCGTCTCGCCCCGCAGCGACCAGAGCGTGTTGCCACGGGACCATCGCCTGAAGGTCGGCAAGGAAGGCGGTCAACCCGTTGCGGATCGACTGAATGGATGGGCCATCTGCGGAGCTCGAAGGCCGCTGCCAGAATCGCGCAAGATCCTGAGGCTCGCTTCCCTTGAGCGCCAGTGTCGCGTCCTCGAAAGCTCTGCTCGTGAGCAGGGAGCTTTCATCTGGCAGCTGTTGACCAAGTTCCTGCTCTTCCTCCGGCGCTATTTCCACGTTGGTCCGGTAGAGGTCTCCAAGTTCTTGGTCTGATAGCGGAAGAGGCATTGCTGGACTCAACGGTCCTGGCAACCACTCATGCGTTTCCCGATCCCGCCCGACTTCCCTAGCCGCGTCAGCAGGCGCGACTTGTTCACTGCCTGCTCCCGGGAGGATCGGGATGTACTCACCCTCGCGGGCAACCCTCAGGTCGTCTGCCAAGGCGCTGGTTGAAGCGATGAGTTCCGCGCGAGCGTTTGTCAGGCTGGCGATCTCTCTGACTAGCTGTGGTTCCTGGGCGGCGGTCAGTCGTTCCACGATGCCGCGAACAGCGCTCTCGAGCTGCGTCCGTCCCTCCAAGTCTTGCTCAAGGAGCGCGACGCACAGGGGACGGAGGTCCTCGACGATGTGCTCACGAAGCACGCGCAGCGCTTTGGTGGTGTGACTCGTCACGAGGACACGTTTTCCGTCGGCAACCAAATGACCAATGAGGTTGGCGATGGTGTGGCTCTTGCCCGTGCCAGGTGGCCCTTGGACGATCACCGCCTTGTGCTGTTCCAAGGCACGTGCGATCTGGATCTGTTCTAGGTTCGCCGGCTTGCTGAGCAGGACGTCCAGGGGCTCGCTCCACGGAGCGAAATCGCCGTGACTGGGTTCGGCGACTATTTCTGGCTCAATCCCTACCACGCGCGATAAAGACGCCGGCAGAGAGGGATCATTGTCGAGGTCTTCCAAGACCCGCTCGAACGCTGCCGGTAGTCCGGAGGACCGCAGGCGCAAGAACAGCACCGCATCGCGCACGATGGTCGGCGCATCGTTCTGTACCCGCTCCTCACCCGTCTCGAGATAGACCGCTGAGGGGCCGAGGAGGGCCGAGAGCCTTCGCAGGAAGCCGCCCGTGCCGTCCCGCGCGAGAGGGTGAAATCCAGCTGTCTCTAGCTCCCGCTGAAGCGCATTCAGCTTCTCGCCAGAGACCCCGTCGTCGCCCGCGAGCACTGCACCGTACAGTTCCGGAGCTCTATCCGCATCAATCACCCTGAACTCTGGGGCGCTTGCATCGAACTCAAGCTCGACGCGCTGCAGAAGCACCGGGTGATCGATCGAGCCTTCGGGCGTACGACGGCGCAGGCGCCCGTCACCCAGGACAAGTTCGACGCGCTCGCTGTCTCGCTCGATCCGCCCGAGCAGTGCATAGAGGCGCTCGAAAACTCGCAGCGCCTGTCGGGCGGGCGCCTCGAGTTCAGCCCAAGTCTCCCATTGGAGGCGCCAGTTGGCGAACTCGTTTACCCGGGTTGGTTCCGCGTCGAAACGTTCTACTCTCGGTGGGTCCTCTGACCTTGGCGCCGCAATAGAACGCGACTCGCGCACCACCGGCCGGGCGCCAGGGTCGTCGTACTTGCCTGCCAACCAAACGACGATTTGCTCGGGCGGAGGCGGTGGGTTGGTGAGACGGGGCCGAGCGACGCGCAGGAGTGGGAGGTCACTCGTCGCGTCCTCCGCTGCGGCGCCTGTGGCTGGCGCTGCCATCTCCACAACGCCAATCTGGACGCTGGCGTGGGTGGGGAGCTCCGCCAGTCGCATCGTCCACTCTTGCTCGGCGAGGGTGCGACGAAGGGGGACGTCCCTTTCGGCAAACGCCTTGAGAAAGCGGAATATCTGCTTGACACGGTCGAGGGCCAGACCGCCGAGCGATTGTGCCTGGTCCATCGTCACATAGGGTGAAGCGGTGCCTGTCGCGGCCCCAATGTCCTGCCGCCTAAAGCGTGGCGGAACCAGTCTCCACTCGGTGCCGCAGAGGGCATGGGAGCCGACGGCGTCGGCATCCTAGCATGTCGGATGGGGCATTCTCAGGCCCCACGGGTTCGCGTCAAGCATTCTTTGTCGGATAGCGTTTGTATCGGGTTTTTCAGCCCCAGGGTTAGCCATCCGCGGCCGACGAGGGGCCGACGACTGGATGCAATCTGGTGGCCCGCACGTCGGCCCCGGAGCCGGCTCCCAACAAAATTCACCCTCTTGAGATCGCAGCGAGATAGGGGCTCGGGTTTCTGCTCTTTCTGAGCGCGCGTTGGCGACATGCGTCGAAGCGTGGGGCGACCCAGAAGGTCAAGAGCGAGGGGGGAGCGACGCCGCCTGCGGCCCGTAGCCGGGACCCCCGGGGCCGTCTTACGTCGGCCCTGGTGTCGGCGTCGCTCCCCCCTCGCGTGACGCGTCGCACAAAGCGACTGCCCATGCACGGCCGCGTGCTCCGTGAATGAGCGTCCGACGCGAGGCGCTCGGATCACCTTGCGCAAGATGTGTCCCGCCGTTTGAACACGAGCCCTGCCTGTCGTAGGTCCCTGTCACCTTGGTGACAGTGTCACTCAGCTAGCAGCTCGCACGTTGCATCTTCGCTACAGTGGGCGGAGCATCGGGAGCGCGGCGCCGCGACCTTACGCGGAGAAGGCGCGCTCTTCTCTTGGGAGCGTCAGGTGAGCCGAGGGTGTGATTTTCTTCGCGCGGGTCTCGCGCCATGCTTCATCGCGACGATGACCCTGAGCCATCTCGCGATTGATTGTCGGGCTGCTCTCGGGCCTGTCAAGACTCGTCGCTGCGCTCCGCCCCAGCTTCGCTGGGCTAGCGGTCTTGACAGAGCCCTCGACGCAACCCGGGTTGGCGCTTACGAGATGGCTGGGAGTGCGTACGTTCGGTAGCCAGCATTCGCGACGCCTCGCGTATCATGTCTTCCCAATCCCCGATCGCGCCGTTTGTGCAGCCACTTGGGCGGCCCTCCGACGATGTGTCGGGCGCGCCCGCTTCTGTCACAGAAGCCGAACGCGTGGTCATTCGGATGCTTGCGAGACGCGCGGCTCGGAAGTGGCTCGCCGAACTGGCGCGTGCTGCGACTTCACCGGAGTCAGACCACCGATGAGAGTTGCCCTCTACGCTCGGTACTCCTCGGACCAGCAGCGTGACGCGTCCATCGCCGACCAACTACGTGACTGCCGAGCGTTCGCCGCGCGCAACGGGTGGGGCGTGACGCAGGAGTATTCGGACGCGGCGATGTCTGGCGCGACGATTCTCCGTCCTGGCTTCCAATCGTTGATGCGTGACGCGCTTGGGAAGCGCTTCGACGTCGTCCTGGCCGAGTCGCTGGATCGGTTCAGCCGCGATCAGGAAGACACCGCAGGCCTGTTTAAGCGATTGTCGTTTGCGGGCGTGAGGATCGTGACACTTGCCGAGGGTGAGATCGGTCACCTACATGTCGGCTTGAAGGGCACGATGAATGCGCTCTACCTGAAAGACCTGGCGGACAAAACGCGACGAGGTCTTCGCGGGCGCGTGGAGGCGGGGAAGTCGGGTGGCGGTCTCTGCTTCGGCTATCGAGTCGTCCGCACGCTGGGCGAGGCTGGTGTTGTGACAGGGGAGCGGGTGATCGACGCCGACGAGGCCGCGGTTGTCGCCCGGATCTTTCACGAGTACGCCGAGGGGAGGTCACCGCAGGCGATCGCCAAGCGGCTGAACACCGAGCGTGTGCCCGGTCCCGGAGGGCGCACCTGGGGACCGAGCACGCTGCACGGACATACGCGACGAGGGACGGGCATCCTGAACAACGAGCTCTACGTCGGGCGCCTCGTGTGGAACAGGCAACGCTACGTGAAAGATCCCGATACGGGCCGACGCGTGTCCCGGCCGAATCCAGAAGCCGACTTGATCGTGACCGACGTCCCTGGCTTGCGCATCCTCTCGGACGAGGCGTGGCGAGCCGCCAAGACGCGTCAGCAGCAGGTTCGGCAGGTCGTCGTGACCGGAGGCAACATCGGGCGCGCGATGCGTCCGCTCCACCTGTTCTCAGGTCTGACGCGGTGCGGCGAATGCGGCAGCAGCTACGTCGTCTACTCGGCGCACCGCTTGGGCTGCAGCGGGACGCGCGAGCGTGGCACCTGCACCAACCGAATGACAATCCGGCGCGACGAGCTCGAGGCGCGCGTCCTAATCGCGCTTCAGACCAGGTTCTTCGAGAGCGCACACTTCCAGACGTTCTGTGAGGAGTTCACCGCCGCGGTCAACGAAGCGAGGATGGGGGCACGCGCGGCGGCGACGGTCGCCAGCCGCGAGCGCGCGAAGATCGACGCAGAGATCGCGGCGATTATCCAGTTCATCAAGAAGGGCATCGCCGGCGAGTCGGTGAGGGAGGAACTGCTGGCTCTCGAGGCGCGGAAGGTAGCGCTGGAGAACGAGCGCTCGCTGGCCAGCGAGGTGCCGCCGCTCTTGCACCCGCATATGGCCGACGTGTGGCGTGCCGAGATCACGGAGCTGCGCGATGCCTTGACCGAGGACCGCTGCGATCCTGAGGCTCGCCAGGCCGTCCGCAACATGGTCGAGGAGATACGGCTCACGCCACGCGATGGCGTGCTGGCTGTGGATGTGAAAGGGAACCTGGCTGCGATGCTGGCGGCTGCCAGCCCAAACGAAGACTGGCAGCGCCAAACGGCTTTGGTTGCGGGGGCGGGATTTGAACCCGCGACCTTTGGGTTATGAGCCCAACGAGCTACCGGACTGCTCCACCCCGCGTCAAAGGTGCTGGACGCGCCGACGGCGTCCGCTGAGACTCTCGAATTTACCACGCGAGCTGAGCAGAGTAAAGGTCGGCGGCGAATGCTGGGCATAAAGCCCCCCTACGGTGCGGCTGGATCGGCGTCCTTGACGATGAAGAGCTTTTCGCCCGGCTTCATCAGGCCGAGTTCGCGGCGGGCGATGCCCTCGATGGTCTCGGGGTCCTTGCGCAGCAGCTCCACTTCCTTCGCCAGCCGCGCATTCTCGTCCTTCAGCCGGCCGAGCGAGCGCTCGGTGGCCTCGAACTGCTGACGCGCTTTCAGGTTCTCCACGAGCCCCTTCTCGCCGACGAGTGCGTCGAGGAACAGCAGGCATCCGAGGAAGAGCAGCGCGTACTGAAGCACCCGGCGGCTCCGCTGCCGCGGGGCAGCGGGGTCGGTGGCCGACGGGGTCGCCATGATGGGCTTCTTCACTTTCAGTACGGATCTCCGTGGGAGAATAGCGCGTTTGATCGCGAAGTACAACGGAAATCCGCGCGATCTGGACGGTTTTCGTTGTACCAGACTGGATCAGAAAGTACAAGCACAATGACGCAGCCGGCGCAGCAGGTAGCGATCGTGCTCACGACGTTCGGCGTGGGGCAGGCGACGGCTGTGGCGCGCATGCTGGTGGACGAGCGGCTCGCGGCGTGCGTGAACGTGCTGCCGGCGATGACCTCGATCTACCGGTGGGAGGGCGCGGTGCAGCAGGACTCCGAGGAGCAGGTGGTCATCAAGACGAGCACCGATCGGCTGGCGGCGCTCGAGGCGCGGCTGCGCCAGCTGCACCCCTACGAATTGCCTGAATTCCTCGTCATTACCGCCGATGCGGGAGCCGAGGCGTACCTGAAGTGGGTCGGCGCTTCGACGCATGGCGGGCCGGTCTAAAGACCGGCGGCTACGTACCGGCGGCTACGCCCGCTTGGGGCGGAACCAGGCGATCGCGGGCGGGATCAGCGACACGGCGATGACCACGGCCACCACGTAGTGGATCTTCTGCTCGATGTCGGGCACGAGGTTGCCCAGCGCATACCCGGCCAGGGTCATGCTCGACACCCAGCAGATGGCGCCGACGACGTTATAGGTGGCGAACTTCACGTAGCCCATGGCTCCCACGCCGGCCACGACGGGCGCGAACGTCCGCAGGATGGGGATGAACTGCGCGAGCACGATCGTCAACGCGCCGTGCTTCTCGTAGTACTCGTGCGTCATGCGCAGGTGCTCGCGCTTGAAGAGCAGCGAGTCGGGCCGACTGTAGAGCGCCTCGCCGGTCCGCTTGCCGATTGCATACCCGGTGGCGTTGCCGGCGATCGCCGCGAGGATGAGCGCGGGCACCAGCAGCCGGATGTCGAGCAGCCCGCCCGCCGCGAACACCCCGGCGGTAATCAGGAGCGAGTCGCCCGGCAGGAAGAAGCCGACGAGCAGACCGGTCTCGGCGAACACGATCGCGATCAGGCCGGGAAAGCCGACCCAGCGAATCAGCTCGGGAACGTTGTAGACGTTGTTGAGGAACCAGTCGACGACGCTTTTGATGAAGTCCATGCAAGGAGATATAGACGCGGTTAGACGCGGTCGAGCGCCTGCGCCAGATCCTCCAGCAGGTCGTCGCAGTCTTCGATCCCAACCGAAATGCGCACCAGATCGTCCGTTACTCCTATCTCCTGACGATGCTCGTACGGTACCGACGCGTGGGTCATGCTGACCGGATGGCTGATGAGCGTCTCGACGCCGCCAAGGCTTTCGGCCAGCGCCATCAGGCGCACGCTGTTCAGCAGCGTCCGCGCGTTCTCGAGCGATCCGAGCGCGAAGGCGATGAGGCCGCCGAACCCGTTCATCTGCCGCTTGGCCAGCGCGTGCTGCGGGTGGTCGGGCAGCCCGGGGTAGTGGACCAGCTTCACCTTCGGATGCGTCGCCAGATAGGCCGCGATGCGCTCAGCGTTGGCGTGGTGGCGCTCCATGCGGATCGGCAGCGTCTTGGTGCCGCGCAGCACCAGCCACGCGTCCATCGGGCCGAGGATGCCACCCTCCGCGTTCTGGACGAACTTCAGCCACTCGGTGTGCTCGTCGTGCACGGTCACCACGACGCCGCCCACGCTGTCGCTGTGGCCGTTCAGGAACTTGGTGGTGCTGTGCAGCACCATGTCGGCGCCGAACTCGATCGGCCGCTGCGCGAAGGGGCTCGCGAACGTGTTGTCCACGACCACGGCTGCGCCGCGCTCGTGCGCCAGCGTCGAGACGGCCGCCAGGTCCGTGATCCGCAGCACCGGGTTGGTGGGCGTTTCCACGAAGAGCATCTTCGTGTTGGGCTTGAATGCGG
>Ga0315912_10001361_pt1 | contig 30603 bp, 25 predicted proteins | sample VfabasoilMG_FD_204469 | JGI IMG/M metagenome (GOLD analysis project Ga0315912, IMG submission 204469) | Garden soil microbial communities collected in Santa Monica, California, United States - V. faba soil | ecosystem: Environmental > Terrestrial > Soil > Garden | place: USA: California...
GCGTAAACTCCAGTCGAATAATTCTCGTCGTAAGTGCTATAGATTTGACTATCGCTCATCGTCAAGGCTCCACCATAATAGACTTCTAGGCCGGACGAGTTGTTGAAAATTCGACAGCGGCTGACAGTCAAAGAGCTATCCCAATAGATCCGGGCCCCAATGGCGTTATCTCGAATCACACAGTCGGACAAATAGACGGGGCTGAACCAAGTTTCAAGACCGGTTCGAAGACCAGAATTGGCTAAGGTTAGGCCCGTCAATGTGAGGGGTGACTGACTCGCTACGTTTTCCACTCGAATAAGGGCGGTAGATGGAATATCAAGGGTTGGGTCAAATTGAATGATCAATTGCTCGGCCCCCGGCCCGTGGAGCGTGAGGCTTTTGGTAATTTGCAGACCACTGGAAAGGATGAGGACGCCGGTCGCCTCGGGGGCAAAGGTGATCGTGTCGCCCTCCACTGCATCGGCCAGGGCTTGGCGCAATGAGCCGGGGCCACTGTCGTTGAGATTGGTGACGACGAGGGTGTTGCTTTGGGCTGAGGCCGAGGGCATGGCTAAGCGGGTGGTGGTCTGTTCCGCGCCGAGCAGACCCAAACAAAGCGCCAAGAGTAACCACGGCCAACGTTGCGCGAACGACTTGTAATGATGAGTGGCGGTCATTAGAGTTTCCTTTACTGCTAACTATACTGCTAACTAGGCGCGAGTTGATGGTTACAGGAACTACACGCCTGAGATTTTTTACCTATCTATTAGATGCACGCCGAGGGCAAAAGCTTCATTTTTCATCGCTCCTTGGGATAGCTGATTTCACTCCCAAGGCGGCGGGGCGTGCCAAGTCAGGCGGGTATGGTGGCCCGGACTGGACAAATGGATTTTATGTTGAAAATTGGGGTGGGACGGGCTTAGGGGGGTGGGGGGAAGAGCGTAGATAAATTTTCCAGCGGTGCGGGCGGCGTTAAACCCAACACCGTTTTCATGCGATCCACTTGCGCCACAAATCGCGCGACCTCCGCGGTTGACCGACTGGGGAGGGCTTGGATTTGACCCGAGGTGTTGGAGAGCGCGACCATCCGTTGGGCGAGTGCTTCCAATGTCGTGGCTTGCCCGCTTCCAATATTGATCGGCTCGGTGGGCTGAACTTGGGCCGCGCGCCATAAGGCTGCCACTACAAACTCCACTGGGATAAAGTCTAAAATTTTATCTTTGTCGTAGAGTTGGAGCGGTTGGCCTTGCGCGAGGCGCTCCTGAAAAATGGGGATGACGCGGTCGCGGTCGCCGCGCCCATAAACATTCGCGAGGCGCACAATCACCACACGCATCTCCGCTGAATCAAACACCCGGGCATACGCCTCGCCGGCCAGTTTGCTGGCCCCATAAGCGTTTTTCGCGCGGAGCGGCGCCGTCTCTGGAACGGGTAGTTCGGTGACTTCGCCATACACCTCCCGCGAGGAGGTAAACACCACACACCGCACGCCTGCCGCCCGCGCCGCTTGCAGAACATTGAACGTGCCAACGACATTGGTGGTAAACGAATATTCCAAATCGGCCACCGCGCCGAGGACATTGGATTGAGCCGCCAAATGAAAAACGAGATCGCATCCGGCAAAAGCCTGGGCCACAGTTGTGGCCTCTCGAATATCGCCGTCCACCAAGCGAAGCGTAGGCGAAGCGCGCGCGGATAAGTCGCCCCACTGACCGCGTTTGTGATTATCGAGTCCGAGGAGGGTGGCGGGAACGGTCGCTTGTAAATACCGCATGAGGTGTTGGCCGATAAAACCAGCGGCCCCAGTGATAGCGATGGAGGTATACATAGGTTAGCTGTGAATGATTGAGTTAGCGGGTGACACCCACTGGCGCAAAGCGGTGAGTAGCCGATGAAGCCGCCCGTTTTCAAAAACCTGCAGTCGTTGGCGGGCCAGCGTGAGTTCAGCCGCTTGCGCGTGTAATTGAGTTTCGAGCGTCTTCACTTGCGCTAGGAGGCTTTGGGTGTGTTGTTGGTGCTCGGTCATTTGATCTAAATAATACGAGTTGCCGACCTGATGGCCCAGCGCAATTCTATCGGGAGCGAGGCGGGGCGAACGGCAAAAGGTTTTGAGCGGGCGGGCGGCATAGTCCCAAGTAAGGGTTTGTTGGGCCAGCCGCGCGCGGGCCTGAAAAACGCTTCGGTCTTGCGCTAGCAACGCTAAGATCGCTTGCGCGACGGCTGAAGCGGCGTCACCCTCGCCTGAGACGAGCGCGCCCATTTGATACTGTGTTATCAGTTCACTCGTCGCATCACCCGCCGTGGCGACGATCGGCAAGCCAGCCCAAATGTAATCAAGCACGCGACTACGAAAAGCAAGATGGGCTTCTAAGGTGTTAGGCTGATGCAACGTGAGCGCGATGTCACATTCAACCAATAAGTTGCCCCAGTCTTCATATGGAAGCCAGTCACCAAAAAACACGCCTTGCTCCCACAAGCCTAAATCTTCGGCGAGCGCCCGCGCGGCCGCGACATGCGTGGGGAAGAGCGCCATGTCCGGGTTGGGGTGTTGCGTGCCGGGGAAAATAAGTCGCACGTCTTGCCGCTGTTGCCATACCAGCGCCAGCGCCCGGATAGCAGTGAGCGGATCAAGCCAGGGCCACAATCCACCGCCCCAGACCAAAACCCGGTCCTGAGGGCTAATGCCCGGCCACACGCCTTTCACCACCGCCCGCGTGTGAACCAATTCGGTTTCAGCTAAACCAAATGGCACGAGGTCTACTAAACGCCGAAAAGAAGGGTCGTCTTGATAGGTGTGGGCGTTGATGCGGCCCGCCATTTCCAACAGTCCTAGCCACCAATCGCGTTGCCGCTCGCTGGCACAAATGAAAAAATCGCCAGCGAGGTAGGCTTGGGTTAAGAGCGAGCGGTAGTAACGCCAATCATCTGGCTTGAGCGCCAAGAGTTCGGCCAATTGTGGGTCGTAACCATCTATGATGAGCGGTACGCCTGCTTGCATGAGTTCAGGCGCAGAGGCGATCCACACCGAGGGTACCAAGACCGCCCGGGCTTGGCGGGCCTGGGCGACTAGGGCGGCGTCTTGCCCGGTGTTATATTTGAGAACTTGGAAAGGGTGAGGGGGCTCAAGGGTAGAGGCCGTCGGCACTGCTAAACATACGGGGAACTCAGCGGCCAACACCCGCGCCAAATTGAAGTAGCGGATGCCCGGCCCGGTCATCTGCCGCCCCACCATTTCGTGGCTCACGATGAGCACTGGCCCAGTGGGGTTCATGCGTTCCAGTGCCAGTTCCCACCTAACGACATCAGCCCAAAAATTTCGCGTGGCAAAGCGCGGGCGTTCATCACTTGAAACGTGTAGCGGCGTTTCTGAAAATCATACATTTCAGTATCATTCCGATTGTGCGCGGAGACCGAAAGTTGATATAGCCCCTCTAACAATGGTAACTGCTCGACCTCATAGTGCAAGACACCCCGTCCCTCAACGGGAGGCAGCCGATGTCCAGCAAAACTAGTGTTTGGCCCGGTAATGTGTAAGCCATCTTGCCGATGTAAGGCGAAGCCAAACACCGGGTCTTCGATTTTTTCATGGGCTTGATAAGTCACTTCAATAATGAAAGGTTGCCCATGTTCAAATACGGTGCGTTCGGCACGCTGGGCGTCTAAGAAGCGCACGCCTTCGATCTCAATTTTGCGATTCCCCCAGCGTTCTACATTTAAGCCAACCGATTTGGCTAACGCATGCTGCCCACTCGCCATCACATATTCCGCATATTGTTGGGCAACGCGCTCGCTGTTGTCATCAACTCGAATACGGCCGTGGTCGAACCAAATGGCGCGGTGGCAAATGCGCCGCACACTTTCTAGGGAGTGCGACACATAGCAAATTGTGACGCCCGCCTGTTGCAACGCCGCAATCCGTTCCACACATTTTTGCTGGAAGGCCTGGTCGCCCACCGCCAACACTTCATCTACTAGCAAAATTTCTGGACTGAGATGGATGCTGACGGCAAAGGCCAGCCGCGCAAACATGCCCGAGGAATAATATTTGACCGGCTGATCTATAAAGTCGCTGAGTTCGGCGAATTCGACAATGGCTTCAAATTTACTTGCGATTTCGACACGGCCCATGCCGGTCAAGGCGGCGCTGAGGAATACATTTTCGCGCCCAGTCAGTTCAGGGTGAAAGCCAGTGCCGAGTTCCAGCAACGCGGCTACCCGACCCTGGATGCGCACTTCACCGGTGGAGGGCGGTATGATTTGCCCAATCAGTTTAAGTGCCGTGCTTTTGCCCGCCCCATTGGCCCCAATCAGCCCGACCGTCTCGCCGGGTATAATTTCAAATGAGACATCCCGTAAGGCCCACAGTTCGGGCGGAGTGGGCGGTTGCTTTCGAGGCTGTCGCCAATTGACAAACCATTCTCGAAAGGAAGTGGTGGGGCGACGAAGCGTATAGCGTTTGCTGACGTTGACAAAACGAATGGCGGGCGAGGTCATAATGGGCATTTTTAATTATAACGCAGTCCGGTGGTTGTCGTTCGAGTCGCGCTGAGCTTTAATCGGTCGAAGGGCATCTAAACTGATCGCAATTGGTTGATCAAATGATGATGTCTCCTGAGCTAAGGCGAAGAACGTCGAACCGTCTCGTTCTCTCATAGACAAAAAAATCCTTACGCATGGATATTAAACACTTTTTGGTAAAATTCAATTGGGTAATAACCTAGTTGTTAAATTTCAGTGCTGTTTGATAACTGAACGCAGTTGCCCCACACTATTAATCTTTTTTAAAGAGAGCCACCATGTTTTGTACAATCATCATCCTAGCTTGGAATGGAGAAAAATATCTCCAAGCCTGTTTGGAGGCGGTACTGTCTCAAGCGTACTCAGCTTTCGAGGTGATCGTGGTGGACAATGCTTCAACTGACACGTCAGTGTCCATTGTTCAATCGTTCTTGCCACGGGTGCGGCTGATTCAAAACGAGACTAATTTAGGCTACGCAGGGGGCAACAATGTTGGTTTGCAAGCGGCTAAAGGCGACATCCTGGTCTTGCTTAACCAAGATACAGTGGTTCAACCTGGCTGGCTAACAGCAATTGTAGATACCTTGGCAGATGAAACAATTGGCATTGTGGGTTGCAAAGGGCTATACCCAGATGGGAAGACGATCCAACACGCAGGCACCAAAATTCGTTTTGAAGACGCCTACACCGAGCATATTGGGGTAAATGAATTGGATCAGGGCCAGTATGATCAAGCCTTGGATATGTTGTATGTCACCGGCGCGGCTTTCGCCTTGCGGCGGCAAATTTTTGAAAAACTGGGCGGGTTAGACGAAGCCTATTACCCAGCCTACTATGAAGAAATGGATTATTGTTGGCGGGTCAGCCGCCTCAAATTTCGCATTGTTTATCAACCCAAGGCTGTTTTCTGGCATTATGAAACAGCCTCGCTTCCGGACGAAGAAGGGCGGGCGATAATTTTCCATCGCTCCCGACTCCGGTTTGTGCTACGCCACTGGGACTGGGCGGCCTTGGATAAATTTCTTAAGGTTGAAGCGCATAGTGTCGCGATTCTGGGCGGGTTAAACGATGCGATTGCGCGGGCTCAAGCTTATTTTTATGGCTTGATGCATCTCGCCAAGATTGTGGGGCAACGCCGACATGACCCCACCTTAGGCCACTCCCTCACCAGTAACCAAGCCTATCAATTAGCCACGACCTTGCAAGCCTTGCGGCAACAGGCCTTGGTCGCGATTGCGCGGGTTGTTGCGGGCCAATCCGATCCGGTTACGCCTTTCAGGATGGACCAGCTCGAAACCCCACCTGAAGAAAACTGGCTCCCAATAGAGGCGCCGCCCCCTTTGCCACTGGATGAGGCGAGCCTTCCAGAACTGGAAGAGCCCTTTAGCGACTTACTCTCAGATTTAAATCAAGCCTTCGCTGACCTGTCAGTCCAATTAGCCAACGCTCAAACCTATCTTAAGCCCAATGAAAACCCCGCCCCAGTTTCGCCAGCGCCAATTTTAGGCTGGTGGGTTACCCGGGTCCGCGCCGTGTGGCTGGCGGTGATGGTGCGTCCATATCTGGTGCCGCTTTTGCAATATCAATGGCAATATAACGCGCATCTGCAAGCGATCCTCGCTAACATCACCTATAAACTCGCCCAGCAAAATTTAGTTTTTACCAAGTTTTGGGAGATGCAAAGCACGTATTGGGAAGTGCAACAAAAGCGTTGGGAAGCGCAACAGCGACAACAACAGCGGCTGTGGGAAGCGCAACAGCAGCAACTACAGCGGCGCTGGGAAGCGCAACAACGGCTGTGGGAGATACAACAAAGACATTGGGAAACACAGGGTAAATTATGGGCGGGTCATCACAAACAATTAGGGGTTCTAAGCACCAGCGATGTGATGTTGTATGATACGGTGCAGGCTGAGCTAAAACGACTGTTCGAAACTGAGCCGCTTAAAGAGTAAGCCTGGATTACACCCTATATGTTGCCTGAAGCTGTAACGTCTGTCCCGCTCGTCAGCGTCATCGTTTTAAACTTAAATGGCGAAAAAGTCATTGGCCAATGTTTAAATCAGTTGTTCGCACAAACGTATCCTAACTTTGAAGTGATCGTGGTAGATAATCATTCCACCGATAACAGCCTAGCGGTGATTGAATCCTTTAAGGAAAAAGGGAATTTAACCATCGTGCAAAGCCCCTCCAATCGTGGGTGTCCCGGCGGGCGAAATTTAGGGACGCAGTATGTCCATGGGGAATTTGTCGCTTTTATAGACAACGACGGTTACGCCTACCCCAATTGGCTGGAAGCAGTGTTGCGCCCTTTTCAACAGGCACCCGAAGTCGGCGCGGTGGCTTCGGTAGTCTTTTTTAATCGTAATCGCGTTTTGTTAAATGGCGCGGGTGGAACGGTTAATTTACAGGGGTATGGCGGCGACTATTGTTACCACGAGCCGCACGAATTTGCCCAGTTGCCGACAGAAGTGCTGTACCCGATGGGATGTGGGATGACGGTGCGCCGCGCCGTATTAGAGCAAATTGGCCCACTGGATGAGGCGTTGCTCAATTATTACGATGATACCGAATTGGGCATGCGGGTTTGGCTGTCGGGTTATCGGGTCGTGGTGGCACCGGGCGCGTTTATTGACCATGAATTTAATTACACGACGCAATTTATCCCCGGCCGGAGTTACCTAACTGAAAAAGGGCGTATTCGAAACGCGCTTAAGTATTTCCCCATGCGACATTTGGGGGCCTGGTTGGGGCATGAAGTGCTCCATATCCTCCAACAAAGTATTTACGCCCGACTGCAAATTCAAGCTTGGCTATGGAATATCGTCCACCTGCGGTCCGCGTTAGAATGGCGAACAAAATTTCAAGCCCCGTTTGCAGACTTTGAACGCCTCACTCATCCCTCGTGGGGGTGGCTACGTTTTTCTGTTCCAATTCACGCTTTGCATAGCCCTAAACTGGCGCATGCCGGGCCTATGCTCCAAATGGACTTGGAACCTAATCCACAACTAAACTATGGCTGGTATTGGCCGGAAGGTAGGGGGCACGACGCGTTTCGCTGGACGGCACAACGCGCTTCAACCGTGTTTCGTTTGCCACACGCCACCCAGCGCCTCTCGCTTAAGCTCAAGACACCGCTCCCTCAAAAGATCACCCTAGCCATGCGTCCCTGGGGGCAAACGACCTGGGTTTGGCAACAAGAAATTACGCTAGAAATTACCCAACAATGGTTGCCGCAGATCATGCCATGTCGTTGCATGGCCGGTGACTACGAATTCTTGTTAACCGCTGAGAAGACCCTGCGCGTCGGGCCGCGTTGGTTGGGGGTGGCCGTGGCGCAAGCGAATTTTGAATAGCCCGGCCTCGCACTGACCTCTGAAACAGACCATGTTGCGCGCTCTACATGTTTGGCCGCTGTTTAGTCCCCAGCTGACCAATGGCTCAGACTATTATGCGTATATGCTTTCCCAGCAATTAGTGGTGCAGGGTATTCAGGTTGATGTTTTGGCGACCCAGTGTTTGCGGTTTGCGCCCCAATCTTTATTCGCCCTGCGTTGGCAAAACGACCCTCACCTCCTCAACGAAATCGCCGATGGCATTAATATCCAGCGTTTCCCGGTGACCTATGCCACGCCTAACTTATGGGCGCATAGCCTCTCTCAATTAATTATGCGTCGCTGGCAGGCTGAGGAGCGCCAATATGGCCCTGCGCCGCAAGACTCCCCCCAACTCGAACACTACTATCATCAACGCGCCAGCGCGCGACCCAAATGGTACGACTGGTTGTTTCTATTAGGGCTCGGGCCGTGGTCTTGGCAACTGTGGCGACGGCTCCAGCAAGCTATGCCTCAGTATGATGTGGTCATGGTGGGCTTTGTGCCGTTCGCACTTGTTTGGCAGACCATTTTCTGGGCACGTCGGTATCACAAGCCGGTGGTGTTGCTCCCTTTGTTTCACCCGGACGATGTCTATCATCATCACCGAGTTTTTTATGAGTGCTTTGCCAAGGCGAGCGCCATTTTGGCGCAGACCTCGTATAGCGTTAACTTGTTTAAACAAATTGCCCCAACTTCCAATCCAATCCAAATTGGGGCCGGCGTAGATTTTAAATCTTTTTCAGCGGCCGACATTAACGGCGCGCGCTTTCGCGCTAAATATGGCTTAGAAAATTATCGGGTAGTGTTATGCGTGGGGCGCAAAGAGTATGGCAAGCGATACGACCTGGCGGTAGAGGCCGTCAACCACTTAGCTGATGAACGCGTGAAACTCGTGTTGATCGGTGAAGATGTCGATCAGCAAGCCATCCACTCGCCCCATGTCGTTTTCCTCGGGAAAGTTTCGCGGGCTGATCTCATAGATGCGTACGACGCGTGCGAACTGCTCATCTTTCCCTCGCAACATGAAAGCTTTGGCATGGTGATGCTGGAGGCTTGGATGCGGCGTAAACCAGTGCTGTGTAATGCGCATTGCCGCCCGGTGGCGTCCATTGTGGCCCATGGTGACGATGGCTTTGCTTGTAACGGGAGCGCGGATTTTGCGGAGCGGATACGCCAACTCTTAGAGGACAGTGACCTCGCCGCCCGCTTAGGCGCCAATGGCTATCACAAAACGACGACCCATTACACCTGGGAAATTATTGGGCAGAAAGTCTCCCAACTGTATCGCCAGTTGGCCGCCTCGGCTTAGATGCGGGTTTTACACTTCATTTACCGCTATTGGCCCGGGCTGGGCGGTGCAGAAAATTATCTGCGCGAAATTTCTGAGCGCCTCGTCGGCGAGGGGCATCAAGTGACCATTGCGACCTCCGATGCTGATGAGACCGAGCTGTTTTGGAACCCGGCCAAGCGCCGCCTGAGTCAACCCGTCGCTAGCCACAACGGAGTTCAGATCGTGCGCTTTCCTCTCCGCCATTGGCCCTTAGCGCCACTCAGTTATTCGATCTGGCGGTATCTTGTTTTTGGATTGCTGATGGCACACTCTGGTTTGCCCATCGCTTGGTTAACCTGGCTGGCGCGTTTCACGCCGTGGACGCCTGACTTGTGGCAGTGGATCGAAACCACGCCTCCGCAGTTTGATATTGTGGGAGCCATGGGCGTGCTGTATGAATCATTTGTTACCGCCGCGTGCCGCGCCGCGACACGCTGGCAGACGCCCTGGGTGTTTTACCCACTGACTCATTTGGGGGCCGGCGCACGCCCTGGTCACGACTCCGTCAGCCGTTATTACACCATGCCACATCAAATTGCTTTAGTCCGCGCAGCCGATAAAGTGATCTTAACCACACCCACCGAAGCGCAGTTTTATGCGTCGCACGGTGTGGCGGCGGACCGAATGCAGATAGGTGGAGCCGGGGTTAATCCCGCCCAAGTGGTGGGGGGCAATGCCGACCGCTTCTGGGCGCGCCATCAAGTCGCTGGGCCAATCGTCACTTTTTTGTCAGCGATGACGTATGATAAGGGAGCAATAACTTTAGTGGAAGCATTGCGCCGTTTGTGGCATCAGGGGGAGAAGATCGAACTCGTCATGGCGGGCACAGTCCTCGATCCTTTTCGGCGTTATCTGTTGCGCCTGCCGCGAACTGAGCGGGAGCGGGTGCGGGTGCTTGGCTCAATCACCGAGGAGGAAAAACGCGATTTATTGGCGGCTTCCGATGTGGTGGTGATGCCCTCGCGCACCGACTCCTTTGGGATTATTTATCTTGAGGCTTGGCTCTACCAAAAGCCAGTCATCGGCGCGCGCGCGTGGGGCATGGCGGATGTGATCGAACATGGACGGGATGGTTGGTTAGTGCCTTTTGGCGATGAAGAGGCTTTGGCTCAGGCCCTACATGAGTTGTTAGCTAACCCGGCTTTACGCTTGGCGTTGGGGAGGCGGGGGGAAAGCAAAACTTTAACGACTTACACTTGGGACGCTGTTTATGCACGGGTGCGTGGGGCATACCTTGCGCGCGACCCACGCGTGAACTAGCCTGAGCGTAAATTATTTTGAAAATTCTGTTGGTGACTCATCAAAGCCTGCCCGATTGGGTGGGGGGGGTTGAAATTTATACGCAGGGCTTAGCCAAAGCGTTGATAGCGCAGGGGCATCCTGCGGAAGTGTTTGTCTGTGAACCAAAGGCTGGGGGCACCCCGGCCTTAATCACCGATGTTTACGACGGGGTGACCGTCAATCGTTTTCTCACTCCGCCGCGAACGGAGACCCAACAATGGTTGGCCTCATTTGGTGAGGCCAGCATCGAAGCGGCCTTTGCGCAGGTTTTAGAACGCTTTCGGCCAGCCGTCGTGCATTTTCAACATTTGCTTGGTTTGCCAACTGAACTGGTGGCGATGACACAGCGGTGGCACATCCCAATCTGCCTCACCTTGCATGATTATTGGTTTTTGTGCGCCAACACTAAATTATTAACGAATTACAATGAACAGGTTTGCACTGGGCCGCGCGCGTGGGTCAACTGTGGTATGTGCGCGCTCGCCAAACTGGGCCTCCCAGGCGGAGCAGTGGCCGCGCCGCTATTAGCGCCCGTGTTTGCTTTTCGCGAGTGGTATGTGCGGCGGATTCTGCCGCTGGCAGAGGTATTGATCGCTCCCACGGACTTTGTGCGCGAAAAATTTATTGAACGTGGGACACCCGCTGAGCAAATCCGCGTGATCGCTTCCGGCATTGAGCCGCCTCCACTGAGCGCTTCACCCGTGCCTGACCAAGGCCCATTGCGGGTGGCGTATGTGGGAGGCGTTGCCCGTTTGAAAGGTGTACATGTATTGATAGAAGCCTTTCAAGCCTTACCACCTGACGCTCAACTCCGGGTAGCCGGTGATTTGGCGCGTCAACCTGAGTATGCCCACAGGTTACAGCAAAAAGCGCGTCACCCCGGTGTGCGTTTTTTAGGTCAGCAGAGCCGAACAGAACTGTGGCACTTATTAAATTGGGCCGATATCGTGGTCGTACCATCGGTTTGGTATGAAGTTGCGCCGCTGATTATCTATGAAGCTTTCGCGATGCGCCGGCCAGTGGTGGCTTCTCGACTTGGCTCACTGGCCGGGCTTGTCCGCCATGACGTGGATGGCTTATTAATTCCACCCGGCGATAGCCAAGCCTGGGGCGAAGCGTTGCTAGACCTAGCGCGCCAACGTGAGCGGTTAGTCGCTATGCAAGCCGCCATTCGTCCCGTTAAGACAGTTGTTGAACATGCTCAAGAGTTAGTCGAACTGTACGCGCAACTTGCTAAACGCCAATCACTCACAGTGTAACAGGCTTAGGCTGTCCCTCCGGTTTGGGAGGCTCAATGGCGTAAGCCCTAACAAAACCTGCTTATGAAATTTACTTTAATTTCTACGCCACTCTCCGAGGTTTACGTACTTGAAATCATCACCTTCCGCGACGCGCGCGGCCTTTTTATGGAGACCTATCATCAACGTGATCTGGCGGTAGTGGGGCTCACCACGACTTTTGTACAGGATAATGTGTCGCGCTCAGAGCAAGGGGTTATTCGAGGCTTGCACTATCAAGACCGTACTGCGCCGATGGCTAAATTAGTGCGGTGCGCGCGCGGCGCAATCTTCGATGTGGCGGTGGATTTGCGTTTGGGCGCGCCGACCTTTGGGCAGTGGTTTGGCGTGGAACTGACCGAAGATAATTTCAAACAACTGTATGTACCCGCCGGTTTCGGACACGGCTTCGCCGCCCTGACACCGGGCGCAGAGATTCAATATAAGTGCTCAAACTTCTATACCCCAGCCGCCGAAGGGTGCGTGCTGTGGAACGACGCGGAGATCGGCATCGTTTGGCCAGTGACCGATCCAACCATATCGGCTAGAGATCGGCAAGGACAATCTTTGCAGGCCTATCGCACTCAACCCGCTTTTCAATTCCTCAGTCAATAGTCATGTCAGAACGTCCTCTCCTGTTGATCGTTCAAATCCCGTGTTTGAACGAGGCACAAACCTTGCCGTTAGTGGTGCGCGACATCCCCCGTCAGATCGCTGGGGTCGGGCGCGTTGAAATTTTGGTGATTGACGATGGTAGCACCGATGCAACTGTCCAGGTGGCGCGCGATTTGGGCGTGGAGCATCTCGCGCGACATGGTTCACGCCGCGGGTTAGCGACCGCTTTTCAGACCGGTTTGGAGAAGGCGTTGCATTTAGGTGCCGATATTGTCGTCAACACGGATGGTGACAATCAATACCCGCAAGCTGACATCCCGCGCCTGATCGCGCCCGTGTTAGCCAATCAAGCCGATATCGTGATCGGGGATCGGCAAACGGCCACCATTGCCGAATTTTCATGGCATAAACGCTTGTTGCAACAATGGGGGAGTTGGGTGGTGCGGTTGGCCTCCGGGACGACCGTGCCCGATGCGACGAGCGGCTTCCGCGCTTATTCGCGCGAGGCCGCATTACGTTTGCATTTGTTTACACGTTATACCTACACTCTCGAAACGATCATTCAAGCTGGCAAGAAAGGGTTGCGGGTGACGCATGTGCCGGTACAAGTCAACCCCAAGTTGCGCGAGTCGCGCTTGGTGACCAGCGAATGGAACTACGTCTGGCGTTCGGCGGGCACCATTGTGCGGCTATATATGCTCTATGAGCCATTGCGGACGTTTAGTTTGTTCAGCCTACCATTTTTTGTCACGGGTCTGATGCTGGTGGGGCGTTTCTTGGCCCTCTATTTATCCAATGAGCCGAGCGCTGGACGTTATTTGCAATCGGTCATCATTGGGAGCACGGCCTTGGTGTTAGGCTTGTTGATATTTTTATTCGGCGTTTTGGCCGATTTGGTGAGCACCAATCGCACGATGCTGGAAGAGTTACTGTATCGCCTCAAGCGCCAAGAACTTGACCAATCATCCTAAGGCAGTGCGCTTGGCCCCACGCCCCTTCAGCCTCGGTCTATCTTTTGCCCTAGCAAGCCGAATGACGCTGACGTGCGTTCGGCGGGTGCCAGACCGATGAGTTAACTTCCTATGAAGGCCACTGAACCAGTCTATTCAATTTTATTAAATTGGAACTCTCCAGCCGATACGTTGGCCTGTATCCAGTCATTACTCGCCGCTGGCGCGGAACTGAGCCAGGTGATCGTGGTGGACAATGCCTCACAGGATGACTCGGTCGTTCAACTGCGCGCGGCCTTTGGGGAGGTGTTGCCGATTCTCGAAAACCAACGCAATCTCGGTTTTGCAGGCGGGATGAATGTGGGGATCGAACACGCGTTGGCGTTAGGCGCGACCTGGGTGCTGATCCTCAACAACGATACCCTCGTCCACCCCCTTTTTTTTACCGCGTTACTCGCGCCCTGTGAAACCGCTGAGTATGAGTTGCGCGCACCGATCATCTATTATCAACACGACCCAGATCGAGTTTGGTTTTTAGGGGATCAACTCATCCCGCGGACGTTGCTCACGTTTAGCCAGCATAAAAATCGAAAAATTCAAAAGACGTTACCAAGGTGTCTGCCAGTAGATTTTGTAACTGGGTGTGGGATGTTGGTGCACCAGGCCGTGTTTGAAAAAATTGGGTTGTTTGACCCGACCCTGTTTATGTACGCCGAAGATGCTGATTTTTGCTGGCGGGCGCGTGAAGCGGGTTTTCGGGCCGCCTGCCTCACCCAGGCGCATATGTGGCACAAAGTCTCAGCGAGCGCGAACCGGGTGCGTCCACAAGCGCATTACTGGCGGATTGGCAACCAAATCAAGTTCTATCGCAAACATGCACGCGGCTGGCAAACGCTGGGGCTGCGCCTGTTTACCCTCGGGCGAGTGGTAGCGCAGAGCGTGGGCAACGTCGCGCGCGGTCAGAGCGAGCTCGTGTCTGCCGCCTGGCGCGCGTGGCGTGACGGATGGTTTGGACATGTCACCTCGCCTTAGCTTTGTCCTGTCTTCGTTATGGCTGTCCGGTGGGGTGTTGTTGGTGGTGGAATATGCCAATCGGTTGGCGCGGCGCGGTTGGCAGGTCACCCTCGTCACGCCCAAAGATACGCTTGACCCTGCCGTGCAAGCCTTGCTCGCCGACCCACGAATGATTCGAGAGAGCGCCTTATCGCTCCCTAAGCAACGCTCACCTCAAGCCTTGCTGGCATTAGCCAGAGCGTTGAGTCGAGCGATCCCCGCCTCCGACATCATCGTCGCTACGCACACGCCGACAGTCGTTCCAGTACAATGGGCTTCCCGTTGGGATAAGAAAGGCCGGCGCGTTTGGCTCTATATGGATTACCCGGAAATGTTTCGTGCGCGGCCAATGGAGCGTGCCTTGTTACATTACGCGCCCGCTTGGTTTGAGAGCATTGCCACAATTTCCCAGCCCCTCTCCGAGGCGGTGCGGCCCCACGCGCGTTGCCCAGTGGTCATGACTGGTAGCGGCGTACGCCGTCCCGATCTGTTTCGACCTCCAGCCGAACCACGCCACCGCCACCTGCCCGCCCGAATCTTGTATGTTGGCGATGAGCGCCCACGCAAAGGGATGCGCGAGGTGTTGCAAGCCGTGGCCCAAGTCCGGCGGGTCCTCCCCGATGTGCTGTTGGTGATTGCCTCCAAAATGCCATGTTCATTTGACCTTACAATCCCCCATGAGTTTCATCTCTGCCCCTCCGATGAAACGCTCGCGCGGTTATATCAAACCAGCGAGGTGTTAGTCTCGGCTTCGTGGGGTGAAGGGCTGGGCTACCCTCCGATGGAAGCTATGGCGTGTGGCACGCCGGTCGTGTTAACCAATTCGCAAGGCGTGTTGGATTATGCGCGGAATGGCGAAAACTGCTTGCTCGTGCCACCGCAAGACGCGCCAGCCATTGAGCGCGCCTTACTGCAGGTATTAACCGATCCAGCGTTGGCACAGCGTTTGGCTCAGCAGGGCCCGGAGATCACCCGGCGTTACAGTTGGGACAGCGCCGTAGAGCGCTTTGAAGCCGCGGTGAAACCGCTCTTATGATCTCCAACATTGTTTTGGCAGGGGTATTAGCGCTCATGCTTACTCTGCCGGGTTGGGCCTTGTTAGCGTTAAGCCACCTCGGGCGCGACTGGTCAGCCCTGCGCCGGTGGTGTGTCGCGATTGGCCTCAGCCTGAGTATGTACCCAGCTTTATTTTATTGGGCGCGTTGGGTCGCGCCTAGTTTCACCTTAGGCCCGCTTAAGCTTTGGGCGCTCCTCATCATGTGCGCGGTGTTGGCGGTGTGGGAATGGCGCGCGGCCCCTGCGGCGGCATGGCAGTTTGATCGGAGTCAGGTCTTCGCCCTGGTGATTTTGGGCGCGACGCTTTTCACTCGCTTTTGGATCATCCGCGATCATCCGTATCCAGCTTGGTCGGATTCGCTTCATCATGTGTTGTTGACTCAATTAACCGCCGCGACTGGACAACTGCCCCCGTCTTTAGAGCCATACATGCCGATCCCATTGGATATGTATCATTTGGGCTTATACGCGTTATCGGGAACCGCGCAAATGTTGTCTGGGGCACCAGCCCATACGGCTTTGCTATGGATGGCGCAAGTCTTGAATGGGTTATGCGGCATGGGGCTCTATCTCGCTTTGGAGTGGCATGGCGGCGGGACTCCGGCGGCGCGCCTGAGTGGGGCAGTGGGCGCGGCGGTGGTGGGGTTATTCTCCTTTCAACCCGCATGGTATGTGAACTGGGGCCGGTTCACTCAAGTGGCAAGCCAAACGGTGCTCCCGGTGGCATGGGCTTTGCTCTGGTTGACGCTGGCCCAATGGCGCCTGTTGAGCGGGACACGCCGTGAACGATGGGGATTGATCGGCTTGACCGCACTCACCACGAGTGCCGTGTTTCTCTTGCATTATCGCTCGGCGGGGATTTATCTGCCTTTGATCGGGTTGACCATCGCTTGGGAGCTGTTCAAGGCCTGGCCGCAACGCCGGTGGGCTCAGGTGGTATGGGCGACGCTATTGATCGGATTGGTGACGCTGGTGCTGATCTCCCCTTCCTTATGGGCCGCGCTAAAAATCTATTACTGGCGTCTCACCGCTGGGATGCAGGCAACCTCCGCCAATGCTCAGGAAATAAATCAAACCTTGACTGAGTATTATGCGACCTCATTGGAAAGCGTTTTTGTGATCGGTCTCCGGCCATGGTTGATTGGGCTGACCGCAGTGGGCATTGGGTTCGGGTTGTGGCGGCGTAACAGCCTGATTGGGCTCGTGACGATTTGGGGAGTGGCGTTGTGGTTCATTGCGAATGCCTATCTGTTGGGCGCGCGGTTGATCGCGTTCACCAACGCTGGGGCAGTGATCATCATGTTATATTTGCCCGCCGGGTTTATTTTAGGGGGAGTGGCGCGCGAGGTCGCTCGATGGCCTTGGCTGGCTGAGCGTCGCGTAGCCTATAGCGTCTTGGCGGTTTTTTTGTGCGGAGCCGGTTGGACAGGTTGGGCACGAGCGGTGGAGGTGGAGCCAATGCGTTATTTTGTGCGCCCGGCCGATGTAACCGCGATGGAATGGATTACGACCCATGTCCCGCCCGACGCGCGGTTTGCGATCAATATCACCTTTTGGAGTCCCCTGTTTCCGCATGGCACTGACGCCGGTTATTGGATTCCCTACTTCACCGGGCGCAAGACAACGACCGGTTCGATGTTGTTTAGCCTAGGGGACGCCGCTTACTTTGACCAAATCGTGGCGTGGGGGAAGAGCGTGGCGCGTTTGCCTGATCCAGCGGCGCTCGTTGAGCTACGCCAATCTGGCGTGACGCATATTTATATTGGGCAGGCTGGGAACTTTGGCGGACCCGGCTTGCAACTGAGCGTGCTCCGGGAGTTGCCTGGGATGAGGGTGTTATACGAGCAAGAGGGCGTCGCGATCCTAGCGCTCGATCCTGCGCCTTAAACGCGCCGCGCTCAAGCGTTAGGTTCTCCGCAGACCGTGTACGATGGAAGACACTTGCGCGGTAATGACCGCTTCGCTACAGCGTTCCAAAAACAGTTGGCGTGCGTGAGCCGCGAGGTGCGTGCGTAACTCGGCGTCGGCGCGTAACTGCGTTAAGGCTTCCGCGAGAGCCTCGGGCGAGGCCGGCGGGCACAGCCACGCTGTTTGCCGATGGGTGAGCAGAGCCAGATTGGCGGGTGTTTCGGTAGCGATGATCGGCCGTGCCATCGCCAACATTTGGTAAATTTTCCCCGGCACTGTGCGTCCGGCTTTGCTCCCCGGCCCGAAATGCCCGCCTAAACAGATCTCCGCTGTCGCAATTTCATGGGGCAGTTGGGTGAGCGGCACCGAGGGCACAAATTCGACATGGCTCAATTGCCAACGTTCGGCCAGCGCGTGCGCTTGGGCATATGTTTGGCCTTCCCCGATTAAACGAAAATGCCAACCATCACGCGCGGGCAGTTGCGCGGCGGCGCGCACGACGGTCTCGACCCCGTGCAGGGGTTGATATGTGCTATAGTATAAAATTCGACCAGCTTGAATCGGTGTAGTAGGTTGAGGCGCGAAGAGTGTTTCATTACACCCCACTGGCACTGCATAGAATTGGGCGCGGGGCAAGCCGAACGTCTCGACAAAATAATCAATGTGTAAGGCCGTGTCAAGCAAAATTTGATCAGCCGCCTGACACGCCACTCGGTCAAGGTGAAATGCGGCGCGCCCGCCCAATGAGTTGGGCGCAAAGCGTTGGCGGTCAAAACACAAGGTGTCATAGGTTGACACAAAAGCATCAAACAATATGGGCACGCGCCTTGAGCGGGCTAGCGGCCCAACCAAGAGCATGAGGAGATGACCATAAAACCCGACGTAAACCAGATCGTAGGCCTCGCGGCGGAGGAGCCGCGGCAGGGCCTGTTGCCAGACCCGCACGGTGCGGCTGAGTAACGAGCCGGGGTGGTCATCACCACAGACTTCAACCAGATTCGATTGCTGTAGCGCGCGGCGCATGACATCATTTCGCGCATAACTCAGCTCGCGACCCGCTAAATACAAAATTGACATTGGCGATTATTATGCTGATTAAGCGCGCGCCACGCAAACGACCAGCAGTTTTTAATTTAAGAGTGACCTATGGAATTTACCCCGTGTAATTTGTGCGGCGCGGACGACGCCGCTCCCTACGCGACCTTGCCCGATTTGTTGTTAGGCCGGCTAGAGGTGCAGACCCAATTGGTGCAGTGTCGGCGTTGTCAACTGGTCTATCAGAACCCGCGCCCCACCTTGGCTGAGATGGGCGCGCATTATCCACCCGAATACGAGTCGTATGCCGCGGATCCGGGCGGCGAGGCTGGCAACCCTTGGTTGAGTCGCGTGATGCAATATGGCTTGAACAAACGTGCCCGGTATGTGACGCGCCATAAACGGCGCGGGCATCTCTTGGATGTAGGTTGTGCGGCGGGGGTGTTTTTGCGTCAAATGCGCGCGAGCGGTCACTGGCAGGTGACGGGGGTGGAAGTGAGCGAATATCCAGCGCAAATTGCGCGCGAACGCTATGGCCTCGATGTCCGCCTCGGCACACTGGAGCAAGCCGCGTTTCCCACTGATACTTTTGATGCGATCACGTTGTGGGACGTGTTAGAGCATCTGCATGACCCCGTCGCGAGCCTGCGCGAACTCGTACGCATCCTTAAACCAGATGGGATTTTAATCGTCCGCGTGCCGAACTTGCGGAGTTGGGATGCGGAACTGTTTGGCGAGAGTTGGGCTGGGCTGGATGCGCCACGGCATCTCTATCTCTTTACACCGGACACGGTACGCGCGATGCTGACCGCGGCTGGGTTGCAGGCCATAGAATGGAGCGGGGGGATCGGCGCGTACCCCACCTTCTTACTCAGCCTACGTTTTTGGGATCGTTTGCAACCCCCGAATGCCTGGCGGTCACAACTGATTCAAAGCTTATATCATCCATTCTGGCGGGTGTTAACTGGGCCAGTGTTTTGGCTGAGCGGTTTGTTTTTGCGTGGCCCGTTGATAGTGGTCACGGCCCGCAAAGCAGGAAGGTAAAGTTAGGCTGATGATCGAAATTCGCCATCAGAATATGGAGCGCACTCAGGATACCCAAGCGGCCTATGACGCATTTTTTCGCGAACATCGTTTCCCGTTGCGCGATTCGTTTTATTTGTGGTTGATCAGTTTGCTCAACCCGCAACCCGGTCAGCGTTTGATAGATATTTCCTGTGGCCAAGGTCGGTTGGTGCGCTTGGCCCAAGAGCAGGGGTTGCTTGCTTACGGAGCCGACTTCGCTCAGTCAGGCTTGCAGATCGGACGACACGAGTCGCCCGCTTCGGGTTGGGTGATGTCGGATGGCGAACGCCTCGGCTTAGCGCCGGCCTGCATGGATTACGTGACGCATATCGGGAGTTTGGAGCATTACCAAAACCCGACCGCTGGCGCGCGCGAGATTGCGCGGATCTTAAAACCAACCGGCCAAGCCTGTGTGTTGTTGCCGAATTCCTTTGGGTTGTTTGGCAATATCCAACAGGTATGGCGCACGGGAGAAGTGTTTGATGATGGGCAACCCCTGCAACGGTATAACACCTTAGCTGGTTGGCAGAAGATGTTGGAAACAGGGGGCTTACGGGTGGAGCGCATTGTGCGTTATGAGCGCGAATGGCCGCGCACCTCGGCCGATTGGCAGTGGAGTTTAATGCGACCCGCAAAACTATTGCGAGCTTGTCTAGCGCCCTTGGTGCCACTGCCCTTCGCCAATTGTTTGGTGTATTTGTGTCGGCGCGCCTAAGGGAATGGTGGGCGCGCTGGCAGACTCCCCTCCGGCGGGTCGTGCAGTGGGTGATGGTCGGGCTGTGGGGGAGTGTGTTACTCACTCTAGTCGGTTTAACGTGGCAACATGGGGAGGCGTTGCGCGCTTATCTATGGCAGGCCAATTACATCTTTTTGTTGTGGGCCGGTCTAACCTATTTGGGCGCTTTGGGGTGCGCCGCGTTCATTTGGGCGACCATTATGCGCTCCTTCGAGCCTAGCGTGTCGTGGTGGGCGCATCTGGAAGTGTATGGGGCGACATTGGCGGCCCGGCGGTTGCCTGGCACATTGTGGTATGTCGGTGGGCGCTTCACCCGATATCAAAAATTGGGCATCGCGCGCTCAGTCGTGGCGTTGGCGAGTTCGATGGAAATGGTCGCCTACTTTATCGCCGCGTTGTTGCTGACGCTGGGATGGTGGCCGTGGGGCCAACAAGGGGGGTGGGAATGGGTGGGGCTAAGCGGGTTAGCTTTGATGAGCCTCTTAGCAATTCACCCTGCCGTGTTAGCCTGGGGCATGGCTTATCTGCAACGGCCTCTTCAACGACGTCCGCTTTGGCGGGAAACATTATTGTGGGTCGGCCTCTCGACAAGCATCTGGGTGTTAGGAGGCGCGACGCTAATTGAACTCCTCTCGGTTTTTCAACCGCTGACGCTGGCCGAACAACGCTGGGTGATGGGCGCATGGATGATCGCTGGGCTCGCCGGATTGTTGACGATCTTTTTGCCCAGCGCCTTCGGGATTGCTGAATTGGGCCTGACCGTTTTGATCTCGACGCAACTCCCCGCCCAAATTGTAATTTTGGCCTTGGTCTTGTACCGCTTAATCACCACCGCCCTCGATGTGTTGGTTTCACTCTGCATCGTGTTGAGCGAGCCGCTTATCCGGCGCGTGACCTCTGATCAGCATGCTCAACCCAAAGCCTGAACTCGCTAGCCTGCAAATTGGGCGCGCGGTCGCTTCGATCTTGGTGGTGGTCTTTCATGTGACCGTCTATGTGGATTTGCATTTGGGGTATGTTTTTTTAGGCAAGATTTTTTTGTTCGGTTACGCCGGGGTGGACTTCTTTTTTGTGCTCAGTGGCTTCGTCATCACTTACGCCTACGCCGACAGTTTAGGGCAAGCCGAAAAAACGCGCGCTTATTTTTTGCGGCGGGTCGCACGCATTTATCCCTTGTTATGGGTGCTGTCGTTGATCAAACTGGCCTCGTTTTGGGCTTTGCCCAGCCTAGCGAATGAAAACAAACAACAATTGTTTGCCATCGTGGGTTCTTTCACGCTGTTTCCTTTGCCGACGCCTGAAGTGTATACCATCATCGGCTCAGCCTGGACTTTAACCCATGAGATGCTCTTCTATTTAATCTTTGGACTTGGCATTCGTTGGGGGCGACGGTGGTTAGTGGGGGCATTAACTTTATGGGCGGCGGCGATCATCGTTTTTTATGGGAGCAGTGTTGTATGGCACGACTTATTAACTACCGTACCTTATCTGCTTAAGTTTTTGCTACTCGATCGCAACCTCGGATTTGGCTTAGGGGTGTTAGCGGCTTTTGCCTGCCGGGCTTATCAACATCACCGCCCCTTAGCAAAGGGCACTCCGCCGCTTTGGGCCTGGGGGGCGCTTGGGGGTGGGGGGCTTTGGTTTAGCGCGGCCGGGGTGTGGGTCGCGCAAACTGGCATCACCACTGATAACTTGGTGTGGTTGTTTAGTCTGCCCTCGGTGGGCATCATTTTCGGGAGCGCGATTTTGGAAATTCATCTACGTTCGACGCCCAATGCTACATCCGGGTGGGTGAATTGGCTGGGGCGGGGGGCCGTGTTTTTGGGGGAGGCCTCGTATTCAATTTATCTCGCGCATTTCATGTTAGTGGATCTAATTTTTTTGTCGCTCAAATTCTTAGGCCTCAGCGCTACCCTATTCTTTTGGGGGACAACGTTACTGTTATTGAGTGGGGCCATTGGTGGTGGCTGTCTCCTGTATTGGTTTGGAGAACGCCCTCTGACCAACCTCGTGCGAACGTGGCTATTAAAATAACACCTCCCTAAAGTGGGAGGTGTTATTTTATAAATCGGCGGATTGGATAAAGGGTGAAATTAGGGGTGGAGGCGCGCGCCTTCCACTAACACTTTCACAGTGCCTAAGTCAAGGGTCTTCCCCGCGACGACTTCAAACACCATATCTTCCTGTTGTTCATTCCGCAACAAGATGGGGCCCAGAGGCACCATATACATGGCAAGCCCATATCGTCCGGGAGGCAAACCGGTAAAGACGACATTCCCTTGAGCATCCGAGTTAGCGCGGGGCGCACTTTGCGGATCTAAGCCAGCAGCATACGCTACAACCGTGGCTTCCGGATTTGTCATGGGGACGAGCTCGGCCGCGTAGAAAGTTTCTTGGGCAATGGGTTCGCTTGTGTCGAAGGTAATGATCTTGACCCGCAGAGAAACATTATCGGTGGCATCGGTGAGGACACCAAAAGGCGGGGGGGTAGTGTTGGGCGCTGGCGTGGAGGTCGGCGTATTACAAGCGACCAGACTCAGCACAAGCCACAAACTACAACCAAGACTTAAAAGCTTTCTCTTCATGTTCGGCACCTTTGGGGAAATTTTATCCGATTAGATCGGGCGAATATCTAACTTTAGGCCACTATATCTATAACCTGACAAAATACAAGCCCAGACATTGGTCTGGGCTTGTATTGACGTGCGGTTAGAGCGTGAACAACTAGGGGGTGATGTTGAAGGCGTTGTACGCCGAGAAGGCGTCAGTCGCGCCGGTACCAAGCTGGTTAACGATCGCCAGCAATTGGCAACCAGTACCCGTGATGGTCGCGCCACCGACATAGCGCCCAAACACAGTCCAGTCAATGCTGGTGAAAGCGCTGACTCCCCCGTTTTGCAGGAAGGTCTTAGAAGCGCCAGACGCCAAATTGGTGACAGTCTCAGCGCCGGGGTCATTCGAGTTCACCACCGTGTTCGCGGTGAAATCGAGGGAGATGCTCGCGCAGTTGGCGGCACCCACATTTTGGATTTGGACACCGGTGAAGAAACCACCGTTTTGGGACATGACCAAGGGGATTTGCAACACGGCCGTGCCGCTGGTGTTGGGGCGACCTTGGAAGGACGCGCCCTTGCCGGAGGTAAATTGGTTAACAATCGCAACCACCGGTTGGTTGCTGGTGATGGTCGCGCCACCGACATAGCGCCCAAAGGCGTTCCAGTCGTTGCTCGGGGAGACGGCACTGACCCCACCAGATTGCAACAGGGTAAAGGAGCCGCCGGGGCCAATGGTGAGGGCTTCCGCAACGGGCGTGTTGGAGTTCACCACGGTGTTCGCGGTAAAGGCCACATTCACAGTAGCGGTCGTGGCGGCGGTATTCGCGATTTGGAGACCCGTCGAGAAACCACCATTCGCCGACATGAGAAGCGGGATAGCCACGGTCGTGCCTTGGCGATCCGCATTGGTGGTGAACCCGTCATAAGCGATCATTTGCTTATTGTTGCTGGTGTTCAATTGCACCACCGAAGCGACTACCGGTTGGTTGCTGGTGATGGTCGCGCCACCCACAAAGCGGGTACCGAGAGCGCCACTGCATTTGGGGCCGGTCTTGTTGACATCCACTGCCGCCGCATCTTGGTCAAGCGTGGTGGCCGCGCCGGGTTTGAGGGCCGTAATGTTGAACGAGGCTTGAGTCCCCGCAACACCCGGCTTATAGTCAATGGCGATGTTGGCGTCCGCCGTTCCGGCGTTTTGCACATTGAAGAAGGTGTTGAAACCACCGTTATTGCACATGAGCAACGGGAGGTTGAAGGTCGTGCTACCCGCGTTGAAACCACCAGTGGTGTCGAGGTATTGGAAGCTGCTCGCGGTCAAGTTCGCGATGGCGGCAACGGGTTGGTCGGCGGAGACCACCATGGAGCCATTGAACGTCGTCAGGCTGCCCATCCCCGGTGCGTTGCTGATGGGGAAGTAGGTCTTGGAACTGCCAACCGAGATCGTGATGTTGGAGCTGGTGCCAACAGAATTGCCAGTCGTTTGGTCAATGAAGTTCAGGCTGAGGTTGACCATCGCGCTACCGATGTTTTGAACTTGCACACCAGAGGAGTAGGTGAGACCGCCGGGGCCTTGGGCGTAAGAAGCCGGGGCCGCCCCGAGGATGAGGGCGAAAGCCATAGCTACCGCCAACACACCATTTAGAGCAATTTTGAGAGTTTTCATTGAGAAGTAATCCTTAAGTGAGTGAAAGAGATCGTGCTGTTATGAAGACATATAACGGGTAAAGTTGTTATTTTCAAAAAGGTATTTCCAAGTAAGTGAAAAGTTATGTAAATTTACCTCACTTGAAAGCACCCAATTGGATTGCCTCCTTAATTTTGATAAGTTAGTTTAGGAAGCTTTAAGCGCCTAACAACTATGACTTATATCAGGTTTGTTCTGTATTCTCAATACCTCCTTCTGATGATAGTTTTTATGTAAAAAAATATGCGTTTTTTATGTTTTTGTTTTTGTAATTCTAATGGGTTAATAGAACATAAAACTAAAGTTTTACCCATGGAAGGTCTTGTACTAAAGGAAAACGCTCCTTCATACTCCAAACTGAGATGGGGTGGTTGAAACAAGTTTCAGCAGAGACCTCGGGTAACACTGATTGAGCTAGGTCGTTATGCACAAAGAACGCATTTTGGTTATAACGGCTCACCCCAACCAGCCGATAGTTCTTATGTCGTGCTAGGTTCACAAACGCCAGCAATGATGCCCCAAAAAAGTTGGCAAACCCCTTTGTGCGGGGATATTGATAAGCATCAAAGTTATCTACGTAGGGCACTGTCCAAGCCCGCTCTGGGCCAAGAATATGGTTATATTCCAAGACGACGACCCTCGGGCTGATCACGTTGATTGCCTCCCAAATCCAATAATCTACTCCATCCATATCTAATGATAATAAATCTATCTCCCCTTCCCATCCGTTTTGGCGTAGCAGGTCATTGATATTAGTGCGGGTAACCCACGCCTGAATGAATTGCGGTGGGGCGACATACGTTGCGCGATGGCGTTCATAAAATCGTTGGCCAATCGCCACTTGTTCGGGGTTGCCATCTACTAAGAGCCCAGTCCAACCATGCTGAATGATTAAATTAGCCGTATTACATTCGATACCGTTCCCCGCGCAAATCTCCACACACCGCTTATGAGGTGCGCCAAGGAGGGCGAAAATAAATAAGAGGATACCATCTTCGTCAGTTTGGGAATAAACTTTAAACCCAACTTCCGCCAATGGCGGTAGTGGCCCGCCCGAACGCGCCAACTGCTGATACATCAGTTTGAGCATAAATTGCGAAGCAACATCCGAGGCCGCTGTGCCATGCGTAGCATCTAACAGTGGGGTAAGCAACAAATTGCGGAGACGGTATAGGACTCGTTTAAAATTCATAACAGTATCACCTTGAGGCGGTTTATGGAGAAACTTGTCGGTTATTTTCGAGCCAGTCGTTTTTTTGTGCAAGCGAGGGAAGCCGACTGAAGATAATTAACCAAGGCAACCTATGGCCGAGGTTGGTTAATGCGACTGGGGTGGGGCGATTCTTCTTTTTTTAGTATAATGCCAGCATCTAAATCCATCCTCTGATGGTTCACGAAAGCCATTCAAGTGGCTGCTCCTGGGTGGCATTGTGCTATAAACCAGGTTGAATGGAACACCTAGTGTTAATCGCCTAGCTCAGAGTTCTATTTCGTGAAAGGCTGCATCCCATTTTCAAAGCGAGGTTGACTGCATGTTAGTTCGTATGCGCTATTCTGTGTTGAGCCTGATGGTGATTGGTGTGTTGGTCGCCTGCAACACTACCCCGACCCCGATCACGACCCCCTTAGTGCCTCAACCTACCCAAGGGGGCAATCCTTTGCCCATCCCCACCTCGAGCGGGCCGGGCGTTGCCTATCCTGAAGCAACAGCGATGGTGGCGGAAGCCTACCCCATTCCCGCTGATGTCAAAGCGCCGGTGGATGCGCCCAAGCCTGAAGCTGGCAAGGCGGCCATCTCCGGCTTGCTTTACTCATATAACAAAAGTTTGTTAGTGTCTACCCGTGACATCTACCTCGCTCCAGCCGCCGCTGGCGTTCCTAATCCTCTAGATGTGCCAGTGGCTGGGGCCGTGACCAGTAAGTCAGATGAGGAAGGTGTTTTTGGATTAAACCAAATTCCACCCGGGCAGTATTATCTAATGGTACATGCGCCTAACAATACTTGGGTTGTAGCGCGGACTTCGGCCAACGACCAAAAGCCCAAAGTGATTGAACTCGCCGCTGATCAGAGTTTGCCACTCGGGATCCTGGCGGTTCTTTGGCCATAGCCGGCCAATGGATTGACTACACCCTAAGGTTCAGCCTCCGAAAATAATTCTTTCGGAGGCTGAATTTTTTAGAGGCGAGGTGTGGGCTGATGTTCCAGACGAAGATCCAAAAAACTCCACTTAGAACAACCCTCCTCATCGGTTGTTTGTTGGTGAGCAGTATCCTGAGTGTCTGGGGCGCTTGGCCCGACCCAGTCACTGCGGCCGATCTGGAACAAGCACGGTTAAATAAACCCGCCCCTATTCCACAAGCTGCCGCTTATGGACAACAGACCTTTGTCGCTCAGCATGATGGTCTCTCTTCGCTTGAGTTGTTAGCCGTAACTCACGCTGACGCCCCGCCAACTGCCACGCTGACGATCACTTTACATGGGCCAAATGAGCAACTGGTAGCCCAGGCGCTATTCACTTCGCGCCCTCACAATAACCCTCTGCAACTTTCCTTTGAACCACAACTGACTTCGGCTGGGACGACCTACACATTAACTCTGCAAGGCTCGCCCACAAACCGCATGACCGTCTGGGCCTATACCTTGGATGGCTATCCGGATGGAAGCTGGCAATGGTTTTCGCCGCAGGCTACCCCTGAAGCCACAGTCAGCGACTTGCGCTTTAGCACTCGCTATACCCTTACGTGGGCGCTCGCGGGACGTGAGGCCCTCACACAACTTGGCTCCCTCTTCGGCTGGCTGTGGCCGTTATGGTTAACTTTATTTGCGCCAGGGCTGTTGTTGCTTAGCGGTCTCAAACATCCTCCCCAACTCGTCGATCCGTGGTATCGGTGGGGACTAGCGCTGGGGATCAGCCTCTCAATTCTCCCTGTGCTTTGGTTGTGGTTGTCTACTTTGGGAGGGGCTTGGGAGGCGCAGGGGTTTCGCTGGCTCTATTTTGCCATCGGCCTAATAACTATCGGGCGGCTAGGTTGGCAATGGCGCGGACGATCGTGGCCCAAATTGGGCTGGCATGCGCTGAGCATGGTGGGCGTGCTATTGATAGGGCTTGCCCTACGGCTCCTCGCCGCGCGCGACTTAGCCTGGCCGATGTGGGTGGATGCGCCGCATCATTTTGTGATCGCCCGTGTCCTCGCCGAGACTGGGCGCCTCCCTCCCGGTTATCAACCGGTCTTACCAATTGATCAGTTAACTTATCATTTTGGTTTTCATGCCTTAGCGGTAGCGTGGTCTTGGCTCAGCGCCCGGCCTCTCATCGAAGTGTGGCTTGGGCCGGGGCAAATTCTGAATGCCCTCATACCCTTGGCTATCTATCCGGTGGCGACTACTTTAACTGCGCGGCGGTGGGGCGGGGTGGTCGCCGCCTTTTTTGTCGCCGTGATTTCATTTTTTCCCGGTTACTACTTAGCGTGGGGGCGCTACAGCCAGTTGGCGGGCTTATTGATCCTAGCTCCGCTCTTAAGCCTTACTTGGATTCTGAGTCGGCGGATCACCCACTGGCGCGGGCAAACCCTTTTGATTGGGGTTGCCGCCTTGCTGATCAGCGGTGAATTTTTGACCCATTATCGGCTCATTATTTTTTGGGCGCTGTTTGCCCTAGTGGTCTTGGGGGTGAAACGATTGAGTGGGTGGTGGCAGTTCGGGTTGGCCTTGGCTTGGGCCGGAGTGTTGAGTGCGCCTTGGGGCTGGCGGGTGTTATCAGTCTGGGTGCCGTTTTTTAGCCTCTCCTCCACCAATGTCACGTCACCCACTGGCTATAATGATTTTCCGGCCAATTACTTTCAAACCGATCTGGAGCGGACTTGGTTGATTCTAGCGGGGGTGGTGATCATCTGGGGGCTTTGGAAAAGGTCGCGCGCGATCTGGGGACTGACCATGTGGGTGGGGCTTACCGCCTTGGTGTTAAACATTGGCACTGGCGTATGGTTAATCAACAACAATTCATGGGCGATTATCCTCTTTCTACCCGGAGCCTGTGTATTGGCGCAAGGTGCGGTGTGGGCGAACGGGGGAGGTTGGCGTTGGTATGCTCCGACCCGCCCTAAATGGCAAAATGGTTTGGGCTGTTTATGGTTGACCAGTTTAGTGATCCTCGGTGGGGTGTTAGGAGCGCGTGGCCTACGCGTTCAGCTCACGATGGCCAATCCAACGACCCAATTGGCCTTGCCCGCTGACCGACCAGCGTTGCAATGGGTGGCAGACCATCTCCCAGCCGAAGCCGTAGTGTTGGTCAATGCTTGGGAATGGCAAAAAACAGGGTGGTCTACCCCCGATGGGGGCATTTGGGTCTGGCCTCTCACTGGTCGCCGAACCACGACCCCCCCGCTCGATCATCTCTACCAGCCGGGCTGGCTACCTCAGGTCAATGCCTTTAACCAACAACTTGTCAAAATCACCGATGCTAATTCAGATGAGATGTTGAAGCTCTTAGCCAGCGCCAACGTCACGCACATCTATATTGGCGCGCGGGGCGGCACCTTGCGCCCCGAAATGTTTGTGAACTCCCCTCATTATCAACTGCTCTTCACGAATGGCGCGGCTTGGGTGTTCGCGGTCACTGCCCCTTAAGGATTGTTTTGACTGCTGATCACGGGCAAGAAAGCCGTGAGCACCGCTTGGTACACAAAGTGCTGTTGCGAACGCGCTGTCGCCTGTTGCCCTCCCAGGAGATGCAACCGCGCCCCTAGTGGCACCAGCTCGGCTTGCGCATCGAGTGGCTTTTCTAATGTCAGGGTTTCCCAGGCATCGCTACTGGTGAAGTAGCGCCAGAATCTCACCTCCCCGGAAGGCCGTTCCCCAACGCCATAAATAATATCAATCACACTCCCGGCCTCGACATAGGTTAACGCTTCGGGCGCAGGATGGCGCGTATCCCAGGGGGTAGTGTCACTGCCTTCTAACCCAACCTGATAACGCTCATTAACATCTAATAGCTTTTGGCCATCGGTGCCCCCTAAGATATAGAGGCTGTTATTTACCATGGCCGCGCCCGCAAAGCCCCGCGCCGTAGGCATGGCCGTCTGCTCCAGCCATTGATCTTGTTCAGGGGCGTATTGATACACAGTGGCCACATACCGCGTGCCATCCCACCCACCAAATAAATAAAGCTTGCCTTCAAACGCGGCTAAGGCGTAGGCGCTCCGCGCGGCCGGTAAAGGCGCGCGCGTCTCCCATTGATCGGTGTGCGGGTTATACACTTCAAGTTGATCACTCACTTGCCCTGAGGCGAGCCGCCCGCCCGGAACGTAAATATGCCCACCGATCACGACCGCGCTGACCTCGGACACTGGGCTGGGTTTAGGGCGTAAGGTTTCCCACAGATTAGTGGCGAGGTCATAGCGTTCCAGCACGGCCGTGACGGAGGTGGCGGTTGAACCGCCAATCGCATAAATTTGATTGTCGTAGGCCACTAACGCAAACTGACTCCGCGCCGTCGGCAAATTGGCGCTAGTCTCTAAATGCGGATAAAGCCCCAGCACTGTCGGCGTGATCACCGGTGTGGGCGAGGGTGGCGCGGTGTTCCAAGTCTGGGCGAACAGGAAACTTAATAAAATGAGCGCACCGCCACTGAGCCCGGCCCCTAGCCACCAGCGCCAAGTTTTGAGCCGCGTCATCACATTCGGGGTAGCAGTGTTCGTTGTACTTGACGCCTCACTCGTTGGAACGTCGTCGGTCGTTTCTTCGCTGATCTCTCCAGCGGCTACTTGCGACGTCACGGCTTCCAGAGTCATCCCCGGCACTTGCACCCAACCATCCCGGATGGCGTGCAAGGTCGCCTCGGTGCGCGAAGCAACCCCCAATTTGGCGAAGATATTCCGCAAATGGACTTTAACGGTGTTGGCGCTGATCGTCAGTTGTTGGGCGATCTGTTTGTTGCTGGCCCCCGTCACCACGAGCCGCAAAATTTCTAATTCGCGCTCGCTAAGCGATATTTTTTCAGTAGGCGGTGTGGGTTCAATTTTATCTTCTGAGGGGGGCGGAGTTTCCATGACAGTGCGATTCTACCATGCACGGAAACCAACAAAACCAAATCCTTATAGCGGTTTCTGATTGTATCAACAACGTTCGCCCTGAGCGCGCGGCGCGTCCTGACGGTTCGACTTGGTGATGGTTCGGCACGCT
>Ga0315912_10001362_pt1 | contig 30601 bp, 25 predicted proteins | sample VfabasoilMG_FD_204469 | JGI IMG/M metagenome (GOLD analysis project Ga0315912, IMG submission 204469) | Garden soil microbial communities collected in Santa Monica, California, United States - V. faba soil | ecosystem: Environmental > Terrestrial > Soil > Garden | place: USA: California...
AGACTCGTCCGCATCTCGAGTCCGGCAGGCTAGACGGCGCTACGGCGTCACTTGGTGTATTGGACGTCCCCGTCGCGCGCTGCCAGTCGCGCCCCGAGCCACGACGCGGCCGGCAACAGGACGCGGTTACCGACGTCACGCAGCGCCGAGCGCAGCCGCGTGGGCGGCTCGGGCCGCCAGGGCACCAGGGCCCGGCCCGCAGCGGGCTCCTCGGACACGAGCGCGGGCAAGCCCGCATCGAGCAGCAACTCTTCCTCGACCAGTCGGCACAGCGCCGAGAGGGTCTCAAAATCGCCGAGCTCACTTTGCGCGAGGGCATCGCGCAGACTGCAGCCGTGCTCGAAGAGCCGTAGCGTGGCCGCGTGGGCCTCGCTCGAAGTGTCCGCGGCGGCAAGCCCGCGCGGCCCGAGCACATACTGGCGCCGCTCGTCGCCCAGCTTCTCGCGCAAGCGGGCCGATTCGTCATTGCGGCGCGCCGCTTCGAGCAAGAGCCCCTGCGTGGAGGCATGCACGCTACGCTCGCGCTCGGTCGCGCGCAGCTCGGCAAAGACCCGCCCGTGCTCGAGACCGAGGATGCGATAGACCGCGGCCTCCCCGGTGAGTCGCCCGCTCTCGGCATCGATGATCGAGCCCGCCGTACACCAGAGGCGGCTCTCGGCGCCGTCATGGGTCACGCTGATGCGCGCGCTCTTGCCGGCCAGATCGATGAGCTGGACCAAATCTCCCATCGACAGCTCGCTGAGCGCACCGCTGAACTCTGCGCCGGCAAAATCGCTCGCTGATGCCCCTTGATCGATCAACCGCTGCTGGAGGCGGCTGTCGAAGGCGAGCACCGTGGCACGCCGGAACGAGCGCAACCACTCCACCAGCATCCCCGGAGCCAGCGCGTACCGCTGGCACGCCGCCGGAATGCTCAACTTGCCCACCACGATCTGGTTGACGAGCTCCGATCGCCTCGCATCGTCCCAGGCGGCGGGAGGCGTGCGGGATGCTCTTGACTCGACTTTTGGCATTCCACCTGAAGTTGACGACCGCGCCGGAGGCCTGCTGAAGCGCCCACGAGGCGGTGCCGCTGTATTTCGCTGTCGTTGAAAGAGCCGGAGTATCCTTGCCCTTCGCCACACCGTCAAGACACTGGCGCCCGAACTCGACGCGCTGCTGCCCTTCACCACCAGGGGTGGGCAGTACCCGGGTCAGAGTGTGCGCCGCTCTGTCCCAAGAGGGCACACGACGGCACAGGGGCTTGCCGCGGAGCCCGCGTGGACGTCCGATCATGATACACATCGCGCCCGTGAGCGGGAGCACGTGAGGGGCGTGGCGTTACGGGCAGCAGGCGTGGGTTCGGCCCTCGTGTACGTGCTGGGCTGCGGCGCCGCGGTCGTGCCTGCGAGCCGCGCGCCGGACGCGCACTCGCCGAGCGCGAACGAGTCCGTGCCACCCGCGGCACTGGCACCTGCGGCGGAGAACGCGCTGCCGGATCGCCGACGGCCCGCGCTGCCACAACTGTCGGTGCAGCTGCATCCGCGGCCCGGGGAAGACGGCGCCGGCGTCGTCGAGGTGTCGATCGAGATCAGCGCGCCCGCGGCGCAGCTCGCGTCCTGGCACGTGCCGGCGTCGTTGCCCGGCACGCCGGAGATCCGGGTGGTGGTCGAGAGCGCGAGCGGCAGCGACAGTACGCCCGCCGTCGAACTGACGTGGCATGCCCAACGCGGCGAGAGCCTCCACCTCCCGCCCGCGGCGAACCTGCCGGCGACGCTCCACGCGCGCCTCGCCTATCAACTGCTCGCGCCACCCGGGGCCCGCGAGCTGTGGCACCTCGACCAGAACTGGTTTCTCGCTCAGGGCAGCGGCCTGCTCGTCTTGCCGAGCGACCCCGCGCTGGTCACTGAAGCGCGGCTCGCGATCGATGCCAGCGCCTACGGCCAGACCGCGCGCGCGGTGTCGAGCCTCGGCATTGGGCCAGAGCGACGCTCGCGCATGACGCTGGCGGCCGTGAAGCAGTCCTTGTTCGCCGCCGGTTCGCTCGGCTCGGCGGTCTTCGACGCACCGGAGGGCCACGACGAGGCCGCCTGGTTTGGCTTCATCGGCTTCGATTCGCGGCTCGTGGCAGCCGAGGTCGCGAGCTTTCGAACCGCGGTGCGCGAGCTGCTGAGCGAAGCGGAGCTGCGACCGCTGACCATGATCACCACCGTGGAGCGGGATGCCAACGGCTTCGAGGTGCTGCGCGCGCCGGGCAGCGTGCTCGTGCGCGTGAGCCCCGCGGACCAGCTCACGGCGGGGCTGCGCCTATCGATCCTGCACCAGGTGCTCAAGGAGTGGATCGGCGGGCAGCTGACCCTGTTCGACGAGCGAGGCGCGGAGCTCGTCTGGTTCACCGAGGGGATCTGCCGCTTTCTGGCGCAGGAGCTGGCGCTCGAGTTTGGATTGGTCAGCCCCGCGGAGTTCGCTGCAGAAGTGAACGCGGTGATGGGGATCCAGGCCGTGCTCAGTCAGCCCCAATATGCGGCACGCTGCGCGCCGGCCGCGAGCACGCCGGCCGGGAGCACGCTGGCCGCAAACGAACCGCCGCCGCACTCCTGCAACGTGTTGCAGCTCGCGCGCGGCGCCCTGCACGCCACCGAACTCGAGAATGCGCTGCGCACGCAGGGCAGCTCGCTGGTGGCGTTGCTCGCCCGCTTGCTGGCGAGCGAGAAGGTGCTGATGGCTCCGAGCATCTGGCTCGAGGCGTTGCGCAACGCCGCTGGCCCGCGCGCCGTGCGCAGCGAGGAAGAGTTTGCCCAGGGCCAGCCGGTGCTGCTGACGAGCTCCGCCTTTGGGCCCTGTTTCACCCGAGAGCGCACGCGCTACCCGGAGAGCAAACTGGGCCTTCCGGTCGAGCTGAGCCCCGAACAGCTGCCGTGGACAGTGACGAACCTCGATCCCAGCTCGCCCGCCTTCGCTGCCGGCCTGCGCCCAGGCGCGATCGTGAGAGCCATCGATCACGTGCCCTACGATGCCGCGCGACCGATCCGGCTCTGGCTCGCCGACGGCAGCCGCATCGAGTATCTCGGACCTCACACCCTGGTCCCGAGCTACGCCTGGAAGCGCGTGGCCGGCGTGCACGAGAATCTGTGTCGCATGTCGGGGCGCTCGCCGATCCCGCAGCGGCGGCCGTGAGCAGGTCTGGGATGGCGCCCAGCGTGTGCCAGGCTGTGCCAAGCCCGCGCTCCCGGAACTGCCGAGGGCCCGGCGGTGCGTAGAATCGCATGAAACACCGGAGATGGTGCGTTGGCACGAGGGTTGCTGATGGGCAGGGGTAGTACACTCATGAGCCAAACCTCCAACTCCCGGCGCTCACGCATCGCACACTTCAAGACCCCGTTCATTCTGAGCATCGCGGGCTCCACGGCCCTCGGGCTCGGCTGCGGTGGCAAGACCGACGCCGAGGTGTCCAGCAATCGCCCCCCTGCCAACTCCTCTCTCGCGCAGGGGGACGCGGAAGACAGGTTGCCCCCCGTGCTCCCGGAGACCGCGTTGCCGTGTGAGGGGACACCGCCAAGCAGCAACACGGACGCTTGCCGTGGCCCCATCTGGAGGTGCGTCGACGGTGAGTGGGAGCAAAGCTACCTCTCCTGCAATCCCCCGTTCCCGCCGCCGATCGAGACCTGCCCCGAGTCCCCGGCGGAGATCGGCACACCCTGCGGAGACGATCCGCCGGGGCTCAGCTGCGAGTACGACTACTGTTACGGGAAGACACCCATGCGGCGCTGCAACGAGTCCACGGCGCTGTGGGAATATATCCCGGTCCCGACCTGCAACCCGCCTCCTCCCGAGCCCGAAGGGTGCGAGCCCAGCATGCCCGTCCCCGGTTCGGATTGTGCCGCTGAAGAGCTGGTCTGCTTCTACGCCCCCGGCTGTAATGGTCCCAACTCCGCCATCTGCCGCTCCGGGCAATGGGTCGTCACCTACACGATCGGCGCCGCCTGCAATCCCCCCGCGGTCGTCGTTCCGGTCTGTCCCGAGCGGGACATCGTGACCGGTGAAGGCTGCGCGTACGAAGGCCAGGAGTGCGGCCCCCCGCCGTGCGTCCCCAATCAGACCTCTCCGCGACTCGTGTGCTCTGCGGGGGTGTGGCGAGACGCTCCCCCGCCCTCCTGCCCTCCGCTCAGCGTGCCCGACGGCGGCGCGCCGGACGGCGGCAGCTGAGATGAGCGGTCCAGCCAGCCCCCCGCGTTCGCGCATCGCGCACTTCAAGGCGCCCTTCGTCATCAGCGCTGCGGGCTCCGCAGCCCTCGCCCTGGGGTGTGGCTTGCTCACCCACCCAGACAGGGGCACGTGTGACAAGGAGGACCGGCCGAGCGTGTCTGATTGCGGTGGTTGGATTTGCGTCGAGGGCGAATGGCAGCCCAGATGGATCTGCAATCCGCCGCCGCCTCCCCAGGACCTCTATTGCGAGCCCACGCTGCCCGTTCCGGGTTCGGACTGCGCCGTTCCAGCGGTGAACTGTTCGTACCCCGGAGGCTGTGCAGCGCCGAGCACGGCCGTCTGCGTCTCGGGGCAATGGCTCGTCACCTACTCGAGCGGCCCGGCCTGCAACCCGCCGGCAGTCGTCCCGGTCTGTCCCGAACGGCAGCTCGTGACCGGTAACACTTGCGCCTACGAAGGCCAGGAGTGCGGTAACGAGGCGTGCGAGAGCGGCGCCGCAGCACGCGACGCGCACGTTTGCAGCTCCGGTCTGTGGCAAGCTGCCGTCGTCTCCTGCCCGCCCGGCGACAGCTTGCCCGATGCCGGCGCTTCCGATGCAGGCGCTCGGGACGGCGGCGGCTGAATGGCTCTATACTGAGCGCAGCATGCAAGAGATCCAACGCGAATGGTTGCGGCGAGTCGAAGCCGAGTACTCTTCTGCGGCGATCACGCACCATCTCACGCTCTGGCTCCTGCAGATCACGGCGCCCTTCGAGCTCGTGCGCCTGGGCCTCTCGATCGTGGACGACGAACTCGTGCACGCCGAGCTCAGCCAGGCCGTGTATGCCGCTGCCGGCGGTAGCTCGCCAGCGCGGTTGCAGCGCGAACGGCTCGGCTTGCAACTGCGAGAGGGGGAACCGCTGGAGCTCGCGATCACCCGCGTCGGGCTCGAGGTCTTCTGCCTCGGGGAGACGGTGGCGGTGCGCCTGTTCTCGCGGCTGCGCCAGGGCGCACAGGAGCCCGTCGCGCTCCAGGCGCTGGACCGCATCCTGAAGGACGAGGTCAAGCACCGCGAGTTTGGCTGGACCTTGCTGGAGTGGTTGCTCAGCACCGAACATGCCGAACCGGTCCTGGCGTTCGCCCGGGCGGAGCTGCCCCGCATGTTCACGCGCCTGCGCACCAACTACGCCTTTGCTCAGCTCGGTGCCCCGCTGGCGCCGGACCCACTCGGCCAGCGCTGGGGGTTGATGCCGCCCGCCGCCTACGCCGAGGCGCTGCTCGATTGCCTGGAGCGCGACTACCTACCGCGCTTCCGCGATCAGGGCATCGACGCGCGCGCCGCGTGGGACGCGCCGTCCAAGGCCTGAACTCGGAAGCGCAAACCTGTCGCGGTGACGCGCTCCGGCGCCGACGTTGCGTCAGTTCGACGGCTTGCGCGACGACTCGAAGCCGTGCCGGACGGCTCGTCTCATCTTTTCCCACGGGCCCGGCGGGTTCCGTTCCTCCCACTCCTTGCGCAAAATGGCCTCGAGCTCACGATTCCAGCGCTCGAACTGGGGGTATTGCGTGCGGGCGCCGACCCCGTAGCGTACCGCCGGCTCGATCTGTTCCCACGACGTGCCCACCTCCCAATCGTTGTCCGGGACGTCCACCGCCCGATCGACGTCCACGTTCCGTGGCGTGACGGCGTGCTGCTGAAATATCGGATCATCCGGCTTCAGATGCACGGCCCGGTCACGTTCTGTCGTGGCGCGAAGCTGTTGAAAATCCTCACGCAACGCCGGCAGGTATCCCTCCCAGATAATCGTGTGTTGCACGGTCCACCACACGGGCTTGAAATCACCCGACTGCTTCGATGACTGCATGACATTCTCCTTGGGTTGTTGCGCGCGCACCAATGCACGTCTCATGCCGCATCCAGGCAGCGCAGCGCGGCAAACCATACCGCCGCAGCAAAACGCCCCCGCACTGAACCACCGTCCACGCAATCGGCCCAACACCGGCGCGCCACCCTGCGAGAAGCAAACCCCCCGTGACCAGATTGGGTGACGCGTTGGATTCGCGGGGATTCATCAGGGCCGGGCCTCCGCCATACAACGCCGCTGCACCCCTCGGGACCCCGTGCGTCAACGTCCCCGTAGACACAACGCGAGCGCCGCCAGGCCCATCACGGCGGCGCCCACCTCCCGCGCGGTGACGAGCGCGCCGCTGTGCACGACGAGCACGCCCGCGATCACGGCCGGCACTCCCATCGCGAGGTAACACGCGACATAGAGCACCGAGAGCACGCCGGCGCGCTCTGCCGGGGCGGCCAGCGGCACCACGCCGCGCAGTGCGCCCTGAAAGCCCGTGCCAAAGCCGGCGCCGGAGAGCGCCGTCCCGGCGAAGAAGCCGGCGCCGGAGCCCTGCTCGAGCGCGAACAGGCTCACCCCCACCCCGGCCAGCAGCGCCGTGGCCCCCAAGGTCAGCAAAGCCCGCGCGGAACGGCCCCGCGTCACGAGTAGACTGAGCACGCCGCTGGCGGCGAACACGAACAGCGACAGTCCCCCGAGCAGCGGTGAACTCAAGCCGAGTAGCTGCCGCAACAAGGTCGGGGCTAGCGCCGCGTAAAAGCCGACCAGCGCCCAGGTGGCCACCGCGATCGGCAACACGCGCAGGAATGCGCCGCGCAGCGCGGGGGGCAAGCGCAGCTGGGGCCGCAGCGCCGCGAGTGCGCCGTGGCGCGGCAGCGCTGTCTCCGGCGCGTACAGCATCGCCAACGCTTGCAGCACGAAGACCGCGCACAGCAGCAGGAAGACCAGGTGCGTCGGCTGCGGCAGATATTGCACCAAGAGGCCCGAGCTGAGGCCACCCGTGGCCGTACCCAGCATCGGTGCGATCGCGTTGGCGGTGGTGCCGCGCGGGCGATCGATGTCGAGCAGGCCGGCACCGAGCGCCGCCACGGCCGCGCCCGTCGACACCCCTTGCAAGATGCGCCCGACGATCAGATCGCCCACGCCGCCCGCAAACGCAAACGTGAGCATGGTCGCGGCTTGCAATACGAGCGCGACCAGGATGACCGGGCGCCGTCCGACGTAATCGGAGAGCGAGCCCAGCACGAGCAGGGCGCTCAAGACGGCCAGCGCATACACGGCAAACACCACCGTGACGGTGATCGGAGAGAACCCCCACGCGGCCTGGTACGTCGCATACAGCGGTGTCGGCGCTGCCGAACCCGCCAGCAGCGCCAGCACGATGGACGCCTCGAGATAGAAGGTGGCCGAGCGCGAGAGCTGGCCCACGACAGCCTGCGCAAGCGGGCCGGCCGCAACCGACGGGAGTGGAGCGGGTGCGACCTGCAACCGGGGGCCGCGCGGTAAGAGGGCGCCCTGCGATTCAGGTTCCGCCGCCAGCGGCTGGAGCCTCGCCCATCCCGCCCCCGCGGCGCCACCGCGCGGGGACGCCCCTGCGGTAGCCTGCACTTTCGCATACTTGGACGTCATGGAAGCCATCCTCCGATTCTCAACAGACAGGTCTGTCTAGTTGGCGCTTGATATAGACAGACCTGTCTGGTACGTCAAGGGACGTGAGTGCGAAGACTTCCGAACGTGGCTCGGCGCGGGAGCGGCTGCTGCAGGCGGCCGGGGAGTTGTTCTACGAGGATGGCGTCAACAGCGTCGGCATCGATCGCGTGATCGAACATGCCGGCGTCGCCAAGGCCTCCTTGTACAGCAGCTTCGGCAGTAAGGAGGAACTCGTGCGCGCGTACCTGCAGGCGCGTCACGAACGGCGGCGCGAGCGCATCCAGATCAAACTCGCCACCTGCCACACCCCGCGCGAACGCGTGCTCGGCATCTTCGACGTGCTGGGCGAGATCACTGCCGATCCGGGCTTTCGCGGCTGCGCGTTTGTCCGCACCAGCGCAGAGTCGCGCTCCAGCGGCGCCGTACGAGAGATCTGTGACGAGTCGCGCGCCTGGCTGCGCGGCTTGTTTCGTGAATGCCTGTCCGACGCGGGAGCGCCCAACCCCGACACACTCAGCCAGCAACTCGTGCTGCTCTATGACGGAGCGATCGTGAGCGCCCAGATGGATCGCGATCCAACCGCCGCCCGAGCCGCGCGCGACGTCGCGCTAGCGCTCTTCGACGCCGCCGCGCGCCCCTGAGTTCCAAAGCAAGATCCGGAGTGCTCCCCGTCCCGGCGGCGGCTACCCTCCGCGCATGACGGTCGCCCCCGACGAACCAGCTCATTGCGGCGCCGCTCCAGCGCCGGAACTAGCAGAGCGCGTGCGGGCTCTCGCCTGGACGGCCCTCGGTGAAGAGCTCGACGCGCAGGGCTGCGCGCTCGCCCCTGCCCTGCTCTCGCGCTCCGAATGCGAGCGGTTCGCAGCGTTGTACCCGCGAGACGAGCTGTTTCGAAGCCGCGTGGTGATGCAAAGCCATGGCTATGGGCAGGGCGAGTACAAGTACTTCGCGCCGCCGTTGCCCGAGCCGATCGTCGAGCTACGTCGGAGTCTGTACGCCGAGCTGGTGCCGATCGCCAACCGCTGGAACGCCGCGCTGGGCCTCGACGTCCAGTACCCCGCCGAACATGCCGGCTTCATCGAGCGCTGCCATGCCGCGGGCCAGACGCGGCCGACGCCGTTGCTGCTGGAGTACCACGCCGGCGACTACAACTGCCTGCATCAAGATCTGTACGGCGAGCATGTCTTCCCGCTGCAAGTCGCGATTCTGCTGTCGGAGCCCGGGCGCGATTTCACGGGCGGCGAGTTCGTGATGACCGAACAGCGGCCCCGCAGGCAGTCGCGGCCCATGGTGCTACCGTTGCGTCAGGGGGACGCGCTCGTGTTTGCCGTGAAACTGCGTCCCGTCCAGGGCAGCCGCGGCTTCCACCGCGTGCAGCTGCGGCACGGCGTGAGCCGCCTGCATTCCGGCCTACGCCACACGTTGGGCATCATCTTTCACGACGCGAAGTGACTCTACCGCGACAGCAATGTCGCGGAAGGATTGGAGCGGGCGCGGAAATGTCCCGCAAAACCGTGACCCGGTGCCGCGGCATGCATTCGAAGCGCTGCGTCAGGCGCCGCCCTGTGTTAGGCGGGGGCCTCAATTCTTCTCGTTCATTGAGGTAACTATGTCTTCTCGTTCCGTCTCGTCTTTGGGTGTGGTGCTGGGCTCGCTGCTACTGGCGGCGTGCTCGAGCTCGAACGACGTTGGCCCGGTCCAGATGTCGGTCGACGCCAACCGCTCTGGTGCCGGCGCCGGAGGCACGGCCAGCACGGGTACGGCGGGTTCGGGCGGCTCGAGCAATGCGGCCGGAGCCAGCGCGTCGACCGGCGGCTCGTCTTCGAGCGAGAGCAATGGCGACATCGGCCTCAATGCGGGCGGCAGCACGTCGACGCAGGGCCCGGGCAGTGCGACCGGCAATGACGCCGGCAGTGATTCCCCCGCCCCGGTCGGCGATGCGGGCGCTCCCCCGACGGACTCGGACACCACGATGAGCTTCTTCGTGACGAGCCGCGGCGTGCCCACGGGCGCCAACTTTGGCGGTCTCGATGGCGCAGACGCGCTCTGCACCACGCTCGCCACCGCCGTCTCCGCCGAGCTGGGCGCGAAGGACTGGCGCGCCTACCTCAGCACGACCACCGTCAACGCGCGCGACCGCATCGGCAGCGGTCCTTGGTTCAACCAAGCGGGCGTGATCGTGGCGAATAACGTCACGCAGCTGCACGACCAGGCCGCAGGCGGCACGCTGGAACAGACCTGGGCCCCGGGGGACGCCAGCATCGCCCTGGATGAACTCGGCAACCAGGTGCCCGCCGGTGGCGCGGGCGGCGTGCAACACGACATCTTGACGGGCACGCTCGCCGACGGCACGGTCGCGGCCGGGCTGACCTGCGCCGATTGGACCGCCGTGACGGGCAACGTCGAGATCGGCCACTCCAACCGCGCCGGTGGCGGACAAGCGCCGAGCTCCTGGTCCTCGGCGCACGGCGCACCCGCGGGTTGCGCACCGATCGGGACGGCCGGTGCCAACGTATCGTCCGGTGGCGGTCGCGGCTCGATCTACTGCTTCGCCGCCGACTGAGCGCGCCCTACGCCGAACGGCGCGCTCCTCGCAGGGGCGCGCCGGCCAGTGGCACTCATCCGGGTCTGGCATTCATCCTGCATAGCGCGGGCCATGGCCATGACTCCCCCTCGCCCCGATCCCCGGGTTCGCGCCGCCCATCAGCTCCCCGACCAGCTGTCCACCGGTGAGCTCGGCAGGCAGGCGTTCGACGAGACGAAAGAGCTCGTCCGGTTGGAGATCGCGCTGGCGCGCGAGGACCTGCGCTCAGAGCTGCAGCGCGTGAAAACGGCCGCCATCTTGCTCGGCCTCGCGGGCGCGCTCGCCATCGTGGCGCTGGCCATCTTCGACGTGGCCGTAGTCATCGCGCTGGGTACCACCGTGACGGCAGCGCTCAGCGTGGCATTCATCGTCGTGGCGGAAGTGGCAGTGTTGGGCTTCATTGGCTATCGCATGTTGCCGAAGGCTCCGCTGGCGCGGACGCGAGAGCGCTTGGCTTCGGACGTCCGCGAATTGAAGGAGCACGTGGTACGATGACGGAAACTGCGAGTCGGGTGAGCGCGCTGGAAGCCCGGGCCGCGCAGACACGCGCACGGCTGGCACACACCCTGGACGAGCTCGACGAGCGCAAGAGTCGCCTGCTGCAGGCCGTCAAGACCGTGTCCACGCCGCCCACCTCGATCATCGTCGGTGCCGTCGTGGGCGTGGCGGCGGCCGCGTTCATCGTGCAGCGCCTGCGCGCGCGGCGCCGCCGGTCTAGCCTCCGCGGGCTGCTCGAGGCCCATGCTCGACCGCAGCAGGGGCTCCTCGCGCGAGGGCTGCAGAGCGCTGGCCTCTCACTGCTCGAGCTGCTGGCGCGGCGCCTGGGCGCGCGCGGCGTCGATCACTTGCTCGGTCGAGGCGACGGCCTGCCGTTCGTCCCCCAGCCGCTTACTGCAGCCTCGTGCACCTCCGCTGCCAGCATCTGACCGCGTGCTGAAGCCAGGGCGGCTGGCATGCCGCCTGCACTGCGAGCCGCGGTGCTCCCGTCGGACCCCACGCTTCTGAGCAGCACTGGGGTTGATCGGGTCAGTGGCGCGGTCGCGAGCGGTGCTGCGCTGCCGTCGCGCCACAGGCGACGGCGCCACATTCAGACAGATCGCCTCAGACACCCATTTGCATCGGAGCTTTCATTTCATGGCGACCAACAAGAAGCCGACCCATTCCTCCACCCGTAAGGGCGAGCGCAAGTCCTCCTCCGGGGGGGCGATGACGAGTGCTCGTTCGACCGCGAGCGGGCCCGCACGCAAAGGGAACTCCCGTGCGCTGGGCGACGCTGCGAGCGAAACACAGGCCGGCACGGAGGCACTGGCGGCCGCCATCCCCTTCAACGCCAACAAGCCCAGCGAGTACGGCCCGGCCGCAGCCCGGCCCCCGGCAGGCGCCGCGGTCGCCACGCAGGACGCCCGCGTCACTGGCAGCACGCTGACGGAGGCCACGGCGTCTGCCAAGGCCGGCGCTGGCCAGCCGAACCTGGGGGCAAACCCGGGGAATCTACCCCTCGATCGCGCGCGCACCGACGCCACTGCCCGAGCGCTGACGACAAATCAGGGCGTGCCGCTGGCGACCAACCAGCACTCCTTGAAGGCCGGCCTGCGTGGACCGGCCCTGCTCGAAGACTTCATCCTGCGAGAGAAGCTCACGCACTTTGACCACGAGCGGATCCCGGAGCGCATCGTGCACGCGCGCGGGTCGGGGGCGCACGGTTACTTCGAGTGCCACGAAGAGTTGAGCGACGTCACCCGCGCGTCCGTGTTCGCCAAGAAAGGCAAGCGCACACCGGTGTTCGTGCGCTTCTCCACCGTGGTCGGCGAGCGCGGTTCCAGTGACACCCCGCGCGACGTGCGGGGCTTCGCCGTCAAGTTCTACACGGACGAGGGCAACTGGGATCTGGTGGGAAACAACATTCCGGTCTTCTTCATCCAGGATGCCATGAAGTTCCCGGACCTGGTTCATGCAGCGAAGCCCGAGCCACATTTCGGCATGCCGCAGGCGGCCACCGCGCACGATACGTTCTGGGACTTCGTGTCGCTCATGCCCGAATCCACGCACATGCTGATGTGGGCCATGTCAGACCGCACGCTGCCCCGCAGCCTGCGCATGATGCAAGGCTTCGGCGTGCATACTTTCCGCCTGGTCAACGCCGAAGGCAAGTCCACGTTCGTCAAGTTCCACTGGCGGCCGGTGCTGGGCACTCACTCCCTGGACTGGGACGAGTCGGTGAAGATCGCCGGTGCCGATCCCGACTTTCATCGGCGGGACTTGTGGGAAGCCATCGAGGCGGGCGCCTTTCCCGAATGGGAACTCGGGTTGCAGCTGTTCACGGAGAAACAGGCCGAGGGCTTCAGCTTCGACGTGCTGGACGCGACGAAGCTGATTCCAGAAGAATTGGTGCCGGTCAGACCGGTGGGGAAATTGGTCCTGAACCGGAACCCCGACAACTTCTTCGCCGAGACGGAGCAAGTCGCCTTCTGCGCTGCGCACATCGTGCCCGGCATCGACTTCTCCAGTGACCCTTTGCTGGCGGGGCGCATCCATTCCTACCAGGATACGCAGATCTCGCGTCTCGGTGGTCCCAACTTCCACGAGATTCCGATCAACGCGCCGATCGCGCAGGTGCACAACAACCAGCGCGATGGCATGCACCGCCAGGCCATCCATCGCGGCAAGGTCTCCTACGAGCCCAATTCCCTCGGCGGGGGTTGTCCGTTCCAGGCCGGGAGCGCGGGCTTCAGCTCTTTCCGCGAGCCGGTCGCCGAGGACAAGGTGCGGGGCAACCCGGCAAAGTTCGCCGAACACTACAACCAGGCGACGCTGTTCTACAACAGCCAGACGCCGGTGGAGAAGGCACACATCCTACGTGCCTTTCGCTTCGAACTCACCAAGGTACAGGTCGCCGCGGTGCGGGAGCGCGTCGTTTCGATGCTGCTCAATGTCGACACCGGCCTCGCGCAGGCGCTCGCCCGGGAGCTGGGGATGGAGTTGCCGAAGCCGATGCCCCGGGCGCTCAAACGGACCCCCGAGCCCGAGGTGACAGAGTCTCCCGCCCTGTCCTTGTTCTTCCGCCCGGGCGACGGAGGCATTCAGACACGCCGCATCGCGATCCTGGTGGCGAACGGCGTCGACGGTGAAGCGGCTCGAGCCCTGCATGCCGAGCTCGCGAAGCGAGGGGCGGTGCCGCGCTATGTTGCTGCACGGCGGGGCCAGGTCAAGACGCAGGCTGGCGACCAGCTAGAGGTGGAGGACACGCTGGAGACGAAGCCCTCGGTGCTGTTTGATGCCCTGGCCCTGCCCGGCGGCAAGGCCGGGGTCGTAGAGCTCGGCAACCTGGGCCACGCCCTCGAGTTCATCAAGGATCAGTATCGCCATGCCAAACCGATTCTCGCTCTCGGCGCTGCGACAGCGTTGCTCGAGAATGCGGGCGTTCCGGCGGTCTTACCATCGGGAGAGGAGGATCCCGGATTGTTACTTCGGGCGCGCGCAACGGCCGCAGACGCCTTGCCGGACTTCATCCAGGCCATCGCCCGCCATCGCCATCACGAGCGCGAGGTCGATCCGCCCGCCGTGTGAGCGTCCTGGCTCGGCATGACCGGCACGAACTGCCTCGCCCGCGGCGCCCCGCGCGAGGCGAAACGGCGCGACCAGCGCGAGGGCCCGACGGCTCGAGCGCTGGCGCGCCGCCAAGGCGCCAGGGGCGTTGAGCGCCATCTGCCGCGCCAAACGCCCCTCTATGCCGACGGAGCAATGCGGCACGGCGTTTGCTCTTACCGTTCAAAACCGCACAATACCCGCCGGGCTGATCGCCCGCGGCGGGAAGGAGAATCGATGCTCACGAAGATGATGACCGCCACCGCTGCTGCCCTGTTGCTCGTCCATGCCGCCATCGGCTGTAGCGATGCCGAGAACCTCGTCAGCTGCGCTCAGGTTTGCGACAAGTACCAGGAGTGTGTCGACGCCGACTACGATGTCACCTCGTGCACGACGGAATGTCAGGACAACGCCAACGACAGCGATGACCGGCAGCAGCAGCTCGATTCGTGCAACTCCTGCATCGAAGATCGCTCGTGTTCGGGCGCGGTGTTCAGTTGCACGACCGAGTGCGCCGGCGTCATCGCTGCCGCGAGCTGACGATGGTCGGCGCAGCCCCGCGCGCTACGGAATGAGACAGCGCGCGGGCGCCGAGGTGTAGCCCGAGGCACGGTCGGTGGCGCCGGTGGCGATGAAGCCGGCGTGACCGGAAGCGATCTGGATGCGCTCTCCGAAGACCCAGATCCCCTTCTGCACCGCGTACGATTCACGAAAGGCCGTCACTTCCCCCCAGGCCACGAAGCTCTGCATGTACTCGTACTCCTCAAACACACCGGGCAACGAGTAGATCGCCAGCTCACCTTCGTCCGCGTAGAGCATGATCGGACCGGACTGATTGTTGATGGCAATGAACGAGTAGGTGTCACCGGGAGCGAGCTCGAGAGTGGTGACCTCGTCGGTCATGCTCCAGTACCGGGGATAGGCGCACCATTGCCAGCCCTGGCGACCGAGAGTGATGGTCTGCGGTGCGGACGTCGCGTTGCGCAGGATGATCTCGGACGTGCTGATGTTGACGCTCTGGATGACGATCGTTTGACCAGCCACGGGGATGGGCGCGGGCACGGGGCAGCCCGCGGGCCGCCCACCCGAGCCACCGGAGCCCGTGCCGCCGCTCGAGCCGCTCGCGCCCGCTGCGCTCGAGCTGCCCGCCGTCCCCGCGCTGCCGCTATCCGCCCCCTCCGAGCCCGCGCTGCCGCCCGTCCCGCCCGCGCTGGCACCCCCGGGCCCTCCTGTTCCACCACCGGACCCTGCCGTCGCAACGGGATCCCCCGGCGCCGAACTCTCGCCGCACGCCACGGACGATGCCAGCAAGAGCAGGCTCAGCGCCCCGGGCCGACACGCCCGAGTGGCGAAACGTCCCGCGTGCTTCGTGCCGAACATGCTCACGTGCATCTTGGCCCCTCTGTTGCCTCGAGCCAAGCAGCGCCTGTCCCCGGGCCACGATCCGTCGTGCCGGACGTGCACGGCGCAACGCCGGCGTAACGTTCGCTCTCGCCTTTCTCAGGAGCGGAGCCGGATTCGGCCGAGTTGCGACAGCTGAGGCGGATGTGTTGTCCCGCTCGCAGGCGCGCCGTCATGAATATCGCGTCGAACACGCCACCGAGTGCAGTGTCACCTCTGGCACGGCTCTTGTATAGCCCGCAAAAGCATACTTACTTGATCAGGTGGTCGCCTGTGGGCCATCTGCGGGCCGCTCGTCAGTGAAGATCGCACTCGTCAATCCGCCATGGAGCTTCGAAGGCAGTGCCTACCCGGGGTGTCGCGAGCCGCACTTGCCGCTCGAACTCGGCTACGTTCGCGCTCTCCTCGCGCAGCGCGGCCATGACGCACGCCTGTTCGACGCGCAGCTGAGCGGCGTCGACCTGCCCACGCTGGTGACCCAGCTCGCGAGCTATCGCCCGCACGCGACCGTGCTGACGACCGCACCCAGCTACCTGTCCTGGCGCTGTGCTCCGCCCGAGCTGCGCGTCCCCATACAGGCCGCGCGGGCGCTTCGCCGCCATACCGAACGGCTGTTCATCGTCGGTCCACACGGCACTGCTACGCCCGGCGCCGTGCTCGCCCAGATCGATGCGGATGCGGTGGTGATGGGCGAATGCGAAGGCGTATTGCCTGAGTTGCTGGAGGCGGCGGCCTCCGACTACGAGCGCATCAGCTCCATCGCTTATCCCCAGGGGGGCGCGGGGCCTCGCCGAATCAAGGCCCCGATCGTCATCCAGGGCACACCGGCGGCGACGGACCTGCAGACCCTGCCGCCGCTGAGCTGGAACCAGCTCGAAATTGCCGCCCACTCGCACCACCATCAGCGCTTCGACCGCGCGCCAGACGGGCCCGGCGCCGAGCTGGAGGCCTCCCGCGGCTGCCCGCGTGCTTGCGCCTTTTGCACGAAGGAGGACGTCCGCAACCGCTATCGCAGCCGGCCCTTACAGGTGCTGCTGGAGGAGCTCGACGGGCTCATCGCTCTGGGCGTTCGCTACGTATTCTTCATCGACGAGATTTTCCTGCCCAACCGCGTTCTGCTGGGAGCGCTGCTCGAGCGCCCGATCCAGTTCGGGGTGCAGCTGCGGATGGAGAACTGGTCCGAGGAGCTGCTCCTTCTGCTCGGCCGTGCGGGCTGCGTGTCGATCGAGGCGAGCGTCGACAGCATCACGCCGGAAAGCAGAAGCCCGTCAGAGAAGCGCCACAAATTGTCCGCGCAGCAGCTGACGGAGCGGCTGATCTTTGCCAAGCGTGCCGTCCCCTTCGTTCAGGTCCATCTGCTCGGCGGCAGGGATCCCGAAGAGCTCGCTTCCTGGCGCGCCCAACTTGCCAGTCACGGCGTTTGGTCCAACGCGCCGCAGCCGTGCGTCGCTCATGCCGACCCACCGGCTCGAACGCCGCGGCCTTTGGCCGAGCTCGAGGCATGAGCTCCCAGAGCAATCCGGCGCTCCTGGCACCGTTCCTGCAACTCACCCCGACATGGCCATGCCCGCGGCATCCTCAACGACGCCATCCTCTGCCTCGCCATCGCCAGCCGCCCCGGCGGATACTCCGTGCACGCCGTTGCCCGTTCGGGAGGCAGTGCCCGGCACCCTCTCCCACGCCGTTGGCTCCCACACCCATGGGGATTCGACGCCGGCTGAAGCCGCGCGCGAGCAAACCTCCGCGCCGTCCCGACGCCGTTCGCGGCGAGCGGAAGCCGAGCGCGAGGGCAAGCGCCCGACGGGCCTCAAAGCTCGCCTGGCAGAGGTCGTTACCACGCTGAAGCAGACCGGCGTGCAATGGTCTGATGACGAAGCGGCGCGGCTGGCCGCTTCGCTCGCTCTGTATACGCTGCTCTCCATCGCACCCATGCTGGTGATTGCGGTCTCGGTAGCGGGCATGGTGTTTGGTGCCGAGGCGGCGCGCGGGCAAATCAGCCATCAGATTTCCGTCATTGTCGGGCCCGAGGCGGGCAAAGCGATCGAGGGCCTGGTCGCCAACGCTCAAAATCCGGGCAGCGGGATCCTCAGTTCCATCGTGGGCATGGCGGTCCTGATCTTCGGTGCTTCCGGGGTGTTCGGTGAGCTGCAGAGTACGCTCAACCGGATCTGGGAGGTCAAGCCCAGGCCAGGCCGCGGCATCATGGGCATCCTGCGCGACCGCTTTCTGTCCTTTTCGATGGTGATGGGGGTGGCCTTTCTTCTCCTGGTATCGCTGGTCGTGAGTGCCGCGCTGGCGGGCATGACCGGATACTTCCAATCGCTGATCCCTCTCCCTGCGTTGTGGCACGTCGTGGACATCGTCGTCGGGCTCGCGCTCGAAACGGTCATCTTTGCGCTGATGTTCAAGGTGGTGCCCGATGTAAAGATCGGCTGGCGCGACGTCTGGGTGGGCGGCTTGGCCACCGCTGTGGCGTTCAGCATAGGCCGCATCGCCCTGGCCTGGTACGTCGGACGGAGCGCCACGGAGTCGCCGTTTGGCGCTGCGGGCTCGCTGGTGGCGCTCGTCGTCTGGATCTACTACTCGGCGCAGATTCTCTTCCTGGGTGCCGAGTTCGCGCAAGTCTACGCCGCGCGGTATGGCTCTCGCATCGTGCCCTCGAAGAATGCCGTGCCCCTCGAAGCAGGGGAAGGTCACGCGGGCGCTGCCGGCGCTCCGGCTGCCAGTTAGCGCTCCGCGCCCCCTCTCGTAGCGTCAGCGTGCACGCGCGTGCTCGGCACCGTGACCGAGCTCGAGCGCCGAGACCTCCGCATCGCGCTCGGCGGCGCCGGCCAGTACCCAGCGATCGAAGCGGCTCGTCACCAGGCCTCCGAGCGATAGCGCCAGATAGATGTAGTTGGAGCTGGCCACGTCGAACTTCCCGGCGAAGACCATGCCGGCGGCCAGGCTGAGCAACACGAGCGCCGAGGCTTTCCAGGCGAGCGCCAGGCGATATCCACTGAGCAGCCAGGCGCCGAGCGCAAACTCGACGAACATGATCACGCTGGCGTGCAAGGTGACGAGAAAGTGCGGCAATAGCGAGTGCTCGAACAAGCCCCTGTAGTAACCGACGGTGCCGGCGACACCCCCGGGCACCTTCGAAATGGCGGCGATCAAAAATAGGCTACCAAACGCCGCACGCAAAAATACGCTCACCCAGTGTAGATCCTGGCGCAGGGACGGGGAAATGCTTGCAGATTGGCTCATGATGACGACTCCTCCGGTCGCTGGCAAAACGGCTCGTGCGGGGCGACCGGGCCCACGCGCGAGTCTCGCTGAAGAGTTCCTGGAGAATACGTCTCGCGATCCGCTTGCGGCAGTCCGAGCCCGGGCGTAACACTGTTTCCTATGAGGCAACAATCTGCAGCCCGCCCAAAAACCGCCGGAGCCCAGCGGAGAGGCGGGGCCAGCGCCAAGCCGGCAGCCGGGAAAATCTCCCCCACCCAGCCCCGCTCCGCTCGCGCCGCGGACATCGCCGCGGCAGGTCACTTCGACGACGTGAATGCGCTGCTCGTCTTCGCCCGGGTGATCCAGCGGCGCTCCTTCACGCAGGCCGCACGCGAGCTGGACACCTCTACCTCGGCGGTGAGCAAGCGCGTTGCCAATCTGGAGCGCCGGGTCGGTGCGCAGCTGCTTACCCGCACCACACGCCAGGTCACGCCGACGGAAGCGGGCCTCTCCGTGTATCAGCATTGCCTGCGCATCCTGCGCGAGGTGGAAGACGCCGAACTCGCGGTGGCGGGGTTCTCGGGTGTGCCGCGCGGGCTGCTCAGGGTGAGCGCGCCGATGTACTTTGGTGAGCTGCACGTGGCGCCGCTCCTGGCGGAGTTCGTCCGGCAAACTCCCGAGCTCCGGGTCGAGCTCTCGCTGAACGATCGCTTCGTGGATCTGGTGGCGGAGGGCTTCGACCTGGCGGTGCGCATCGGGCGCTTCAGTGGCGCGTCGCTCATGACACGCACGCTGTGCCGCTCACGCGCCCTGGCGGCAGCCGCGCCGTCCTACCTCGCACGCCGCGGCATACCCGAAACTCCAGAGGCGCTGCTCGACCACGACTGCCTGCGCTACATGCTCGACGCGGTGCCACACGCCTGGGTGTTTCGTTCCGCCGCGGGTGAGCCATTGACGATTCCGATCACTGGCAGCTTCGAGGCCAACCACGGTGGCGCGCTGCGAGAGGCGGCGATCGCCGGCCTCGGCGTGTGCTATCTGCCCGCCTTCTACGTGGCGGAGGCGATTGAACAGGGCAGCTTGCAGCAGATCCTGACGGACTACCTACCCGAGGAGTTCGGCATCCACGGCGTGTACCCCAGCAGCAAGATCATGGCCCCCAAGACCCGGGCGTGCCTCGACTTCCTCGCCGAAACGCTGGCACCACGCCTGGCACGCTGCGCGCTACGTACGCCGCGTGCCAGCCTACGGGCAGCACCGGCCGCGACGCACGCGGTACGCTGAGCGGCCCTGCCCACGCGTCCACGCGCGACCTACCGAGATATGACACGGCCCGGCGCGCAGGCAAACGCGTCGGGCCCATGCCGGTCGCGACGCTGACCGAGCGCACTGCTCGTGCCCCAACCTGGCTCGCCGCCCCCGCTTTTGCGGAGGAAATGCCGCACTGCACGCATTTTTGTGCACCGCCCGTGACCACTCCGGAGGGGTGCGGACACTGATCCTGAGAAGCAAACGCGAGCGCTCGCTCTCGGGCCTCGACTCTGGGGGGCTGCTCAACCCACCTCGAAGCAAGCGTTCGCCGTCCGCCCTCCGGCGGTTGCTTCCTCGTGCAAGAAAAAGAAACGGACCCGTGACAGGTCCATTGGAGGATCTCTGTGAAAAATCCATGCAACAAGCTGGCGATTCGCTCGTTCAGCATCGGTTTCGGCGCTGCCGTGCTCGCTCTCGCGTGCGGTGCCGACGACAGCAACAACAAGCCCGGTGCGACCGGGCCCATCGACATTCCGCGCGAGGATCCGTGCGCCAACCCGCTGAATGCGGGCTGCGGCAACGATCCCGATCCCATCGTCGACCCGGGCACAGGCACGGGGACCGGAACGGGAACGGGAACCGGCAGCAGCGCCGATCCCCCTTCCCAGGCTGACCTGGACAAGGCCGCCGCAGAGAACGTGTTGGCGTCCAAATGCGGCTACTGCCACGGCCCCGCCCTCACCCAGGACCAGGCCGAGGCCGGCATGAACTACATCGACGACATCGATCAACTCGTCGCCAAGGGCAAGATCCTTCCGCTGAACGCCGCCGGGTCACTGCTGGTGCAGAAGATGGCTCGCGGACTGATGCCGCCCCCCGGCTCGGGCTACGCCCTGCCCACCGCGGCGGACATCGACATCGTCTCCTCGTACATCAACAACCCGCGCTACTGGGAAGGGGTGCCGCCCAGCGACTGCGCGGACAAAGACCAGCTCGTAACGTTTGACCAGCTCTACGAGGCCGTCAACGACGATCTCGCGGACGTGGACGACGACGATCAGCCGTTCATGCGCTACGTTTCGCTGACCAATCGCTTTACGGCGGGCGTCTGCGCGGACGCGCTCAACCGCGATCGGCAGGCCCTGATCAAGATGATGAACATGTTGTCCATCAAGGGACCGATCGGGGAAGTTACTCCCGCCAACCAGAACGAGACGCTGTACCGCATCGATTTGCGTGACTTCGACTGGAACCGTCAGATCACCGTCAACAACGAGACGTTCAACGACGTCTGGGAAGCGATCGCTCGCTTCAACCCGTACGCGGTCGAGTTTGTCGGCGACGACGTCGACGACGCCAAGGACGACATGCTGACCGACTTTCCAGTCATGTTTGCCGACCAGATGATGGACGTGGCCGTGATTGGCAACCTCTACTACGCCATCGTCGATATCGACGTCACCCAGACGCTGACGACCTTCGTCACCGACAAGCTCGACATCGACTTGCAAGCGGACATCGACAACGACGACGCCATCCGCGCAGGCACCACCAAGTCCATTGTCTCGCGTCAGGATCGCCTGGTCGAGCGTCACGACATCGGCAATCGCGGCGGCGCCTTCTGGCTCAGCTTCGATTTCGAGAACGACGCCAACGAGAGCATCTTTCAAGACCCCTTCGGGTTTGCCGCAGGTGGCTCGGAGGCCATCTTCACCCTGCCGAACGGCATGCTCGCGTACATCATCGCGGACGCCAACGACAACATCGTCGAGGAATCGAACATCCTCTTGGATCGGAGCCAGGAGGACTTCCTGGCGATCACGGCGGTGTCCTGCTCCAACTGCCACGCCACCGGCTTCATTCCGGTGGTTGACGAGGTGGGGCCGCTCGCCGAGAGGAATGCTCGCCAGCTTCAACTGGACAACGACGAGGTCGAGCAACTCCGCTCCCTGTACGTGACCCCGGCGGCGTTCGCCAAACAGGTCAAGGAGGATTCGGAGACGTTCTACCAGCGCGCGCTGCAGGCGGCCGCATTGCCGCTCTCGGGCGGCGATCCGATCTCCAGCATATTCCTGCGCTTCGATGACGATCTCGAGCTCGCGGATGCTGCGGGTGACCTGGGCGTCACGCCCGACGAACTGGAGAGAGACATCACGCTGCTCAATCCCGTCCTCACCGTTCTCCGCGGCGGCACCATCGATCGCGATGACTTCACGGCCAAATACGTGGAGAGCTTGTGCATCCTGTCGATCTCCAGCGCAAACGCGCCGGACGAAGCGATCTGCGATCTGCTCGAGTAACCGGCAGCCACGCGCAAAAACAGGCCTTAGCGGGGTAGAGGTGCCCCGCTGCGACCCCAACCTCGGACTTCGCCGAGGGGGCCGCACTTCACAGAGTGACTGAGTGTGATGGGCTGGATCTCCGCACGATCTGGCACTCCGACACCCCAACCGCATGCGAGGTTGGGGTGTTTGAGTTTTGTGAGCACGCGCAGACAAACCGACGGCGCGCGACGAAGCGCGTGCGCCGCCGTCCTCCTAGCTAACACGGCATGGCCAGGAGTTCTTCATGATAGGTTTCACGAAGTTTGCTCGGGGCGCCCGGCGGCGGACCCCTCTCTCGTCTCTCGCGCTCGTGTCATGCATCTCGGCATGTGGCGCCGGAGATGGCGGGGCTCCGGCAGGGCTCGACACGCGCGCCCAGAGGCTCGACGCCCTCGACGATGCCCCGGGCCAGGGCTCCGCCGCGGACGTCAGCGAGCCCCTGCAGCTGCTGGAACGGCTATTGGCGGCGCAGGCGCTCGGTGGCATCGGCCTGTCGGGCTCGCTCGGCGATGCTGCGTTCGCTCGCACGGCTCCCGTCGATCGCTCCCGCGGCGAGGACGACACGATCACGCTGCAGGGGCGTGTGCTGCAGCTCACCGGTGGGGGCGTCTCCTTCTTGCCCGTCGCGGTGCTGGGGCAAGGGGCCGCGCTCACCGACGCCGAGGGCAATTTCACGATCCCAAACGTGACCACGCCCTATGACATCGCCACCGGCTTCAGCGATGGCACGCAGATCAGCATGGTACTGTACAAGGGGCTGCATCGTAGCGACCCTCGGCTCGTGGCCACGGTGACCTCCAGTGATTTTTCTGCGCAGCTGAGTGGTACGGTCTCCGGGGGCGCAGGGTATCCGGAGCCGCCGGGACACCGGACGTTGCTGAATGTCACGACGGACTTCGGCAACACGGGAGGTCCCGGCGTGGATCCGACCACGGGGGCATTTACGCACCTGGCAACCTGGCCCGTCGCGCCGAGCACTACCGGCTACCTCACGGCCATCCAATTTGCCGAGGACGCCGCGGGGCACGCCAGCCAGTTCACGGGCGCTGCCACGGCCGAGCTGGGTCTGGTGGACGGCGGCAGCATCGTGCAGCCGGTCCCTCTACAGCCCGTCCCGACTACCACGCTCGCCGGCTCGTACACCTATCCTGCGGGCTACAGCTTCGGTAGCAAGCAGGCACTCGTCGAAGCTCCGACCCTGGCGCTGCTCTTCCTGCCAGACGACAACCTGGACAACGGCTCCTTCTCGCTGGCAGCGCCGGTGATCGGGGAACGCTCGAACGCGGTCTTGATCAGCGCCTTCTCACCCACCGGGGGTGTATCGCAGGTGTTGCGGCGAAACCTCGCGCCGGGCACGAGCCGCCTGCGCATCGAGCTGCCGAACGCGCTCGACCTGATCTTCCCCTTCAGTGGCTCCACCGGGATCGACCACGATACCTTGTTTCTGACCACGGAATTTGAGCGCGGCATCTACTTTTACCAGTTCTTCTCCGGTGCCCCCGGCGCACCCGACTTCACCGTGGTGACGGGCGAACCCGTGGCGCAGATCCCGGATCTGTCGAGTTTGGGGGCGGCGCTCCCCGCCTCCACGATCTACTCGATGGCCATCACCGGCATCGGCGCCTTTGCCGATGTCGACGGGTTCGCCGGTCCCACGGGCCCGCTGCCCAGCGAACTGATCCTCGCGGCCTCGCCCTCGATCAGCTTCAGCACGGCGCCCTGAAGCAGCTCCTGCGATACCAGGGATCCGCTGCACCCCAAGTGGGACTGCTCGACCCTGCGCGTGCAGAAGCGGCGTCGCCAGGTGCTGGTGGTCCAGGCTCCCCTGCTGCTCTTGCCGCGTCGAGCGGGACGAGGGGAGCCGGGCCCGGGAGGGCCCTCCTCAGATCAGGAAGGGCCTTGGTTTTCGTTCGGCCACGTGCAAGCCCAGGCGCGCGGTGAGCTCACCGGCCAGGGTATCGAAGAGCCAGCTGACCGCGGGCGGATTGCGATCGTCGAGCAACTGCAGCGGCAGGCCTTCCGCCGTCGCGTCGAGGAAGGCATCGCTGCGCGGGATGGCCGTGTCGAGCAGCCAGCCCTTGGGCAAAGTTGCGCAGGCGTCCTGCAGCACCTGCACCGACGCGCCGTGCCGGGTCTGGAGCATGTTGAGCACGATGCCGACCACTTCCGGTCGATGCGTCTCTGCAACCAACGAGAGGGCGCGCTCCAGCATACCGAAGGAGCGGCTCGCGATCAGCTCCGCCTGCAGGACGCCGAGCACATGCGTGCAACTGCCGAGGAACTGCAGGGCGCCCCCAAACATGCCGGCAGGGCCGTCCACGATCACGATCTCTGCGTCCTCCGACAGACGGCGCAGCAGTTTTTGCCAGGCGCGACTGTGATCGGAGAGCAGCGCCGCGGTCTCGGGCAGCTGCTCGCCGAGCGCCGGCATGATCTTGAAGTGCGGCAGCACCGTCTTGATCAGCGCGGCATCGTAGCCCACTCGGTCGAGCAGCACGTCGATGGCGCCGTAGGACGCCCGCTGGCGCGCGGCGATCGCGGACAGCACATCGCCGTTGATGTCGGCGTCCACCAGGATCACGGAGCGATCCTGACGGGCGAAGCTGAGCGCCAGATTCAGGGCGATGGTGGTCTTGCCCGAGCCACCTTTGGGGCTGACGACGCCCAGCACGATCTGCGAGCGCTCACCGCGCTGCCGCGTCGACATGCCCTCGGAGTCGTTGCTGGCAAGGTGGCGCGGCACCGCTGCCGGGCGTGCGCCACCGGTGCTGGGCGTACCTTGCCGGGCGATCGTCGGCTGGGACGTCGACGGTTGAGGCACGGCGCGCTTGACGACGGGGATGGTCGCAGGGTCGACGGGCGGGCTCAGGCCCGGCTGCGACGGCGGATGGGACACGTAGCCCGAGCGGCGCGAGGAGGGCGGCGCCGGCGCCCGGGACGCGGCCGTCGACGATTGCGGCGGCAACGTCTCGGTGGTGGCCTTGCTCTTCTCCTCCTCGTTCGGCACGGGAGCCAGGCGCGGCATCACGCCGGACGACTTCTTCGGAGGAGCGATGCCGTTGCGGGAACGCGCCAGCGCCTCGAGCACCATGCTACCGAGTGACCCGATCGGCTCCGGCAACTCGCTCGGCGTCTCCATGCGGTAGACATGGAAGAACTTGCGCGCCTCGTTGCCGACCTGTTGAAACAGCTGGAAAAATGCCTCGCGGCCGCGAGCCTGGCCCGCCACCGCCATGACCACCTTGCCCGCCTTGATAAACAGCGTTCCGAGCGGGGTCTGATCTGCCTTGCGCAGTTCCACGCCGGTGTACTGGCGACCTATGCCGACGACCTGAAGGACCTCGACGAGGTCAATCCCCGCGAGCTCGCCCTCCATGACGGCGATGCGTTCCGCTGCACTCATTGGACAGCTCCTTTGCTGACTTGATCTTTGCTGGGTGCGGCGCCGGCGCTCCCCGCCTGGGCTTCCGCGATGCCAATGACCTGCAGGCGATTCTCGATCGCGGCCTGGCCAGCGCCGAAGGCAGGTTCGAGAGAGCGCTCGGGGTTGTGCGCCTTGGCACTCAAGATCATCGTGGTAGAGACGGCCTTGTAGACGGCGGTCCACGCTGCCTTCACGGGCGGAGAGAAGGCCTCGCCGAGCCCGTAGTCGAGCGTCCACAGCAATGCTTCTCCGACGCTCCCGTAGGCCTCGCGCGGGACGCGGTAGAGGGCCTCGTGCCGCCGGCCGAGGGCGAGCAGCACGAGCAGCAGGTCCTCGGCGTCCGACACGTCTTCCCGCCAGGCCGACTCCGGATAGTCGAGCGCCTTGACGATGAAGGCGAGCATGCGCACGAGCTTGCTTTTCTGCCCGGCCATGTCCTCGGGGAACAGGGCCTGGTACTCCGGCTTGAGCTCGAAGAGCCGCTTGTAGAAGAGATCCGCGGCCGTCTCCGCGATCGGGATGACGAGCTTCCAGCTCCGGCGGATGTGCTCTTTGTCTTCTTCAGTGATCATGGCAGCACCGCTTTTTTCGGAGCCGGATCCATCCGACCCCCGCCCCAAAAGACGACGCGCGGACGCGGGCGATAACCCCTGTGTGCTCACTTTTCCGCGCAGGGTGAGGCGACGGACGGGCCGAACCCAGCTCTGGGTCCGGTGTCATTTTTGCGTAGACAGAATTCGAAAGCGGCAGCGCCATCGGAGCCCACCCGGCCCGCTCGCGTCTCAGCACTCGTCGCGGAACCTCGCCGGCGGGCGATGGTTTACAGCGAGCGCGCTGGGCGACTAGTGTCGCGGCACGCTCGTCCGAGCGGTTGCTCCTTGGGGCAACGGTTGCAGTTGCTGTCGGGCAACGGCATCCGGGGCCGCCATTGCGGCAAACGAGCGACGAACGTGTCGTTCGTGGGGCGCTCACTAGTCGGGAGGAATTTTCGATGCATCGTTCATGCACGTTGTCACGCGTCCGGAAACTCGGTGTTCTTGCGGCGGGTGGCGTGGCGTTACTGGGCAGCGTCGGATGTAGCGACGTCCTGTCGTCGTCCGACACGACGCGGCTGGAAGTCCCTGAAGGTGAGGCTCTGGCGGGCGTCGCGGAGGCAACCCAGGCACAGAGCGATGCGCGCGGCGGCCTGTCGCCAAGCGAGCGGGCGATCGTGGAGCGCTTCCGGGAAGGGCGCGAGATTTTCCGCTTCGAGACCTTTGGTGATCAGGCCTTCTGGGGCGGTCAACTGGGGCTGCATCGAGCCATCGCGGGCGCGGAGAACGGCGGAATCGGCGCTGGCGTGAGCCCCGCCACGGCGCTCGCGCTGGGCCTCAAGGTCGACTCCGAGGCATTGCCGCGCTCGCTGCAAAAGCAACTGCGGCGCGGGCAGGTCGATCTGGACGATCCGGCGACCACGTTGGCCCTCTTGAAGTTGAATGCCGTCGTCGGCCTGACCGGCTTTTTCGATGACCAGGGACAGATCGAGAGCCTCGGCATCCAGTGCGCACTGTGCCATTCGAACGTGGATGACAGCTTTGCACCGGGCATCGGCCGCCGCCTCGACGGCTGGCCGAGCCGCGATCTGGATGTGGGTACGATCATCTCGGTCGCCCCGGATCTGTCGGTGTTCACAGGTCTGCTCGGAGCATCCGACGCGGACGTGCGCAGCGTGCTCACCAGCTGGGGGCCCGGCAAATTCGACGCCTTCATGCATCTGGATGGCAAGACCGCGCGGCCCGACGGCAAGCCCGCCGCCGTGCTGATCCCTCCCCTGTTCGGGCTACAGGGCGTCGGCCTGATGACGTGGAACGGCTTCAGTGGCCTGAACGCCTGGGTACCGCTGGTGATCAACCTGGAGATGTTTGGCCAGGGCATTTTCTCCGATCGGCGCCTGGCCAACGCGGCCCAATTTCCGATCGCGGCAGCCAACGGCTTCAGCCGCATTCGCAGCACGCCGGATCTGGTGACGCCGAAGCTGGCACCGCTGCTCACCTATGTGGAATCGATCGAAACGCCTCCCGCTCCGGAAGGCAGTTTCGACGCGGACGCCGCCGAACGCGGCGAGGTGCTCTTTACCGGCAAGGCTCGCTGCAGCAACTGCCACGTGCCGCCGCTCTACACGTTACCTGGCTTCAACAGCGTACCGGCCACGGCCATCGGCATCGACTCGTTCCAGGCGGATCGCTCGCCCAACCTCGGCTACCGGCCGCCACCGCTGCGCGGCGTCTTCACGCGGCAGAAGGGAGGCTTCTTCCACGATGGCCGATTTGCGAGCGTAAACGACGTGGTGGCTCACTTCAACGCGCAGTTCGATCTGCAGCTCGCGCCGGAGGAAGCGAGCGATCTGGCCGAGTTCGTCAAATCGCTGTGACGGAAAACGCCACGGGCGGCTGTAACGGAGTTAATTCCCTGTCGTGCGCGGGGGCGGAATGCAAATTTCCACACGCTCGCGTACGCCGGGGTGGCGCTAATAAATCGTGGTCGAGGGGTAGGACGCACGCTCCGCTGCGCCGTTTTGGTGCTTGGGGTCGGCCTCGCGTGACATCAACTTCCGAACATCCGCCTCCGGCGCCGGAGCCCAATGACGAGCGCCAGGCGGCACTGGTCCGGGCCATTTTGCTGGGTGAACTCACGCCCGACGAGGTGTGCGATCGAGAGGGGCTCAGCCATGAAGAGCTGACGGAATGGATCCGGGTCCACCGTCGCGCAGCGCGCCGTACCATCGAAGAGCAGATGGCGGCGACGCTGTCCGCACACGGACTCGAGAAGGAAGACTTCGTGCTCTCGGGCAACCTCGAGGGCATGGCGTTGTCGGATCTGCTCGAGGCGATCCAGCTGGGCCGCAAGAATGCCCACATTCGCGTCGAGCACGCCGGGGAGTTCAGCCACCTCTGGTGCAGCGACGGCGACGTGATCGATGCGGAGTCTGGCACACTCGTCGGCGCGCGCGCCGTGTATCGGCTGCTCTCTCTGCAAGAGGGGCGGTTGCAGGCGGAGTTCATCAACGTGCTGCGCGAGCGCACGATCGTGACGTCCACGGAAGCGCTGCTGGTCGATGGCGCGCGGCGAGTCGACGAGAGCAAGCAGCTGCGCCGGCAGCTGGGGGACCTGCAGCGCGTTTGCGTGCCGAACGCGGCCGACGCTACCCTGGTCGACCTGGAACCGCTCGAGCGGGAGTTGCTCCAGGCCTTCGATGGCACACGCAGCATCAGCGATGTCATCGCCGCGAGTCTGCAGCCGGAGCTCGAGACGCTCCGGACGCTGCTGCGACTGCTCGACGAACGGCGCCTGGTCGCGCTGTTCCCGCTGGAGGCCGCGGCCAACGCGGCGGCGTCCGCCCCTCCCGCGAGCCTGGTTCCGCCGTCCCAGATCAGCGTGCCGCCGATCGCGCCGTCGCGCCGCGCCGCTTCCCTCGTGCCTCAGCTGGCGCGTCGCCATGGGCCGCTCGCGGCCTGGGCCTCTGCGCTGCTCTTGATCGGTTTCGCCACGGGCCTGTGGAGCTCACGCCCCGCGACGCCGGAGCCGAGCGCCGCTGCGCCGGCGCCAGCGCTCGTCTTGGGCCAGCTCGCGACCGCCCTGTGTGGGCCCGACATGGCGCTCTTGGCGGCGGGTGCGGGCCCGGGCGGCACGGGCGCGGGTGACGGCGCCGACGCGCCGCTGCGGCCCTTCTGCCTCAGCCAACGGGTCGTCTCGACCGAAGAGTACCAGGGCTGCGTGAACAGCCAGCACTGCGAGCCTGCGCAGACCGAGAGCAGCGCCGGCCCGGAAGAGAAGAAAGACGCGGCGTCCCTGCGCTGCAACGCGGGTCAACCCGGGCGCGAGGGCTCGCCCATGAACTGTGTCACTCAGCGACAAGCCGAACAGTATTGCGAATGGCGAGGCCAACGCTTGCCTTTGCCAGGTGAATGGGAGTTCGCCTGGCAGGCCAACCGCGGCCCCGCGGTGACGCCCGCAGGCGCAGCGCCGGCACAGGGACTGACCGTGCTCGGCGACCTCTCGGAGTGGACGCGAGCTCGTCCGCGCCCGCGCCGCGGCGCGGAGCTGGCGACAGACCCCCCGCACTACGCCGTGTCCAGCGTCGAGACCATCTCCCCCACGAGCGTGCGGCCCAAGCGGCTCTTCATGAGCGCGAGCGCGCACGGGCGCAGCATCGGGTTTCGCTGCGCCGTCTCGCTGGAGCCCTCCGCCGCCTTGTCCCGCCTGGAAGCGACGCCGCCCGCCTCTCCGTAAAGGTCCGAGGGCCAGAGCGGTCGTCGCCCAGCCTGCGCCGGCTAGGAGGCCCGCTCTCTCCACCTCACAGAGGGCGACTCTGTGCTCAAGGTTGGCGTCAAACGACCGATGCTGCTGGTGGGATCGAGATCATCGCGGCAAAGGTCTGACTCCAATGAAAGCTGTTTTTCGTAACAACACGGCACTTGCTCAGCAGCTCCGGTCTGATCGGCAGGGTGTTGCGCAGCAATCCCCCGAGCAGAACGCTTCGGCCGGCTCCGGCACCTACTTCCGCGCCGTTCGGCCTACAGAGGCGGAGGCCGCGGCCGTGGCGCGCGGCGAGCCCATCCTCGACATCGCCAAGCTCAATCGCCTGCGCTTCGCGCTCGAAGCCGCGCTGTGGCGCTCCGATGTCGAGCTGGTTGCCCGGCGGATGCTCGAAGACGCCGACCTCAACTCCTAGGGCTCGATCGACCGGAATCGATGACCCGCCAGGCCCAACTTGGGCCTCGGCTGCTGCGCGTTCGCGCTGACACTGCTATGGGTCGAGGGCCGCCCGGCTCGAGCGGTCAGCCATGCGTGGAGCCAGCCGCTACGATCAAGCCGCTCGCGAGCTCGAGCTCGTGGAGCGCATCGCCTTCTGGATGGATCGGCGTTACCTCGACCCGCTGCTCGCGCTCGTTCTGCCGGGCGTGGGCGACGTGATCGGTGCCATCGTGGGACTGCTCGGCGTCGGCGTCGCGTTTCGCCTGCATGCGCACCCCGCGCTGATCGCACGCATGCTGATCAACCTCGCGGTGGACGCGCTGCTCGGATCCATTCCCGTGATCGGGCCCGGCATCGACATCTTCTACCGGGCCCACACCCGCAACCTGGAGCTTTTGCGCGAGCGCGACGTGGAACAGTCGCA
>Ga0315912_10001363_pt1 | contig 30586 bp, 24 predicted proteins | sample VfabasoilMG_FD_204469 | JGI IMG/M metagenome (GOLD analysis project Ga0315912, IMG submission 204469) | Garden soil microbial communities collected in Santa Monica, California, United States - V. faba soil | ecosystem: Environmental > Terrestrial > Soil > Garden | place: USA: California...
GCGAACGGGGCAGGGCCTCCTGCATCACTCGCAACCGAACGATTCTGTAACGCGCAGGCGTGACCTGCCTCCCCACGAAGCACGCCGCGCTTGAATTGCCGCAGCGGTCGCGACGACAATCACGGCCTCATCAGCGCCTGACATGCACCGCGTCAGGACCGCGTGATCTCGCCACGCCTGGTGGCGAGACGCGCTGTCCCAGCCTGGAACCACGGTCATGTGGCTCTGCATTGAGGGGAGTCCTGCCGTGATCTCACGTGCCCTCAGTCTTGCCCTGCGCCTCGCCCTCGTCCTGATCGCGCTCGTGCCCGTCGCGCACGCCCAGCAGCAGACAGGGAGCCTGCTCTTCGAGGTGAAGGCCGCCGACGGCAGTCCCGTCGTGGGCGCGAAGATCTCGATCTCGTCGGAGAAGGTGCCCGGCCAGGACCGCGAGACCGACGAGTTCGGCAAGGCGCGCTTCCTCCTGCTGCCGCCCGGCATGTTCACGGCGCAGATCTCCATGGACGGCTTCAACGCGCACGAGGAGAAGGGCATCGCGGTCGGGCTGGGCCAGCGCGTGGACGTCAAGGTCACGCTGCTCCCCATCATGGAGGAGTCGATGGAGGTCGCCGCGCCGACGGAGGCGACCGCGGCGGACGTGGACTTCTCGCAGACGCGCACCGCCTCGGTGATGACGACGCAGCAGCTCCAGAAGGTCCAGCTCGGCAGCGGCGGGCGAAGCTATCTCGACGCGCTCGCGAGGACTCCCGGCGTCGCCGGCACGGGGAACGCATCGGTGCACGGCGCCACGCTCGGCGAGAACCGCTACACGATCGACGGCGTGAACACGACGGATCCCGTGACGGGCACGTGGGGCCTCCTCACGAACTACGACATCATCGAGCAGCTCGAGGTCTCGACGGGAGGGTTCCAGGCCGAGTACGGCGGCGCGACCGGCGGCATCATCAACCAGATCACCAAGTCCGGCACGAACGTGTTCGAGGGCTCCTTCGACATCCGACACTACACCGAGGCCTACATCGAGAACTCGCCGCACTTCGACGACAGCCTGCCGCAGGAGTACACGAACTGGTCGGCGACGCTCCTGGGGCCCGTGGTCAAGAACAAGCTGTGGTTCGCGCTGTCTTACCAGGACGAGACAGTCGATCGAGTGCCCTCGGGCACCGACGTGACTCGCAGCTTCGAGGGCCACGCCAACCTCGCGAAGCTGACGTGGGAGCCCGCCGCGGGGCATCGCGTCGCCTTCCAGTACACCGAGGATCCCGCGACCATCGACAACGTCAACGCCGGGTCGCTCGTCGACAGGACGGCCACGCGCCACCAGGATCAGGGCGCCAGCTTCTACAAGCTGAACTACAACGGGCAGCTCACGGATCACTGGGCGTTGTCGTTCCTCGCGGGCTGGTACAAGAGCAACCTGGACAGCTTCCCCATGGTGGACTCCGGCCTTCCGGCGGTCACCGACGCGCGCACGGGCTACACCTTCCAGAACTACGGCAACGCGCAGTTCTCCGAGCGGACGAACGATCAGTACGCGCTCCAGCTCCAGCGCTCGTGGAGCGGCAAGTCCGGCGATCACGATCTCAAGTTCGGCTACGGCTTCGAGGACACCGGCTTCGACTCCTCGAGCTACACCCCGACGGGCGAGACATGGACGAGCCGCGGCTGCCCCGACGACCCGGACACGCCGGAGCACGAGGAAACTTGCCTCGACGCCGACCTCAACGGCGACGGAGTGCCCGACAACGTCTACGAGCGGGTCATCTGGCACGACGCCGAGCCCTCGAACAACGAAGGCAAGAACGAGAGCGCCTACGTGCAGGACTCCTGGGCGCACGGACGCTGGGTGCTCGACTACGGCCTGCGATGGGAGCGCTCCAGGGCGAAGCGCGACGACAAGCAGCAGGTGCTGAACGTGGACCTCTGGCAACCGCGTCTCGGCATGTCGTTCGACCTCAAGAACGACGGCATCCAGAAGCTCTACTGGTCGCTCTCCCGCCGCATGCATCCCGGCATCCTCACGGTGCCGAGCGCGGTCAACACGCACGGGACCTCCAGCGACTATTACTACAACGAGACGCTGATCAACCGGCCTAACGGCTTCGACCTCGACGGCGACGGCATCATCGAGAACGCCTTCTCGTACTACGGCACCTTCGGCGGGCCCAGCGGATCCTCCATCGACGAGGATCTCGATGCGACCTACGTGGACGAGGCGATCCTCGGGTACGAGCACAAGCTGCGCCCCAACATGCGGCTGGCCTCGCGCATCGTCCTCAACGAGACGAAGGACATCATCGAGGACACGTTCGACGACGCGTCGGGCGCCTACATCATCACGAACATCCCCGAGCTGAAGCGCGAGTACCGCGGCCTCGAGATCGAGTACGGCTGGACCCACAAGCGCGGGCAGCTCCTGGCGAATGCGACCATCTCCCACACGCGTGGCAACATCGAGTACACGCAGGGCGTCGGCACCGACTGGGACATCCTTCCTGTCCATGCCCTGAATCGCTGGGGCAACCTCTCGACGGACGCCCTCGTGCGTCTCCAGGTCTACGGCTGGGTGGACCTGCCGAAGAAGTGGACCATCAGCTACGACCTCTCGGCTCGCACCGGCGTGCCCTTCGAGCGCCTGCGGGACGCGAATCCCTACGGCGACGAGTTCCTCGATCCGCGAGGCACGCATCGCCTCCCGTCCTTCTACACGCTCGACACAGAGATCCGGAAGAACTTCAGCTTCGGCAAGACGGATCGGTGGAACATCCAGCTCATCGGCACGATCCTGAACCTGACCAACGCCAACGCGGTCACCGGGAAGCAGCAGTACGATCCCGAGGTCGGTCCCGGCGATCCGCCCTCGGAGTGGGGCAAGCCCACCGCCTACCAGAATCCCCGCGCGCTCGAACTGGGCTTCCGGTTCTATTTCTGACGTCGTGACGCCGAAGTCCCGCCCTCGAAGGCGGGACTCTCGCCGGTTTCGCGCGCCGATGCGACGACGTCGCCGCAACGGCGGTCACCGCGGCGCGCGACACTCCTTCGGGGCGCACCAGTCCCAGAGCCGACTGCTGCGCCCCTCAGGAGTTCTGACCGGAACTCCCTCGCGGCAGGTGCCCTTCGCCGCTCTGATCGCGCGCGCGTGCCCCCGGCGATCCGTGCTGCCCGGCGAACGGCGGCCGAACGGCGCGTGAAGGATTCGTGAGTGCCCCCCTTGCCGAAAGGGGGGCGCTGCCGCAGTATCCGCGAAACAAGGGTCAGTCCGCCGAAACGTCCTGGCGGTCGCCCGGATGCGTGAGCGCGTCGTCGTGCCTGGCGACCCGTCGCTCTTTCCTGCGCATCCGTGAGCGTGGCCCCACCAGGAGCCATCGTGATCCCATCCACGCCTGCGCGCGTCGCCCGTCTCGTCCTCGGAATCATCCTCGTCGTGCTCGCGTCGCGCGCCCGCGCGCAGCAGCAGACCGGCAGCCTGACGTTCGAGGTCTCCGATCCCGCCGGCGCCCCGATCGCCGGCGCGAGCATCACCATCGGCTCGAACCGGACGTCGTCGCAGCTCCGGGAGACCGACGCGCTCGGCAAGGCGCGCTTCCTGCTGCTGCCGCCCGCGACCTACACGGCGGACATCATGGCCGACGGCTACACGTCCGTGCGTCGCGACGTCGTCGTGCCGCTCGGCAGCGCCATCGTCGAGCGCGTCGGCCTCGCCGCCGGCGAGCTGACGGAGACCGTCGTGATCACGGCGCATCCCGAGGTGGACGTCACGCAGACCTCCACGACGGAGGTGTACTCGGCCGAGGCGCTCCAGCGGCTGCAGATCGGCTCGGCGAACCGCAGCTACCTCTCGGCGCTCGGCCGCTCGCCGGGCGTGGTCGGTGGCGGCGGCGATCCGCTCGTGCACGGCGCGACGCGCGGCGAGAACGTGTACGCGATCGACGGCGTCAACACGACGGATCCCGTCACCGGCACCTTCGGCATGCTCACGAACTTCGACACGATCGAGCAGATCGAGTTCACGACGGCCGGCTTCCAGGCCGAGTACGGGTGGGGGACGGGCGGCTACGTCAACCAGATCACGAAGTCGGGCACGAACCGCTTCGAGGGCGCCTTCGACGTGCGCTACTACGACGAGGGCTTCGTCGAGAACACGAAGTACTTCCCCGGCGACGAGGCGCAGGACTTCCACCAGTACTCGCTCGCCGTCGGCGGGCCGATCAAGCGCGACAAGGCGTGGTTCTTCGTCGGCTACGAGGACAACGTCACGACGCTGTCCGCCGCGGGCACCGACGTCACGCGGGAATTCGAGGGCTCGGCGCGGCTGCTCAAGCTCACGTTCCAGCCGCATCCCGACCATCGCATCGCCGTCCAGTACTCGGCCGATCCCGCGACGATCAGCAACGACAACCTCGGGCCGCTGACGTTGCCCGAGGCGAGCAACTTCCAGGAGCAGGGCGGAGACTTCGGCAAGATCACCTACTGGGGACGCCTGTCGGACAAGTGGGCCATCTCCGCCCAGGCCGCCGGCTTCCACAATGCGCTGGACACCTATCCGCTCCACGACTCGGGCCTGCCGTCGATCGTCGAGGACGCGTTCACCAACACGCTCTTCCAGAACTACAACGACGCGCAGTTCTCCGATCGGTACAACCGCCAGGGAGCGGTGACCGTCGAGCGCGCATGGTCGGGCGCCCGCGGGGATCACGACGTCAAGTTCGGGATCGACATGCAGTGGACGAAGTTCGATGCTTCGCATGACGCGCCGGGCGGCGAGAGGTGGCACTCCGTCGGCATGGACCCCGCGACCGGCCAGCAGAGCGACGATCCGACGATCCTCTGGGCCGACGACAACGGCGACGGCATCGCGGACAACATCTACGAAATCGAGCGCGTCTCGTCGGTCGGTCGCGTCGAGAACACGGGCGAGAACTCGGCGCTCTTCGTGCAGGACACCTGGCGCCGCGGGAAGATGACGCTCGACTACGGCCTTCGCTGGGAGCATGCGACGGCGGATCGCGACGACAAGACGTCGATCGTGGACGTCGGACTGATCCAGCCGCGCCTCGGGGTGTCGGTTGATCTGAGGGGCGACAGGACCCAGAAGATCTACTCGTCGCTGTCCCGGCGCATGCACCCCGGAATCCTCACGGTGCCCAGCATCGCGAACACGCACAACAACGTGACGGACTTCTACTACAACGAGGCGTGGATCGGAGCCGACTGCGACGGCAACGGATCCGTGGACTTCGAGTTCCAGTACTGCGGCTCGCTCGGCGGTCCGAGCAGCTCCAACGTGGACGAAAAGCTGGATGCGACGCGCCTCGACGAGTTCGTGTTCGGCTACCAGTGGCAGTTCAAGCCGAAGATGGACTTCGGCGCGCGCCTCGTCATCAACCGGACGCGCGACATCATCGAGGACACGCTCGACGATCCCGCCCTCGGCACGTACATCATCACGAACCTGCCCGGCCTCCAGCGTCGCTACGAGGGTCTCGAGCTCGAGTACGGCTGGCATCACAGGCACGGGATGATCGCGGCCAACTGGACGCTGGCGAAGGCGCGCGGCAACGTCGAGTACACGCAGGGAGTCGGCACCGACTTCGACTACCTGCCGATCCACGGAGTGAACCGATACGGCTACCTCTCCTCCGATCGCCGGCATCGCGTGAAGGTCTTCGGCTACGTGGACCTGCCGAAGAAGTTCGAGGTCGCCTACGACTTCTTCCTCGGGAGCGGCGCGCCGTACGATCGGGTCCGCAACCTCAACGGCACCGATCCCGTCACCGGCCTCCCGCTCTACGGCCTCGAGTACCTCGATTCGCGGGGCTCGCATCGCCTTCCGACGATCGTGACGCTCGACGCGGGCATCAAGAAGCACTTCACGTTCGGCGCGAACGATCGGATGAAGCTCACGCTCCTCGCCTCCGTCGCGAACCTGCTCGGCCAGAACACCGTCACGGCGCGGCAGACGCTCGACAGCGACGACAGCCACGGCGAGACCAGCGACTGGGGCGATCCGATTGCCCACCTCGATCCGAGGAGCTACGAGGTGGGCGTGCGCTTCGAGTTCTGAGCGGGCGGCCGCCGCCTCCGCCTCCGCCGTCGCAGGCGTGCCGACACCGAAGCGGCGACACGGGTGAGTCGCCGATCTCGGGTTCCATCAGGCCGCCCTGTCCGCGCGGTTCCGCTCGGGGAACCGCGCGGATGGGGCGGAACCGCACGCCGCGATGCGATCCCGCTCCCTTGATCCGCATCACCGGCGTGCGGAACGGGCGTGACTCGGCGTGAAGTCATCACTCGACTTCGGCGTAACGCCATCAGCACGTCAGGGCGCGCCCTCCGACTGCAGCCGGGCGAGGAAGCTGCCGCGTGGGGCGGGGGCGGCCTTGAGCGTCTTGATGCGCTCGTTCCAGAGGTGGAGCGCGACGGTACTGGGCGACAGCAGGCTCTCGATCCGGGATGACGGCTCGAGGAGGAGGCTGGCCTCCTTGTAGTGCAGCGGGTAGAACGTCTCGCGGGGAAGGGCCCAGTGGTCCAGCCCATGACGCCGTGCGAGCGCAGTGATCGCGTTGGGGCCCGCCGTGCCCCAAGGCATGCGCTCGATCCCCGTGCGCCCGGTCGCCCACAGGTGAAGACAGGCTGCGAGGCGCTCGCGACGGCGGAGCCATGCGGGAACGACCTTCTCGTCGAAGATCTGCAGGAGCGGCGGGAGGAGCGGCGAGTCCGGCGGCACGCGGAGAACGGCGCCATTGATGGTGTCCTGATCCTGCCAACCGAAGAGGTAGGGATGATCGAAGAGCAGCGGAGCGAGGAGGTAGATGTCCGCATCGAGCCAGGTCCCGAGGCCACGACGCTGCAGCTCGTATCGGAAGAGATTGGAGAAGAGCGACGTGCTGCCGCCTGCGTGGCGGACGATGCGGCTCGCGGCAAGGACTTCCGACGCGTCGCGGAGCTCCACTCCTTCTGGAACTCCCCGCGGCTCGTCGTAGGTGTAGAGCGCCAGCGGATGTCCCTGCCGCACGACGGATCGCAGGCAGGCCCGTTCGATCGTCCCCAGCGAGGATCCGATCCAGAGCGTCACGCAGGCGACGAGGCCGACGGCCGGCGCGCGCAGCGCCGGCTCGGGGCTCAGGCCCGAGGTCAGAGCAGCAGCTTGACCAGCAGGGCCGCCAGCAATCCTGCCGTCCCGATCAGCGCGTTGTATTCCCGGTGTCGGCGGTAGCGCGCCCATGAGAAGTCGTCGGTGGCTCGTGCGAGCGCGTGCAGGCTCGGGATGAAGCGCGGAACGCGCCGCGCGTAGTCGGGATACTCGGGGAAGCGCTCCGCGAGGAAGCGCTCCTCCGATCGGATGACGGGGAAGTATATGGCCGCGAACATCACGAGCAGCAGCACCCCCACCCACGCGCTGAGCGCCGCGAGCGCGAATCCGAGGGCGATGACGATGCTCCCGAGGTACAGGGGATTGCGCGTCGCGGAGTACGGCCCCGTCGTCGTGAGGACGGAGTCCTTCGTGAGATGACCGGCGGCGAGCGTCCTCGTCAGCACGCCGAGCGCGGCGATGGCGCCGCCCGCGACGATGCTCCAGGCGGAGGGCTCCGCCAGCCAGAGATACAGCGCCGCCGCGACGAAGCCGAGCTTCACGCGCAGGCGCTTCGCGCCCCGCACGGCCGCGTGGGCGAGGGAGGTGGTGGCGGGCACCCCGCTCACCGCCGGCCCGTCGCGCCGGCTCGCTCGACGCCGTGCTCGGACGCGGTGCCGCCGTCCTCGAGCAGTTCGCGATCGATGCGATCGAGGATGGCAGCGTCCACGGAGAGATCGAACTTGCGCGCGAAGTGGTATCGCCCGGACGCCAGCGTCGGGAAGTCCGCAAGCGTCAGCGTGCGGGGCGAGCCGCGATGCGCCGCCGAGTAGTCGATGTAGCGCATGTCGTCGTTGGCGAGCGTGAAGCGGCCGCTGTTGGCGAGCACCGTCTGGACCAGCGACTCCTCCGCCGCGACGGTCCCGCGATAGTGCCGCTCGATCTCCGGATGCGACGCGATGAACTCACGCAGGTGGAGGACGGCCTCGCGCCGCAGCGAGAACCACGCCCAGCCGCCGTGGCAGCGGAACTCGCGCGAAAACGGCGTCCGCAACAGGCGCCGTCCGACGAGCGGCCCATAGTCGAGATAGAAATGGAGCGGCAACAACCTGGTGAGGGGCCGCAGCGCGCGCATGAGCGGTTCGGCGGCGACAGGCAGCCGCCGATAGCGATGCCAGTACCGCGCGCGCGCCTTGCGCACGGACCACGGACTGTCCGGAGAGAGAACGTCCCAGTGCCGGATGAAGCCGTCGCACGTGGCGTCCCGAAGAAAGGCCTCGATCCGCGCCACCGGCGTCACGGGATAGTCCTGCGCGCTCATGTTCACGAGCCAGTCGAACGCAAAGTCCTCGCGCACGAGCCAGTCGATCGCGTCGAGGTACGGCCCTGCCTGGGCCGAGAAGTCGGCGCGGAATCGCGGCTGTCGCGCGCGCAGCAGGTGGACGTCCGGCAGCGCCGCGAACGGCGTCCAGTCGAGATCATGACCTCCGAAGTCGTGCTGGACGAGGATCGGTCCGCGACTGCCGTGCCGCAGCGTCTTCACGAGGCGGAGGATCTGCTCGGGATCGCGGTGGCTCTGGATGAGCCAGCAGGTGGCCGTCATGGGCGGTGAGGTTAACCCGCGGGACGGCGGCGCGTCCGGCGCTACCACTTCTCGCCCCGCTCGGCGGGCCGCGCTCCATCGGCGTCCCACGCGCGCCGGCCGCTCAAGATGCGGCTGCGCGCGCCCGACTCGGGTTCGACGCGTATCGTCGAGAGCTCGCCCACGCGCAGGGCATCGAGCATCTCATGGCGCTCGCGCACGACGACGGCGACGGCCTGCCGCCCGCCTCGCCGGTACATCGGCCCCCCGAACGCGAAGGCGATGTCGAGCAGCAGGGCTGATATCGCCCACGCCATGGCGCCGCGCAGGAACAACGTGCGTCGCGGCGACGTCTCGATCCGCTCGGCGCACCAGATCGGCAGCACGAGCACCGCGGCGTGCAGCGCGATGAAGCCCTGCCACATCATCGCCGTCGTCGGACTCGCCGCGAACGCGAGCGCCGCCGCGAGAGTCGCGAGACGCGCGTAGCCGAGGAGCCACTCGCGACCGGATTTCTCGGGCGGCATCGGCCCGAAGCGCAGATCCCCGCGCCGCCGCCAGAGCCACCATTGCGCCATCGCGGACGGGACGAGCGATGCGAGTCCGACGACGAGCGCCACGCCGCCCGCGAGTGGCGCGAGGATCGCGTCGGCGTCCTCGCCGAGCGCCGACGTGAAGTCGAGCCTCCGCGGCTGCCGGCTGACGAAGAGGCTCGCGTAGCGCAGCCACGTCATCAGCCCCTTCGCGAGCGGATGCACGAGCAGCAGCCCGCGACCGAGGAAGCCCTCCTGCACGGGCATCAGCTCCGGATGCCGTGACAGCTCGAGCATCCACGGAATCAACGACGCGATCACCAGCAGCGTGCCGACCGCAAGCCCCGCGATGCTCGGCCGCATGAAGCCGCGCCACCAGAGAAGCCCCGAGAGAGCGACGAGGATCACGACCGACGCATGGAGCTGCGCCGCCGCTCCGATGACGACGACATGCGCGAGCGACTGCCAGAAAGACGGCTGCGCGCGCTGCGCCATCGCCGTCGCGAGGTGCGCGGCCCCCAGCACGAACAGCCAGTTCGGATTCCACAGATAGGCGGAGAAATAGAGCCGCCAGGGATTCAGCCAGTACGCGACCGCGAACAGCAGCCGCTCCCTCGGGCCGAGCGCGCGTCGCAGGCTGCGGTCGAGGATGACGTATGCCACGACGTGCGTCGCGAGCACCAGGATGTTCGCCACGCGGTAGTCGCGCGCGAGGAGGAGCGGGAGTCCCACGAGGAGGGAGGTGAGGGAGCCCGGCTCGCAGCCTCCGCCGGACATGGGGCTGCCGAAGGGGACCAGCCAGCCCTCCGAGACCAGCATCCAACCGCGAGCCAGCAGATAAAGCTGATCCCCAGCGGTCTGGCTGCGCCACGCCATGACGAGCGAGAGCGCCAGCCCCGTCGCGAAAACGGCGGCATGGAGGAGGCTGGGTCGGCGCACGCGCGAGGGTAGCGGGTTTCGCGGGGGATCCGCCCCCTCGAGCGCGAGGGGCGGGTAGAATGCCGCCTTCCATGAGCCCCCATCCCTTCGAAAAGCGGCCGCCCGTCTCGGGCATCATCACGTGCTTCAACGAGGAGCGGAACATCGGGGCCTGCATCGAGAGCCTCTCGTGGTGCGACGAGATCATCGTTCTCGACTCGTTCTCGACGGATCGCACTCCCGAGATAGCTCGCTCGCATTCGGGAGTGCGCTTCTACCAGCGCACCTACTTCGGCGCGGCGTCCGCCAAGAACTCGGCCATGGATCGCGCGCGCCATCCGTGGATGTTCATCCTCGACGCGGACGAGCGCTGCACGCCGGAGCTGCGCGACGAGATCCAGTCGCTGCTCGCGAGCGGACCGGAGGTCGGCGCCTACGTGGTGAAGCGGCGCGTCTGGTTCCTCGGCGGTCCCATCCGCTTCTCGGGATGGCAGCGTGACAGGGTCGTGCGCCTCATCCGCCACGGCGAGGCCCGGCACTCGAACAGCCGCGTGCATCCGAAGGTGATCACCAAGCAGCCCGCGCGCGTGCTGAACGAGCCCCTCGAGCACTACATGGTCGAGGACTTCCACGAGTACCTGCGGCGGACCGTGAAGTACGGCTACTGGGGCGCCGCGCAGGCCTGGCGCAACGGGCGCCGCTCGTCGTTCATGGAGATCGTCATCCGCACGCTCTGGCGCTTCCTGCGCACCTACGTCGTGCGGCTCGGCTTCCTCGACGGCGCCCGCGGCCTCGTGTTCTGCGCGTGCCAGGCCTTCGCCACGTATTCCAAGTGGTCGATCCTCTGGAGCTGGCAGGTGAACGCGGCGCGCGGGATTGCGCCCGAGCTGCCCGAGTTCGACGACGACGAGTCGACGTGGAGGCTCGATCGCGACGCGGCGCCGAGCGGACCGACGCCGGCCCGCGCCGCGTCGTCGCATGAGCGCTGAGGGCGCGCGTCCGACGATCGGCCAGCGTCTAGAGGCGGGACTCCTGCGGGCTTCCGGCGCCTTCGTTCAGGCCATGCCGCGCGCGTGGATGATCGCGCTCGCCTCCGCGTTCGGCCAGACGTTCGGGATGCTCGCGCGCGGGCGCGTGAGAGTGGCGCGCGAGAACATCGCGGTCACGCTCGGTCGCGAGATGTCGGCGCGAGATCAGCGCAGGCTCGTGCGCCGCTCCTTGGGTCACGCGGCCGCGCTCGCGGTGGACTTCGGGACGCTCCCGACCGTGGCGCGGGATCCCGCGCGCTGGTGCGAGATCCCCGACGAGAGCCTGCGCGTTCTCGAGGAGGCGCAGTCCCGCGGGCGCGGCATGCTGCTCGTGGCGTCGCACTTCGGGTGGATGGAGTCGATGGGGATCGCCCTCGGACATGTCGGCTACCCGGTCGCCTTCGTGGCGAAGCCGTTCGCGAACCCGCTCGTGGACGAGATTTTCACGCGCTGGCGGGGCGTTGCCGGCAACACCACGATCCACAAGGGACGCGCGAAGGAGAAGATCCTCGCGACGCTCGCCGCCGGCGGTCGCGTCGCGATCGTGATCGATCAGCACGCGGGCCCGCATGACAGGGCCTGGATTCCGCTCCTCGGCATCCCCGCGTCGACGAGCCGCTCCGCGGGCACGATCGCGCTCGAGAGCCGCGCTCCCATCGTGCCGATCCATGCCTTCCCGCTGAAGGGCGCGCGGCTGCGCTGCGAGTTCGGCCCGATCCTCGAGCCCGCCGGCGACGCCGAGTCGATCCTCCGCGAGCTGATGCCCGTCATGGAGTCGGCGCTGCGGCGCGCGCCCGAGGCATGGCTGTGGCTCCATCGACGCTGGAACGTCCACCCGGACGGGCGCGGCGCCGGCTATCCCGCATACTCGATCAGCGAGTGCGAGGAGGCGAGCCGGAAGTCGGCCGCCCGTGCCGCGCGCGCAGCGCATCGAAGTAGCGCTCGTACCGCTCGATGACGCGCACGGGCAGCGTCTGCTCGCGCACGCGCGCGAGAGCGGCCATCGCGTCGCGCCACGCGGCGCCGCCCATCGCGGCGCGCGCCTTCTCGAGAGACGCCACGACGGACGCGCGATCCGGCAACGTGTAGAACGGATAGTCGGTGCCGAGCATCTCGACGGTGCTCTCGTCGGCCGTCGTGACGAGCATCGCGTGGCACGCCGCCGCCGTCGCCACCTTCATCCCCGGCTTGTAGAGCCACTCGCGTCCGGGCTGGCGCACGGAGAGATGGCACGACATGTCGAGCGCCGCCTCGAACCATCCATGGGCTTCGTCCACGCAGGGCACGCCCTCGAGCTCGCCGAACCACGGCAGCGAGCGCGCCTCGCCGAGATAGCCCGCGCGGAACACGCCCTCCGGAACACGATGCGGCCGATAGCGCGCGTCGTGCTGATGCCATATCACCGCGCTTTCGAGCCAGGGCCTGTCGAAGTCGCGGAGCTGGCGGCGGTTCTTGAAGATCATCCCGTGGAGGAATCGTGAGTTCTTCAGGGTGCGCCGCGTCCTGAAGCACGGCGCGTCGTGCACGTCGAGCACGCAGAGCATCCCGGAGAGGCGCGCGCGGATGACGTGATCGATGCGCGACTGCTTGATGAAGACGGCGATGCCGTCGCGGAAGCGTCGCAGATCGGAGACGGGGATCGAGTGCGCGTCGTGCCCGCGCTCGCGGAGCAGCGCGGCGACCTGATCTCCCGCCAGCCGCGTCGAGCCCTTCTCGTAGTACTTGACGAAGACGATCGGGGCGCCGGTCGTCACGCCCCGCCTCGTCGGTAGGGATCGGGCTCGCCGTCAGCGCGGATCCGGAAGCGCTTGTAGCTCCATAGGTACTGCTCGGGCCTCGCCCTGATGATGCGCTCGATGTCCTCGTTCAGCGCGCGCGCGGCGATGGCTGCATCCTCCGAGTGGGCGTCAGCCGACGCGCGCTCCAAGTGCACGGCGAAGCCCGCGCCGCGCGGCAGTCGCTCGGCGACCGCGATGACGAGCAGCGCGCCGGTGGAGGCGACGAGGCGGCCCGGCAGCGTGCGCGTGTTCGCGAGCCGTCCCATGAACGGCACGAACACGCTGGAGCCCTCGCCGGGATCCTGATCCGACGCCATGCCGCAGATGCCGCCGTTCTCGAGGATGCGTCGCGCCTCGCGCACGGCGGATATCGGCGGCAGCGCGCGTCCGCCGGTGCGCTCGCGCGCGCGCCGCACGAAGTCGTCGAGCTCGCGGATGCGTTGCGGCCGATAGAAGGTCGCGATGCCGTGGCTCGCGCCGAGGTGGAGCAGCAGCATCTCCCACGAGCCGAGATGGGGAGTCACGACGAACACGCCGCGGCCCGCCGCGAGCGCCTCGTCGATGATCCCGCGGCCCCCGACGCTGCGCACGAGCGGCAGCACGCGCGATGCGCTGCCCGTCCAGAGCATGCCGAGTTCGGCGGCCATGCGTCCGAGATGCGCGAGGCTCAGTCGCACGAGGCGCGCGCGCTCGACCTCCGAGAGCTCCGGCATTGCCAGGGAGAGGTTCACCTCGGTGACGTGCCGCTCGCGCGTCGGCGCGAGTGCGAGGGCGCGGCCGGCGAGCGCACCGATGCCGTGCGCGGCGCGCAGCGGCAGCAGGCTCAGCGCGCGCAGGCCGATGCGCAGGAGGGCAGCCGTCAGCGGGCGCGGCGGCGCCTCGCTCTCGAAGCCGCGTGGCTTCAGCCGCCGCTGCGCCGCGCCCGTGGTGCTGCTCATGTCGTCCGGCCGAGCGCGTGCTCGCACTCGCGCGTCAGGTCGTCGAGCCGCGTCGCGAGCCGCATGCAGAGCTCGTCGCGCGCGGCCTCGTCGGCGTCGCGGCCGAGGCGCATGGGCTCGCCGTAAGCCAGGATGATCCGCGAGAACGGCGGCGGGATCTCGAAGCGATCCCATGAGCGCATCCTGATCACGGGTCGCGCCGCGAGCGCGCAGGGGAGGATGGGCGCGCCCGTGAGCAGCGCGATCTCCGCGACACCCGGCTTCACGACGTGGGCGGGGCCGCGAGGGCCATCGGGCGTCATCGCTATCGGGCCGCCACTTCGCACGATGCGCACCGACTCGCGCAGCACCTGCGCGCCCCCCTTGCGCGACGAGCCCCGCGCCGAAGGGTGCCCGAAGCGCGCGATGGTCCGTGCGATCAGCTCGCCGTCGCCGTGCTGCGAGATGAGCGCCGTCACGCGCTCGCGGCCCTGGAGGCTGTAGGGCATGAGCAACAGTTGAGAATGCCAGAACGCGATGATGAACGGCTCCTCGGCGTGGAGGATGGGCCGCGCCATCTCGGGCCGGATGAATTCCACGCGCGCCGTCTTCCAGATGAGGCGGATGACGCCGGCCGCCAGCGGCGGCACGACGGCATGCGCGAAGGCCGTCTTGCGACGCTTCGAGCTCATGCGAAATCCAGCTGGAAAGATTGCCGCCGCAAGGGATTCTCCCGTTAGGGCGTGGGCCAACGGCGGAAGGATCTCCAATGCGGGGGTCGCGATGCAAATCGGCGGGTGGCGCGCGGCTTCGGCCCTGGCTACGCTCTGACAGGGCTGTCGGCCGTGCGCGCGCGTCGTCATGAAGCGAGGCACGATGGCTCTGCATGACGAGAGGGATCCCGAAGGCCGCTCCACCATTCGCGTCTCATGGCGGGCGAGCGGCGAGCTGCCAGTTCCCGTCGCCCTGCGCCGGGGCATCGATCACTGCCGCCGCGGCGAGTGGGACGCGGGCCTCCAGTACCTGCTCGAGGCGGACGTCTCCGACAACGATCAGACGCTGCCGGGGCTGTACTTCTCGTACCTCGGGCACGCGCTCGCGCGCCGCACCGAGACGGGGCCCGAGGCGATGAGCCTCTGCGAGCGCGCCGTGGAGGCGCAGCCGCACGAGCCCGACAACCTGCTGAACCTCGCGTGGGCCTGCATCCTCGCGCAGGATCGCCGCGGCGCGATCGACGCTCTCGATCGGGGCCTCGCCGTCTCGCCGCGCCATCACGGCTTCGAGCAGGTGCGCCGCAAGCTCGGCCTGCGACGCCCGCCCGTCGTGCGCTTCCTCCGCCGCGCCAATCCGATCAACCGCGCGCTCGGCCGCCTCCGTCAGCGCCTGATCGACTGGCGCGGCTGGCAATCGGGCGCGCACTTCCTTTCCGACGGCGAGCGCCTCTGGCAGGCGAGGTAGGGCCAGCTCAGCATCGCGTGGTCGGGGCGGCCCGATTCGAACGGGCGGCCCTCTGCTCCCAAAGCAGATGCGCTACCAGACTGCGCCACGCCCCGACAGCCGGAGAGACTATCATCGTCGCCCTATTCGGTTCCCATCCAGAAGCCCGTGCTCGCGGCTGCTGACCCCGGGGGCCGGCCATCTCGCGTCCCTCCGCAACTCACGTAGGAAGACACTACGCACCGTTGCGTCGGAACGCGATCTGGCCAGCCCGCGGGGCGAATCCTTGCGGCCCGGGTTTCTGGATGCTCACCTGCCGGAGGCGCGGCGCGATGAAGCATCACGATCACGGGCACGATCCTGGGTTCGGCGAGAATCGGCAGCTCCACGACGGGCGCGCTGACGGACTCGAGCCGTTGCGGCCGCTGGACCCGGAGGCCGTCAGCGACACGGACGAGCTGCTGCACGCGATGTCGCAGACGGCCTTCTCCGGGCGCTCGCTCGGCGAGGCGGCGGAGCTCCTCACGGAGATGACGCGCGATCCCGACTGCTTCGTCGTCGCGACGCTCTCGGGCGCGATGACCGTCGCGAAGATGGGGCTCGTCACGTGCCGCATGATCGAGTGGGGGATGATCGACTGCATCATCTCGACGGGCGCGCTGATGGCGCATGGCCTCTCGGAGGCCGTCGGTCTCGCGCACTACAAGGCGCCGCGCGGCGGAACGGACGCCGATCTCTTCGAGAAGGGATACAACCGCGTCTACGACACGCTCGAGATGGAGCAGAACCTCAACGACGTCGAGCGCTTCGTGCGCGAGGCGCTCGACACGATCCCCTCCGGCACGATGCTCTCGTCCGAGCTCTTCTGCCGCACGGTCGGACAGCTCCTCTCGCAGCGTGCGGAGGGTCCCGGCGTGCTGCGCTCGGCGTTCGAGCATGGCGTGCCGGTCTTCGTGCCGGCGTTCACCGACTCGGAGATCGGTCTCGACGTCGCCACGTGGGCCATGCGCCACGAGATGGAGCGCCGCGGGAAGGACATCGACGTGCTGTCCGCCGTGCCCTCCTACAATCCCTACCTCGATCTCGTCTCGTACGCGCGCCTCGTGCAGCCGAAGAAGCGGCTCGGCATCTTCACGATCGGCGGCGGCGTGCCGCGCAACTGGGCGCAGCAGGTGGCGCCGTTCTACGACATCATGGGCCTGCGCCTCGGCATCGAGCTCGAGCCGCCGCGCTTCAGGTACGGCATCAGGATATGCCCCGAGCCCGTGCACTGGGGTGGCCTCTCGGGATGCACGTACTCCGAGGGCGTCTCGTGGGGGAAGTTCATCCCCGAGAAGGAGGGCGGCCGCTTCGCAGAGGTCTTCGCCGACGCGACCGTCGCGTGGCCCGTGCTCGTGCGCGGCGTGATCGAGAGACTCCAGAAGGCCGGGATCACGAAGCGCTCGCCGGCGAGGTAGCGCCTACAGATCGTCCGTGCCGGCCTGCTCGATTTCGAGCTCGTCGGCCTTCTTTGCGCAGAGCTCGATCATGTCGGAGAGCTCGGCGGCGGTCGTGTCGCCGATCAGGTGGACGCCGAACATGAGCACCTCGGAGTCGCCCTCGCCGACCAGGCGCCACGCGCCGAGCTTGACGGCGGCGTCGTCGCGCAGCACCTTGCGCGCGAGCTCGAGCGGCAGGGCGCCCTTCGACTTGTACGCGGCCGAGAGGATCTCGCGGATCTTCAGCGTCCCGTAGTCGTTCGTGGCCGACATGATCAGGACGAGCTGCGTGCGGCCGTTCTTCGTCGGGAAGATGACGCGATAGTCGCCGTCGTCGTCCACCTTGTAATCGCGTCCCGCCTGCTCGAGCAGGCGCCGCACCTCGGGATCGCCCTTCGCCCCGCCGGCCATGTCGGTGACCTTCCGGATCTCCTCGGCGGTCTGCGGGCGGATGCGCGACGCGTCCACCGTGCGCTCGCCGATGCCGGGGAGCTTCACCTCGAACAGCTTGCCTTTCATCCCGGTGATCGACGCGTAGTACCAGCTTCCGTCGGTGTCGAGCACCATGACGTCGTCGCCCACCTTCCAGGCGGCGTCTTCCGCCGAGGCGGCGAGGGGCATGACCAGGGCGAGGACGAGCGCGGCGACTGACGCGAGTTGAGCGAGGCGCATGGGCAACTCCTGCCGGGGAAAGACTCGGCGCGCCGCATCCTAGCCCCGTGCCGCGGCCCCTGCCAACGGTTCGATGAATGGCCTCTCGCCGCGGTACGATGCACGTCGCATGGGCAGGTTCGGCAACCGCAGGGAGATGGTGATCGGCTTCCACATGGGGCCGTTCATGAAGGTGGCGTTCGCCACTTGGCTCGTGGTCTGGATTGCCAACGTCTTCTCGCCCGAGTGGCGCGGGTGGGAGTGGATCGAGCTCGATCCAGGCCCCGCGCTACTGGGTTTCCAGGTCTGGCGGCTGCTCTCGCACGCGATCCTGCTGCCCGGCGATCCGCTTTCACTTTTCTTCACCCTGCTGTTCGGCTACTTCCTGATAGGCCGCTTCGAGGCCCGATGGGGCTGGGGCGGCATGCTGCGGTTCTGCCTCGCGACGACGGCGCTGCCCGCGCTCGTGTACTCGATCGCTGCGCTGCTCCATCCCCACGGCGGAGCAACGCTCGTCGGCCCCGAACCGTTCCTCGCGGGGCTCATCGTCGCTCTCGGCCTCATCTATCCCGAGACGATCATCTACATCCTGCTCGTGATCCCCCTCAGGGCACGCACGCTTGCGATCCTGAGCGCGATCCTGACGGGGCTGTTCGCGATCTGGGAGCTTCCGCGCGGCGTGGGCTTCGCCTGCTTCAGCCTCCTCGGCATGGGTGTCGCGTACGTCTATCTCAAGCATGGCTGGCGTCTATCGCGCCTCTCCTTCCTCCAGGAGCTCGGCGCGCTGCCTGAGCGGCTGTCGCGCGCGTGGCGCCGCCGCAGGGTCAAGGTCGTGGACAAGGACTTCGATCGCTGGCTGGATCGCGAAGACGATGACGAGGTGCGCCACTGAGCCCCGCTCGCCGTCGCGTCGCGCAGGCGGCTGCCTTCGCCGCGGCGCTGATCGCCGCGCGGGCGACGGCTCGGGAGAGCGGTGCCGCCTTCCTCCAGGAGCCATGGCGCTGGACGCTGTTCACCACGGCGTCGGGCCTGCCGTCCGATCGCGTCGAGGCGGTCGTGGACGCGACCGACGACGTGCCCTGGGCGGCGACGACGCGCGGGCTCGCGTGGTTCGACGGCCATGCGTGGGTCCCCGCGGGCCACTCGCACGCGTCCGAGGGCTGCATCGTCCAGGCGCTCACGCCGCTGCCCGATGGTCGCGTCGCCGCCATTCTCGACAATCGTCTCGTGATCGCATCACGCGACGGCGCGACCGAGCATGAGCTCGACCTCGACGGCGGCGGGCTGAGCGTCAATTCGCTCGTCGCCCTCCCGGATGGCCGGCTTCTCGCCGCAGGTCGCGTCGAGTCGCGCGCCTACGGGCTGCTGCGCATCACCCTAGGCTCGCGCGTCGTCGTGGCTCGCGTCGCGGTGCCGGGCCTGAGCAGCGTTTCGCATGTCGTCGGGCTCGGTGGGGATGACGTCCTCATCAGCGGAGGCGGCGGTCTCGTCCGCATGTCCGGCGAGAAGTTCGAGACCATCGTCTCCATCGACGAGCCCTGCGCGATCGAGGCCGCCGCTCGCCTGCCGGACGGGACGCTCGTCGTGTCGTTCGCGTCGCCGTTGAGCTGGCGCGGCGTCTGGGAGCTGCACGATGGCGCTGCGCCCGAGCGGCCGGGCGACACCATGGCCGACCTGGCGCGATCCGTCGCCGTGGCCTCGGATGCGATGGTCATCACGGTGCACGACAGCGGACGCGTGGCTGCGCGCGCGGACGGGCGATGGTCGCGGCAGGATGGGCTGAGCCATCTCCTGCACGGCGTGCAGTTCGCGACGTGGCGTCGCGACGGGGATCTCTGGTTCGGCACGGATCACGGCCTCTTCCTCGTGCGACGCTCGTCCACGCTGTGGGTGAACTGGCGCCATCCCGAGACGCAGTGGCATGACCAGGTCAACGGCCTCCTCCCGCGCGCCGACGGCTCGACGTGGCTCGCGACCAGCGCGGGCCTGTGCGTGCGCGAGGCGAACGGGACGTGGCGAACGATCTCGGAGCTCGGCGGCCAGCGGCTCGGAGTCGTGACGGGCATCGCCGAAGATGGCGCGGGGCGCATCTGGATCGGCAGCGGCGCGACGTTCGAGGGCGCGTGGTGCTTCGAGGGCGGAACATGGCATCACGTAGGCGCCGCGCAGGGACTTCCCGTCGGGCGAGTCCACGTCGTGCGCGTCGATCGCCGCGGGCGTCCGTGGCTGCTCGGCCTCACTCCGTTCCAGGAGACGGGAGCGGCCGACGAGCCCGGGCTGTTCATGCTCGACGGGGATCGATGGGTGCGCCAGGCCGGCGAGGGCGGCCGCCCGCTGCCGCGCTGCTACGACGTGAAGGAGGCCGTTGACGGCACGCTCTGGTTCGCGACGTTCCGCGGGCTTGCGCGCCTGCGCGGCGATCAATGGACGTGGTGGGGAACGGAGGACGGGCTGCCGAGCAGCCGCGTGTTCGCCGTCGAGCCGGCCCCCGATGGAGGCGCCTGGTTCTCCTGCCAGGCCGGCGGCATCGGCCACGTCGACGTGACGGGCAGGAAGCTCCGCTTCATCGACGAGGCGGACGGCCTCGCTCACGACGCCGCGTGGGGCATGACGACGGATCAGGGAGGACGGCTCTGGGTCACGACGCAGGGAGGCCTCTCGGTCGTCGCAGGCGATTCCGTGACGAGCTTCCGCACGGGCGATGGCCTGCCGATCGCATCGGCGTGGCCCGTCGTCGTGAAGGGATCGCGGCTCTACGTCGGCACGCTGGGCGCAGGCATCGCGCTGCTCGATCTCGACGCGATCGGTCGCGAGGCGCCGCGCATCGACATCGGCACGCCGATCGTCGAGGGTACGGATGCGCTCGCGCGCTGGCGCGTGCTGCCGGCATGGGGCTCGCCACCGCCGGATCGAGCATGGTCACGCTGGCGCATCGATGGCGGCAGGTGGTCGGGATGGGCGCGCCAGAACGAGGTCATGCTGCGCGGCCTCGAGTCCGGACCGCATGCGCTGGAGGTCGAGGGACGCGGGCTCCTCGCGCTGGGCGCGACGGCGCACGCGACCGGCATGCTGAAGGTGCCGCCGCCGGCATGGCGGCAACCCTCGGTGCTCGCCATCATCGCGGTCCTCGTCCTGCTCGCGTGCGGCCTCACGGCGGTGCTCGTCACGCGGTGGCGTCAGGAGGGCAGGGCGCGGCGCGAGCGCGAGGTCGCAGCGCAGCGCGCGCAGCGTCTCGAGAGTCTCGGCCTCCTTGCGGGCGGCGTCGCGCACGACTTCAACAACCTCCTGGTCGGCGTGCTCGGCAACGTGGGGCTCGCGCTCGACGAGGTCCCGCGCAGCTCGCCGACGCATGGGCGCCTCGAGCAGATCGAGCGCGCGGCGACGCAGTGCGCCGAGCTGGCGCGCCAGATGCTCGACTTCTCGGGGCGCGGCCGCTTTGCGGTGAAGCCGCGGGATCCTTCGCAGCTCGTGCTCGACTGCGTGCGCGCGCTGGAGCCGACGCTGCCGCCGGGTGTCGAGGTGCGACGCGAGGTCGATCTCTCGCTGCCGGCCATCGACGTGGATGCCACGCAGATGAAGCGCGTCATCTCCAACCTCATGCTCAACGCGGCCGAGGCCTCGAACGGCGTCGGCAGCATCGTCGTGAAGACGCGCGGCGTCGAGGCGATCTCGTCGATCGGCGAGATGGCGTGGGAGGGCGACGTGCCGCAGTGCCCGGCCGTCGTCATCGAGGTGCGCGATGCGGGCGAGGGGATGGACGAGGCGACGCGGCAGCGCGTCTTCGATCCCTTCTTCACGACGAAGCGCACGGGGCGTGGGCTCGGTCTCGCCTCGGCGCTCGGCATCGTGCGTGGACATGGCGGCGCCATCGGCGTGCACAGCGTTCCCGGCGAGGGCACGCGCTTCGTCGTCGCACTGCCGCGCAGCGGCGGCGTCGTCGAGGCGTCGGTGCCTCCGCAGCCGTCGGCGCGTCCGGGTGTCGGCGCGGGTCGCCTCGTGCTCGTGGTGGACGACGAGCCGGTGGTGCGTCAGTTCGCTCGCGTGGCGCTCGAGTCGCAGGGCTACGCCGTCGCGATGGCCGCAGGAGGCGAGCAGGCCATCGCCATGCTCGCCAAGGATGCCGCGCGCGCCTACCTCGTGCTGCTCGACCTGAGCATGCCGGGGGTGAGCGGCGGCGCCGTGCTGGCGCACGTGCGCAGCGAGCGGCCCGAACTGCGCGTGGTGCTGATGAGCGGCTACGACGAGGAGGCGGCCATGAGCGAGCTGGGCAGCCTCCGGCCCGACGCGTTCCTGCACAAGCCCTTCCCGCTGCAGGATCTGCTGCGCAGCGTGAGCAACTGCTGAAGGGTCGCTATCCGCGCGCCTCACCGAAGACGTGGACGGCGATGTGGCGTGCCTGCGCCGCGGCGCGATGCTCCACGAGGTAGAGCCCCTGCCACGTGCCGAGCTGAAGTCGCGCATCGAGCACGGGAAGCGTCAGCGTGACGGGGAGCAGGCTCGCGCGCAGGTGCGCCGGCATGTCGTCTGGCCCCTCGGCGTCGTGCTCGTAGAGATCGCGCCCCTCCGGGCAGAGCTTCGCGAGGAAGGAGGCGAGGTCGCGCTGGACCGCGGGATCCGCGTTCTCCTGGATCAGCAGGCTCGCGGACGTGTGCTGGAGGAGCAGCGTGCATGCGCCGCTCACGACGGCGGAGCGCGCCACGACCGCGGCGCAGGCATCGGTGATGTCGATGAACCCGCGCCCGCGGGAGCGGACGGAGATCGTTTCGTGGAGCTGCCGGAAGCTCCCAGTCGGGCTCACTACCGGACGCGTGCCGCCTCGAGCGGGAGTCCGTCGTACGGGCAGTAGTTGTAGCCCGGCTGCTCGAAGGTGTGACCCTTCTCGCAGGTCATGTAGACCTTCGGGGCGATGGCGGCCTCGTCGAAGTCGATCACGATCAGGTTGTTCGGGAGCGACGAGCGCTCGCCGTATCCGTCATGGCCGAAGATGCGGCCGATGGCGAGGTTGACCTGCCGGACCGTGCCATCCACGTAGATCAGCTCGGCGCGCTCGGTGCCGGTGATGCGCTGCGAGTTCGCGCCCGGAACGTTCTTGATGTTGCCGATGAAGCGGACCCTGTCGAGATCGCGCCACGACACGCGGCCCTGCTCGGCGCCGTCGTAGTAGAAGAACGAGCCCTCCTCGTACGCGTGGCCGAGGGACGTGAGGTGCCAGAGGTTCCCGTTGGCCGTGTAGACGGTGGCGGGATAGAGGATTTCCGGCTCGGCTGCGCGGGTTGCCGCGGGCACGAGGCCGAAGGCGAGGAGGGCGAGCGCGAGGAACCTGGGGCTGCGAGCATGCGTCGGCATGGTGCTTCTCCTGACGTGAGCGTCCCGCATCATGACATGGCCCGGCCCCGCCGCGAGCCGCCTCTTCCTGGGGGGGCTGGACAGCCCCTCCGGACGGCGCCTTCCGCCCCGCCAGGCCGGTTGACAGCGGGGGAGCCGGTGGTACCCTCTGCGCCTCCTCCGAAGCGGGAATAGCTCAGGGGTAGAGCACGACCTTGCCAAGGTCGGGGTCGCGGGTTCAAATCCCGTTTCCCGCTCCAGACCGGATGACGGTCCGGTCGCTCCGCGAAGTTCCTCATCCGCCATGAGTTGAACGCGTCGAGCGGTTCAAGTGCTCACCTCGCCAAGCGAGGGTGTCGACGGGACGAGGAACACCTTCGCCTCGGCGCTGCTGTCCGCGAACGAGGCCGCGCCTGCTGGCGCCTGCCGGCGAGGCGGTACCGGCGTGGGGCGACGAGCGCCTGGTCAGTCCTCGTTCGGCTTGTCCGCAGGGGAGAGAGCCAGGCGGGCCACGGCGTGTCCGATGTCGCCCCTCCCCGCCTGCTTGATCTCGCGCGAGAGGTCGTCCGCAAGGCGAATGGCCTCGTCGACTGACGTCGGCGCAGCGGTGAAGGTGACGGCGCCGGCCGAGAAGTCCACCGGCCAGCCGTGGCGCCCCATCGCCGCCAGCGCGATCGCGTGCATGCGCTTCATGATGGCGATGGACTCGGCCGCTCCAGCGCCGGGCAGGAGGATCGCGAACTCGTCCCCGCCCATGCGAGCCACGACGTCGGCGGAACGCACCGCGCTACGCAAGGCGCGGGCAACTTCCTGCAGCACGGCGTCTCCAGTGAGGTGGCCCAGCCGATCGTTCACCTCCTTGAAGTGGTCGAGATCGAGGTACGCGAGCGTGAATGGTCGCGCGGTAGCCCGCGCGCGCGACATCTCGGCGGCGAGCGCCTCGTTGAAGCAACGCCCGTTCAGGAGGCCCGTGAGCTGATCGGTTCGCGAGAGCATGCGCGCGCGCTGATGCGCGTCGCGGAGTCTCTCGAGCAGCAGTGCCGTGATCAGGAAGAAGCCGGCCCGGATTCCGCCGTTCCAGAACACGATCCACTCTGACGAGTACGCCCGACCTCCGAGCTGCTCGGCGAGGAGCCACGCGAGGGCTGCGACGAACGGCGCCAGCATCCCGATCGAACGCGGGCCCACCCATGCCGCGAGCGAGACAGGCACGAGGTAGAAGAGCGAAAGGCCGATCTCCGGTCCGGTGCCGTAGTCGAGCAAGCCGACGAGGGCAATCAGCAACGAGGAGGTCGCGGCGACCCACATCGACGAGCGCCGTTCCATCCACCTGCCGAGCAATGCGACGGTGGTGGTCGGCCTTCCCTCGTCTTCGTCGCGCGCGTGGGCGCCGTGCGGTGGAGGGGAAGGCGCGTCCTCGACGGCGCGGCGTCGGTCGCTCGAGCGGGGAGGCCCTGCGCCACGCGCGGATGGCGGAGGCATGGCCGGTGCATGCCTCGTCACGCGGTCGCTGTCCGGTTCACCTGCCTGCATTCGGGGAGCCGCCGGGGTCTAGACAACGTGACCCCCGGTCTCAAGGCGCTCCCGCCACTCACGGCGCGAGGCCCTTCGGCGGGGGCCAACGAGTCGGGAACAGCCTACTTCATGCCTTGGACGGAGTTTTCTATTGACGTGCCGAGTTTTCTGAAGTAACAAGAACAGGTCATGAGCCCTCCTCTGACCATCCGAGTCGAACGGCCGGCCCCGGAGGCGTTGGATGCTTCGGGCTTGGGCTGGCAGGGTCGGGCATCGCGGCTGGTGGCATCGGCCTTCGGGTGGAGCATCGATGGCCACGCGGCAGTCGCCCGCGCGACCCCCGCCGCCCGTTGCAACGCACGAAGGGCGGGCATCGTCGGATTGACGATGCTCGCAGCTGCCATCGCCACGGCCGTCCTGACATCGGGTCGCACGGAAGATCACCTCGTCGCCATGGTGCTTGCGAGCGTTGGTGCCGGCTTCGTGGCAGCGGTGCTGGCAGTCCGTACAGTCGATGACGTGGCGCCGGCGGCCAAGGCTGATCGGACAGTCGCGAGCGTGGCAATCGATTCGATGAGGCCTGGAGGTGCGCGTTGGGCCGATGCACCCCGGCCTTGGCTCGCGTCGGAGGTATTGGCCACCGTGATGCTTCGGAACACGGCCACCGAGGCGACGGTCGCCGATGTCCGGTTCTGCTGGTCGTTGTTCCGGGGCGGTCGGCGCCGCGCGTTGAGCGACGTGGTCAGGCAACCAGTCGTCCTCCCGTCCGCCGCCACGACCGGCATCCACCTCCCATCGCGTCGGGGGCTGCCTGCCGACTTCGAGCCGTATCCGATCGGAAGGACGGCCGATCGACTCGTGGTCCACTTGCATGTGACTTACGTGGATGCAGCAGGCAATCGCCGCACAACGGAAGCGTCTCGCGCGTGGGATCTCCTGCGGAAGTCCTTCGTCCCCTTCGGGTGCGATCGGACGGCGTAGTGCCGCGCAGGCCTCCGTCCAACGGTCGTGTCCTTGGACCCCGAACCACCGGCTGACCGCGCCGAGGCGACGACTTGTTCGTGGTCTGGTCGCCTCTGCGCTGAGCGCTCGATGATCATCGTGCCTCCACGTTCCAGCGGATCGCGCAGTGGGCGATGGCGCTCGTCGCGTGCTTCGTCACTTCGTCCGACGTGTTCGGGACCCCTTGCGGGCGGCTCGGCCGTCGTCGTCGAACATCAAGGGCGCCGGGGCGTGGTCGAGTGCCATCGCGCGAAGGAGTGCGGGCAAGTGCTTCGCCAGGCCCGCCCGCGCATCGGGAGACAGCCGGCGGATGCCGTCGAGGAGCCCGCGCTGCGGCGACGCGAGGTTGCGCCGGATGACGGCGCGCCCCTTCGCCGTCAGCGCTATCGAGACGCGGCGGCGGTCCTCGGCGGAGCGCGTCCGCACGACGAGCCCCCGCTCCTCGAGCTTCTTCGCGACGACCGAGATCGTGCTCTGATCGGCGTACGTGCGGGCGGCGAGCTCGTTCACCGACAGCGCCTCGGGCGCCTCGCCGAGCGTCTGCATCACGAAGAGCTGGGCCGCTGAGATCCCGAGAGACCCGTGGGAGGCCGCCGCCGCGTTGCGGATGAACCGCAGGATGCGGCGCTGCGCATCGAGGATCGCCTTGGTCTCCTCCTCGGTGCGTTCGCGGGCGGTCACGGCCTCACACCGCGACCGCGCGGAAGCGCTCCACGAGGAAGGGATCGACAGCGACCGGGGGCCCTTCGCCGACGATGGTCGCCGCGACGACCTCGCCCGAGAGCGGCGCGGCGACGATCCCGGTCCGGAAGCCGCCCGTCGCGTGGAAGAAATTCGAGAGACGGTGGTCGGGGCCGAGGATCGGGAGCTCGTCGGGCGTACCCGGACGCAGTCCGGCCCACACGCGCTTGACAGCCGCCGCTCGAAGCGCCGGCACGGCCCGCGCGGCACCCGCCGCGAGCGCGCGCATGTCGGCGTAGCGCACGGAGACGTCGAAGTCGCTGCGTTCGGTCGTGCTGCCGACGATGATCTCGCCGTGCGCCTTCTGCAGCATGTAGCAGTCCCGCGTGCTCAGGTTCGAGCGCAGCGTCCCGGGCCGAAGGGTCTCCGTGCACACGATCTGGCCGCGCACGGGCACGATCGGGATGTCGATCCCGGCGAGACGTGCGATCTGCGCGCTCCATGCGCCGGCGGCGTTGACGACCGCGCCGCACGCGAACGTCCCTTGACTCGACTCGACCGCGACCACCCGGTCGCCTTCGCGCTGCAGGGCGCTGACCCGCGCCTCGGCCACGAACGTGGCGCCCTTCGCTGTCGCGCCGCGCTTGAGCGCTTCGGCGAGAAGCATCGGGTTCACCTGATTGTCGTCCGGGAAGTGGATAGCTCCGCGAAGCTCCGTCGTGACGAGCGGATCGCGCGCCGCGACCTGCTCCGGCGCCCACATCTCCACGAGTTCCTGCAGGCTGCCGAGCCAGTCGAAGATGCGCCGCGCGTGCCGCTCCTGGGGCTCGTCGTAGAGGAGGTAGAGCAGTCCCGTGCCCGACTCCACCTCCATGTTCACGCCGGTGAGCGCACGGAGTTCCGCCGCGAGCTGCGGGAACCGCACGTTGCTCGCGCAGAGGAACTCCATGAATGCGCGCGGGAGGGGCTCGGGCGCGTTTTCGCCGTCGCCGTGCACGGCGTGGAAGATCACGCCGCAGCCGAGGCCGAGCGACTCGCCCAGCGGCCAGAGTCCGCCGGCCGACGCCGACGTCGCGCGGCCTGGAGTCGACGCGTCGAGGAGCGTCACGCCGACGCCACGGCGCGCGAGCGCGTACGCGACGCAGGACCCGAGCGCGCCTCCTCCCACGACCACCACATCGACCGGATTCGGCGCCGTCACGCCCCCTCCCTGCGCGCGTCCGCGAGCTCTCCCATCGTCACCGGTCGGACTGGCGGCCGCGCACTCGCCGGTCCCAATTCTTCTGGCGTGCGACCGACCTCCGTCGCGAGGAGACGCGCGATTGACGGCCAGCAGAAACGCCCCTGGCACGCGCCCATGCCGACGCGCGTCGCGACCTTGATGCTGCGGTAGGCGGCGCAACCGGCGCGGGCGGCTTCACGGACCTCCCCCCACGGGACCTCCTCGCAACGGCAGACGATCGTGTCGTCCTTCGTCAGTGAAGCCAGGCCCGGCCGTAGCGCCGAGATGCGGTCCAGGGCCTGGCGGATCGGAACGAGACGGCCAAGCAACCGGTCGAGCGGCTCGCGCTCCCTTGCGAAAGTCCAGGCGTCGATCGCGCCCAGGCGCGCCGCGACCGCGAGTCCGGCGAGGCGGCCCTCAGCGGCGGCCACGAGTGCCCCCGCGACGCCCGCCCCGTCGCCCGCGGCGAACATCCCCGGCACGGTCGTCGCGAGATCCCGGTCGCGCACCGGCATCCAGCCGCCGACGCTCGGGCGATGTTCGAGCCGACAACCCGCCATCTGCGCAAGCTGCACCCGTGGGACGAAGCCGTATCCGACCAGGAGAGCGTCCGCCGGCTCGGTGGTGACGCGATCCGTGTCGGGACGCCACTCGCGGTCGACGGGCGCGTGCGCGACCGACGCGAGGCACTCACCTCCCGAGGTGGCGACGACCATCCGGCCGTAGCGCACGGGGACGCCGGCGCGGACGAGCGTCGACCAGTACTTGAAACCGTCCAGGAGAACGCCGGGCGTGCGCCAGCCGTGCAGCGGCAGAGCGAGCCACGGCAGGCGCGGCGTCGCCTCGAGCACGGCCGAGACGCGGACGCCGGAGCGGACGAGTTGGCACGCGACCGCGAGCAGGAAGGGACCCGTCCCCGCGACGACGACGCGTTTTCCGGGCGCGATCCCCATCGTCTTGACGAGGATCTGTCCCGCGCCAGGCGTCATTACACCCGGCAGCGTCCAACCGGGGAACGGCGGGACGAGTTCATGCGCGCCCGGAGCGAGCACGACGGCCTCCGGTGCGAGGAGTTCGGTGCCTCCGTCGTGCGACACGGCGACGCGCAGGCTCTCGAAGACGCCCCAGGCCACCGCGCCCGTCCGGACGGAGATCAGCTCGCGCAGTGAGCCGACCCGGTCCCGCAGCGCCGCCCCGGCCGTGTCGGGCGCGGGGACGCCGTCAGGACGCGTCGGCTTCCTGTAGATCTGCCCGCCGAGGTCGAAGCCCTCGTCGACGATCATGCTCGCCACGCCGCATTCCGCCGCCGCGATCGCCGCGCTCATGCCCGCGGGACCCCCGCCGACGATCAGTAGCGGCAAGGCCCTCATCGCCGTTCCGCGAACCCTGTGACGCCGTGCTGGGTGACGACGCGCATGCCCGGACGGACGAGCGTCATGCAGGCCCTCGTTCCGGCGCGGCCGTCGATCTCCATCACGCAGTCGAAGCAGACGCCCATGCCGCAGAAGAGTGAGCGAGGGGCGCTCGTGCGCGGAGCGAACCGCGTCGTGCGCCGGCCCAGGAGGAACAGTGCGCCCGTGACGCTGAGGCCCTCGGGACAGCGCGTCGTCTCGCCGTCCAAGCTGAATTCGATCTCCAAGGGAACCTCCACGGTTCAGCCACGCGCGCTGGCCGAGCCGGCTCTGCGCCATTCGATTGGCCCCAATATACCCTTCCCGTGCTTCGGCAGCATCTCGACTGTACCCGACCCGCCGACCCGTTCACGAGGCATCCGGGCTCGCCCCTTCATTTCACGAGATCGCGTGATCTCTGGCGACCGGTCGCAGCGAGCAGATCTCGGGCGGGCCGGGACTCGCCAACTCGCGCCAATTCCTCGAGATGCTTCACGAGCACGTCGAACGCGGCAGGCCGCCTGGCCGGCTCTCGCTCGTCTACATGGACGTCGACAACTTCAAGAAGGTCAACGACGAAGCGGGCCACGAGACGGGCGATCAGGTACTCCGCCACATTGCCGAGGCGTTGGCGCGACACGCGTCGGGGGACGACATCGCCGCACGTCTCGAGCAGGCTCGCGCCGAACATCTGGCGCCACGTGACACTGGTCGGGAGCCTTGCCGCTCGAATCGCGACCGCTGTCCATGCGAACGTGAACACCCCCGTCGCCTTCCCGACGAGAAGTCCCAGCGCGATGCCCGGCGGCACCGGCTCGAGGAGGCTCCTGGCAGAGAGGACGGCGAGTCGCAGGCCGGCGTTCGCGAGCGCGAAGAGAGGCAGGATGCCGAGCACGACCCAGGGTCGGAGACGTGCCGATGCTCACGCTCGCGGGGGCGCTCCAGAGCGACTCGTACCCCTGCCAGAGAGGCGAGTTCGCGACGAGGATCGCGACCAGGCCGCTGACGATGAGCAGCACGCCGGGCGTGGACTCCTGTTCCGACAGCTGCCGAATTCGCCTGAACGAGATGGTCACTTGCGTGCTCCTTGCGCCGCCTTCGAGGACCGCTTCATCGACCCGGCGGCGCGCCCCGCAGGCTCACTCCTCGTCTCCGCGAGTGCGGCGATGAAGTCGGATGTCCATCTCGATGACGTCTGATGAAGCACCCGCTGGAGGAGAATGGAGTGCCGCCGCCGTCGCTCGGCCAGCGGCATCACCAGCGCGTGCGCGATTCCGTCGGCCACCTCCGATGGCATGTACGGGTTCACGAGCACCGCCTCGCGCAGCTCGCTGGCGGCGCCCGCGAAGCGGCTGAGGACGAGCACGCCGGGATCTTCGGGATCCTGGGCAGCGACGAACTCCTTCGCCACGAGGTTCATGCCGTCGCGGAGGGGCGTGACCAGTCCGACGTCCGCGGCGCGATAGAACGTCGCCAGCACGTCGGGCCCGTACGAGCGGTGCAGGTAGCGGATGGGGACCCAGTCATGCTCGGCGAGGGCGCCGTTCACGCGTCCGACGAGCGCCTCGATGGACTTGGCGTACTCCACGTACTCGCGCACCTGCGATCGGCTCGGTGCTGCCACCTGGATGAACGAGACGCGGTTGCGCCACTGGGGCTGGGTGCGGATGAGGTGCTCGAAGGCGAGGAATCGCTCGCGGATGCCCTTCGTGTAGTCCAGGCGATCCACGCCGAAGATCAGCGCGCGGCCGCGCACGACCCGCTTGAGCCCGCCGGGATCAGGAGCCGTGCCGCCGGCGCGCGGGAGGAACGGCTCCGGCTGAATGCCCACCGGAAAGGCGCCGACACGCTGCCGACGCCGGCCGAGGGTCAGCCACGGTGCCCGCCACGCAGCGCCGAGAAGCCGGCGACATGCGTGAACGTAGTTCTCCACGTGCTCGGACGTCTGGAAGCCGACGACGTCATGCTCGAGGAGCGAGCCCAGCAGGCCTGCCGGATCGGGGAGGATTTCCCAGATGTCGGGCCCAGGGAACGGCACGTGAAGGAAGAAGCCCAGCCG
>Ga0315912_10001364_pt1 | contig 30546 bp, 28 predicted proteins | sample VfabasoilMG_FD_204469 | JGI IMG/M metagenome (GOLD analysis project Ga0315912, IMG submission 204469) | Garden soil microbial communities collected in Santa Monica, California, United States - V. faba soil | ecosystem: Environmental > Terrestrial > Soil > Garden | place: USA: California...
TGGCGTGGAGCGCGGCGCCACTCGACTGCCCGCAGAACGGGCCCCGCCGCGCGAGGCGATGGCACATGTCGTAGGCGTCGTCGATCGACACGCGGACTCGCGCGTCCACCACCGATGCGTCGAAGATCTCCGGCACGATGTCGTCTTCCGACTCTAGCGGCTTGAGCCCCTCGATGCCCGGGAAGCTGTCGGGCAGGAGCTGCACGATCACCACGTCGGGCGCGTCTTCCTTCAGCCGCCGGCCGATGCCCGTCAGCGCCCCGCCCGTGCCGACGCCCGCGACGAAGTGCGTGAAGCCGTCGGGGAGCTGCGCGAGGATCTCGACCGCCGTCCCCTCGAAGTGCGCGCGCCAGTTCTGCTCGTTCGCGTACTGATCGGGGTGGAAGTACCGTGCGGGCTCGGCGTCCACGCGCCGATGCGCCTCGCGCAGCGCCTCGTCGTAGCCGAGCACGGGATCCGTCGTGACGAGCCGCGCGCCATGCGCGAGGATGCGCTCGCGCCGCTCGCGCGACGCGTTGCCGGGCACGACGAGCTCGACGGGCACGCCGAGGATCGCGCCGATCATCGCGTAGGCGATGCCCGCGTTGCCGGACGACGAGTCGATGATCGCGCGTCCCTCGAGCCGTCCCTCGCGCAGCGCCTCCGCGAGCATCGCCAGCACGGGCCGATCCTTGAGCGAGCCGCCCGGGTTCAGGTACTCGCACTTCGCGAAGACGCGCGAGCGCGGGAACTCGTCGCGCAGCGCGTCGATCTCGACGAGCGCCGTCCCGCCGATCGTCGCGAGCAGCGGATGGCGCTCGTAGAGCTCGCGATAGAAGGGATCGTGAGCGCGGAAGGGTGTCACGCCCGCCTCAGGCGGGCCGCGCCGCGCAGAACTCCTCGTAGTCCACGTAGCCCGGGAACGGCTTGCCCTCTCCGCACCAGCGGCAGTTCGGGTCGCGCCGCAGCTTCAGCTCCGTGAAGCTCGCCTCGAGCGCGTCGTAGACGAGCAGCCGGCCGACGAGCGACGTGCCCTTGCCGAGCAGGATCTTGAGCGTCTCGACGGCCTCCAGCAGCCCGATGACGCCGGGAAGAATGCCGAGCACTCCCGCCTCGGCGCAGGACGGCGCGAGCTCGGGCGGCGGCGGCTCGGGATAGAGGCAGCGATAGCAGGGGCCGCGCCCGGGCCAGAACACGCTGACCTGTCCGTCGAAGCGGTAGACGCTCCCGTGCACGTTGGGGATGCGCAGCTTCACGCAGGCGTCGTTGACGAGGTAGCGCGTCGCGAAGTTGTCGCTGCCATCGAGCACGACGTCGTGGCCGGCGAAGAGCCGCTCGACGTTGCCGGACGTCACGCGCTCGCGCACGCCGACGACCTTGATGCCGGGATTGAGCGCGAGCAGCGTGTCGCGCGCGGACTCGACCTTCGGCTGCCCGATGCGCCGCGTGTCGTGCAGGATCTGCCGCTGAAGGTTGGACGCATCCACGACGTCGTCGTCCACCAGCGTGATCGTGCCGACGCCGGCCGCGGCGAGATAGAAGGCCGCGGGGGATCCGAGCCCGCCGGCTCCGACCAGCAGCACCTTCGCCTTCAGGAGCTTCTCCTGCCCCGCCTCGCCGACCTCGGGGATGGAGAGATGTCGCGCGTACCTGAGCCGATCCTCGGCGCTCAGCGCGACCGGCGTCACGAATGGCCGCCCTTCGTCCTTCCAGCGCTTGAAACCGCCCGTGACCGACGCGAGGTTGTCGTAGCCGAGGCGCTGGAGCGACTCGGCGGCGAGCAGCGAGCGGTTGCCACCTGCGCAGTAGAGCAGGATGCGCCGATGCCGGTCGGGCTCGACGCCCTCGATGCGCATCTCGAGGACGCCCCGCGAGAGATGCGTGGCGCCCGGCACGTGACCCGCCTGCCACTCGTCCGCCTCGCGCACGTCGAGAACGAGCGGCTTCGACGCGGCCATCTCCGTCGCGGCGTCGGCCGGCGTCGTCTCGGGCACGCGCTGCCTCGCCTCGCGCAGCAGGTCCTGCACGCCGGCGCCGCCGGCGATCGCGGGGACGATCGAGATGACGTCCTCGGCGCGCAGCGGCGTCGCTAGCCCCTCCCGATCGCGGACGTCGAGAGTCCCGACGTAGAGGTTGACGAAGCGCCGGATGGCGCCCGACTCGTCGAGGATCTTCGCGCGCAGCCCCGGATGGCGCGACTCGAGCACTTCGAGCGCCTGCGAGACGCGGCGCGCGTCGACTTCCACTTGCGACTGTCCGCCCGCGAGCGGTCGCAAGGGCGTGGGGATCCGGACGATGGCCATGTGAGCTCCTCGGTGCACGAGCCGGCGACCTGGCGGCGGCCGGCGTCAACAGACGCAGGTCTTCTCCTCGACGAAGGCGCCGTCGACGAGCGTCCACGAGCGATACTCCTGCGAGATCCCGCTGCCCTCGTTCCCGTCGCCCTTGACGGCGAGGATGATGTAGGACCATCCGGGCTGCGCGCCGGCGAGATCCGTCTGCGACGGACTCGGCGGGTGATCCGGATGCGAGTGGTAGACGCCGAGGATGTCGAGCCCCTCGGCGCGCGCCCGCGCGTCCGCGGCGATGAAGTCGCGTGGATCGAGATCGTAGCGCCGCTCCGGCCGCTCGGCGTTGAGGTTCCGCGCCGGATGGAGCTGCACGACCATGCGCTTCGGCCCCTTCCCCTCCCGCGGGATCTCCTGGCCCAACATCAGGCCGCAGGCCTCGCGCGGATAGGTCTCCTCGCAGCAGGATCGGAGCTGCGCGACGACGGATTCGGAGAGGTGCAGGGTGGCCATGGGCGGACGGATCGTAGTGCGTCGCCGTCACCTCGGCCAGTCCGCCGGGGCGGCGGGTGTAGCCTGTCATGCCCAGCCTCCAGGAGACCTCGCAGTGCGCCACCTCAGCAGTCACCGCTCGCTCGCCTGCGCCCTCGTCGCAGCGCTCGCCTCGACCGCCATGGCCCAGGAGGCGCAGCCCGTCGCGCCGCCGCCACCGGATCACGGCGCGTCCGAGTACCAGCTCGGCGCGGTGCTGTGGACGCAGTCGTCGGGCGAGTGGCGGGCGCTCTGCTACCAGGCGTTCGCCGTTGCGCGACAGGCGCTCGATCAGGATCTGAAGAAGCATCGCGGAAAGCGGCAGAAGCGCGCCATCGTCGTGGACGTCGACGAGACGGTGCTCGACAATAGTCCCTTCCAGGCCCGGCTCGTCACGAAGGGCATCTCGTTCACGGGGCCCGACTGGAGCGCCTGGTCCGAGCTGGCCGCCGCCGAACCCATCCCCGGGTCCGTCGAGTTCCTCACCTACGCCGCCGGGCGCGGGGTGGACGTCTTCTACATCACCAACCGCAAGGAGGCCGAGCGCAAGGGAACGACCGACAACCTGGTGAAGGTGGGGTTCCCGAACGTCTCGGAGGCGACGCTGTTGCTGCGGACGGACGAGGCGAGCAAGGAGGGACGGCGCCAGAAGATCGTGGAGACGCATCGCATCGTGCTGCTCTGCGGCGACAACCTCGCGGACTTCTCCGCGATCTTCGAGAAGCCGACGCCCGAGGCGCGCAACGCGGCGGTGGACGCCAACGACGAGCTCTTCGGCACGCGGTTCATCGTGCTGCCGAATCCCATGTACGGCGACTGGGAGAAGGCGATCTACCACGATCTCGCCGGCAGCTCGCAGGCCGTTCGTCGCCACGAGACGCTGCGGCCCGTCGACCTCGGACGCTAGCCGCCGCTTCACGCGCTTGGACAACCTCACTCACTCGCTCTTCGGCCTGGCGCTCGCGCGATCGGGGCTCTCTCTTCCACCACCGCTCGGCCACGGCGCCACCTTGGTCACCTCGAACCGAGCGTAGTAGTGCTCGCCGTTCCACGCGCGCCCTACCTGCTCCGACGTGGAAGGATCGATGACGGGGACCATCATCTTCGAACGCAGGATCCAGTACCTCCCCTGCGTCCAGCCGGGATGCCACGTGATCGGCGGATGGGCGGGTGCGACCCGCAGTGCGAGCGACGCGACCAAGGTCACTCGCACCGTCGGCAGCGACGCGCGACCCAACGCGATGCGTGACATCCGATACCTCCTTCGTGATGTCGAGGCTGCCTCCCCGCGGCCACGCACAGGATAGCAGCGTGGAGTCGGGCGGCTCGCCGCGCCTCTCGACTACGGCGGCGGAGGCACGATCTTCGCGAAGCGTGGATCGGTGCGTAGCGAGGTGAAGTCGGCGTCGCCGCGGGCCATCGGGAGGAAGTCGGCCTGCAGCTCGAGCGAGCGCGCGAGATGGCGCAGCGCGTCGTCGGCGCGGCCCGCGAGACTCTCGTAACATGCGAGGTCGTAGAGGATCGTCGCGTCGTCGGGGAAGCGCTCGAGCCCGGCGGCGAGCACGGCGACGCCCTTCGCGAAGTCCTTCGACTGATAGTGCTGCGAGGCACGTCGTAGCACGTCCCAGCGCTCGTGGATCGTCAGCAGGCGTCGCAGCTCCTCGATGGGCTTCGCGTGATCGTCCACGCGCAGGTCCACGACGCGATCGACCCGCTCGCGCGACGTGTTCGCCGCTCCGATGCGCTCGACGACGAGCGCCGCCGACTGCTGGCCGCGCGCGTCGCCACCGGCGGCCTGCCCCGCCTCGAGCGCGGACATCATCCGATGCGCGAGCGTGCCCTTCGTCGCCTGGAACGCGCGCGCCATCTCCGTCACGACGGTTTCGCCCGCGAGGATGTTCCCCTGCACGCTGAAGCTCTCGCCCTTCACGCCACCCGCCCACGCGTTGCACTTCGCGCCGGTGAAGCTCGCGGCATGACCCTTCGCGTCGATGACGCCGAGCTGCCGGGTCTCCTTGTCGGCGTCCTGCTCGAGGACCTTCGCGATGGCCTGCTCGGCCGATAGCCCAGCGGCGAGCGCGTCGAGCGCCTGCGGCCCGTAGGCCGCGACACCCGCCGCCTGCGTCGCCACCGCACCGACGCCCGCACGCGCCCAGGGCACGACGGTGCCGACTGCGAAGTACTTCGACTGCACCGCGACGCCGACCTCGCCAGCGGCGGGATCGGCGGCGACGATGGAAAACGTGCCGCGCTCGACGTCAGTCGTTCCCGTCCTGTCGCGGACCGGGCCTGACCAGGACGCGGGCGGCGTCGGCGACGGAGCGACCTGCGTCAACAGAACGAGCATCGCGAGGCTCATCAGCGCACCTCCACGATGCTCGTTCTACCACGCTTCAAGAGGGAGTGTCAGCTCTGCGGCGCGAACTTGATCGAGCAGCCGAGAGCCTTCGTCTCGGCGACGGGGATGGGCTCGCCCGCGGCGAGAGCCTTCACGGCGTCGGTGAGCCAGTGCTCCTTCACGCCCTTGGCGTCCTCGACGTTGTCGTCCACGGCGCCGTGGTAGACGACCTTGCCGCCGGCGTCGAGCAGGAAGACCTCCGGCGTGCGGCCGGCGCCGAACGAGCGGGCGACCTTCGAGCCGGCATCCACGACGTAGGCGAACTTGTAGCCCTTCGCTGTCGCGAGCCCCTTCATGCCGCCGAGACCGTCCTCGGGCACGACACCAGGATCGTTGGCGTTCACGGCGATGACGCCGATGCCCTTCGCGACGGCATCGTTTCCGATGCCGACGATGCGGTCCTGCCACTTCTTGACGAACGGGCAATGGTTGCAGGTGAAGATGACGAGCGTGCCCTTCGCCCCCTTGGCGTCGGCGATGGAGGTGGACTTGCCGTCGACGCCGGTCATTTTCACGTCGAGCGAGGGCGCCGACGCGCCGATGGCGATGGCCGTCGGCGCCGCCGCTGCTGCCGCCGGGGCCGGCGTCGGCTCCTTCACGGCGAGCGCCTTGGAGGCGATGGCGAGGGCGGCGAACGTCACGAGGCGCGAGAGGGTCTTCTTGGTCACTTCGTTACTCCGTTGGATTCGAGGAGGGGCAGCACGCGGGCACGCATCTCCTCGCGGGTGAGCTTGCCCTCCCAGGCCATGGTTCGGTTGCCATCCTTGTCGAAGAGGACGCTGAACGGAAGCGCGCCGGACCACGAGGCGTCGAGGCCGTCGATGAACTCCGGATCGCGCTGCTTCTTCTGGAACGTCTCGAAATCGACGCCCTTGCTCCCGAGGAACTCCTGCGCGGCGCCGAGGTCGTCGTCGAAGTCGGTCGTGACGAGCAGGAGCTCGAAGCCCTTCTCGCGCAGCTCCGAGCGCAACGCGAGCAGGTCGGGCATCTCCGCGCGGCACGGGATGCACCACGTCGCCCACGCATTCACCAGGACGACGCTCCCCTTCGCGGCCTTCACCGCGGCGTGGACGTCCTGCGCCGTCGCGGGCCGCGGCTTGGGAGCCGGCCTGGTCGATGGAGCGGCTGCGGCTAGCAGCAGGGCCATGGTGAGCGCAGGGAGCATGGACGGCAAGTGTAGCCGCGGATGACGGGCCCGCCAGTCGTGCCCGTCAGCGATGAATGATCATGCTCACGTAGCCGTCCGGATCCTGCACGCGGAACTCTCCGTCGGGCGCGTAGAAGCGCTGTTCGATGGGTCCGACAGCGATGCCAGCCGCGGCGAGCGCGGCGTGCGTTCGCGGCACGTCGTCGCAGTACATGTAGACCAGGACGCCCTGCTGGGACGCGACGACAGGCTCCTGCGCTCGCGCCACCATGAGCCTGGCGTCGCCTGACTCGAGCCATGCCCATGAGCGCTCGGACGAGCCGGGCGGCACGAAGTCATCGGCGAGCTCGAAGCCGAGCTTGCGATAGAACGCGATGGATGCGTCCACGCTCTTCACGTGCGCGAACGGCACGAGCGACTTGATTGCCGGATTCATGCGACTCCTCTCGGCGCCCAGCGCCACTCGAGCGGCTCGGGCAGCATGCATGCCGCGTACTCGACGTGCACGACGCGTCGGCGGCTCGGGCTCTCGGCGGGTGAGGAGGCATGCAGCAGGAGCGGGCGCATCAGCAGAACGTCGCCGCGTCGCGCGAGGCACGTCGTCTCAGGCACGCGCGCGCACCACGTGTCGATGTCGTTCTCGTCGATGCGCCCCGCGAGATGCGAGCCTTCGATCACGCGAAGCGCGCCGTCGCGAGGACCGCAGTCGTCGAGGTGCACGCGGACGGCGAGCATCCTCTCGAGAACGTCGGCGGGGGCGAGCACGTGCGGGACGCCCTGCTTCACGCTCCAGCCGCTGAAGCCTTCGACTTCCGCGCGCCATCGCACGGCGATGGCGAGATCCTGATGGAACGCCACGCGCCAGTTGGCCGTGGGCGACTTGTCGAACAGCAGCGCACGCACGGGAAATGCGCTGATGCCGAGAACGGGCTCGACGAGTCGCCGAAGCGTCACGCTCTCGGCGAGCCCGAATGCTCGCGCGTCATCGAGGAGGTTGCGACGGCCGGCGTGGCCGGGTGCCACGGGGCCCGCCACGCGCTCCCAGTCGGCGAGCTCGTGCTCACCCATGACGCTCTCGACCAGCTGGACACCCCGCGCCATCTCGCTCCTCACCACGCCCCATCGTAGGGCATGCTTGCGTGGTCATGGGGATGACTCGACGCACGGCCCGGAGCGTCACGCGCGCTGGCGTGGCGTTCGTCGTCGCCTGCCTCCAGGCCATCCTCCTGCTCGGGCCGATCCATCACGCAGCCCATGAGCGACATGCCGCGCCTGACGAGGCCACTGGAGTAGGTGCTGCCTGCCCCGAGGGATGCAGCGAGCCCGGGCACTCGCATCACGTGCACGACGCGGCCACCTGCGCCAGCTGCCAGGCCTCGCGTCTCGATTGCGTGCTCGTGCGCCTCGGCGCGCCGTCGCTCGCGTCGCATCGCGTCGTCGCAGCGCACGTGGCGGCAGATGTCGCAGCGCGCGCGCGCCTCCTCGAGACTTCCGCCCCGCGCGGCCCTCCCGCTCGATCCCTCGTCGCGTAGCCCACCGGACCGCACTCCCGCGGTCCGAACGACTTCACGCATCCCTCCACCCACGTGGGGGCTTCGAGGATTGAGCCATGATCCGTCTCGCGCGTGGCGCGCTGCGCCCGCTCCCGCTCGCTCTGGTTCCGCTCTGCGTTCTCGCCACCACGGCTGCCGCGCAGCAGCCGGCGGACATCGACTCCCTGCGCCGCGAGGTCGCCGCGTCGCGCGCGCGCCTCGACGACGAGCGACGACGTCTCGACGAGCTCGAGGCGCAGCTCGCGTCGCTCGGACCAGCGCCCGCCTCGTCCCCCGCCGCGCAGCCGCCGCCCGCAGCGCAACCGCCGCCCGCGCCGCCGCCTCCCACGAGCGCGGCGCCGACTCCGACGCGGCTCCGCCTGCTCGACATCTCGCTCAACGGCCTCTTCGCCGCAGGCGCCTCGACCGCGAGCGACGACGCGCTCGCCCTGCTGGAGGCCGGAGGACATGACCCGCATCAGCGCGGCTTCACCGTGCAGAACGTCGAGCTCTCGCTGCTCGGCGCGGTGGATCCGTACCTGAAGGGCGAGGCCCACGTCGTCATGCAGATCGACTCGTCGGGAGAGACCAACGTCGAGCTCGAGGAGGCCTTCCTCACGACTCAGACGCTGCCGCATGGCCTCCAGTTGAAGGCGGGCCAGTACTTCACGGACTTCGGCCGCCAGAACGCGACGCATCCGCACTCCTGGGACTTCGTGAACCAGCCCGTCATCGCCTCGCGCCTGCTCGGCGGCGACGGCCTGCGCGGGCCGGGCGCGCGTCTCTCGTGGCTGACGCCCGCGCCGTGGTACTCGGAGCTGATGCTGTCCGTCCAGAACGCGCGCGGCGAGACGGCGGCCAGCTTCTTCGGCGCGGACGGTGAGCCCATCGCCGGCCATCCCCGCGAGCATCCTGGCGTGCATGCGCCCGACGACATGCTGGTCAGCGCGCGCTGGCTGAATTCCTTCACGGTCACGCCGCACGCCACGCTCAACCTCGGCGCCTCCGCGGCGTTCGGCCCGAACGGCAGCGGCAACGACGCGTCCACGCGCCTCGCGGGTGCCGACGCGTTCCTGAAGTGGACGCCGGCGAACGCTCAGCGCGGCGTCCCCTTCGTCGCCTGGCAGACTGAGATCATGGCGCGCGACTTCGAGGCCGGCGCGTTCGTGGACGAGACAGGCGTCGCGCATGCCGCGGAGGAACTGCGCGACTGGGGCTTCGTCTCGCAGCTCACTTGGGGCTTCCGGCCACGATGGGCGATCGGCTGGCGCATCGATCGCGCGGAGGGCGAGGACAGCGACGTCCTCGACGCGAGCCTCGATCCCCTGCGCGATCGACGCACGCGGTTCTCCACCGCGCTCACGTTCCGTCCGACGGAGTTCTCGAAGCTCCGCTTCCAGCACGACTTCGATCACGCGCCGTTCCTCGCCGGCCTGCCCGACGAGTCCACCGACGCTCACTCGCTCTGGATCCAGTGGGAATTCAACCTCGGCGCCCATGGCGCCCACGCCTTCTGAGGAGGCTACATGAACGCGACTTCCCCTCTCCGGGGCCTCGCCGCCCTGCTGCTCTGCGTCTCGCCCGCCGCTGCCGCGCTGCGGGTCGTCACGACCACCACGGATCTCGCCGACGTCGCCCGTGCCGTCGGCGGCGATCTCGTCGAGGTCTCGTCGATTGCGTCCGGCACGCAGGACGCGCACGTCATCGAGGCGCGACCGAGCACGATGCTCGTCGCGCGCAAGGCCGATCTCCTCGTCGAGGTCGGGATGGAGCTCGAGATCGGCTGGCTCGGACCGGTCGTCGAGGGCGCGCGCAATCCGCACATCGCCGCGGGCCAGCCCGGTCGGCTCGATGCGTCCGCGACCGTGCGGCGGCTGGAAGTCCCGGGCGGAACGCTCGATCGATCGATGGGCGACGTGCACGCGCTCGGCAATCCCCACTACTGGCTGGATCCGTGGAACGTGCGCGTCATCGCCACCGCGATCGCGTCGCGACTCGGTGAGCTCGACGCGGCGAACGCGGCGCGCTACCGCGGCAACTCCGCGGATTTCGAGCAGCGCGTGGACGAGGCGATGTTCGGCGCGCCCCTCGTCGCGAAGCTCGGCGGCGACGCGCTGTGGCAGGCCGCGAGCGCGGGCGACGTCGAGGCTGCCCTGGCCTCGCGACGCGCCGCGGATCCCTCGCTCCCCGCACTCGGCGGCTGGTCCGCGAAGCTGCGGCCATGGCGCGGCGCGCGCGTGCTCACCTACCACCGGAGCTGGAGCTACCTGCTCGATCGCTTCGGCCTGCAATCGGCGGGCGAGATCGAGCCGAAGCCCGGCATTCCGCCCACTCCGGGCCACCTCGCGGAGCTGGTCGCCTCGTGCAGGACACCGCCCGTCAAGGCGATCCTCGTCGAGCCGTTCTACAACGATCAGGCGCCGAGGCTCGTTGCTTCGCAGATCGGCGCGACGGTCCTGAGGCTGCCGCTCTCGGTCGGAGGCGACGCCGCGGCGAAGGACTGGTTCGCGCTCATGGATCACGTCGTCGGCGATCTCGCCGCGGCGCTCGGAGCGCCCGCGCCATGAGCGACATCCTCGCGCTGCTGCGCCTGCCGTTCCTCGCATGCCTCGTCATCGCGGGCATCCACTGCTACCTCGGCCTGCACGTCGTGAAGCGCGGGATCATCTTCGTGGACCTGGCGCTCGCGCAGATCGCGTTCCTCGGCACGGTCATCGCGCTGCTCATGGGCCATGACGTGCACGAGCCGATCGCGCAGGTGATGAGCCTCGTGCTGACGGCTGTCGGCGCTGCACTCTTCGCAGGCGTGAGGATGCGCAAGGACGAGATCCCCCAGGAGGCGTTCATCGGCATCGCCTATGCCGCCGCCTCGGCGCTCGCGATCCTCGTGCTCGACAAGGCGCCGGGCGGGCAGGAGGAGGTGAAGAACATGCTGGTGGGCAGCATCCTCTTCGTGACGAAGGCCGACGTGCTGAGGCTGCTCGCCGTCTACGCGATCGTCGGCGCCATCCATGTCGCGTTCCGTCGCCGCTTCCTCCTGCTCTCGCAGGACGCCGAGGCCGCGAAGCGCGAAGGACAGCGCATCGTGCTGTGGGACTTCCTCTTCTACCTCACGTTCGGCGTCGTCATCACGCAGTCGGTGCGGATCGCCGGCGTGCTCATGGTGTTCTCGTACCTGATTGTTCCGGCTGCGTGCGCGGCGCTCATCTCTCGGAGCTGGCGCGGGCGCATGATCCTCGGATGGGGCATCGGCCTCGCGGGCAGCATCCTCGGGCTCTTCGCGTCGGCCCGATGGGACATGCCGACGGGCGCCGCGGTCGTCGCGGCGTTCGGCCTGCTCTTCGCGATCGTCGTGGCGCTGCGCCCCGCGATGCGGGCGCGCACCGCGTGATGCGCGGTGCGCATCGCGGCGGGAGCGCGGTTGTCCACGACGGGCCTCGATGACACAATGCCCTGCATTCTCGAGGTCGCGTCCGTCCTCCGCCGCCGCTGGTGGCGCGAGAGACAGGAGTGCCGCCGTGACGCCTTCATCCCGCTTCCTGATCGCCTGCGCGCTCCTGGCCTCGCTCGTCGTCCCGGCCGCTCGCGCGCAGGCGCCAGATCCGAATGCGTGCGATGAGCCCGGCGACTCGCCGAACGTCATCGTCGGCGATCTCTTCGAGCTCTGGCGCTGGGGGAAGGTCGGCGACATCACGGCATTCTCCGTCGGCACCTACTCGTGCAACGTCGGAACCTGCTGGCTCAACTGGATCACCGGCGACGACGAGAACGATCACCCGACGATCGGGCAGAACCTCGTCCGGCTGAAGGATGGCCGCCTCGAGCACGTCGGCCAGAGCTGGCTGAAGCACGGCTTCTACGCGCTGTCGGAGCACCTCTGCTCGCCCGACTGCCTGGGCACGAACGGCGAGCACCTGGGCGTGAACTGCTCGGATCCCTACTCCTCGGATCTCAACGGCGAGCAGACGCGGCTCGGCCCGAAGTTCGAGGTGAACGCGACGACGGGCGTGCATCCGCATCCCGTGAGCATGCAGACCCGATCCGGCGACGATGTCTTCAAGCGGCTGCAGGTGCATGACCGCGATCTCGATCCCGCGCTCAATCCCGGCGCGCGCTACTTCCTCGAGGGCCAGTACATCGCTGCTGATGACGCGGCCGCGGGCAACCAGCACGACAATGCCTCCTATCGCGAGGTCTTCGTGAGCGACGCCGGCGGCGGCTTCTTCGACCTCGCGCTGGACGATCTGATCGAGACGCAGCGAACACGCCCCGCGATCCTCGCGTGGAGCGACAACGATCCCGACGTCGTGCTCGCGTCCGTGGACGACGACGCCGGCGGCCGCTTCCTCCTCGCCGCGAAGGCGACCGATCTCGGCGGCGGGACGTGGCACTACGAGTACGCGGTCCAGAACCTCGACTCGGATCGGTCGGCCGGCTGGTACGCGGTGCCCGTCCCCGCGGGGGTCGTGACGTCGAACGTCTCGTTCCACGACGTGGACTACCACAGCGGCGAGCCGTTCGACGGGACGGACTGGCGCAAGAGCGACGGCGGCGGTGCGATCACGTGGAGCACGCTCCCGTTCGCGACGGATCCCGACGCCAACGCGCTGCGCTGGGGCACGATCTACAACTTCCGCTTCGACGCGAACGCACCGCCCACCGACACGCTCGTCACGCTCGGGCTCTTCAAGCCCGGAGCGCAGCGCCGGCTCGTAGCGCCGCTCATCGGTCCCTTCGGCTGCGACGACGACGGGGCCTGCGACGCCGGCGAGACCTGCATCGCGTGTCCGAACGACTGTTCGGGCGGCGCGCCGGACACGGACGGCGACGGCATCGGCTACTGCAGCGACTGCGACGACAACGACGTCGTGAGGTGGGGACCCGCCGGCGAGGTGCTCATGCTCCTGGCCTCACGCGGTCCGGCAGGCGAAGTGCTGATGAACTGGCGCGAGCCGTACGACCCGGGCGCGCGCGAGCCGCGCTACGAAGTGTTGCGCTCCACGACGCCTTCGGATTTCATGTCGGCGATCTGCCTGAGGGCGGCCGAACCGCGCGCCCGCGCTCTCGTGGACGCGGGCGCTCCCGCGGCCGGGCCGTTCCTCTCGTATCTCGCGCGCGCGCGCAGCCACTGCACTGCGGGCGTCGGCACCACGGGCACCGACTCGTTCGGCGTCGAGCGCGTCGCCGTCGACTGTCCGTAGGCGCGGCGCCGCGCGGTCAGTCCGCCGAGGTGTTGCCGCAGGTGTCGGCGCGGAGCACGTCGTAGTACCAGACGTGCGGGAGCGGCGGCACCGGCGGAGCGTTGGTGTCGGTCCACGACGTCGCCGTGAGCGACGCCTCGAGCGAGAACGGACCCGTAGGCGATCCGTCCGAGCGCACCACGACGTAGTGCTCCGTCGGCAGCGGCGGTCCTGCGAGCGACCAGTCGAAGCCTACGGAGTCGAGCGAATGCGTCGTCGCGCGCAACGAGTTGCCGACGTCGCGCAGGCTTCCGGAGCCCGTGCCGCTGACGACGAGCTCGTACGCGCCCTCGTCGCCGGGCGCGCAATCGACCACGACGAAGTAGGGACCGACGGCATCGGGGAGATCGACGACGTCGCCGGGCGGCGCGAGGCAGCCGTTGGCATCGCAGGGATAGACGACGATGATGTCGGGGTTCCCCGACGACGCATTCAGCATGAGTCGCGCGGTGACGACCTGCACGGGGAAGTCGAGCAGGTAGACCTGCTCCTTGCCCGAGTAGTCGTCGAGCGAGCACCAGTAGCTCGACTGGTTCGCGACGCCGTCGGCGAGATCCGCGGAGACGGAGGAGCCGCAGTCGATCGGCACGGCCGCCGCGCAGTCGAGCGACGTCGGCAGCGGAAGGCACTCCGCGCTCAGCACGTACTCGCCTTCCTCGCCCGCGGCGCAATCCACGACGAACCAGAACTGTCCCTGGGCACCGTTGAGGGCGATCAGGTCCGAGGCGGGAACCGTGCAGTCGTTGGGATCGCACGCAGGGAGGATGAACAACTTCGGCGAGCCGCTCAGCACGTCGAAGCGGAAGCGCACGGACGTCGGCGACGCGAGATCGACAGCGTAGATCTGCTCGCGCCCCGAGAAGTCGCCGGCGGCGCAGCGGTACTCCGACTGGTTGGCGGCTCCCGAGGCGAGATCCCCCATGACGACGGAGCCGCATGGCAGCGGCGTGGCCGCGGGACACCCGACGAGCGGCGGCAGGATCGGCGGCGGATCGAACTCGACCGCGTAGCTCGCCGGCGGAATCGGCGTGTCGACGTACGCCGTCAGCCCGTCGGATCCGTCGCGGTTCTGGATGCCGATCGTCGCGGAGGTCGCGGGTCCCTCGATCTGCTGGAGCTGCACCTTGATGCGACCATCGTCGAACAGGACGATCTGGAAGGTCGCGCGATCCGCGGGCACGTCGTAGTGCGGGACGTTGATCCAGCTCAGGACGGCATGGTCGCCGAAGTCCTGGAACCACATGCGGCCGTTGTTGCGCAGCGTGAGATCGTCCCAGTACGCGGCGATGAGGTTGCCAGGCACGCCGGGATCCGGCAACCGCACGTTCTCGAAGTTGTCGGACGATCCGTCCGACAACGAGGCCCAGCCGTTCGTGCAGGCCGCGACGCCGTCGTAGGTGAGGCCGCGATACCAGAACGGGAACGTGAGCGACATCAGGCCCGTGTTGTTGTCGTCGTTGCGCAGAGTGATGTCCGTGCCTGTCAGCGTGATGTCCTCCCACGCGTAGGCGACGCCTGGTTCGTTGCTGTCGCGCCACGCATAGCCGTAGGAATCCGGGCCGCCGGTCGCGGCCGAGGTGCCGCCGGCAACGAGCGCCGCGCCGATCAGCGACGCCAGCAGTCCGAGCACGCGACGGAAACATCGCGCGGTTCGCGGATGCTGCGGGTGCATGAGGAACATGCGCAAGACGCCGGGTGATCGGAAGGAACGCGCGGCAAGCGTAGCACCGGCCTTCCGTGACGGAGACGGCGCGGGCTTGACACGCGGAGCGCACCGACGTTGACTCTCCTCGTCGCGCGCGCGGGCGTCGGAAGCCTGGGAGGTGAGCAGGTCGCATGGCAGACGCGCCCGTCGTCGCAACGCGCTCACTCGCCCGCCGCTTCGGCAGGAAGCAGGCGCTCGCCCCCCTCGATCTCGACGTCGCCGCCGGCTGCGTGACGGCCATGGTCGGTCCCAACGGCGCCGGCAAGACGACGCTCGTGAGGCTCCTGTTCGGCCTCGCCGAGCCGACGTCGGGCCGTGCCGAGGTGCTGGGCCTGCATCCCCTGCGCGATCGCGTGGAGCTGCGACGGCGCGCGTCGCTCGTACCGGACGAGCCTTCGCTCCCGCGCCAGAGCCGCGTGCGCGATGTCCTCGCGATGGGAGCCGCGCTTCACTCGAAGTGGGACGCGGCCACGTGCGCGAGCCTCGTCCAGCGCTTCGCGCTGCCGCTCGACCGGCTCGTCAAGCAGCTCTCGCGCGGCGAGCTCGGCAAGCTCTCGTTCCTCGTGGGCGCTGCCTCGCGACCGGAGCTGCTCGTGCTCGACGAGCCGACGTCCGGCCTCGATCCCCTCGTGCGCCACGATCTCATGCAGGTGCTCCGCGAGATCGCCGCGGAAGGGCGCTCCGTGCTGTTCTCGACGCACGTCATGGGCGACGTGGACGGGGTGGCCGATCGCGTTGTCGTCATGCGCGACGGCGGCGTCCTCGCGCACGACGCGCGCGACGCCTTGCGGGCGCGCTTCGTGAAGGCGAGCCTGCTCTTCGACGGCGAGCTGCCCCCTACCGATGCGCTGCGCCTGCCCGGCGTGCGCCGCACGATGCGTGGCCTGCGCGAGCTCGTCGTGATCGTGGAGCCGTCGGAGGCCGACGCCATGCTCGCCGCCGCGCGCACCGCGGGCGCGACCGACACGCGGCTCGCTTCCCTCTCGTTCGACGAGGTCTTCGTCGAGCTGCTCTCGGAACCCGCGCCATGATCCCGCGCGCGGCGTGGCTCCGGCTGAAGCAGGAGTCCGGGACCCTCGCCGTCCTCGCGCTGATCCTCGGCGGCGCGGCCTGCTTCGACGTACGGCTGAGGAGCTTCAACGACGGCATGCCGAGCTTCACGCTCGGCTTCGCGATGATCATGGGGCTCGTTGTTGCTGCGGCCATGCTCGACACGACGCGCGCCGACCGCCACCTCGAGTTCCTCGAGCGGTTCCCCCTTGCGCGCGGAGCCGCCTGGGCGATCGATGCGCTCGTGGCCGCCGTGGTGCTGCTCGTCGCACTGTCGGCAGCATCGCTCGCCCTCATGGCGGGCCTCGCGCTCGATGGACGCCCTCCCGAGCCGTGGTCGATCCCTGCAGGGATCGGCGACATGACGCTGACGCTTGTCGGCGCGGCCGTCCTCGCCGCGGGCGCCGGCGTCATGGCCTCCGCCGCGACGCGTCGCGCGTTCGGCCAGCTTCTCGCCGGCATCGTCGCGCTCATCGCCGCGGGGATCGGGGCGTTCGCGCTTCTCGCCTGGTGGGACATGAGTCCCGGGCTCCGGGATCTGGCAGTGCCGTCGATGGTCGTTGGGCTCCTGCTCGGCGCGTGCGGCCTGGGCATGCGCTGCGTCGCGCCGCCGCATGTCGCAAGGCGCCGCCGCCGCATCCTGGCGATGGCGCTCGCTGCGGCACTGGGAACGGCGATCGTCCTCGCCGCGACGACGATCGCGGCGCTCTCGTGGCGGCGCCTCCCGCGCCATCCGCGCGTCGAGCAGATCCATCTCGGCGACGCGCTCGCGGAGGCGTCGGAGCGCCTCTACGTCGAGGTGAAGGCGGAGCCGTCGGGCGTGCATGAGGTGCTCCTCGACGCGGAGCGGCCGGGCGGGTGGCGCGATCTCGGCCGGAGCCTCCATCCGCAGGACGCGGATCCGGCCGACCCGGCGCGGCGCCTCTTCAGGCTCTCGCGGCTGCACGGCGCGCTGCGGGAGCTTCCCGTCGCTTGGCTCGCGAGCGGCGACGACGAGGCGCGCGATCTCGAGTTGCTGTTCCCTCTCCAGCGGAAGGTGGACGGCCGCTGGCGCTGGGGCCAGACGCCGGAGCCGAGCGCCGACGGACGGTTCTTCGCGGGGATCGAGGCCGAGCAAGGCGAGGACGATGTTCCCCGCGTCAACCACGCGGTCATCAGGGCGCGCGACGGGAGCGTGCTGCGCGACGTCGAGCTGCTCGCTCGCTCGTACGGTCTCGCGAGCGCCACGCCGGACGGCTTCGAGGTGGGAGCCGTCGCCGACGGCTCGCATCCGGATCTCGTCGTGGACCTGCTCGTCGATCCCGCTACCGGCGAGGAGCGCCGCATCGAGCGGCCGCGCCGATGGCTCGCGCACGACGCCGCGACGCATCGCTGGCTCTTCGAGCGATCCGAGAGCGACGGCGAGATGACCTGCCCCAGTCTCGTCGTGCGCGACGCGTCCGCCGCGACCGAGCGCGTCGTGCTCGGGCGCGAGATGCTCGGCTGCCATCCCGCCACGGCGCGGCCTCAGGGTCCGGAGGCCGATGCCGATCCCACGTGGTTCGCCCGAGTCGTTGGAGGTCGCAACGTGACAGGAGCGCCCTGCGTCGCCATCGACGACACGTTCACGCGCGCCGCCGTCCTCCTCCCGGAGATCGACGGACCTTGGCTTGCGCTGCGCCTGATCGCCGTCGATCTCGCGACGGGTGCGGCCCGGACGCTGCTCCCTCCCGAGAAGTTGCCGCGCGAGAGCGCGCTCGAGGCGACATCCTCCTCGCGGCGCGGCGCCCTGCGCGGGATGCGTCGGGACGTCGTCGCCTGGGAGCATCCTGCGGGCATCGACGTGGTCGACTGGGAGACGGGCACGACAAGGCCGCTCATGCGCTGGTCGGAGGCATCCGCACCCCTTCGCCGCCGTGGCGATAGCTGGGTGAGCCCGGGTGGGCTCACGGCCGTGACACTCCAGGCGGTGACGCAGGATCGGATCACGACCTGGCGCGTGGAGACCTGGGCGTCGGGCGCGACGCGCCTGCTCCATGAAGCGACGGAGCCCATCGACGACCTGCGCTTCGTGGACGACGAGCGCGTCCTCGTGGTCGAGCGGCGCCGCGTGCTGCTGCTCGGGATCGACGGCTCGCGGCCGCAGGTGCTGTTTCCGTAGACGCGCTATGATCGCCACTTCCGGGAGAGCGCATGATCTTGCCTTCGATGCCCTGCGGCGAGTTCCGATCGATCGACGACGTGACCGCGAAGCTGCCCATCTACAAGTGGCGCGTGCAGGAGACGCCGGAGGGTGGGCGCACCGCATTCACCGTCCTGGGAGGCAACAAGGAGACGGGCGAACTGCACGTGCTCGCGGCCATCGAGCGAGGCTCGGCGCCCGAGCACGAGCACCTCGACGGCGGAGCGTACGGCGAGCTGATCCTCACCATCGCCGGCGAGATGCAGGACGTCACCGACGACGGCGAGCCCGTCGTGCTGAGGCCCGGCCAGGTGCTCGTCCATCGCGGCGGATCCGTCCACGTGCCGCGCGCCTCGACGTTCTGGTTCGGCTACTACCACCAGCCCCGGGGCTCGCGCCTGACCAAGTGATGCGCCGCAAGCTCGCAGGCGGGACGGGACGTCAGCGCGGGCCCCAGCCCTTCACTCCCGGCAGCTCGAAGAACCCCTCGCGAAGCGCATCAAGGCGCGGTTGCGAGCCGTCCACGAACCTGACGCGATGCTCCCGTGCGCCGAGCGAGAGGGCGAGAGTCGTGTAGTCCGGCTCCGTCTGGTGGATGCGCTGCGAGCGGACCATGCCGTCGGGGGCGAGGCCGAGGACGTCTCCGACGACAATGCGATCGGGCAGGCACAGGAATCCCGCATCCTTGAACGCCTGCAGGAGATCCATCACCTCCTCGCTCGAGAGAGTCGCCGTGCGATGGCCCATGTCGCCGAGGCGGTACTCCAGGGCGCCCGTGCCGTCGATCGCCACGTGGACGCCGGCCTCCCTGTCCATCTGCATCCGCACGGAGGCCAGCGGGAACGCCTCGGGCCACTCGCGCAGCTCGGTAGAGGCCTCCGGCTCGCGGACGGGGGCGGACGCCGAGGGGGTCGGAGGCACGACGGCTGTTGGCCGGTCGCAGCCGGTTGACGCGAGGGCGACGAGGCAGGCTGTCGCTAGGGCGACTCTCATGCCGCTCATCGTCTCATGGCCCCCGCCTTGACGGGCCTCGTGGCGCGACCTAATATTTCGGTGGTTGGCGAAATACCGAAATCAAGGATGCCGATGAGCGAAGTGTGGAAGGCGCTGGCGGATCCGACGCGTCGCGAGATCCTCCGGCTGCTGCGGCAACGCGACATGACGGCTGGCGAGATCGCGGAGCGGTTTCCCCTCGCCAAGTCCACGCTGTCCGGACACTTTTCCGTGCTGAAACACGCGGGACTCATCGTCGCGGAGCGACAGGGTACCGTCATCTGCTACAGCCTCAACGCAGCAGCATGGCAGGACGCTCTCGGCGCCGCGATGAAGTTCTTCGGTGCGGGGACGCGACGCGGGAAGGAGACGCCATGAAGCTGACCTGGCGTACCGAGCTGGCCCAATGGGTGCTTCTGATGGTGATGTTCGCGCTCGCGGCCGTCACGTGGTCGCATGCGCCCGAGCGCATCCCGAGCCACTGGAACGTCCACGGCGAGATCGACGGCTGGTCCGGCCGGTTCATGGGACTGCTGTTCCTGCCGCTCGTCGCGATGGGTCTCTACCTGCTGCTGGCCTTCATCCCGCGCCTGGATCCCGGACGCGCGAACTACGAGCGGTTCGGCGGCGTCTACGCGATCCTCCGCACGACGATCATGCTGCTTCTGTTCACGATCTACGCCGTCACGCACGCCGTCATCCGCGGCGCGACAGTCGACATGAACCTCGTGCTGGGCCTCGCGGTCGGCGCGATGTTCGTCGTCTTCGGCAACCTGCTCGGCAAGGTGAGACCGAACTGGTTCGTGGGCGTCCGCACGCCGTGGACGCTGTCGAGCAAGCTCTCGTGGACGAAGACGCATCGCCTCGCGGGCTGGATGTTCCTCGGCTGCGGCCTGCTGGTGCTGGTCGGCACGCTCGTGCATCCGAAGTGGGCGGCGTGGTTCATCATCGCCACCGTCGTGCCCACCGCTATCGCGCCCATCGTCTACTCGTACTTCGCGTGGCGCGCCGATCCCGACAAGCTCTCCCCCGCGGGCACGCAGCCGGCGAGCGAGTGAGCGCCTCATGAGCGACGCGCGGCCGCGCCCGTCGCGCCGATGGCGCTCGGGTTTCGCGCTGCTCGCGTCGTTTCTCGTCTACCTGCTGCCGCTTCCGGGGCCGCATGCGGCGCCGCTCCTGGGCGCGTGGCTCGTGGGAGCGCTTGCGCGCGAACCCGGCGCCAGTCTCGCTCTCGCCTCGCTCGGGGTCGCACTCGGCGCGCAAGGCGCGACATTCGGAGTCGCGTGGTGGATCCTCGGGCGACGCGTGCGGGCGCTCGTCCTGCTGCTCTACGTCCCGATCCTCGCGATGACGACATGGTGGCTCACGCTCGCGCTCATCCCGCGCCTCACGCTGATCGATCGGGATGACGCGCCGGAGAACCTCTCCTGGCCGAGCGCATGCGTCGTTCCCGGGGCGTCGCTCATGTCCGTGCCCACGTCGTCGCGCAGTCCGGCCGGTCGTCCATGGATCCGCAGCGGACCCGACGCGGCGAGCTACGGGTGGCTCGGCGCCGACTGCGCGTCGCGCGGCCCCCTCGCGCCGCCGCCGGGCACGATGCACTCGCTCATCTTCGCGAGCGGCTCGGGCGCGACGCTCGAGACGACGTGGGACGTGCCGGCGCAGCGACAGCGATGGTGGCTCCGCGCGAGTCCCGAGGCGGACGCGCGCGAGCTGGCGACGCCGGCACCAGGAGACGGCGTGCCCATCCTCTCCGACGACGGCGCGTGGCTGATATCCGTCGAACGGCCGGCGCCGCCGCCCGAGACACCGCGGCTCGTCCTGCGAAGGGTCGAGGCCGCGACGTCGAAGGTGACCGACCTCGGCGGTCTCGGCCTCGGCGCCTACGCGCCGCTCGAAGCCAGCATCGCCGGCAGCGACGATGGGATCTCCGGCGAAGTGCTTCTCTCACGCAACGAGGGCGAGCTCATCGCGATCGATCCCGATGGCCGCGTCACGTGGGGGCCGATGCGGCCCGAGGGCATCGCCGCGGGATCCCGCACGATGCGGCGCGTGGCCTCGGGATGGGTGGCTTGGGACGCCTACGTCGAGGATCGCGCCTACGCCGTGAGCTGGGATCTGCCGTCGGGCAAGGGGCGCCACGTCGTGCCCCGCGGGAGAGGATTGTCGTCAGTTGATGTCGATCCGTCCGGCCGCTGGCTGGCGCTGTCGACGAGTACCGTCTACAGCCTCGGCGGCGTGCACGACGACGTCGTCGTCCTGGAACTGCCGTCGGGAGCAGAGGTCTTCCGGGACTCGATGCCGCCCTACGCGCGGAGCGACGTCGCCTTCGTCGCGCCTGGTGTCCTCGCCTACACCGCGTGGGACGGCAGGACGGCAGAAGTGCGCGTCGTGCACGCGCCTACCACCGCGTCCCCGCGCTGATCAGCGCCGTCGCGGCCTCCGCGTCCATCGGCCTTCCGAAGAGCGTGCCCTGCGCCTGGTGACAACCGAGCGCGCGCAGGCGCGACTTCTGCTCCGGCGTCTCGAGCCCCTCCGCGACGACGTCGAGCCCCATCGCCTGCGCGAGCGCGACGATGGTGCGCACGATCTCGACGCTCTCGCCGCCGTCGCGCATGGCGCTCACGAACGAGCGATCCACCTTCAGCGCGTCGATCGGGAAGCGATGCAGGTAGCTCAGCGACGAGTAGCCCGTGCCGAAGTCGTCCACGTGGATCTCCGCGTGGAGCGCCTTGAGCTGGACGAGCATCTCGGTCGATGACGCTGCCCGCTCCATGATGGCGCTCTCGGTGATCTCGAGGTGCAGCAGCCCGGGCGCGATCCCCGTCTCGCGCAGCACGTCGTCAACCTGGCCCACGAGATCCGGCTGCGCGAACTGGCGTCCCGAGACGTTCACGGCCATGGAGAGCGGTGCGCCCTCCGGTGAGATCTGCTGCCACGCCGCAGCCTGCGCGCACGCCTCGCGAAGCACCCACGCGCCAATGGGCACGATCAGTCCGTTCTCCTCCGCGGCGGGGATGAACTCGTCGGGCAGCACGAGCCCGCGCGTCGGATGCTTCCATCTCAACAAGGCTTCGAAGCCCGAGAGGGTGCCCGTCTCCAGGTTCACGATGGGCTGGTAGTACGGCACGAGCTCGCGCCGCTCGAGCGCGCGACGCAGGTCGGACTCGAGCCGCAGCAGGTCCACCGCGCGCGCGTGCATCCCCTCGTCGAACACCTCATGGCGTCCCTTCCCGCGCGAGCGGGCCCGGTGCATGGCCGTGTTCGCGTCGCGCAGGATCTCCTCCGGCTTGCCGCTGCCCGTGCGCCCGAGGACGATGCCGAGGCTCGCCGTGACGAACACCTCCTGGCCGCCGAGGTTGAAGGGCTGCTGCAGCCGGGCCTGGATGCGCTCGGCCGCGTGGATCGGCGCGCGCAGCGTGGAGGCGTCGTCGAGCAGGATGGCGTACTCGTCGCCCGCGAGGCGCGCGACCGTATCGGCCGGGCCCACGTGGCGCTGGAGCAGCGCTCCGACGGCGACGAGGAGCTGATCGGCGACGACGTGGCCGAGGCTGCCGATGATGATCTCGAAGCGATCGAGTGCGAGCGCGATCACTCCGAACTGCGCGCCCGGCCGCTGGCCCGCGCGCGCGAGCGAGAGTCCGAGTCGATCCATGAAGAGCACGCGATTCGGCAGGCCCGTCAGCGAATCGTGCAGCGCGTCATGCTGCATGCGCTCGGCCATGAGCCGGCGCTCGCGCCGCACCTGCGCGTCGGCGATCTCGCGATCGACGGCGGGCACCAGGCGCGAGAGGTTGCCCTTCATGACGTAGTCGTGAGCGCCGGCCTTCATCGCGGCGACGGCAATCTCCTCGCCGATGGAGCCCGAGACGATCAGGAACGGCACGTCGATGCCGCGTCCCAGCACGAGCGCGAGCGCGGCGAGCCCGCTGAACTGCGGCAGAGCGTAGTCCGCGATGATCACGTCCCAGGACTGGCGATCGAGCGCGGCCTCCATGTCCGTCGCCGTCTCGACGCGCTCGGGCACCACCTCGTGTCCGCTGCGCCTGAGCTCGCGGAGGATGAGCGCCGCGTCGTCCTCGGAGTCCTCGACGAGCAGGATGCGCAGGGTCGCCACGCTCACCCCTCCGCGCGCATCGGAGCTACTCGACAGTCACGTGACATGCATTTCCGATCGGGCCCCTGCCAAGAGCATGTCATCCCCTGCCTCGCCTGCGAGCACCCCCCTGGGTCGCGGCTCGACGGCGGCCGCAGTAGCCTTCGGAGGGGAGAGAGAGGCCCGACATGAACAAGTGGCTCGGACAGTTCTCGCCGCAGCTCTACGCCATCCTGCGCATCGTGGTGGGCTTCCTCTTCGCGTGTCACGGCGCGCAGAAGCTCTTCGGTGCGCTCGGAGGCACGAAGGCGCCCATCGTGTCGCTCATGGGATTCGGGGGAATCATCGAATTCGTGGGCGGCATCTTGATCTGCATCGGCCTCTTGACGAGCTGGGCCGCGTTCCTCGCCAGCGGCATGATGGCCGTCGCCTACTTCAAGGCACACTTCCCCGGCGGTTTCTGGCCGATCCAGAACCGCGGCGAGCTGGCCGTGGTGTACTGCTTTCTCTTCCTCTACATGGCCTCGCGCGGCGCGGGCACGTGGAGCGTCGCGTCGGCGCTGAAGAAGCCCGAGCTGAGTTGACGTCAGGGACTCGACGGACGGCCTGAGCTCTGGCGCAGGACGTGAAGGCCAGCCTCGAGCGCGCCGAAGCTCTCGCGCACGCCGTCGGGCCAGGCGATCTCGACCTCGTCGGCCGTGGTCGCGGCGCCGAGCCCGAAGTGGACGCGCGGATCGTTCGAGGCGAGGTAGCTGTAGGCGACCTGCACCTGCCGGCGTTGATCCCGGCCCGCGGCGCGCACGCGGACGTTCGCGCCGAGGGCGTCGAGCCCCCGCCGATCGAGGACGCGCAATTCGATCGAGCGGCCGCGCGAGCCCGCGAGGTTGCGCAACACGTGCGGGCGGCCATCACGATTGGCAACGACGACATCCACGTCGCCGTCGTCGTCGAGATCGCCGAAGGCCGCGGCGCGGCTCGTGCCGAACACGGGTGCTGCCGTTCCCCCGCGCGGCATGAGCTCCTCGAAGCGGCCGGACGGCAGGCCCCTGAAGACCTGGTTCAGCGCGTTGTAGGGATCCGACGTCTCCGGCTCGGAGAGCGCGAGCTTGACGCGTCCGTTGGCGACGTAGCAGTCCAGCCATCCGTCCTGATCGAAGTCGGCGAAGCCCATTCCGAAGCCGGTGAAGCCGAGGCTCGGCTTCCCGAGCCCGAAGTCGTCGGTCGCATCCCTGAAGGTTCCGCGCGCGTTCGTGTAGAGCGTGTTCGTCTCCTCCTCGAGGTGCACGCGGTAGATGTCGAGATCGCCGTCGTCGTCGATGTCGATCGCCTGCACGCCCATGCCGGCCTCCGCCCATCCGTACTGATCGACGGCGCAGCCCGTCGCCATCCCGCGATCGACGAAGCGCAGTCCGCCCTGGTTCATCCAGAGATGTCCCGGCGTGCCGTCGTTGGCCACGTAGATGTCGGGCTTGCCGTCGAGATCGAAGTCGCCGAACGTGAGCCCTAGACCATTCCCGACGGCGCCCGCCATGCCAGAGCTCACGGTCGCATCGACGAAGCTGCCGTCACCGCGGTTCTCGTAGAGGATGGCGCGCCCGGGCGCCTTGTAGCTCTTCGGCGAGCAGTAGTCCTGGTGATTGGCCCTCGAGTAGCACGCCTTCTCCGTCGCGTTCGTCCAGTGGATGTAGTTCACGACGACGAGATCGAGGTCGGCATCGGCATCGAGATCGAGGAAGCCGGCGCTGGTGCCCCAGGCGTCATCGCCCATCCCCGCGGCCTGCGTGACGTCCGTGAAGGAGCCGCCGCCGTCGTTGCGGTAGAGGATGTCCTGCACGACGTTGGTCACGTAGAGGTCGGCATCGCCGTCCGCGTCGTAGTCGCCGGTGGTGCAACCCATTCCGTAGGTGCCACGGCCCGCCACCCCGGCAGCCGCCGTCACGTCCTCGAACTTCCAATCGCCCAGGTTGCGATAGAGACGATTGCCCGGCCCGGACGTCACGCCCGGCTCCGCGCTCCCGCCCTGCACGAAGTAGAGATCGAGGCGCCCGTCGCCATCGACATCCAGCAGGCAGGCCCCTCCCGTCACGATCTCGGGGAACCAGTACCTTCCCGTCGCGCCCGACGCATGACGGAAGTCGATGCCCGAGCCCTCGACGACGTCCTCGAACCACGGCCCGGAGACGTCCTCGACGCGTGCCGCCACGGGGGCCTGCTCGGAATCGCCTCGATGGCATGCGCAGGCAAGAAGTGCGAGGGCGAGAAGTCCCGCGCCCGAGCGAGCGCCGCGTGAGCTCGACGTCACTTCGTCGGGGCCGCGAGATCAGCATGGCGCGAGGCGAGGTCGCGGATCATGGGGTGCTTCGGAAGCGCCTGCGTCGCCGCCTCCAGCGCGGCGGCGGCCGCGACCCGATCGCCCGAGAGGATCAGCGCCTCGACGAGTCCGACGTGCGCGCCGGGGAGGTTCGCGTCATCCTCGATCGCCGCACGGAACTCCGCGATGGCCTCGGGGTAGCGTCGAAGCTCGGCGTAGGCGCGCGCCAGGCCGAGATGCGTGTTGCCGGAATCGGGGTCGAGCTCGAGCGTTCGAAGTGCCTCGACCAGCGCCTCCTCGGGACGATGGAGCTCGAGCAGGATGGCCGCCCTCTTGCGGTGGGCCTCGGCGAGATCCGGCGCGAGATCGACGCCATGCGTCGCGCTGACGAGCGCTCCCTCGAGATCTCCGCGCCGCGCGGCGAGCGCGGACATGTTCACGTGCGTGAGCGCGTGCGTGGGGTTCGCGGCAAGCGCGCGCCCGAGGTAGACGCCCGCCTTGTCGAGCTCGCCCGCATTCATCTTCGCGATCGCGATGTTGTTCAGCACGTCGGGATTGTCGGGATGAAACTGCAGCGACTTCTCGAGAATGACCGCGGCCTCGGCGTAGCGACCGGCGTTCAGGTAGGCCGTCGCGCGAGCCATCTGCCGCGAGAGGCTCATCGCGTGCCCCGGCAGCTTCTTCGACCACTCGTCGATCATGAAACGAGCGCCGCCGGCGCGCCCACGCTTGAACTGCCGCGCCGCGTCATCCTCGCGCCCGAGCTCCTTGTAGGCGGTACCGAGGAGGTGGCGCACGGTGGCGTTGTTCGGCGCCGCGCGCGCGGCGTCCTCGAGGATCGTCGCCGCGCCGGCGGCATCGCCCTTTCGGAGCTTCAGGTCGCCGAGCGCGAGCCGCGTCACCACGTCGTCCGACGCGAGGCCGAAGGCGCGATCGAGCTCGGGTTGCGCGCGCTCGAGATCGCCCGCATCGAGGTAGAAGAGTCCGAGCCGATGGTGCGCCGGCGCGAACTCGCGATTGCGCTTCGTCGAGAGGCGCAGCGCGAGCTCAGCAGCGGCGTCGTCCTTCAGCTCGATGGCGGCGAGGCCCAGGTGGTACGCCGACAGCGGGTCCGTGCGATCGAGATCCGAGGCGTTCTCGAAGCACCTGCGCGCCTCGGGCCACATCTCGTTGGCCTCGTAGACGAGCCCCAGGGTGGCATGCGCCGTGGCGCTCTCGGGCGCATCGCGCACGGCCTGGATGAACGGCGGCAGGTACGCCGCAATCTCGGGCGAAAGGCTCTCGGGATGCTCGGGCTCGACGGGAGGATGCGTGCGCACGCGCGCGAGCCACGCGATGAGCGCGATGACACCGACGACGGCGACGCCGATCAGCACCCGCTTGAGGTGCCGCCGCCCGGGCGGCAGTGGCCCCGCGGACGCGGCGCGATCCGCGCGCTGGCCCTTGGGCCCGCCATCCGACTTCCTGCGTGCGCGCGACATCGGTTCCCGCTTCTCCCTCGGGGGCTCGGGAGTGTCGAGCGTGGCGCGGCGAGTGTCAAGCGGCGAGCCCGAGCGCGTGATCCGTCGTCGATCAGGTGCCTGGTCGGCCGCTGTCCTCGGACGGCTCCGAGAGCCGGCCCGCGGGATCGTCGGGAAGGCTGAGATCGCCCGTCCCGCCGTCGAGATCGACGAGAGAGACGCGGCCCGCATCCATGGGACCCAGGCGCTGCTTCACCTCCTGGATCGCCGTTCGGGCCGCCTTCCTGATCTCGCGCGAGGCGCGCGCCTCGTCCGTCAGCGCATCGAGCAGGGGGGCGACCTCGACATCGCCGACGCGTCCCAGGGCCGTGACGATGGCGAGAAGCGTCTCCCCGCGCGCTGCACCGGCGAGCCATCGCAGAAGCAGGGCCTGTGCGCGGTTGTCGCCGAGCTCGCCGAGAGTGGTCGCGAGCGGCGCGACGAGGCCAGGGTGCGGATCTTCGCCGAGACGAAGCAGTGTCTCGAGCGCCGGCCGCCAGCGGCGTCCCCCGATCGCAGCGATCACCGCCGGGCGCAGGAGCGCGTCGTCGTGCTCCGGCGCGAGAAGCGACTCGAGGACGGGGCCGCCCTCCGCGATGGGCACCTTCATCCGAAGCTCGAGGGCCGCGAGTCGCTGCCACGATCCCGCCTTGGTGTCGGCGAGGATCGCATCCAGGACCTCGTGGCCCTCGCGCCCGAGCCCGCGCGCGGCGGCGAGACGCACGTCCACGTCGTAGTCCGAGAGTGCCTCGCGACATGCCGGCTTCGTGAGCTCGGAGTGCGGGAAAATGGCGACCAGCGCATCGATGCAATTCGCCCGGATGCCGGGATGCTCGTCCCGAGCGTTGAGCGCGAGCGCCTCGGGCACGGTGCGCGAGCCCAGGGCGGCGCTCTTCCCCACGGCCATGGCGCGCCGCACGGCATCCACGATGTGCCTGCGTTCGTCGCCGAGCCATGGGATCTCCAGCTCGAGATCGACGCCGCCGATGACCCCCGTGCGAAGGCATGCGTCGGGAAACGCGACGATGCACGAGCGCACGACGTGACGCGTCTCGGGATCGAGCATCGCCAGCGCGCGATGCGCGGGACCGGAAACGAGGACGGAGCGATCGAAGACGGGATCGCCCGTCGGCGGGAGGACATCGGGGCTCCGTGCGAACGCCGCGAGAACGAGCTCGCCAGGAATCCCTTCGAGGCCGGTGACCTCGATGATCGTGGACCGGCGGCCATCGGCCTGGCGCGCGTGGACGTGCACCCGCGCGCCATCCACTTGCCCGACGAGAGCGGGCATCTCGTACCATCGCACGCGCGCCTGACGGATCCCCAGCTCGTCGGCAGCGCGGCGCCACTCATCTCTCTTCCCTCTCATCGAGATCGCGAAGATGGTCGCGGCGGCGACGCCGACGCCAGCCACGACCGCGGTGCCCACGAGCGCCTCGAGTGCGATCACGGCGAGCCTTCGCGCTTGCGGTCGTCCGACGGCTCGAGCGAGATACGTCCGTCCGAGTCGTCCACGACGCTGAGATCGCCGGTGCTGTCACTTGCTTCGCTGAGCTCGCCCGTCGTGTCGTCGAGAGCATGGAGGGAGAGTCGTCCCGCGTCGATGGGTCCCAGCCGCGACTGTATCTGTCGAATTGCATGTCGCGCGTACCAGGAGCCAAGGCCCTCGTGCGTCAGCGGCCCGAGCGCGGCGACCGCCTCGACGTTCCCGACCTCTCCCAGGGCCTGCACGATCGCGCTGCGCGTGCCCCCCCATCCCTCGCCCGCCGCGAGCCAACGCATCAGGACGGGCTGCGCCCGCACGTCGCCGAACTGGCCGAGGGCTCTCGGGATCGCGACGAGGTCCGGCTCCGGAAGCCCGTCAGCGATGGCGAGGAGTCGCTCGAGCGCCGGCCGCCAGCGCAATGAGCCAACGGCTGCAATCACCTTCGAGCGAAGTGCGTCGTCCTCGTCGGCCAAGAGGGACTCCAGGAGTGCGCCGGCATCTCCCGGCGAGGCGTCGAGCAGCCGGAGCTCCAGCGCGGCAATGCGACAACTCTCGACGATCGAGGCATCGCGGACGATGTTCTCGAGCACGGGATGCGCCTCGCGGCCGAGACCTCGCGCACCGGCGAGGCGGACGTCGGCGTCGGCGTCGGCAAGTGCCGCGCGACAGGCCTCCGTCGTCGGCGCTTGGTGGGGGAAGTCGAAGACCAGCGCATCGAGGCATCGCGCGCGCACGCCCGGTACCTCGTCGCGCGCGTTCTCGGCTATCGCTTGCTCGACGCTGCGCGCGCCGAGCGAGGCCGCCCTCGCGACGGTCATGGCGTCGCGCACGGCGTCCACGAGGATCCTGCTGTCGCCGACGATGCCGAGAAGATCCAGCTCGATGCGCTCGGCGAGAGACTCGTGGGTGCGGAGGCATGCGCGTCGCGGCGCGCGCAGGCACTCCCTCACGACCCGCCGTGCATCGCGACCGAGCAGCGCGAGCGCGCGACGAGCCTCCGCGCGGACGGCGATCGCCCGATCGAAGGCGTCGTCGCCCGTCGGGATCTCGTCCGGCAGCCCGAGCATCGCGAGCGAGCGGCGCGCGAGTGCCCTCACGACGTCGTGCCGCTCGAAGGCGCTTTCGCCCATGGATGCGCCAGGAGTCGGGGCCTTCCGGATCGTCATCTCGACGTCGCGCGGATAGCGACCCAGGCCAGTGACCTCGATCGACGTCGCCCAGCCGCCCCAGAGATGACGCACGTTCACGCGGATCCGGGCATCGCCGATGCGACCTTCGAGGGCGGGCACGACACGCCATGTCGATGGCCTCGTTGCGAAGCCGAGCTCCCGCGCCGCGCGGCGCCAGGCACGACGCAGCATCAGGTTGTAGATCCCCAGAGGCACCGCGACAACCAGGCCAAGACCGCCGATGAAGCTCAGCGCGATCAGGACCTCCTCGCGGATCACGACGCGCTCCCGGGGCGCGCGTCGTCATCCTCGTCGAGCGACATGCGCCCGCTCGCGTCGTCCGCCACGCTCAGCTCGCCGCCAGCCCCATCGAGATCGACGAGGGTGAGGCGGCCGGCGTCGGCGGGCCCGAGCCGCGAGCGGATCGCGCGCAGCGACTCGCGTGCCGCCTGCTTCAGCGCGCGTGGGACCGCGAAGCCCGTCGCGAAGGGCAGCAGCGGCTCGACGGACGCCACCGTGCCCACGATGCCGAGCGCACGCACGGCCTCGAGCTCGCCGTCGCCGTCGAGGAGCTGCATCAGCGCGTCCTCGGCCGAGGAATCGCCCAGCAGGCGAAGCGCGATCGCGATCTCGCTTGCTTCGTTACCCTGCGCGTGACCGGTCAGCTCGATGAGCGAGGGCAGCACGGCCACGCAGGCCAGGCGTCCGGCGGCGCGGATGGCGGCGACGCGGAGTCCGCGATGCCGCGTTGCGAGCTGCGGGCCGAGCAGCGGCGCGACCTGCTCGGAAGGCGGAGGCAGCGCCTCCCATGCCGTCAAGGCACCCAGGCGGATCCACGTCTCCACGTTCTCGTTGCGCACCAGCTCGGCGAGCGTCGCGGCATGCTCCCGTCCCAGGGCCCTCGCCGCGAAGAGACGCATCGCCGGATCCTCGTCGGCGAGCGCACGATCGCAGGCTTCCT
>Ga0315912_10001365_pt1 | contig 30540 bp, 23 predicted proteins | sample VfabasoilMG_FD_204469 | JGI IMG/M metagenome (GOLD analysis project Ga0315912, IMG submission 204469) | Garden soil microbial communities collected in Santa Monica, California, United States - V. faba soil | ecosystem: Environmental > Terrestrial > Soil > Garden | place: USA: California...
ACAGCCCGCGCAGGTTGGCCCACGATTGCAGCGAGCGCAGCGGCTCGGCCTCGGCGTGTTCGTACACGATCGCGAGCGCCGGCCCCTGCTCGAGCACCTCCAGGACCGACAATACGTTCTGGTGCCGCAGCTCGATCGCGTCCCGCGCGGCGCGAGCGATGCCCTGGCGCGCCTCGAGTGGCGTGTTGCCCGGCAGTTGCAGCTGGCGTAGGAGCGCGGGCTTGCCCGGCTCGCCCTCGCGCTTGTCGAGCGCAATCCAAAGGCTGCCGAGGTAGCTCTGCGCTACCCGGTGAACCGGGTGGAAGCCTTGGATGGCTGTCCCATCGCTGTCCGGGGGTGCGCCCACGAGAGGAAAAACGGACTTGGACTCGCGGCCCCTAAGGTGAGAGCCACACCGGCCCAGTTGTTGGGCATGCTTGGCCAACGGGCCGCGCAACGACCGATACTTCAGCAGGACTGCTCGGAATGCGCAACAAACACGGTCATTCAGGCGCGTCGCGCCCCGGTTTCCGGCGGCCCGCGGGGTGGAGTACGCTGAGGCGTGCCGGACGCAGGTTTTTCTCGTGAGGCCGTCGGGCCTGTGCAGCGGCGTGCGGCCAGTGCCTTGTTCTGCGCGGCGGCGCTGGGTCTGGCGTGGCACTTCGACCTGCTGCCGTGCCCCTGGGCCTCGCTGCTCGGCATCCCCTGTCCGGGCTGCGGTCTGAGCCGGGCCGCCGCGCTCCTGGTGCGCGGGGATCTCGAGGGCGCGTTGCGCTTGCATCCGCTGTCGCCCCTGCTCGTACCCCTCGTGCTCGCCGTCACGGCGCGCGCCGCGTTCGAGCACGTGCGTGGCGCCGCTCCGTCTCGGAGCTCTCCCGCGCTCCGGCGCTCCGAGAGCGTGCTCTGGTGCTTGCTCGGCGGGCTGGTGCTCGCGGTCTGGGCGGCGCGCTTTTTCGGCGCCTTTGCCGGCCCGGTCCGGGTCATCTCGGCCTGGGGTCACTGAGACACCGGGCGGGTGTTCAAGCCGGGGATGGCGCAACCGATCTGGGATCCACGTGGGGCTAGGCGAGCGTCAGTCTTGGATGTCGGAAGCTCCGCTGTGGGCGGATGCGCTCCAGCATGTGCTGGTGGTGGCCGAGAAGAGTGACGCGCGGCAGGAGATGGTCCAGCTCTGCATGGGCGAGGGCTATCAGGCCTCTCCGGTCGCCACGCCCGAGATGCTGCTGTCCCACCCCAAGGCGTCGGTGGACCTGATCTTGATGGTGCTCGAGGGGCACGGCCGCAGCCTCGACCTGTGTGGCGAGGTGCGCACCATGGAGGCATTTCGCAGTGCATCCATCATGCTGATCGCCTCGACCCCGCCCGAGCCCGAGCAGGCCGCGGCCGCGCTCCTGGCGGGGGCGGACGACTATTGCTCGTTCGATCAGCGCTTCCGTGCCGAGCTGCGCGCGCGCATTCGCGTGCATCTGCGCAACAAGCGCATGCGCGACGCCGTCGAGCGTCTGCGCGGGGAACGGAACAACTTGCGGTCGCGCGCCGAGGTCGACTCGCTGACGGGCGCTCTCGGCCGGCGTGCGTTGTCCGAGAGCGTGGAAAAGGCACTGCGCGCCGGGGCGCCCTTTGCCGTGCTGTTTGCGGACATCGATTTCTTCAAGAAGGTCAACGACACCTTCGGGCATCAGATCGGCGATCTCGCGCTGCAGCGCGTGGCGGAGACTCTGTCCAAGGAGCGCCGCGCCGGCGACGTCTGCGGCCGGTATGGTGGGGAAGAGTTCGTGCTGGTGGTGAGCAACGTGTCGGCGCACGAGGCGCAGCGCGTGGCGGAGCGGCATCGCCGCGCGGTCGCGGGGCTACGCCTGGCGACGCTGGGTGGACCGGAGCGCATCACGATCAGTATCGGTGTAGCGGTCTTCGATCAGGAGGCGCCCGACCCGTCGGTGGCGTGCATCTTGAGCCGAGCCGACGCCGCGCTGTATCGCGCCAAGCGTGCGGGCAGGGACTGTGTGCTGATGGCGGAGCCGTATACGGGCAGCGTCGATGCCATCGACGAGCGGTCCATGCGCATCTGGCTCGAGGAGAAGACTCCATGACGTACGAGATCAACGTGCAGCTTTCCAAACACCTGCTGCCGCCGCTCGGGCAGGCCGCCGCCGCCAGCCTGGCCGAGGCGGCTCTCGTGCAGACGCTGGAGGGCGGGCGGGCTGCCTTGCCGCTCTTGCCGCACGTGGCGACGCAGGCGCTCGAGCTGGCGAACAGGAAAGAGAGCACGGTGCGCGAGTTTGCCGAGCTGATCATGAAAGATCCGCCGATCGCCGCGCGCTTTCTGGCTACCGCCAACTCTGCCTTGTACTCGCGCGGGCAGATCATTCGCAGCGTGCCCGATGCCGTGGCCCGCATCGGGCTGGCGGCGTCGCGCGATCTGGTGTTTCAGGTCGTGTATGCGTCGACGATGGCCGGCATGAAGCACTTTCAGGCAGAGGTGCAGGCGTCATTTCACCGCAGCGTGTTGTGCGGGGTCTTGTGCCGCATCGCCGCTCCGTTGCTCGGCCTGGACGTCTCCGACGCCTATCTGTGCGGCCTCTTGCATGACATCGGGGAGTCGCGCGTCTACCGCATCCTGGACGAGGGCAAGCAGGTGCCGCTGGCGGCGGAGGCGGCCGCGCTCGTGCGCAAGCATCACCCCCGCGCGGGAGCCGAGCTGGCGATGCGCTGGGCTCTGCCCGACGACATCGTGCAGGTGTGCCGCCGCCACGACGAGGTCGGGCCGCCCGCCACCGAGCGGCTGCGGCTGGTGCGCCTGGCGGATGTGCTGGCGCCGCGCGTGGAAGACCCCGGCGCCAAGTTTCCTCCCCTCGCGGACGAAAAGCTCGACCGGCTCGGGGTCTCGATCGAGCTCGCGCAGACCCTGCTCGATCGCGGTATCGCGGCATCGCCGCGCGTCTGACGGGCTCAGGCCGGCAGCGGCGCGTCGGCGCGCAGCAGGCCCTCGCTCCGTAGATCGCTCCAGAGCGCGGCGGGAATGGGCAGCCGCATCAGCTCGAAGTTCTGCCGGATCTCGTCCGCGGAGATCGCCCCGATCACGACGCTCGAGACCTTGGGATGCCCGAGCGGAAACTGAATCGCCGCGGCAGCGAGCGGCACGCCGTGCGCACGACACACGGCGTCCAGCCGGGCCACGCGCTCTCGCACGGCGAGCGGCGCGTCGGCGTAGTTGTACTTGGCGCCAGGTTTGGCGCCCGAGGCCAGGATCCCGGAGTTGAACGTGCCGCCCGCCAACACGCCGATGTCCTTTGCCTCACACAGGGGCAAAAACTCGTCCAGCGCGCCCTGCTCGAGCAAGGTGTAACGGCCTGCCAGCAACATGCAGTCGAAATCCCCGGCGCGGGCAAAGCGCGCGCACATGTCGGACTCATTGACGCCCACACCGATGGCCAGCACGTCGCCTGCCCGGCGCAGCTCGACGAGGGCGCGGTAAGCGCCCTCCATCGCCTCGTCGAAGCGGCGATCACACGCCTCCCGGCTGCCGTGCGTATGCACGTCCACATCGTGGATCAGGAGCACGTCGACGCGGCCGAGCCCGAGGCGCAGCAGCGATTGCTCGAACGAGCGCATGGCGCCGTCGTAGCTGTAGTCGAGCACGGCGTTGAACTCGAGACCGCCCGCCCAGTTGCCGCGATCGGCCCGGCCCGGAGCCGGCTCATACCAACGCCCCACCTTGGTCGAGAGCACGAACTCGCCGCGCGGCCGCTGCCGCAACTCGTAGCCGGTGCGCTGCTCGGCGAGGCCCGAGCCGTAGAGCGGCGCGGTGTCAAACAGGCGCAAGCCGAGCTCATAGCTGGTCTCCAGCATGGCGCGCGCGTGGGCCTCGGGCACGCGCTGGTACAGATCCCCGAGCGGAGCGCTGCCTACGCCGAGCGCCGTGACCTGCAGGGGCGCGCTGCCGAGCTTGCGCAGCCCGAGCGGACGCAGTGGAGACGGACGCAGTGGAGACGGACGCAGTGGAGACGGACGCAGTGGAGACGGACGCAGTGGAGACGGACGCAGTGGAGACGGAGCGGGGGACGGAGCGGGGGACGACAAACTCATGCGGAGACTCCGGGGGGAGGGACGACGCCCTTGCGCAGGATCAGGTTCGCGTAAAAGGCGCGCTCTCCGGTGGCGATCACGGCGTAGGCGGTCCTGGCGAGCGCGTAGAAGGCAAAGCGCTCGATGCTCGCGATGCGCGGCGCCGCCGGCACCACGCGATCGACCAACGCTTGCATCTCGCGCACGATCGGCGGCACTTGCTCGGGGCTGCCCACGACCTGCATGCTCACCAGCGGCCGCGGGTCAAAGTCGTCGATCGGCAGTACGCTGAGCACGGCGGCGAGCGCCTGGAGCACGCTGGCGCCGTCCATCCGGATCAAGCGTTGCGCGCTCGAGCTGGCAGGATAGTTGGCATCCGCCAGCACCAGGCAATCGCCGTGCCCCATCGCTCGCAAGGTGGCCAGGCACTCCGGCCCGAGCAGCGGATCGATCCCGATCAACATGAACAGTTCCGGCGGGGACTGTATTCACGGTCGGGCCGCCGCGTAAAGGCCGCCCAGTGCCTCGACGCTCAGAACTCGCGCAGGCGCAGCTGTGCGAAGGCGCCGCCGGCGTCGAGCGGCACGACACTGAGCTCGAGCTTGGGCTCCGCCGCCGGCTCGGGTGCACTCAGGAAGTAAACGACCGCTGCAGCTGCGAGCGACCCGAGACCGATGCCCAGCGAGACGTTGGCGAGCAGCGCCCGCTGCTTCACGTCATCGATCTGGTTTTCCGTACAGAAGGGCGCACAGCTCTGCTCCAGGTCTCGCTCGAGCGCTCGACTGGACAGGCCCAGTCCCACAAAGCCCGCCGCTCCGGCCACCCCCAGACCCCCGAGCACCCAGCTCAGCGCCGGGATGGGATGCCCCGCTGCCGGAGCGCTGTGGAAGGGCACGTTCAGGCGGCGCGCGGGTTCGTTCAGCTCGAGCCGTAGGTTCCCTTCGGAGGCCAGGGCGTCGCCCAGCACCACCCGGTAGCGATGCGCTCCGGGGTCGAGTTGAATCGCGCTCTCGGCGTCGGGCTGCGGCTGCCCGTCGATCGAGATCTGTGCGTCGGCGCGCGGCGCGCCGTCCAGCGTGACGTGAAAGGCGACACTCGGCAGCTGCTCGTCCACTTCGGCCGCCCAGGAACTACAGTCTTGCTGCACCACGGTGGGACAACTCGGCGCCTGACAGGAGAGGAATGCCTGGCGGCTCGCCAACAACTGCCCCGCCTGTCGAAGCTCCTGCCCGAGCTCGTGCTGGTCGAAGCAGCTATCGTTCACGGAGGCGTTCGCCGCTGGGGCCGCCGTGCGGCGAGACACGCCACCACCTGCCCACACGGTGGCGGGAGATAGCGCCGAGGCGCTCCACGCGGCCCATGCCCAGAGCGCCCAGCGAGCGTTTCGTTTTCGCGCGGCGGGCGGCATTTCCCTTCTCCAGAACGACACCAGTCCAGAACGACACGAGGCGCTGTGTATTGAGGCCATACGAACAGACGCTGTCGCGGGCCGTTTGCAGCCCCGACCGTCACCTGCCAAGGTGAAAGATCCCTCCGATGGTGCTTTCCGAACCCAACGACCCGCAGAGCACCCTGCAGGGTCTTCAGGGGGAGCAGACGCTGCTGCCCGGGACGGCGGCGCCCGCCCGCAGATACCACCCACTGATGGAGCTGGGGCGGGGTGGGTCTGCCGTGGTGAGCGCGGCACTGGCGCGCGGCATCGGCGGCTTCAGCAAGATCGTCGTGCTCAAGACGACCAAGGAGGAGTTGTGCGGTCGTGCCGACGCCGTCAAAGCCTCGCTGAACGAAGCGCGGCTGGCTGCCCGCATGAACCACCCCAACATCGTACAAGTCTACGAGGTGTATCAGGATCTCGATGCACCCGTGATTGTCATGGAGTACCTGGACGGGCTCTCGCTGTCGCGCGTGGTGCGCCAGACGAGCCCAGCAGCAGGCTACACCGTCGAGCTCGCGCTGAGCGTGCTGTGCAAGGTGCTCGAGGGCATCCGCTACGCGCACGAGCTCTGCGATTTCGACGGCAAACCGCTCGGCATCGTGCATCGCGACATCAGCCCGCAGAACGTGATGCTGACCTATGATGGCCAGGTCAAGCTGGTCGATTTTGGCACTGCCAAGTTGACCGATACCGAGCAGACGTTGTCCGGTGCGCTGCGCGGCAAGATCGGCTACATGCCGCCCGAGCAGCTCCTGGCGCAGGATGTCGATGCGCGTGCGGACCTGTTTGCGGTGGGCGTCATGTTGTGGGAGGCCGCTGCGGGCACGCGCATGTGGGGTGAGCTGAATCACGCGGGCATCATCGGCCGCCTGTTGGAGCGCGACATCCCGTCCTTGTCCAAGGCGGCGCCCGGGGTGGACCCGGAGCTCGAGCGCATCTGCTCGCGTGCCCTGGCGCCCAATCGCGACCAGCGCTATTCGACCGCAGGGGAGTTTCTCGCTGATCTGGAGCGCTACTTGCAGAGCCGAGGTGGCGTCGCGACCGCTGCTGCCGTCGCGGACGTGGTCAGCAAGAGCTGCGCCGACTTGAAGCGGGCACGGCAGGAAGCGCTGCGTGTCGCGCTCGCGAGAGAGCAAAATTGGCAGCTCGATCCCATGCGGCAGACGGCGGAATGTACCGCCACGGTGTTCCCGACGGAGGCCTCCGTGGAGATCTCCGCCTACGAACTCCAGAAGCTGAAGGGGCGTCGCGAGAGAAAGTCCGTGCTCGTGGCGCTGCTCGTGAGCGGCGTCCTGGGCGGCGTGCTGCTGACGATGTACGCCGCGCGCAGCTCCTTCGTGCCGGATGCTCCCGAGCGCTCGCTGACCCCGCTGGCGGCGCCGCCGGTGGGGCCTGCCCAGCGCCCCGTCGCAGCTGCGGCGGTCAACTCGTTGGCGGCGCAGCTCGACCCGGCCGCGGACGCCCGCGCGGCGGAGCCGCAGGCGCCGCACGCGGCCGTGGCCCCCGCGAAGCGCGCGGCAGCGAGGGCGAGCGCCCCGAAGCGCGGCCTGACGAACGCCGCAGCGACGGGAGCGCCCGCGACGGCGCGCGTCCGCGGGCGGGCGCCGGACTCCGCCGAGCCGTGCGACCCGCCGTACAGCATCGACGTCCACGGCATCAAGCGCTTCCGCCGCGAGTGCCTCGCCGCCAAGCCCTGAGCGCGGGCACAGTCTCGGCGCGGGCAAGCTCGGAGCTCCGGCACGCGTTCGGGGCGGCCAGAACCCGAAGCTCGCCTCAGTTGTCTTCGTCTTCGCCTTGGTCGTCGTCGTCGGTCGCGCTGGCGCTGGCGCTCGCGTTAGCGGTGGCGCTGGCGCTGGCGCCGGGGGCGATGGGCGCGGCGCGCAGGCTCACGTCGTCGACCAGCAGGTTCTTGTTGGCCGCGGGCCCCTCGACGTAAATGACGAGCTCGTCGAGTACTTCAGACGGCGCGCAGGCGGGCGCAAAAAAGCTCGCGTCGATCGACATCCACTGGGCGCCCACGGCCCGCGTGGCCAGGCGTGTATAGGTCTCCTCGCCCGAGCACTGGGTCTTGAGCGTGAGAATGATCGAGTCGCTCCCGAACTCGTTGCGCACCCACGCCGAGACGGCATACGCCTTTCCTGTGACCACCAGCGAACGAATATCGTAGCCCGGCCCCTCCCAGGTCCACTGCCGATTGGTCGAGAGGATGGAGCGGCTGCCGCTGTGAGCGTCGGCGGCGTCGATGATGCGCGAGTTGCCAAAGCCCATCCAGCCGGCATGGCCATTTTCAAAGCCGGGGTTGGGGAGCAACTCGGGCGGGACCGGCGCGCTGCTCGCGGCATCCGCGCCCGCGTCTGCCGGGCTCGCCAACTCGAGGTCCGACGGTCGCCCCTCTCGCAAGTGGTCGGCGAGCAGCGCGGAACCGGCGTCCGCCGAAGCCGCTGCGCCCGCGCCCAGCGCTGCCGAACCGGCGCCGAGCCGGCTCAGATCATCGACGGCGCAGCCCGCGCCCGCGGCCAGCGACCAGAGCGCCGTGAGCGCGCTCGTCGCGGCGCCGATTCTTCGCGTGCCGCCCCTCGTTAACACTCATTTACTATGGCGTGCGCCGGGCTCCGTGCAACTCGCGCTTCACCCCCGAGTTGCAGGTGACGGTGACGGTGCACGGGTTGGGGCAGCGTGTGTTGCTCCGGGGCGTCCCGCTCCATCACAGCCGCTTCTGGCACGCCGACATCGCGCGCCGTGAGCCGACATTCAGCAGCACGATCCCGTAACGTCTTGCATCTCTTCAGTGCCACACCTGTAGGTCGCGCGCGCGAAAGCTCGGCATTCTCGCGCGCAGCTCCGCGACGCCCTGTACGACACTCGCCTCCGCTATCGCATCGACCACTCCTCGGCCGCGCCGGCGAGTCCCCCCTGCGTGGCCGACTCGTCGAGAACGCGGCAGGTGGGGCGGGCTGAGCCCGGACCGCTCCCGGTCCCCCCGCTGCGCGCCGGTTGCTTTCCGAGTTGCGCTGCCCGACACTTCGCGGGCGGCGCCCCGGCCGCTCGAACTCGCAGGAGCAACCATGGCCGCAGATTCCCCTGTTACCCCGCCGGGGCCCGCTCCCCGCTCCTTGGAATTTCGTCAGACGAGCGGGCAGTCGCTCACGCTCGGCGCGGAGCGCTTGCAAGAGCTGCGCGCTGCCTTTCGAGGCGCGCTGCTCAGCGCCGCGGACGCCGGCTACGAGGAAACGCGCCGGGTCTGGAACGGGATGATCGACCGGCGGCCGGCGTTGATCGCGCGGGCCACGGGCACGGCGGATGTGGTTGCGGCCGTGCGTTTCGCACGCCAGCACCAGCTGGTGCTGTCCGTGCGCGGTGGGGGGCACAACATTGCGGGGCTGGCCGTGTGCGACGGCGGGCTGATGCTGGATCTCTCGCTCTTGCGTGGCGTGTTTGTCGATCCTGCCGCCCGAACGGCGCTGGCCCAACCGGGCTGTACGCTGGGAGATGTCGATCGAGAGACGCAGCTGCACGGCCTGGCAGCGGTGCTCGGCTTCGTGTCGACGACGGGCATCGCGGGCGTCACCGTGGGCGGTGGCTTTGGCTACCTGACGCGGCGCGAGGGCTGGACCTGTGACACGCTGCGCTCCCTCACGGTCGTGCTCGCGGATGGCCAGGTGGTGAAAGCGAGCCCAAAGGAAAACCAGGAGCTGTTCTGGTGCCTGCGGGGAGGCAGCGGCAACTTCGGTGTCGTCACGGCCTTCGAGTACGAGTTGTTCGAGGTCGGGCCCACCGTGATCGGTGGCGCGGTGGCCTGGCACGGCGCCGACGCGCCGGAGGTGCTGCGTTTTTTTGCCGAGTTCTCTGCCTCGGCGCCGCGCGAGCTGACGCTGGTGGCGTCCTTGCGGCTGGCGCCACCGGCGCCCTGGTTGCCGAAAGAGATCCACGGCAAACCGATGATCATGATCCTCGCTTGTTACACGGGAACGCCGGAACGAGGAGAGGCCGTGGTCGCGCCGCTCAAGACGTTTGGCAAACCGGTCGCCGATATCCTGACGCGCCGGCCCTACGCCGGCATGCAGAGCCTGCTCGATGCGACGCAGCCCAAAGGGCGCCGCTATTACTGGAAGTCCGAGTACCTGGCGTCGCTCGAGCCCGCAGCTCAGGAGACCCTGATCGCCTGCGCCGCCAAGAACTCGGCGCCGCACTCCGCGATCCTGGTGTTTCAGCTCGGCGGCAAGCTGAACGAGTTGCCGGCGGAGCACAGCCCGGCGGGCAATCGTGATGCTCGCTACGTGCTGAACATCGCCAGCTCCTGGGAAGCTCCGAGCGATGACCAGGCTCTCGTCGCCTATACCCGCGAGAGCTGGCAGGCGCTGCGCCGCTTCTCGACGGGCGGCGTGTACCTCAATTTTCTGACGGAGGACGAGGGGGCCGATCGGGTGCAAGCGGCCTACGGCAGCGCGACCCTCGAGCGCCTGGCCGCGCTCAAGCACAAGTACGATCCGACCGGGCTGTTTACGCACACCAAACGCCTGGAAGTGAACGCGCGCTGAGCCACGCGGCGCCGGGCCGCCCCGCCTCGTCGTTGACCTGCCCCGGGGCGCCGGTGCAAGCTCGGCCGTGGCACAGATTCATCTCGTCGTGGGCCCGGTGGGCGCGGGAAAATCCACCTTCACCCAGCAACTTTGCCGCGAGCACCGCGCGGTCTGCTTGAATCTCGACGAGTGGATGGCGCGGCTGTTCCGCCCGGATCGCCCGGATGCCGGCGTGATGGAGTGGTACCGGGAACGCACCGGGCGCTGCATCGAGCAGATCTGGAAGCTGACGCAGAGCCTGCTCCTCGTGGGTACGAACGTCGTGCTGGAGATTGGTCTGATCCAGCGGCGCGACCGCGAGCAGCTGTATCGCCGCGTGGATGCGGCGGGCTTTGGCCTCAGCGTCTACGTTCTGGACGCGCCTCGGGAGCTCCGCCGGGAGAGGGTCGAGCGGCGCAACGAGCAGCAGGGGGACACCTTCTTCATGGTCGTACCGCCGCAGATCTTCGACCTGGCCAGCGACCTGTGGGAACCGCCCGAGGCCGCCGAGCAGAGCGGGCGCGACATGCGCTTCATCTTTAGCGATGCGTAGCCGCGTCGCCCCCGCGCACTCGGCCCCTGCGTTTCAGGGGTGTCACGGCGGCCCTTGACCGGGCTGCCAGAACAGGCATTTTACCGGCGCACCCCTTGGGGCGCAGCCCGGGATCAACTCGCGAAGGAAGGACCAGTCAGCATGGACAATTCACTGTACGCCCGCATCGGAGGGGAAGCTGCCGTCGATGCCGCCGTGGACGTGTTCTACCGTAGAGTCCTGGGCGACGAGAGCATCAGCCACTTCTTCGACACGGTCGACATGGACCGCCAGCGCGCCAAGCAGAAGGCGTTTCTGACGTACGCGTTCGGCGGCCCGAACTCGTATACCGGGCGCGATCTGCGGACGGCGCACGCCAAGATGAAGCTGACGGAGCAGGACTTCGACGCTGTCATTGGCCACCTGGTGGCCACGCTCCAGCAACTGAAAGTTCCGCCGGACCTGATCGAGAGCGCCGGAAAGATCGCCCTGAGCGTCAAAAACGACGTGCTGAACCGCTGAGCCCGCGCTACTTCCCCGGAGCCATGATCAAAACGTCCGCTCCGGGGCGCTAGTCGAGCAGCCGATGCGCATCGACTTCGAGGGTGCTGCCTATGAGCTCTTGCCGGGCGAGCCGCTGCTCAGCGGCCTGGAGCGACAAGGGGCCCAGCTGCCGTCGTTCTGCCGCACCGGCGCTTGCCAGACCTGCCTGGTGAAAGCCAAACGAGGTCGGCCGCCGCGGCTCTCGCAGGTGGGGCTGAAAGACCTGTGGGTCGAGCAAGGGCTCTTCCTGGCGTGCATGTGCGTCCCGGAAGAGCCCCTGGAGGTCGAGCGCTGCGAAGCCGCCGGCAGCTTTGCGACACAGGTCGAGCGCGTCGAGCAGCTGTCGCCCAGCGTCCTGTTGGTGGAGCTCCAGGCTCCGGCGGGCTTCGAATACCGCGCCGGGCAGTTCGTGCAGCTGGAACGCGCCGGCGGCGTGATGCGGCCCTATTCACTGGCCTCCGTGCCCGGCACGGGCCGGCTCGAGCTACATGTGGCGCTGTTTCCGGGGGGAGAGATGAGCCAATGGTTGGCCAGCGCCGTCGGGCAGCCTGTCACGGTGCGCGGCCCGTTTGGCGAGTGCTTCTACTTCGAGCAGGAGCCGGAGCGCCCGCTCTTGCTGGCGGGTACGGGAACGGGCCTCGCGCCCCTCCTCGGCGTCACGCGCGCTGCGCTGGCGGCCGGGCATCGTGCGCCGATCCACCTGTATCACGGTAGCCCCAGCGCCGAAGGGCTGTACCTCTGGGCGGAGCTGGCCCAGCTGGCCCAGCGGGCGCCGCAGCTCCACGTGTTTGGTAGCGTCTTGTCGGGCGCGAGCGGTGCTGCGCTCGTTCCGGACAGCGAGCGCTGCCGGGTGCTCGGTGAAGCGCTCGATCGGGCGCTCGTCACAGGACCGCTCGATCCGGCGGACTGCCGCGTCTATCTTTGTGGGCAGCCGGAGTTCGTACAGCGCCTGAAGAAGAGGCTGTATCTCGCGGGCACCCCCCTCGGGCGCATTCACTGCGATCCCTTCGTGACCCCCGCCGCGCGGACCTAGGGCGACCGCCCCCCATCCGGCAAACGTCAGCGCGGCGCGAGAAAGTGCTTCTGCAGCAGCGGCAGATCCAGGTTCGGGTAGACCGGAAACTGAGACAGCAGCGCTCGGACGCGCGACTGACCCTCCTGCAAAGCGGAGGGGACGATTGTGTATTTCGCCTTGCTCGGGGCGTTGCCGGCGCTGTCCGCCTTGGAGTTGGACAGCACGAGCTGGAGGATCGCCGCGATCTCCTGCATTTCTTTGGGCCCCATGCCGAGCGTGGTGGTGGCCGGGGTGCCCACTCGCAGGCCGCTGGTGTACCAGGGCCCGTTCGGATCGAAGGGCAGGGAATTGCGGTTCAGCGTGATGCCACATTCGCGCACGATGCTCTCCGCTTGCCGCCCTGTCAGCCCGAAGGGGCGCACGTCGATCAACAGCAGGTGGTTGTCGGTGCCGCGGGTGGCGACGGTCATGCCCTTGGCGATGGCCGCCTCGGCGAGCGCCCGCGCGTTCTCCACGATGCGCGTGGCATAGCCGCGAAATTCCGGTCGCCGTGCCTCGATGAATGCGACCGCCTTGGCCGCCATCACGTGAGGCAGGGGGCCGCCGATCACGAGCGGGCAGCCCTTGTCGACCTGATCCTTGAACTCCGCCGTGCAAAGCACCAGCCCACCGCGCGGGCCGCGCAGCGTCTTGTGCGTGGTTGAGGTCACGACCTGCGCGTGAGCCACGGGATTCTCGTCGCCGACAAACACCTTGCCGGCAACCAGCCCGGCAAAGTGCGCCATGTCCACCATCAGCACCGCGCCGACGGCGTCGGCGATCTGACGCATGCGCCGGAAGTTGATGCTGCGGGGGTACGCGCTGTAGCCGGCCAGCAAGATCAGCGGCTTTACTTCGCGTGCCTGCCGCTCGATGGCGTCGTAATCGAGCAGCCCGGTGCCCTTGTCGACGCTGTAGCCGTGGCACTCGAACATGCGGGCCGAGACGTTGAAGCGGTAGCCGTGGGTGAGGTGACCCCCGGAGTAGTAGTCCAGCCCGAGCAGCCGCTGATTGCCGAGCTCTTTGCGCAGCTCGTTCCACTGTGCCACCGAGAGCTGCGAGGGGTTCTTCTCACCCAGCTTCTCCAGCCCCGGGACGCCCACCTTGGTCTCCAGGATCGCCCAGTACGCGATCAGGTTGGCGTCCGCGCCGCTGTGCGGTTGCACGTAGGCGTGCTCCGCACCAAACAGCTGCCGTGCTTCCTCCGCCGCGCGCGCTTCAATCGCGTCCACGTTGGCGCAGCCCGCGTAGAAGCGATGCTCGGGAAACCCCTCGGCGTATTTGTCCGTGAGCAGATTGCCCATCGCCAGCTGAGTCGCCAGCGAGCAGTAGTTTTCGGACGCGATCAGCTTGAGATTGTTGCGCTGATCGGCCAGCTCCTGGACGATGGAGCCCGCTACCTCGGGAGCCACGGAGGCCACCTGAGTCAGGGCCGCCAGGTACCCGACGAGTGCGCTGTCGACGCGCTCGGGAGGCGTCTTGGAGAGGTATTCGTAAAGGGCGCCGGAGCTAGCCATGGTGAGCCTTTCGGGGAGTGCCGGTGTGGCACATAGGTGTCTGTTCCCCGGGTTGCCAACCAAAATCGGCAGCGGTGCCGACTTTGCGGCCGTGCACCGCCGCATGCCCCGGAGGGTGCTCCGAAATCACTACTGTCCGGCAATCCCAGCGCCTGAGATCTGCCCGTCCGACCCGTCGGTGCCTGGCGATGCGAGGAGCGCCGAAACCCGAGAAGCGCGTGAAAGAAACCCGTCGCGCGCTACACTCTCCTACATTCGCTCGTCAGCTAGGCTGCGTCTCACACCCGCGCCCTTTCGCGCAGCATGCCCCTCTGATGCGTCTGTTCCGTGTGGAAGCAGCTTGCCTGATTTGGTCCCCAGGAGTTAACGATGAAACCAGTAACCCTTGCTGCTCGTGAGAAGGAAGCTGCTCGCGAGAAGGAGACCAACATGGACAGCCAGATGGTGGAGGAGCTGACACGGCGCCTGCCCACGGCGGACCTGGTCAAGATCATCAAGGGCGCGCTCGACTGCGGGCGTCGCAACGTACCCTTTACGGAGTCCGACCTGCTGCGGGCCATGACGTTCGGCACGAGCGCCGCCTACGTGCGCCCCCCAGCCAAAGACCGGGACGCAGACGCCACGCGCTGAGGTGCGGCGTCTGGGGGGCAAAGCGCCAAGACGCGGAGCGCGCCCGGCCGGCGTCCTCAGGGAGGGCGCCGGACGCTGCGAGCCAGCTCAGTGAGAGCGGCGACGATCGAGCGACCACTGACCCGCGCCGAAGAACGCGAAGAACAGCAGCATGATCAGCACGAGGGCCGAGAACTCGAGCGACTGATTCTGGCTGGCCAGGCCATCGTGCGAGTGCAGCAGCACGAGCGCGCCGAACACCGGGATGACCTGAACTGCCGCGGCCAGCCGCGTGTACAGGCCGAGAGCCAGCAGCACGCCACCGGCGATGTGCCCGATGGCGACCAGGCGTGCCGCGAGCTGCGTCTCTCCGCTCACGTTCAGCAGGTGACCGATCCAGCTTGGATCCATGAAAAAGAGGATCCCGCGCACGGTCAAACCGATCCCGAGGTAGATGCGGATCAAATCAAAGCCGCGTTCGGGCGTGAGGTGTTGCATCACTGTTCTGGCGGTGGCGTTCATGGTTCTTCCCAGGCAGATACTCGCGTGGCCCCGCGAGGGTTACCGATGGCCGCAGGGGACCCCACTAGACAGGTCCGGATAACATCCATACTTGCACTCGTGGGAAACATTTCCAGGTTTCGCTTGTCTTTCCGAACGAAGTCCAACCGGCCGATGCCCCTTTCGCAGCCCGCCAATTCCAGCAGCAACGGTCTCTGGCCCGCCGCTCGTCGAGGCTGAGTCGAGATGCAGCACTCGTCCGTCCGGGCTGGGCCGTGTACGACGAGGTAGCGCTGGCCGACCCGGGCGCGCACATCGCCGCGTGTGCGCAGGCTCGCGCCGTGCCGGGGCGCGTGCCCCGAGGCTCACTTCCACGACGGTAGAGCACCGCGCGCGAGAGCAGCGCGCGCGAAGGCAGCGCGCGCGAAGGCAGCGCGCGCCGGGTGCGACCCGCACGAGCGGGGGGCACTGGACGAAGCTGGCGTACCCTGCTTCGCGCGATGGCGCGCCGCGGTGACAGGCAATGACGCGCCGATGATGCGCCGAATACGCGCTCGCCCTGGTGTGTTGCACCCGGTGTCACACTGAGCGAGCAGGCGACATCTCTTTACCAAACGAGTGGCGTGCCTGGCGAGCGCTCGGGGCCTGGACTAGAGTGGGATTTTGATCAACAGAAAGACGTTCAGCTATGCCCCGAGACGCAAGCCATGCATCGGGGGGGGGCCAGGTCAGAGTAGAGAATGAGCCAACGAACAGCGTACAGCCCCGAGGTCGCGCCTCTGCAGTAGCCGCTCGAAGTCTGGCTCGGTCGGAGCACGGCGCCGACCGCGAGACGCTGAGCGAGGGTTTGGCGCCCCCGGCGCAGCCCATCACCGCTGCGCCAGCTCAGGCGGGAGTGCTCTTGCGCACGGATCGCCGCGGCTGCGGCCAGCTGATAGCGTTGCCCCCTGCCGGCGCACGCCTCGGACGCTCCTGGGACGCCGAAGCGCGTGTGGATGACGATGGCGTCAGTCGCCTTCACGCCCAGGTCACGTTCGACGCTGGCCACTTCTGGATCACTGATCTGAGCTCCAGAAACGGCACCTTCGTCAACGGCGAGCGCGTCGCGAGAGCTGCCCTGAAGGACGGCAGCCTGGTGCGGCTCGGTGCGCGCGTTTCCTTTCGCTTCTCACTCGTGGAAGAGGACGAGCAGCAGGCGCTCAGCTACCTGCAGGAGCTCGGCCACTACGATCCGTTGACGCACGTCTACAATCGGCGACACCTGGAGCAACATCTGGCGGCCGAGCTCGCGTTTGCGGAGCGCCACGCCACGTCGATCTCGCTGATTCTGCTCGATATCGATCGCTTCAAGGCGGTCAATGACGAGCACGGTCACCCGGCGGGTGATCAGGTTCTCGAGCGCGTGGCGGCGATCATGGGCGACCAGATCCGGGTCGAAGACATGCTCGCCCGCTATGGTGGTGAAGAGTTCGTGATCGTGCTGCGCGAGACCCCCATCGGCGGTGCGGAGGCGCTGGCGGAACGGATTCGTCGCGCGGTCGCCGAGGCGCAGATCGAGGTCTCGGGTGCACGCGCGTTGCGTGTCACGCTGAGCGCCGGCTGTGCCTCGTTGGCATGCACGGGTAACGCCAATGTCGACGAGCTGGTCCAGCTCGCGGATCGCCGCCTCTATCTCGCCAAGCAAGAAGGGCGGAACCGGGTCGTGGGCGCGGCGCCGCGCCTGCGCACGATTCCTGCACCGGCAGCTCCCGCACCGGCAGCTCCCGCGCCGGCTCTTCCTTCGCAGACCACTTCCTCGCAGGTAGTCGCCTCGCAGGTAGTCGCCTCGCCGGCAGCGTCCTCGCAATCTGGCGCAGAGTCCGACGTCGCGCCGGCGGAGCCACATCCGACCAGTCAGGTGAACCAACTCGACCGCCTGGCGCGCGCCTTCGAGGCGTTGCCCCGGGAGCTGAAGCTCGTGGTGGGCTTACACCATCAGGAAAACTGCAGCTTCGCCGAGATTGCGGCGATCCTGGACAGCACCGAGGCCAACGTGGCGGAGCTCTACCGCCGGGCCCGCATCGAGATGCAAAGGTCTGCGGCGTGAGCCGCTCCGTGGCGGGATGCCTGGCGTTCAGGCCCCTGCCTCGTCGGGCCTGAGCCGGCGGAACGAGGCCAGGGTCTCGAGGTGGTCGGTGAACGGGAACAGATCGTAGCCGGTCGCCTGCTCGAGCAGGAGCCCCCCTGCGCGCAGCACCTCCGCGTCGCGAATCAGAGAGCTGAGTTCACAACTCACGTACAGCAGGCGCTCCGGGGGGTGTTGGCGGAGCGCTGCCAGCAGCTCTGGATCGAGCCCTTTGCGGGGTGGATCGACGATGACATAGCTGTCCGGTCGGATCGCCTGCGCCGCTAACGTCGCGGGGCCCGGCACCACCAGGGCACGGCTGCGGTGGTGGCCGAGGTCGTTGAGCCCGAGCTCGAGCCCCGCCAGCGACGCCGGGCTGATCTCGTTGAACACCACGCCGAGCGAGCGCGAGACCAGGCCCAGACCGATCGCTCCGGCGCCGGCGTACAGCTCCACCACGTGCCTGCCCGCGGGGACTGCCGCGTGAATGGACTCCACCATGCGGTCGAACAGATCGAGGTTGTTCTGCCCGAACGCTCCCGGCGGGAAGAAGACGCGGGCGCCCCCGATCTGCTCTATGACCGCCTCCGGGCCCGTGACGTGGTGGAAGACGTCGCCCAGGATCCGGTTGGTGACGTCGGTGTTGCCGTTCCAGAAAGCGCTGTGCAGGCGAGCGCCCAGGCGCTCCCCGAGCAGCTGGAGCAGCGGTGCTGCGGCCGCGGGCGCCGCCTCGTTGCAGATCAGGACGAGCTGGACGCTCGCGCTCGAGCGCTGCACCACCACCTGGAGCGCGCGCACCAGGCCGAGGTGTGCGCTGTCGCTATAGCTGGAGATGTGCAGGTCACGCATCGCCGTCTTCAGCTCGCGTGCGACCTCGTTGATCAGGGGATGATGGATCTGGCAGGTGGGGATATCCACGACGCGATGGCTGCCCTCGGCGAAGATGCCGATCTTGGGGCGCCCGATCCGACCACGCACGGACAGGCGTGCCCGATGCCGGAAGCCTTGTCGCGCACCGACCACCAAATCATGGCGCGCAGCGTGCCGTTTGCAGAAGTCGCGCAGCTGACGCGCGGCCACTGGCGCCGGGTCGAGCGCGCCAAAGCGCGGGCACCCTGGACACGCTGGCAAGTGCGGACAGGTAGGCGGAGCGGGATGCTTCGGTAGGAGAGAGGACTCCATCGGAAACGGCGTATGGCTCTAGTACCCCGCGCAGATCGAAGCGATGAGAATTTTTCTGCTTTCACCTCGCGCGCACGCCTGCGCGCAGGCTGCTTTCTGTGCCATTGCGACACCCCGCGCTGTCTCGGCTCAACGGCTGGTGGTTCGTTCTCGAGGATCGATCTTCATCCTTCAACTCCTGGCTAAAGTCCGAATCTGCCTGACCGTTTCATTAACGTACGCGGCCCCGCTGAACCCCGATCTCAGCGGGTTCGAGTGCAAAGTCCGCGACTGTTTCGGTTATGGGATTCCTCTCAAAATTGTTCGGCGGAGATGGTGGGACGCCTCCGTCCAAGCCCGAGCCGCCAGGGTCGCCGGGCTCGGCACCAGAACCCGACAGTGCAGTGGCCGTGCGCGAAGCTCCCGTCGAGCCGCCGCCTGTCCGTCCCGCAGCGCCCGATCCGATCCTCGAGTTTTCACCCGTCGCGGAGCCGCCGTCGAGTAAGCCCGTCGCCGCGGCGCCGCTCTCGACCAAGGCCGCGGTCGTCGCTGCTCCTGGATCGAGCAAGGCGGGGGTCCAGGCTCCCGGCTCGAGCAAGGCCGCAGTCCAGGCTCCCGTACCGGGCAAGGTGGCCGTCGCGGCTCCGCCATCGAGCAGGGCCGTGCTCGCTCCTCCCCCGGCCAAGGTCGAGGTGGCGGTGCCCCCGATCGCCGACAAGCCGCCCGCCGCGCTGGCTGCCCGCCCCGGTGCTCCGGAGCGGCGTCGTTCGCTCGAAGACTCCGTGGTGACGTCTGCCCCGAAGTTCCCGCTCGATCCCTCGGTCGGCCTCGGGGCGCGTCCGCAGCCCAAGCCGGGCAAGGTGACCTCGCCCGCCAGCCCCGGCAGTCCACCTCGTGCCGCGCCGGCACGCACGGGTGCAGAGAAGACAGAGAAGCTCGACAAGACGGAGAAGTTCGAGAAGGTCGACAAGCCCGGGTCGGCGTCGGTCGAGATCGCCGCAGCGCACCCGCTGCGGCCCCGGCGGGATCACAGTAAATCGCCGGGCTTCTACTCCTCGGTCTCTCCTGCGCACGGTGCCAATGCAGTGACCGGTAGCGTGTACGGACCCTCGCTGCCGAAGAAGGCGACCGTGGTGGGGCTGGCCCCACCCCCCGAGGCCATGCGTGCGCTGCAGCCAACGCGCCCCGACTTTGGGTCGCCGTTCGTCGATGTGCCGCCCGCATCCCCCGAGCCGGTGACCGTCGAGACCAAGGCGGTGGCACCCGCAGAGCCGCGCCCGGAGATGTCCGTCGTCCCCGTGGCAGAGTCGAATGCGCCGCCGCAGCCCTGCTCCGCGCCGCCCGCGTCGGTCGCCGTGGCGCGCGTGGAGAAAGAGGACACGTCGCCCGGGCTCGGGCACGCGCGCTCTCAGCACGATCCGGGCATGCCGCCGATCCTGCCGAGCGCAGACCTCGAGCTCTTGTTGGCGTTTGCTCTGGATCTGGCGCTCGGCTGCGCTTCGCAGGCGTGGCTCGGCCCGCTGCGGGCCTCCGTCAGCCGGCTGATCATGTCGGCGATGGGCAACAACGGCCTGGAGAAGGCGCTGATCACGCTCGCTGCAGACCTGGATCATGCCAAGGCATTTGCCGAGGAGAACCGGCAGCGCCTCTATGGTCATGTGGTGGCGGTGGATCTCGCCCTGGCCAAGCGCATCGACGTCACCGGGCAAAAGGCCATTCGCGAACGCTTGATCGTCGACCAACTGCTGGACGAAGTCGCCCAGGCGCATCCCTTGCTCACGCGTCGCCTGCGCGAACAGGGGCTCGTTTCCCTCGACGGGCTGGGTCGGCTCAGCCCGGCCGACTTGTCACAAAAGATTGAGGCCCCCGCCGACGCTGCCGTTCAGGTCGCGGGCGTATTCCAGGGCTACCTGCAGCAGCGGGCCCAGCGCGGGCCTGCGGTCGTGCTGCAGGGCAAGGCCGCCGCGCTTCGCGAACGAGTCTCCGCGCTGATCACCTCGGCGGAGGCATTCGATGTCGCTTCCGAGGGTGAAGACTCCGGCGATCGGCGGCGTACGCGCAAGCAACGCCAGACCGACGTGATGCAACTGAACCTCTTGCTCGCCGAACTGGGCGAAGCAAGGATCCTGACCGAGATCGAACGCTGCTCGGTGCAGGCCAAGATCGAGCGCGTGCAGCGCTGGATTCGAGAGCACGAGACGAGCTCAGTGCGGGTTGTCGCGAGCGCGACCCCGCAGGCCTAACGCCGCCGCTACGAGGAAGTTGAGTAAATGATGGACAAGCCGACTCGAGCAACAATCGAGCAACGTGTGAAAATGGGCGAGGACCTGGCGCGTATCGATTTGCGCCAACTCAACCTATCCGGCGCCAAGCTCGCCAATGCCAAGCTGGCACGCGCCGATCTCGAGGGCGCGAACCTCGAGAATGCGGACCTCTCCGGTGCCGACCTCTCCGGCGCATCCCTGCGCGAGGCGTTCGCCGCGGGTGCCAACTTCGAGGGTGCCATTTTGAAGAAGGCAGACCTCGACGCGGCGGTCTTGCGCTCGGCCAAGCTCAAGAAGGCCGACCTGTCGCGTGCGAATCTCGAAGGAGCCAACCTCGAGGGCGCCGACCTCGAGAAGGCCAAGCTCCGCTATGCTCAGCTCGACTCCGCCAATCTGACCAACGCGGTGCTCCTGGGGGCCAACTTCTCCCAGGCCGACCTCGACAGCGCCTGCCTGGCGGGCGCCAAGGCAGAGAAGGTGAATTTCTCCCGCGCCTCGCTCGCCAATGCCGTGCTCGAAGGCGGCAACTTCAAGGAAGCGGTGCTGGACGAGGGCGTGTTCCGCAACGTCTCGGCCAAGCGCGCCAACTTCCAGGGCGCGTCGCTGGTGGAAGCGGACTTCGAAAAGGCCGTCTGCGGAGACGCTGACTTTTCCCGCGCCGACATGCGCCGGGCGCGCTTCATCGGCGCGACCTTCGGCAAGACCACGATCGAGTCTGCGCGCGTCTTTGGGCTCGAGCTCGGTGGCCCGCCGCACGCCGACGCCTTCATCGCGCAGCGCTGCGATCTCAGTCGCGAAGCGGACGGCAGCCGCTGGGTGGCTCTCGCCAAGTTCCTCAAGAACCCCGGTGGCGGCGAGGACGGCGACGAGACCCGGCTGCGGCGCTACGTGGGCCCGGGCGACGTGCTCAAGAACGCCGAGCTCAGCTTTGAGAGCGGCGCCGAGGTCCAGGTGGACGGCAAGCTCGAGCACTGCGAGCTCAACATGGCGGAAGACGCCAGCCTCATCATCGGCGAATCCGGTGTGCTGGAGAATTGCCGCGTCATCGGCGGCCGGGTGCGAGTGAACGGCTGCTTCCTGGAGCGTTCGCGCGTGGGCCTGGAAGGTCCCGTCGAGTTGGTCGTGAGCAAGCAGGGCGCGGTCGCCACCACCCTGCAGCAGCCAGCAACCGAGACGCATTTTGGATTTGCGGCGGGCTGCCGCTTACGCCTGTACATCAAGGAACCACAGAAACGAGTCGAGGAAAGCCATGCCGCGAGAAGCAACTAAGGCCGAAAAGCACACCCTGATTGAGCAGGGGACCGAGTTCAAAGGCACGATGAAGAGCAGTTGCCCCGTTGTGGTCAATGGCCGCATCGAGGGGGAGCTGAGCGCCCCAGAATTGGACGTCACCGCCACCGGGACGGTACAGGGCAACATCAAAGCCGAGCGTCTGAGCTCGCGTGGTGTGCTCTCCGGGAACATCGACGCTGGAGATCTGTTCTTGTCCGGATCGATCGGCAGCAAGACCGTGATCAAGGCCAAGAACCTCGAGGTCAAACTGAACCCCGAGCAGGGGCGCATGGAGCTGACCATCGGCGAGTGCACCCTGGACGTGGGGGAGGAGCCCAGCAAGGAGCGGCGCGTCGACTCGACGAACAGCCTGCGGCCGTCCGTGGCTGGCAACAACTACTCGCTGCCGGTCACCAAGCCCTCGGAGGCCCCGATGGCCATTCCCGTGCGCGATGAGAAGCTGGACGCCCTGGTCGCGGAGCTCGCTCCCGACACCAAGGCCAAGGACAACGACAGCAAGTCATCGCACATCTCCAAGCCGCCGACCGCCAAGAAGGCGGGCGCTCGCGACAGCGTACCCCCGGGCGCCTGAGCCCGACCCCGGGTGGGGCTTGCGCCCCGTACCCGTAGACTCTTTGCTTCCCTCGAAGGTTCCGGCCGTGGCGATGGCGCCGCGGCCGTCGCTACTTCGGGGGGCCAGGGGCGGCTCCTTCCGGCGGCTACTCTCGCCGGTACCTCGCCTGGTTACTCGGCGTCCAAACGGCAGTCGCCGACGAGCCGATCCGAATCGCAGTCCGTGCCCCCGAGGCAGGAGTCGTCCCCGGCGCAGTTGATGTCGCAGGTGTCGCTGGCGACGCACTCGACCACGTCACAAGCGTTGTCTCCGCCGCAGGCCACGGTGCAGTTGCCGTTCTGCGCATCGCACGTCACGTCGCGCTGACAGGAGTCATTGCCGTCGCAATCGATGTTGCAGGACGTGTCCGCGGCGCAATCCACGTTCCCGTTGCAGCTCTCGTCGTCGCAGCTGATGGCGCAATCTTTTGTGCCGCGCTCACACGCCACGTCGCCGGCGCAGCTATCGTTGTCGCAGGCGATCGTGCAGCTCTGGCCGATGCAGGTCGTGTCACTGTTGCAGGTGCGCGGCCCGATGCAGTTGATCTCGCACGTTTGCACGGCGCCTCGCCCGCCGCAGGTCACCGGCTGCAGGCAGCTGTCCGCGCCACGGCAATTGACCTGACAACCCTCCTGGTCGATCGAGCAGTCGATCAGACCCGAACAGGACTGGGTGCCGTTGCAGTCGAGCACGGACTTGCGACCCTCGAGCCGCATGTCGCCGTCGCAGGTGTCGATGCCATCGCAGGCGATCAGGCAGCCGGCGCTGCCGCACTCGATGGTGTTGCCGCTGCAGGTGCCGTCCCCCTGACAGAGCAGAGTGAGCGCCGCGAGCTTGCCTTGCACGGCGAAATTGCTCTGGCAAGAGTCATCCTCGTCGCAGTTGACCTCGCAGTTGACCGAGTTGCCGCAGTCGATGAGCTCGGTGCAGGTGCCGATGTCACTGCAGTTGACGACGCAGTCGCCGTCATCCGGGCAGGTGACCTCGGCCTGACAGGTGTCCTCGTCGAGGCAATTGATCTCGCAATTGGCGCCATCCGGGCATTCGACGGGCTCGTCGTTGCAGATCAGCGAATCCTCGTCGCAATTGATGACGCAGGTATCGCCGCCCTCGCAGCGCCCGCCCTGCGCCCGGCAATCGCCGTCGTCGCACGAGAGCTGGTTGTTGTTGATGGCGCGACCCGCCGGCTCTCCGGCGCTGATGCCGACCGGAGGCGGCAGCCCACCTTCACCAGCGGCGCCCGCTCTACCGCCCGCTCCTCCGGCGCCGGAACCACCGGCGGAGCCGCCAGTGGCCATCGCCGACCCACCCGCGCCCGAACCGAACGGGCCAGGCGCTGTCGAGCCCGGCAGCGCGCTAGCCCCAGCCTGACCGGTCGAGGCCAGGCTGGCTTTGTCCTCGCCCTCGTCGAGGAACCCGTCGATCAGTCCGCAGCTGGTCGCCGCCCAGGCGGCGCCCAAGCCAAGCACCAAGGGCCGAATCGAGCGCCGTCTGTGTGTCATGTCAGTTCCGAGAGGGACTTAGATCGCCGGGCAGTCGTTGTTTTCCGTGGCCGCCGTGCAGGCCGTCTGCAAGACGCAGGTGGCGTTGACGCCGCAATCCACGTCGCAGATGTCGTCGGCGACGCAGGCGATGGGCTGACCGGCGTTGCACGCACCGGCGCCGATGCAGTCGATGTTGCAGTTGGTGCCCGAATCGCAGGCCACGGCGTTGACGCAGGCTCCATCGCCGCCGCAGGCGATGTTGCAGTTGGCGTCCGAGGTGCAGTTGACGTTGCCCAGGCACGAGTTGTCCGCGTTGCAGGTGATCGTGCAGGCTTCGTCCGAGTTGCAGGCCACCGCCGCCGCGCAAGACCCGGCGATGTTGTTGCCGCAGTTGATGTTGCACGTGCCCTCTTCGGAGGTGCAGCTGACCGCGCCCACGCAGGCGTCGTCATTGTCGCAGAGGATCGCGCAATTGTCGGTGGAGTTGCAGGTCACCGTATTGAGGCAGGTGCCATCCGCGCCGCAGTCGATGCTGCACAAGCCCTCGTCGGCAGCGCAGTCGATCTGCCCGCCGCAAGCGCCCGCCTCGTTGCAGATCAGCGAGCAATCACCATCGGTGGTGTCGCAGCTGACGTCGCCGTCGCAGCTGTTGAGCCCGCAGGTGACGTTGCAATCGGTGGTCTCGCCGGCAGCCACACCGCAAGCGATGTTGCCGTCGCAGCTGTCGTTGTCGCAGCGCAGGGTGCAGGTCTCGGCGTTGCAGGTCAGGCCCGCCACGCAGGACCCGTCGCCGCTGCAGTTGATGTCACAATTCTGGACCTGTGCCGCCACGCCGCAGCTCACGGCCTGGGCGCAGCTGTCGGCGCCCGTGCAGGCGACGTCGCAGTTGCCGCCGTTGGTCTCGCAGGTGATCAGGTTCGCGCAGGAACCGTCACCGGCGCAGGTCAGGTTGGCCGCGTCCGAGCCGAGCTCGATGGCGCCCGCGCAGCTGTCGTCACCGCTGCAGTTGATGTCGCAGTTGCCGATGTTGCCGCACTCGAGCAGGCCGGTGCAGGTGCGATTGCCCTGGCAATCGATGTTCACGTCGTCGTTGGCGTTCTGAACCGCGAAATTCACACTGCAGGAGTCGTCCCCGGTGCAGGTGACGTCACAGATGTCGGAGCCCGCGCAGTTGATGACCGCCGTGCAGGTGTCGTTCTCTTCGCACTCGATCGTACAATTGCCGTTGTTCGGACAGGTGACTTCCTGAGAACACGTGTCGTCGTCGATACACTCGACGCGACAGTCGATGCCGTCGGGGCACTCGACCTCGTCGTCGTTGCACTCGCGAGCATCCTCGTCGCAGATGAACACGCAGGTCTGGCCCTGGCATTCGCCGCCGACCGCTTCGCACTCGGTGTCTTCACAGCGGTCCTGGTTGTTATTGTTGCCGCCGCCACCGCCACGAGGCGGGGGGTCCGCGCGACCGAGATCGTCGTCGTCCTCGGGCAGGTTGCCGCGACCCGCGCCACCGGCGAGACCCGCGTTGGCCGAGCCCGCCGCGCCGTCCGCTCCTCCAGAGCCACCATCTCCCGCGGCGCCGACGGAGGCGGAGCCAGCACCACCGTAAGGACCGCGCGCGGCGCCACTGGCCTGCAGCGTGGTCTCGGCGGGATCATCGTCACCGGCGCTGCCCCCGCACGCGAACGCGGCGGCACAGGCGGACAAGGCGACCACGAGGGCGGCCCTGGAATGTCTGGATGTAGATCTGAGCGTCGAGCGCACGTCAGTCGTCTTCATGGTCATGCTCCACTAAGTGGTCGAAAGGTGGTCGAGAGAGGTCGAGGTCGTGTAGCTAGAGGTCGGTCGCACAGAGAGTCACGGAGAGGGTCGAACATGCCGTGGGCTGCGTCACTAGCCCCAGCGGAAACGCTTCCCGGAAGGCACTATAGTATTTCCGTAGTCGGCACCAGGCGGGTAGCAGTACAGGTCGTAGCTCAGCCCAGGCGGGCAGCTGCAGTCGAGCGGGCTAGGTCTCCCGCTGGGATCGGAACGGCAGCGACTCGTCTGGCAGACGAACCCGATGCCTCGAAACAATATAACAGGGCCGCTCTCGCTTTTGCCATCGTGCGTCCTGCTTCGCGCGCGTTTCTTCAGGGATTTACGCCGTTGCGGGCGTGACTTTGCAATCGCACTACTCGGCGCCGTTTTGGTATGGGCTTCGCGCCTCGGATGCGCTCCGACCTGGAACTGACAGATCGCAGCGGGCCCGCTGCTGCTCATTGTCTGCGGTTGCCTTTCACGCATCCACGCCACGACTCGGCGCGCTGACGCGATCGGCCAAGCACTGTCGTGCGTGGAAAATTCCACCTGCTATCCCTGGCGTCGACGCCTCTTGTATCCCGGCCTCATGAGCCCATGGCCGTTCCTCGATCCCGAGGTGTCGCCCGAGCGACGCATCGACGACCTGCTGGCGCGCATGCATCTCGGCGAGAAGATCGCCTGCTTCGGTACCCGCCCTGACGTGCCGCGCCTCGGCATCGTGGGCTCGCCGCACATCGAGGGCTACCACGGCGTGGCGCAGGGGGGACCGAGCAATTGGGGCCGCAAGAACCCGACGCCCACCACGCAGTTCCCGCAGGCGTATGGCCTCGGGGCGACCTGGGACCCGGAGCTCGTCCGGCGCGTCGCAGAGCAGTTGGCTCTGGAGGCGCGGGTGCTCTGGCAGGATCCGCGCACGGCCCGCGGCGGCCTGGTGGTGCGCGCGCCGAACGCCGACCTGGCTCGGGATCCGCGCTGGGGGCGCACCGAGGAGGTGTACGGCGAGGATCCGTTCCATGTGGGCACGTTGGCCACGGCCTTCTCCCGGGGCTTGCAGGGCTCGGGCTCGGGCGCGTGGACGGCGGCCACGCTGCTCAAGCATTTTTGCGCCAACAGCAACGAAGATGGGCGCACGTCCTCCTCCTCCGACTTCGATGAGCGGACGTTTCGCGAGTACTACGCGCGACCGTTCGAGATGGCGATCGTGGACGGCGGCGCGCGCGCGCTGATGGCCGCTTACAACAAGGTCAATGGCATCCCCGCTCACGTGCATCCCATGCTCCAGGAGATCGTCGTGGGGCAGTGGGGGCTCGACGGCATCATCTGTTCGGATGGCGGCGGCCTACGCCTGCTCGTCTCGGACCATCAGGCCTTTCCGGATCTCGCCACGGCGGCTGCGGCCTGCATCCGGGCGGGCATCAACCAATTCCTGGATCGTTTCCAGGAGCCGGTGACCGAGGCCGTGGAACGTGGCTTGCTCGCCGAGGCTGATCTGGACCGAGCGCTGCGCGGCGTATTTCGCGTGATGCTGCGGCTCGGGCTGCTCGATCCAAAGGATCGCGTGCCGCAGGCCAGCCTGGGCCACTCGGGCGAGCCGCCCTGGGCCCTCGAGCAAACCCGGACGTTCGTGCGGGAAGTGACCCAAAAATCGATCGTGCTCCTGGAGAACCGGCGCGCGCTACTGCCGCTCGAGCGGGCCCACGTCCAGTCCATTGCCGTCGTGGGGCCGCGTTGCAACGAGGTGCTTCTCGACTGGTATTCCGGCATGCCGCCGTACGTGATCCCGCCGCGCGACGGCATCGAGCGGGTCGCCGGCGAGGGCATCCGCGTGGCCTGGGTCGGCGAGATGGGCCCGGCGGCGATCGAGCTCGCGCGCAACCGCGACGTTGCGATCGTCTGCATTGGCAATCACCCCGAAGGCAACGCCAGCTGGGGGCTCGTCAGTTCGCCGAGCGAGGGCAAGGAGGCGGTGGACCGCCAGAGCCTGTGTTTGCCGAGCGAGCAGGAGGCGTTCATCCGCGAGGTCTGCCTGGCCAATCCCAGGACCATCGTCGTCTTGATCTCGAATTTTCCGTACGTGATGCCGTGGGTGATCGAAAACGCCGGCGCGCTCCTGCACGTGACGCACGCCTCCCAGGAGCTGGGTATGGCGCTCGGCGACGTCTTGTTCGGGGACGTCAACCCCGGGGGCAAGCTCGTGCAAACCTGGCCGCGCTCGCTCGAGCAGTTGCCGGCGATGCTCGACTACGCGCTCGAGCAGGGGCGAACCTACCTGTATTTCCAGGGTGAGCCCCAATACGCCTTCGGGTACGGGCTCAGCTACACCCGTTTCCAGCTCTCCCAGCTCGCGACCGACACGGATGAGCTGCGCCTGGCCGGCAGCGTGCTGGTGTCGCTCGAGGTGCAGAACACGGGCCGTCGTGCCGGGGACGAGGTCGTGCAGCTGTACGTACGCCCGCTCGATGCGCAGCCGGCGGTCAAACGCCCCGGGCGGGCATTGAAGGGCTTTGCGCGCGTCAGCCTCGCCCCGGGCGAGCGCCGGCGCGTGGAGATCCCGCTGCGGGGCTCCGACGTCGCCTACTGGAACAGCGAAAAGCGAGCCTGGGATCTGGAGACGGGCACCCTCGAGCTGTGCGTCGGCACGAGCTCGAGAGCACAGGACCTGCTGCTCACGAGGCCGATCCAGATCCGGCGCGAGTGAAAGGCGGGTCAGTGCGCCTGATCCCAGGCCTTGCCGTGCCCGACGTCCACGACCAACGGCACATCCAGCGCGTAGATCCCTTCCATCTTCTGCTGGATCGCCGGCACCGCAAGCTCGAGCTCCGCGGTCGGCACCTCGAAGACGAGCTCGTCGTGCACCGTCAGGATCATCTTGCAGCCCGGCGTGACGGGCGTTCGCAGCGCCAGCATGGCCAGCTTGAGCAGATCGGCGGCGCTGCCCTGGATCGGCGTGTTCATGACCACGCGCTCGGCGGCGGCGCGACGGCCTTGATGGTCGCTGCGCATCTCCGGCACGCGCCGCAGCCGACCGAGCAGCGTGCGCACGGTGCCGGTCTGGCGCGCCGCATCGAGCGTGTCCTCCATGAACGCTCGGACGCCCTGGTAGCGCCGAAAATAGGCGGCGATGAACTGCCCGGCTTCGCTCCGGGGGATACCCAGACTCTTGGCGAGACCCTGCTCACCCTGGCCGTAGATGACACCGAAATTGACGGCCTTGGCGCGGCGCCGGTGCTCCGAGGTCACGGCTTCTGGCGCGAGACCGAAGATCTCCATGGCGGTGCGCGTGTGCACGTCCTCCGCGTTCTGGAAGGACATCATCAGGACCGGGTCGCGAGACAGGTGTGCCAGCACCCGGAGCTCGATCTGCGAGTAGTCGGCGCTGACCAGCTCATGGCCCGGCGGAGCGATGAAGGCATGGCGAATGGCCCGGCCGAGCTCGCTGCGAATCGGGATGTTCTGCAGGTTCGGATCGTTCGAGGAGATGCGACCGGTAGCGGCCGTGGCCTGGCCCCAGCGCGTATGGATGCGACCGGTGTCCGGGCGCACCAGGCTGGGAAGCGCGTCGATGTACGTGCTCTTGAGCTTGGCCAGCTTGCGGATCTCCAGCACCACTGCCGCGAGCGGGTGTGCGTCGACGAGCGCTTCCAGCGTCGCGGCGTCGGTCGAGCGCGAGGTCTTGGTGCGTTTCAGCGGCTTGAGGCCCAATTCGTCGAATAACAGCGTCTCCAGCTGGCGCGGCGAGTGGACGTTGAACGGCCTGCCCGCGGCCGCCTGCGCCTCGCCTTCGAGCTCGAGCAAGCGGACATCGATCTGCGCGCCGAGCTCGGCGAGCAGGCTCGTGTCGACCAGCACGCCGCGCAGCTCGAGCTCGGCCAAGAGCAGGCTGAGCGGGAGCTCGAGCTGCGTGAACAGCTCGGAGAGCGCGTTTTCCTGGAGCCGCGCTTCGAGCAGCGGCCAGAGGCGCGCGACCGCCAGCGCCTGGCGCCCGACCAGCGCGCCCAGCTCCTCCGCGTTCACCTCGTCGAGCGGCGTCTGGGTTCCTCGCTTGGGGCGGGTCAGCGTTTCCGTGGCGTCGATGTGCAGCGCGAGTTCGCGCTGCGCGAGCTCGTGCAGGCCGTGTTCCAGCTCCGAATCGATCAGGTAGCTGGCGAGCTGCGCGTCAAAGGCGAAGCGGGCACCGGCGAACGCCGTCCCGCCGAAGCTCTCCGCCAGCGCGAGGCTGAGCTGTTTGGTGTCGTAGGCGCCCAGCGCGATGCGCCCAGAAGCAAGCGCTGCGGCGAGCTGTGGCCCCAGCTCGGCCAGCGACAGTTGCACCGGTGCTCCAAGATAGCGGTGAGCAATGGGCAGGTAGTGGGCGCTGTCCGGCCCCACTGAAAGCCCGAGACCGATCAGGTGCTCCCGATTGCCCACCTGTTGCAGGACGGGCAAGACGCTGAGCTTGCCGTGCAGCTCGGCTTGCTCGAGTAACTCCGCCAGCGCCTGGGAGCTGGTGATCAAGGGCACTGCAGCCACGGGGGCCAGAGGGCCAGGGGAAGCGACAGAAACGCTCTGCGCCGGGGCAGGCGCGCTGGCCCCGAGTGGCGGGGCAGATGGCTGGGGCGGGCTGCTGCTTTCCAGGGCAGCCAGCTGGCGTTGAAAGCCGAGCTCCGTGTAGACCTCGCGCAGACTTGCCACGTCTCGCTCGACGCGGGCCATCGCGGCCAGATCGAAGTCGATCATGCAGTCGTCCTTCAGTGTGACCAGCCGGCGGCTCAGAAACGCTTGTTCGCGGTGTTGCTCCAGTGTTTCGCGTAGCTTCTTGCGCTCAATCTCTGCGAGATGCGCGTAGATGCCGTCGATATCCTGATACAGGGACAGCAGCTGTTGGGCTGTTTTTGGCCCGATCGAGGGCACGCCCGGTACGTTATCGGAACTGTCACCCGTGAGAGCCAGGAGGTCTCGGACTTGATTGACACGAACGCCAAAGCGCTGCGAGACTTCCTCCGGGCCCCAGACGCGATCCCGCATCGTATCCCAGAGAAACACGTCGGGCCCAACGAGGGGCATCA
>Ga0315912_10001366_pt1 | contig 30522 bp, 30 predicted proteins | sample VfabasoilMG_FD_204469 | JGI IMG/M metagenome (GOLD analysis project Ga0315912, IMG submission 204469) | Garden soil microbial communities collected in Santa Monica, California, United States - V. faba soil | ecosystem: Environmental > Terrestrial > Soil > Garden | place: USA: California...
CGACGCGCTCGGCCTCGTCCACGCCGAAACCGCGCGTGGTCATCGCGGGCGAGCCGATGCGGATGCCCGAGGTCACCGCGGGCTTTTCCGGGTCGTTCGGAATCGCGTTCTTGTTCACCGTCATGTGGGCGCGCCCGAGCAGGTCCTCGGCATCCTTGCCGGTGATGTTCTTGGCGCGCAAGTCGAGCAGGAACATGTGGCAATCGGTGCCGCCGGACACGATGCGCAGGCCGCGCTGTTGCAGCGCCCCGGCCATTGCGCGCGCGTTGGCAACGACGTTGCGCTGGTAATCCTTGAATTCCGGCCGCAGCGCTTCGCCCAGCGCCACCGCTTTCGCCGCGATGACGTGCATCAGCGGTCCGCCCTGCAGGCCCGGGAAAATCGCCGAATTGACTGCCTTTTCGTGCTCCGGCTTGCCCAGGACCAGTCCGCCGCGCGGCCCGCGCAGCGTCTTGTGCGTGGTCGTGGTCACGAAATCGGCGATGCCGACGGGCGACGGGTAGACGCCGGCGACAACCAGCCCCGCGTAGTGGGCGATATCCGACATCAGCAGCGCGCCGCACTTGTCGGCGATCGCGCGAAAACGCTGCCAGTCGATGACGCGCGAGTACGCGGAGGCGCCGGTCACGATCAGCCTCGGCCTTTCCTTCAAGGCGGTTTGTTCCGCTTCCTCATAGTCGATCTCTTCATTTCCATCCAATCCATATGACACCACCCGATAGAGCTTGCCGGAGAGGTTCACCGGCGAGCCGTGGGTCAGGTGGCCGCCCATCGCCAGCGACATGCCGAGAATGGTGTCGCCGGGTTTGAGCGCCGCGGTATAGACGGCCTGGTTGGCTTGCGATCCTGAATGCGGCTGGACATTGGCCCAGGGCACGCCGAACAGCTGCTTGGCGCGTTCGATGGCGATGGTTTCGGCGATGTCGACGAACTCGCAGCCGCCGTAGTAGCGCTTGCCCGGATAGCCTTCGGCGTACTTGTTGGTGAGCAGGGACCCCTGCGCCGCCAGGACCGCCGGGCTGACGTAGTTCTCCGATGCGATCAGCTCGACGTGGTCTTCCTGGCGGCCGGCCTCCCTGCGGATGGCGCCGCAGATTTCGGGGTCGGACTGCTCCAGCGTTTGTGCGGCGAACATGACGCGATTTTATCAGTCAGGCGGATTCCGCCTCCAGGCTGAAGCGCACCGAGTGGTCGCCGTGCGTGGTGGCGTTCTTGCCAAGTCCGATCCAGCCGCGTCCGGAGAGGACCGCCTCCTCGCGCCGCAAGTGAATCTCGGCAGGATGCGCGCCCGACCCTTCGTCGACCATCAGGAAGGTGCCGTTGCTCGACAGGTCGGAGAGCAGGAAATGGCCGTCGCGCGTGTGCACGCGCGCGTGCACACGCGATGCGAACAGGCTGACGATGACGATTTCGTTGGTCTGGTCGCGGCCCAGCTGCAGCATCGGCCGGCTGCGATTGACGATGAACAGGTTGCCCCGGTAGATCAGCTTGAGCGAGGTCTGCACCGCCCTCGCAAAATCCGCACGCACCAGGTTGGCCTCGGTGATCGCCGGATCGTAGCGCCACAGCACCTCGCTCACGGCCACTTCATCGGCCTTGCCCTTGATGCGGGTCGGAAACAGCGCCCGGCAGCGCGTGCGCAGGCCGGGCGAGAGCGCCTCCACGGTCGGCGCCGAGGTGAGGATCTGCTCCGGGTTGGCGAGCGTCACCAGCCGCGCGCAGACGTTCATGGTGTCGCCGTAGACCTCGCTCTCGGACAGGATCACCGGCCCCCAGGTGAGGCCGATCTTGAGCAGCAGCGGGTGGGCCTTTTCCCGTGCCGCGGCGCGCGCCGAACTCTGGATATCGACCGCGGTGCGAAACGCGTTGTCGGGATCCTCGAACACGCAGATGAAGCCGTCGCCCAGCGTCTTCACCACCGCGCCGGCATGCCGGGCGACGATCTTGTGCAGGCGCTCGAACGCGTCATGGATCAGCGCCAGCGCCGCCGGGTCGCCGAGCGCTTCGTAGAGTTTGGCGCTGTCCGTGACGTCCACGAACAGCACGGCGCGCTGCACGTTCTCCATGCGGATGCGGCGACTATACGACGATCGGCGGTACGAGATCTCCCGGTGCGTCGATGTCGCGGATCGCGCCGGGATCGCCGACCGGGACCTTGACCAGCTCGCCGGCGTGCTCCGAAAGAAGCCGCTTCGCGCCCTCGTCGCCCTGCAGGCCCTCCAGTTCAGCGCGGAAACGCGCCGAAAGGCCTACCGGGTGCCCCCTGCGCGCGCGAAAGTAGGGCGCGGCCAGCGCCGCCCCCCCGGAAAGCGCGTCGCGCACCGCGGCGATGGTGCTGGCGCGGATGAATGGCATGTCGCCGAGCGCGATGACGTAGCCGTCGGCTGCGCCGGCGGCATGGGCAGCATTGGCGGCACGTATGCCGCAGGCAAGGCTTGCGCCCATGCCCTCATCGGCGCGCTCGCATACCGCCACGGCGCAGTCTTCGGCGCGGAACAGACGCGCGAGCTCCTGCGCGCCCGGACGCACGACCGCGAGCACGTCCTGCCCGAAAACCGCCTTGAGGTTGCGCAGCGCCTGGATCGCGATCGGCACGTCGTGCGGCAGCGCGTGGCGCAGCTTGTCGGAACCGAACCGCCTGGCCGAGCCCGCCGCCAGCAGAATGGCGACGAACTTCAAACCTGGTGGGGTTTCACTTCACAGGCCGAAGGGTCGAATCGAGGCGCGGGTTTGGCGGCCCAGCTGGGCTCGGTCACGCCGTGGCGCACCGCCGTCATCTCGGCCAGGATCGCGACCGCGATCTCTGGCGGCGTCTTCGAGCCGATGTACAGGCCGACCGGCCCGCGCAGGCGCGCAATCTCGCCCTCGGAGAGGTCGAATTCCCTGAGCCGGATGCGGCGCGCGTCATTGTTCTTCTTCGAGCCGATGGCGCCGACGTAAAACGCCGGCGACTTGAGCGCTTCCATCAGCGCGAGGTCGTCGATCTTCGGGTCGTGCGTCAGCGCCACCACGGCGCAGTGGCCGTCCAGGCTGGCGGACGCGATCACGTCGTCGGGCATGCCGCGATCCAGCGGCACCCCCTTGAGGTCCCAGCCGCCGGCGTATTCCTCGCGCGGGTCGATCACCAGCACGTGGTAGTCGAGCATGTGCGCCATCTCGGCAAGGTAGCGCGTCAATTGGCCCGCGCCGATCAGGATCACGCGCCAGCGCGGACCGTGCACCGTGGTCAGCGCCTTGCCGTCGAATTCCAGCACGTCCTGCCAGCTGCCGGGCTGCATCGTCACGCGGCCGCTGTCCATCTCCAGCCGCCGGCGCACCAATTGCTGCTTCGAGATGGTTTCGAGCAGTTCGCCGAACGCGCTTTTGTCGGTCACCGGCTCCATCACGAGTTCGAGCGTGCCGCCGCAGGGCAGCCCCCAGCGCGTGGCTTCCTCGTTGGTGACGCCGTAGGTGATGAGCTGCGGCCGGTCTTTCGCCACGTTGCCGGCGCGCACTTTCTCGATGAGGTCGTCCTCGACGCAGCCGCCGGACACCGACCCCACGACCTGGCCGTCGTCGCGGATCACCACCAGCGCGCCCACCGGCCGCGGCGCCGAGCCCCAGGTGCGCACGATCGTGCCGAAGGTGACGCGGTGGCCCGCCTTGCGCCAGGCCTCGGCGCTGCGCAGGACTTCGATGTCGACGCTATCCATGCGGAAATGTTAACCCAACTTTGCAGCCGGCAGCGCCGCCGTCCGGGCTCTCGCCCGCGCCGATGGTCACCCGCGCGCCGTGCGCAAGCGCGATTTCGCGCACGATCGACAGGCCCAGGCCGCTGCCGGTTCCCGCGGTCCCTGCGACGCGGTAGAAACGCTCCAGCACCTGCTCGCGCTCGGCCGGCGCAATGCCCGGCCCGTCGTCTTCGACTTCGAGGAATGGATGGTCATCGCGCTTGCCGGTCCTCACGGTGACGCGCCCGCCCGATGGCGTGTACTCGAGCGCGTTGTGGATCAGGTTGGCGAGCGCCTCGCGCAGCAGCAGCGCATCGCCCGACACCCGCACGTCGGCGAGGTCGAAACCGAGGTCGATCTCCTTCGCCAGCGCATGGTGCACCCACTCGTCGGCCACACCTTCGACAAGCATGCGCAAATTCACGCTTTCCGTTTCCACCCGCGTGCCGCCGGGTTCAGCGCGCGCCAGCGCCAGCAGCTGGTTGGCGAGGCGCGCGGTGCGGATGGTCGCGCGGTGTATCTGCTCGAGCTGCGCGCGCTGCGCCTCCGGAACGCCCTGCGCGAGCGCAAATTCGGTGTGCGCGCGCAGGCCGGCCAGGGGCGTTCTGAGCTGGTGCGCCGCGTTCGCCAGGAAACGCTGCTGGTTGCTGCTGGACTCCGCCACCTGCCCGAACAGCTGGTTGAGCGCCCCCACCAGCGGCCGCGCCTCTTCCGGCGCGTGCGCCGGATCGATCGGCCGCAGGTCGCGCGCCGAACGCGAGCGGATCTCGGCCGACAGGTCGGCGAGCGGCGCGAGCCCACGCTGCACGCCGAACCAGACGACCGCCAGCGTCACCAGCGTGATCAGCAGTTCCGGCACCAGGCTGGAGAGGACGATGTTGCGCGCGAGCTTGTTGCGCTTGTTGGTGGTCTCGGCGACCTGCACCGTGCAGGGCCCATTGCCGCAGGGCATCTGCAGCGCGACGATGCGGATTTTCTGGCCGCGGTACGCCCCGTCGTAGGCAATCACGCCGTCCTCGGGCTTGCGCGCCTCGGGGACGGGCGGCAGGCCGGCGTCGCCGGCAAGCGAGGAGCCGTCCGCGCGCCGCACCTGGTAGTAAATCTTGTCAAACTTGTCGGTGCGCAACACCTGCTCGGCCGCGCCCGGCAAATCGAAGCTGACCGTGTCGCCCGCGCTGCGGATGCGCTCGCTGAGCGCGATGCCGACGTCCACCAGCGCCTGGTCGTAGGCCTCGCTCGCCGGCTCAAGCGAGAGGAAATACGCGCCGAACGCGCCCAGGACCAGCAGCGACGCCACCGGCGGCAGCAGACCCTTGAGCAGCCTGACGCGCAGGCTACTGACCAGATTTTTTCTCCACGAATTCTTCCAGCATGTAGCCGAAACCGCGCACCGTACGGATCTTCACGCCCGCCGGATCGAGCTTGGCGCGCAGGCGCGACACGTAGACCTCGATCGCGTTGGGCGTCAGCTCCTCGCCCCAGCTCGCGACCGCCTGGATGATCGCCTCCTTGGAGACGATTTTCTCGACGCGCGCGAGCAGCACCTCGAGCACCGCCCATTCGCGCGCCGCGAGGTCGAGCGGCTCGCCGTTCAGCTGGGCGCGGCGCGCCACCGTGTCGAGCATCAGCGGGCCATGCGCGATCTTCGGCCCGATCTGCGCCTGCGAGCGGCGCACCAGCGCCCGCACCCGCGCCGCCAGTTCGGGCATCGCAAAGGGCTTCGCCATGTAGTCGTCGGCGCCCAGGTCCAGGCCCCGGACACGGTCATCGAGCGCATCGCGCGCCGTCAGCACCAGTACCGGCATTTTGTCGCCGGCGGAGCGCAACCGCCGCAGCACCTCGAAGCCGTCGATGCCGGGCAGGCCGACGTCGAGGATCACCAGGCCGAAATTCTCCCGCCGGGCGCCCTGCACCGCATGCTCGCCCGTGGCCATGACATCGACCGCGTGGCCCTCGCCCTCCAGGATGCGCGCGATCCCGCTCGCCAGCGGCGCATCATCCTCGACGATCAGAATCCTCACCCGGTCAATGATACCGCTCCGCAAAAAAGGGCCCGCGCGAGGCGGGCCCAAGGACCTTGCGGCCCGGGTGGAGGAGGGATCCCGGGCCGCAACACTGCAAAACCGTTCAGCCCACCAGGGCCAGGAACTCCGTGCCGATGAATAGCGCGGTAAAGACCGCGAAGGCGACCTTTCCGACCTTCAGGACGTTGGGCGTGGTGTCGTAGACGAATATCAGCGAGCAGACCGCGCAACCTGCGAATGTGATGGCGTAGCTTTGCATCCGATCCTCCGTTGTGCGCTTGAATCCAGCGCTTTCACGAAGCTTGTGCTTCCAAGCTTGCGCACCCCTGTCCCAAGCCTTGCGCCGGACTTGCATGACCGGCCCCTGGACGGGACGAGAACGGACGTTTGGGGGCCGGAAAGCGTTGCCGCAGCGCAGCATTGCCGCCGTCGCTACGCTTGGCTAGGATGCACCTCCCCCGCATCCAGCACATCGAATCCACAAGCCCGAAGGAGGCAGCATGGCGGTCAAGATTTCCATGAAGGTCAACGGCAAAGCTGCGTCAGCGGAAGTCGAGGAACGCACACTGCTGGTCACGTTCATCCGCGAAACGCTGCGACTGACTGGCACGCACGTGGGCTGTGACACGGCGCAATGCGGCGCCTGCACGGTGAGCATGAACGGCAAAGCGGTGAAATCCTGCTCGATGCTGGCGATGCAGGCCGAAGGCGCGGACATCATGACCATCGAAGGCGTCGCCAAAGCCGATGGCACGCTGCATCCGATGCAGGCGGCGTTCAAGGAACACCACGGCCTGCAGTGCGGCTTCTGCACCCCGGGCATGGTGATGAATGCGATCGATTTCGCGAAAAACCACCCGAATCCCTCGGAGGCGGAAATCCGCGAAGCACTGGAAGGCAACCTGTGCCGCTGCACGGGCTACCACAACATCGTGAAAGCCATCGGCGCCGGCGCGCGCGCGATGGCCAAGTAGTTACTCACCGGAACCGGAGGCCGCCATGGGTGCACCGCTGATCGGCGCGCGAGTCGAGCGCAAAGAGGACTACCGCTTTCTCACCGGCGCGGGCCAGTACACGGACGATGTCGATCTGCCGCGCCAGACGCACGCGGCCTTTGTCCGGTCCCCGCATGCGCATGCCGTCATTAACAAAATAAAGCTCGAAAAAGCAAAAGCCTCCCCCGGCGTCCTCGCGATCTACACCGGAGAGGACTTTGCCGCCGCCAAGCTAGGCGGCCTGCCCTGCGGCTGGCTGATTACGGATGTCAACGGCCAGCCGATGAAGGAGCCGCCGCATCCCTGCCTCGCGCAGGGCAAGGTGCGCCACGTGGGCGACCAGGTTGCCCTCGTCGTCGCCGAGACCCAGGCGCAGGCGCGCGATGCCGCCGAGCTGGTCGAAGTGGATTACGGGGTACTGCCCTCCGTGACTGACGGCGCGAAGGCGCGCGCCAAGGGCGCGCCGCAGCTGCACGACATCGCGCCGGACAACACCTGCTATGTATGGGCGATCGGCGACAAGGGGGTGTGCGACGCCGCCTTCGCCAAGGCCGCGCACGTCACGAAGCTCGACTTCGTCAACAACCGGCTGGTGCCGAACGCGATCGAGCCGCGCTGCGCGATCGGCGCCTACTCGCGCGCCGACGACAGCTACACGCTGTACGTCGCCAACCAGAACCCGCACGTCGAGCGGCTGCTGATGACCGCGTTCGTGATGGGCCTGCCCGAGCACAAGGTGCGCGTGGTCGCGGGCGACGTCGGCGGCGGCTTCGGCTCCAAGATCTACCTGTATGCCGAAGACGTCGCGGTCACCTGGGCGGCCAAGCAGATCAACCGCCCGGTGAAGTGGACCTCGGACCGCTCGGAGGCGTTCATCTCGGATGCGCACGGCCGCGACCATCACACCGTCGCGGAACTGGCGATGGACAAGGACGGCCATTTCCTCGGCATGCGCGTGAAGACGACCGCCAATGTCGGCGCCTACCTGTCGACCTTCGCCTCCTGCGTGCCGACCATCCTGTACGCCACGCTGCTCGCCGGCCAGTACAAGACACCGGTCATCCACTGCGAAGTGACGGCGGTGTTCACCAACACGGTGCCGGTGGACGCCTACCGCGGCGCGGGCCGTCCGGAAGCGACCTATGTCGTCGAGCGCCTGGTGGAAACCGCGGCGCGCGAAATGAAGATCGACCCTGCCGAAATCCGCCGGCGCAACTTCATCACCGCATTCCCGTACCAGACGCCGGTGGCGCTGCTCTACGACGTGGGCGACTACAACGCGACCATGGATGCAGCGCAGAAGCTGGCGGATGTTTCCGGTTTTGCATCCAGGAAGAAAGCCTCTGAAGCAAAGGGAAAACTCCGCGGTCTCGGTTATGCGGCGTACATCGAAGCCTGCGGCATTGCGCCTTCCGCGGTCGCCGGGTCCCTCGGCGCGCGCGCGGGCCTGTTCGAAGCAGGCGAAGTGCGCGTGCATCCCACCGGCAGCGTGACCGTCTTCACCGGCTCGCATTCGCACGGCCAGGGCCATGAAACCACCTTCGCGCAGGTCGTCGCCGACCGCCTCGGCATGCCGATCGAGAACGTGGACATCGTGCACGGCGACACCTCGAAGATCCTCTTTGGCATGGGCACCTACGGCTCGCGCTCGATCGCGGTCGGCGGCACGGCCATCGTCAAGGCGCTGGACAAGGTGATCGCCAAGGGCAAGAAGATCGCCGCGCACCTGATGGAGGCGGCCGAGACCGACGTGGAATTCAAGGACGGCGCCTACACGGTGGCCGGCACTGACAAGAAGAAGATGTTCGGCGAAGTGGCCTTCGCCGCCTACGTGCCGCACAACTACCCGCACGACAAGCTCGAGCCCGGCCTGAACGAGAACGCCTTCTACGATCCCTCCAACTTCACCTTCCCCGCCGGCACCTACGTCTGCGAAGTCGAGGTGGACCCGGAGACCGGCGTGGTCAAGGTGGACAAGTTCACCGCGGTGGACGACTTCGGCAAGATCATCAACCCGATGATCGTCGAGGGCCAGGTGCACGGCGGGCTCACGCAGGGCATCGGCCAGGCGCTCACGGAGGGTTGCCGCTACGACGATGCGACCGGCCAGTTGCTCACCGGCTCGTTCATGGACTACCAGATGCCGCGCGCAAACGACGTGCCCTCCTACCAGGTGGATACGCGCGAGACGCCCTGCAGCCACAACCCGCTCGGGGTCAAGGGCTGCGGCGAAGCGGGGGCGATCGGCGCCCCGGCGGCGCTCATGAACGCCATCACCGACGCGCTTGGCGTGAAGGACATGCCGATGCCGGCCACGCCGCAGGCGGTGTGGACCGCCCTCAAGAACAGAAAAGCATCCTAAGGAATCCGGGAGAACACCATGCACGCATTCAAATACCACCGCCCGTCCAGCGTCGATGCCGCCGCGGCACTCGTCAAAGGCGAAGCGAAACTGCTGGCCGGCGGCCAGTCGCTGGTGCAGGCCATGAAGCTGCGCCTGTCCTCGCCGTCGGACATCATTGACCTGGGCACCATCAAGGACCTCGCCGGCATCAAGTCGGACGGCAAGACGGTGACCATCGGTGCGATGACGCGCCATGCCGAAGTCGCCCATTCGGCCGACGTAAAGAAGGCGATTCCGGCGCTGGCGGCGATGGCGGCCATGATCGGCGACCGCCAGGTGCGCTCGATGGGCACCTGCGGCGGCTCGATCGCCAACAACGACCCGGCCGCCGACTACCCGGCTGCGGTGCTGGCACTCAACGCCACCATCACCACCAACAAGGGCAAGCACGAGGCCGACAAGTTCTTCAAGGGCATGTTCGACACCGCGCTGAAAGCGGGCGAGATCATCACATCCGTCTCGTTCCAGGTGCCCAAGCGCGCCGCCTACACCAAGTTCAAGAACCCGGCCTCGCGTTTCGCCATCGTCGGCGTGTTCGTCGCCGACTACGGCGGCACGGTGCGCGTCGCGGTCACCGGCGCCGGCCCGGGCGTGTTCCGCCAGGCCGACATGGAAAAGGCGCTGGCGACGAAATTCGCGCCCGAGTCCGTGGCCAACATCAAGCAAAAGCAGGACGGCCTCAACACCGACCTGCACGCGAGCGCCGAATACCGCGCGCACCTGGTGACCGTGATGGCGAAGCGCGCCGTGGAGGCCGCACTGAAGTAGAAATTTCGATTCCGAGGGGGATGAGGGAAGGCGGCCCGTCTAGGGCCTGGGGGTTACGGCTTCCATACCCTAGGCGGGCTTTTTTTTGCCCGCGATGACTCAGGCGGGCGTCTGGCGCGCGGCTCGCTGGCGCAATCGGGTCAGGCGCTCGAAAACCACGATCAACACCACAAGCGCCGCCACGAGCGCGGCCTCGAGACGGCCCATATTCTGCAGGCCGCCATCAACCCAGAACTTGGCAATGCAGCCCCCCCCGAGGGCCATGAGGATCAACACCGAAGGTCCCAGGACCACGAGGATTCCTGCTTCCGACGCCCAGAACGAAGCGGGACGCTGCCGGCATGCGTAATGGGCGAAACTGAGTACCAGATACCCCGCGCTGAATAGCAACACCCCCGCCGTCGCCAGCATGCCGCGCCTCCAGAATGTGGCCCGCAGGGGCCATCAGCGCAGAATCTATCGATTGACGGCACGGCGCGATACTGGGGGAAACACCAGGTCCCGGCGTGCAACGCGGCAGCCGCGCCGCTGCCGCGTCAGTGCAGCGCGTCGGGGGCGAGAAACAGGTGGAACAGTTCCGCGACGGAACGCACGCCGAGTCGCGCGAGAATTCGCGCGCGGTGAAATTCCACGGTCTTCAGGGCAACGTTCAACTCGCCGGCGATGATGCGGCTCGGCTTTCCCTGGAGCACCCGCCTGAGCACCTCCCGTTCGCGGACGGTGAGCGAATTCAGCTGCGCCAGACGCTGCGCATGCCGCGCCTCCGCCGAGCGCCGCGCCGCATCGTGATCGAGCGCCCTCAGAACGCGCGCGAGCAGTTGGTGTTCCTCGAAGGGCTTCTCGAGAAAATCGAAGGCGCCCTGCTTCAGAGCTTCGACCGCCATGGGCACATTGCCGTGGCCGGTGATGAATATGATCGGCATGCGCTCGCCGCGCGCCGCGAGTTCGGCCTGCAGCGCCCGGCCTCCCATGCCTGGCATCCTGATGTCGAGCAGCAGACAGGAATTGCATCGCTCGAACTGCGTGTCCAGGACCGCCTCGGCCGATGCATAGGCTTTCGCAGCCAGTCCTGCCGTGCGCAGCAGGAAGCACAGCGAATCGCGCATCGCCTCGTCGTCGTCCACGACATGCACCATGCGGCCGGATGGCCTCACCGCGCAGGCCCCGGAAGCGTGAACCGGAAGGCGCAACCGCCGTCAGCGAGCGGCTCATGCCAGATTCGCCCGCCGTGCGCCTCTATGATCGAGCGGCAGATGCTCAAGCCGAGCCCGGTACCTCCCGGCTTGGTCGTGACGAACGAGACGAACAGACGCCCCGCAACTTCGGGCGCGAGGCCCGTGCCGCCGTCTTCCACGCTCAGCTGCACCTCGGCGTTCGCGAGAGACCGGGCGCGCACGCAGACCCGCCGGCGCTCGGGCGCGGCATTCTTCAGCGCTTCCATTGCATTGCGCAGCAGGTTGACCAGCGCCTGCTCAAGCAGCACGCGGTCGAACGGCGCAGGCCTGCAGGCCGCGTCGAGGTCCGTCTCGATGGAGATGCCGATGGCACGCGCCTCGAAATGGACCAGCCGGAGCACCGATGCGACCGTCCCGACCAGATCGGTTTCGCGCCGCACCGGCTCGCGCCCCGCGACAAACTCCCGCATGCGCCGCAGGATCATTCCGGACCGGCTCGCCTGCGCGCGGCACTTGGCGATGACTTCGCGCAACTGCGCGAGTTCCGCGGTTGGAGAACTGAGCAACCGGTCGCAGGCCTCAAGATAGCTGCCGATCGCGCCGAGCGGCTGGTTCAGTTCGTGGCCGAGCGACGAGGCCATTTCGGCCAACGCCACGGCCCGCGACGTGCGATGCAGCGTTTCCTCATGCTGGCGCTGCAGGACCCGGGCGTGCCGGGCATCGGTCACGTCCGTGAGTATGTGCAGCCGTGCCTGCGTGCCGTCAACCCAGCGTACATCGCGTGCGCCGCGAAGGTACCAGCGCTGCGATACATGATCGATGACTTCGCTGCCATCATCGCCTTCCTGGAGCCCGCGATCGGCGGTGAAGCGCCCATGAAGCGGGTTTGCATCGCGCCCGATCGCCGCATCGGGAAAGGACTCCAGGAAGCACCGGTTGGCGAAAAGAATGCGTCCGTCCCGGGCGTCCGTTGCATAGACCGCGGCGTCGAGGCTCTGCATGGCCATGACGAAGCGGGCGTCTGAACTGTCCAGCGCGTCGCGCAGGCGCGCCAACAGCACAGCGAAAATGAGGAAGATGCCGATGTTGAGAACGGCCTCCCAGTAGAAAAACCACTGCTCCGAGTACAAATGCATTCCGCGGAAGCTCAAGACCCAGGTCAGTGCGGCGACGACCGACACGGCCACGCCCGCCGCCAGCCCGGCGGTCCACGTCGCCAGCGCAATCGGCACCAGGTAGAGAGCGCCCAAGCGGAATTCGTAGCCAGTCGCGGCATCGGTCACGGTCACGGCGGCCGTCAGCGCCAGCGCCAGCGCCAGAAAAAGAATCGTCACCGGCCGGCGCCGCGTCACGGGCAGGGCGGGGATTGGGGAAGGTGCGATCGTATTCACGCGTGCACCATCATAGCGCCGCGATTCCGGCGTCCGTTCCGTCCCGTTAGACGCAGGATATCCACGCCGTGAGCCACAGGTGGCGGTGGAACGCCAAATACCGGAAAATGCTGGTTTTCCGCACTGCGACAACGCATCGATCCCACCATGGCGCAACCGCTTCCAAAGTCCATCGACGAAACCCACAAGCTGTTGAGCGGGGCTGATTACGTGGCCGACCGCAGCCTGGCCACCGCGCTTTACCTGTCGCTGGCGATGCAGCGCCCCCTGTTCCTGGAGGGTGAGGCGGGCGTCGGCAAGACCGAGATCGCCAAGGTGATCGCCGGCGCGCTCGGGCGGGACCTGATCCGCCTGCAGTGCTACGAAGGCCTGGATATCGCGCAAGCGGCCTACGAGTGGAACTACTCGCGCCAGATGATCGAGATCCGGCTGGCCGAAGCTTCGGGCGAGAAATCGAAGGAGAAGATTTCGCAGGACATCTTCGCCGAGAAGTTCCTCGTCAAGCGCGCGCTCGCGCGCGCGCTCGAAGGCGCCAAAGGCGCAGCGCCGGTGCTGCTGATCGACGAGTTGGACCGCACCGACGAGCCCTTCGAGGCCTACCTGCTGGAGGTGCTCTCGGACTGGCAGATCACGATCCCGGAGATCGGCACGCTCAAGGCGGCGGAGCCGCCGGTCGTGGTGATCACCTCCAACCGCACGCGCGAGATCCACGACGCAGTCAAGCGCCGCTGCTTCTACCACTGGGTGGACTACCCGGACGCGGTGCGCGAACTCGAGATCCTGCGCCGCAAGGCGCCCAAGGCCGCCGCCGCGCTGTCGAGGGAAGTGGTCAGCTTCGTGCAGCGGCTGCGCAGCATCGACCTGTTCAAGCTGCCGGGCGTCGCGGAGACCATCGACTGGGCGAACTGCCTGGTGGCGCTCGACCGGATCACGCTCGATCCGGATACGGTCAACAACACGCTCGGCGTGCTGCTCAAGTACCAGGACGACATCGAGCGCATCGCCGGCGAGGAAGCCGGGCGCCTCGTGACCGAGGCGAAAACCGCCGCAGCGGCCTGACACCCATGAGCGCCGCGACGTTCCTGCGCCGCCTGCTGGGCCGCCCGCGCCCGGAGATCGGCCGGCAAGCGCAGCACCTGGTCTCGTTGTGCGAAGCCCTGCTCGGTGAGCGCGGCGAGGTTTCCGGGGCGGCGCTCGCGCGCGAGGCGCTGGCGGCCTGGAAAGCGCTCGACGCGCGCGGCCGCGAGGAATTCTTCGGCGTCCTCGCGAAGGAGTTCGCGCCCGAACCCGAGGCTGTCGGCAAGGCCGCGGACGCCTATCGTTACGACCCGTCGCCGCGCAATCTCATTGCGCTGCAGGAAATCGTCGACGCGGCGCGCCAGGAACTGTTCCGGCGCCTGAACCAGGCGCCCGGCGGCACCGAGACGCTGGTGGCGATGCGCCGCGAACTGCTGCGCGGCCTGAAGAGGCATCCGGAATGGATCGCCATCGACGCCGACCTGCTGCACCTGTTCCGTTCCTGGTTCAACCGCGGCTTCCTGCGCCTGGAACGCATCGACTGGCACACGCCGGCGATCGTGCTCGAGAAACTGATCGAATACGAGGCGGTGCATGCGGTGCAGGGCTGGCGCGACCTGCGGCGGCGGCTCGACGCCGACCGGCGCTGTTTCGCGTTTTTCCACCCCCAGCTGCGTGACGAGCCGCTGATCTTCATCGAAGTCGCGCTGACGCGCGGCATGAGCGCGCAGGTGCAGCCGCTGCTCGACATGGCGGCGCCGGTGGCCGACGCCGCGCGCGCCGACCACGCGATGTTCTACTCGATCACCAACTGCCAGGAAGGCCTGCGCGGCACCTCCTTCGGCAACCTGCTGATCAAGCAGGTGGCGGAAGTGCTGCAGCGCGAGATGCCACACCTGCGCAGCTTCGCGACGCTGTCGCCGATTCCCGGATTCCTGCGCTGGCTCGCTGCGCCCGACACGCGCGTGGCCCTGTCCGCCGGCCCGAACGCGGAACTCCGGCACGCGCTGCTGGCGAAGATCGAGGAACCCGGCTGGCATACCGGCGCCGAAGACGAGGCGCTGCAGAAGCTGCTGATGCGACTGTGCGCCTGGTACCTGCTGCAGGCCAAGCAGGGCGCCGAGCCGCTCGACCCGGTGGCGCGCTTCCACCTCGGCAACGGCGCGGCGCTGGAGCGGCTGAACTGGCTGGGCGACACCTCGGCATCCGGCATGGCGCGCTCGGCCGGCATGATGGTGAACTACGCCTACCGGCTTGCCGACGTCGAGCGCAACCACGAGCGCTATTTCGCGGAGCACGAAGTCGTGGCCTCGCGCGCGGTGGCCAAGCTTGCGCGCAAGTCGCCGCTCGCCGCGGCCGACGAGACGCAAACCCAGGCCTGAGCGCTTGTTCCCGTCCATCGACGCGGCCGGACCCGGCCAGAAGCTGTCGGAGAACGTGATGCACTTTGCGCGCCTGCTGCGCGGCGCGGGACTGCGGCTGGGGCCCGACCGCGTGGTCGATTGTGTGCAGGCGCTGCAGCTCGCCGATTGCAACCGGCGCGACGACTGGTACTGGACGATGTCGGCGGTGTTCCTGTCCAAGGAGGAGCAGCGGCCGATCTTCGACCAGGCCTTCCGCATCTTCTGGCGCGACCCGAAGCTGGTCGAGAAGATGATGAACGCGCTGCTGCCCAAGACCTACGGCCGCACCGGCAAGCCCGAGCAGGAGCAGAGCCAGCGCCTGTCGGACGCGCTGTTCGACCAGAAGAAGATGGAGCAGGCGCGCGAGGAGCAGAAGATCGAGCTCGACGCGCGCCTGACTTTCTCCGCGAAGGAAGTGCTGCAGCGCATGGACTTCGACACCATGTCGGCGGCGGAACTGGCGGAAGCGAAGAAGATGCTGCGCGGCCTGCGCCTGCCGCTGCCGCTGATCCGGACCCGGCGCAACAAGATCCACCCGGACGGCAGGAAGATCAACCTGCGCGCAACGCTGCGCCAGTCGTTGCGCGAGGGCGGCGACGTGATCCCGCTGGTGCGCGCGGCGCCGATCGAGATCCACCCGCCGCTGGTGGTGCTGTGCGACATCTCGGGTTCGATGAACCCCTACGCGCGCATGTTCCTGCATTTCCTGCACGCGCTCACCAATGACCGCGACCGCGTATCAGTGTTCGTGTTCGGCACGCGCCTGACCAACATCACGCGCCAGCTTCGCCATCGCGACGTGGACGTCGCCATGGCGCGCGTCGCGGACGCGATCAAGGACTGGTCGGGCGGCACGCGCATCGGCTGGAGCCTGCGCGAATTCAACTGGCGCTGGGGCCGGCGCGTGCTGGGGCAGAACGCCTGCCTGCTGCTGGTCTCCGACGGCCTGGATCGCGAAGCGGGCGAAGGCCTGTCGGAAGAGATGCAGCGACTGCACAAGTCCTGCCAGCAGCTGATCTGGCTCAATCCGCTGCTGCGCTACGACAAGTTCGAGGCAAGGCCGGCGGGCGTGCGGGCGATGCTGCCGCACGTCGACCGCTTCCTGCCGGTGCATAATCTGAAGAGCCTGATCGATCTCGCGCACGCGCTGTCCGAAGCGACGCCGAAGAAACTGGAGAGGCACGCATGGAAATGACCGGCGAGCAGTTGATCCGCGCCACGCAGGCCGACACCTGGGCGGCGCTGAACGACCCGGCGATCCTCAAGGAATGCGTGCCCGGCTGCGAGTCCATCGAGAAATCCGGCGACAACGAATACGTGGTGCTGATGACCGCGCGCGTCGGCCCGGTCAGCGCCAAATTCAAGGGCAAGATGACGCTCTCCGACATCCGACCGCCGAATTCCTATTCAATCGCGTTCGAAGGCCAGGGCGGCGTGGCGGGTTTCGCCAAGGGCGGCGCCGAAGTCAGCCTGAAAGCCGAAGGCCACGATACGCGGCTGTCCTACACCGCGAAGGCGAACGTCGGCGGCAAGCTGGCGCAGATCGGCTCGCGCCTGGTGGATGCGGCCGCCAACAAGGTCGCCAACGAATTCTTCGTCGCGTTCAACGACAAAGTGGGCAAGCCGGCGCACGCCGCCGCCGAGGAGCACCTCGACGAGCATCACCCGGAACCGGTGCCGCGCGACCCCGACCTGCCGCAGGTGTCGGATGCGTCGCTGTCCTTTTTCGCCGCCGGCGCTCTGGTGATATTCGTGGTGGCGCTGCTCACGCTGTTCTGAGGACTAGTTCACGGCGCCGGCCGTCTGCGCCGTGCCGCCGCCGGTCTTTGGGTGGTCAAAGCGGCAGGACAACGAGGCAATAGTTCCTCCTGACAGATTCTTGCATTGCGTACTCTGGCTGGATTACCAGCCACCCGGAGAAGCGCAATGGGCGCAGTGCCCCTGCACCAGCAACCCCCCGCAGGTTTTTCGCCGACGCCGGACCGCTGCCAGGCCGTGCTGCTCGACACGGAGCTGCGCGGACTCGCACGCATGTCGGAAGCGCTCGATCCCGGGCAGGTACTCGGCCTCGCCAGCGAGTTCTTCTCGTTTGCCGCAGACATCGTAGTGACACACGGCGGCGAGGCCGTCACTCCGCAGCACGACATCCTGCTGTCGGTGTTCCAGCGCGGCACCCCCTTGCAGACCGCGCAGCAGGCGGTGCGCGCGGCGCAGCGCATCCAGTTGACCTTCCCTGCGCTGGCAGAAAAATGGCGTGGCGCCCACGGCCTGCGCAGCGCGGTCGCGCAGGGATTGCACCTGGGCGAAGCGGTGCTCGGCATCGCGGGGCCGAAGGGCCTCGAGCGCCGCGTCGCGTTCGGCGACAGCGTCAGCCTGGCGCAGCACATGGTGAACCGCGCCCGCGCCGGCGAAATCGTGATGTCCGAGGCGGTGATGGGCGCCCTCTCGGTCGAGACCCTCGATCTGGATGCCGAGCCGCTGCCGCCGCTCGAGTTGCCGCGCCGCGCGCCGATCCGGATCTACGGCGTGCTGCTTGAAGGACGCCTGGACTTCACCTCGGCGGGATAGTCCAGAAATAAACGGTGTGTCCGCCGCGCGTCAGTTTTTTCTCCGGCGGCCAGTCGCCCATGTCGAACTGGTGCGAAACAATGCGCGTGCCGGGCTTGAGCTCGGACCAAAGCCTGGGGCGCAGCTTCAGGTTCAGCAGCGGCTGCAGATAGAGCGTGACGACAGTCGCGTCCCGGAAATCCGTCTTGAACAGGTCTTCCTCGCGAAAACTGACCAGCCCGCCCACGCCGGCGTTCCTTGCGTTGTCTTCGGCCTGGCGGATCAGTGCCGGGTCGATGTCGATGCCGGTGGCGCGAATACCGTACTTCTTTGCCGCAGCGATCGGGATGCGCCCGTCGCCCGAACCCAGGTCGTAGAGCACGTCGCCCCTCCTGATATCGGCCATGCGCAGCATCTCGTCCACCACGTCGTACGGCGTGGGCACGTAAATCACGTCCACCGTCGACCAGTTTCCCTGATTCTGGGCGGCCGCGGACGAAGTGGCCAGCGCCGCGGCGAGGACCAGCAAGGCACAGCACAGGCGGAGCGACAGGTCGAGCACTGCAGCCTCAGCGTCAGTCGCCGGCGATCGTCATGCTCTCGACCAGAATCGAGCCGCAGCGGAATGCGCCGCGCACGACCTGGTCGTTGCCCACGGCGGCAAAACCGCGAAACATGTCCTTGAGGTTGCCCGCAACGGTGATCTCCTCGACCGGATAGGTGATTTCGCCGTTCTCCACCCAGAAACCCGAGGCGCCCCGCGAGTAATCCCCGGTCAGCAGATTGGTGCCCTGCCCCAGCATTTCGGTGACCAACAGCCCCGTTCCAAGCAACTTCAGCATGCCCGGCAGCCCGGAGCCGGCGGTCGATCCCCACGCCGGCACGACCAGGTTGTGGTTGCCGCCCGCGCTGCCGGTGCTCCTGAGTCCGAGCTTGCGCGCGGAGTAGCTGCCGAGGAAGTAGCCCTCCAGCACGCCGTTGCGCACGACCGTGCGCTCGCGCGTTGCCACTCCTTCGTCGTCGAAGGGCGAACTCGCCAGCGCGCGCGGTTCGTGCGGCCGCTCCTCGATGCGCATGCCCTCGGCGAATACCGGCTTGCCGAGCGCGTCCACGAGAAACGACGACTTGCGATAGAGGTTCCCGCCGCTGGCCGCCGACACAAACGAGCCGATCAGGCCCACCGCCGCCGGCGCCTCGAACAGCACCGGCGCCTGGCGGGTGGCGATCTTGCGCGCGCCCAGGCGCGCCAGTGCGCGGCGGCCGGCGTACTCGCCCAGCGCCTCGGGTTTCGCGACCCTGTCCGCGACGCGCGCGGCGCTGTACCAGTCGTCGCGCTGCATCAGGCCGCGCTCCTCGGCGATCACCGACAGCGAAAGCGTGTGGCGAGAAGCGGGGAAACCGTGCATGAATCCGAGGCTGTTGGCGAGCACGAACTGCGAGTGCTGCGCCGACACGCTCGCACCTTCCGAATTGGTGATCTTCGGCGACAGCGCGAATGCGGCGCGTTCAGCGCGCCGTGCCATGCGGATTGCATCTTCCGTTTCCAGTTTCCATGGATGAAAAAGATCCAGATCGCGCGGCGCGCGCGCAAACTCCCCCGGCTCCGGCGGCCCGGCGCAATCGTCCACCGCCGTTTTGCGCGCGATGGCGGCCGCGGCCTCGACCGTGCTCGCGAGCGCCGCCGCGGAGAAATCCGAAGTGCTGGCGTGGCCGCGCCGCGCCTTCGGCCGCTCGCCGATGTACACCGTGACGCCGATGCCCTTGTCGCGGTTGTGCTCGATGGTTTCGGGCTCGCCCTTGCGCACCGTAACCGACAATCCGTAGCCTTCGGAGACCTCGCACTCGCAGGCGCTCGCGCCCGCGCGCTTCGCCGCGTCGAGCACCGTCTGCGCGAATTCCTCGAGCTGCGCGGGCGCGTAGGTGAAGCGGAGGTCCTTCGGCATGGCGCGCTATCATACAAGCGATGAGCACGGAAAACGACAGCGAATTCGTCAGCCGCACCAGGAAAAAACAGCAGGTCGAGGAGCTGCAGAAGCTGGGCGCGGCGCTGGTGGATCTGCCGCCGATGCAGCTCGAGTTGCTCGCGCTGCCCGACGTACTGCTGAAGGCCGTCCTCGACGCGCAGCGCATTACCAGCCACGAGGCGCGGCGCCGCCAGCTCCAGTACATCGGCAAGGTCATGCGCAAGGTAGACCCGGAACCGGTGCGTTCCGCTCTCGCGGCGGTCGGCGGCCGTTCCGCGGCGGCGCGCGCGCAGCACAGGCGGCTGGAATCGTGGCGCGAGCGCCTGATCGGCGACGACGAAGCGCTCACCGAATACGCCGGCGCGCACCCGGGCGCCGACCTGCAGGCGCTGCGCTCGCTGATCCGCAACGCGCGCAAGGAAATCGCGGAAGGCAAGCCCCCGAGAGCGCAGCGGGAACTGTTCAGGGTGTTGAGGGGTTTTTCCGATGATTGAACTCGAACCCCTGATGCACGTAAAAGTCGAGCTTGATCCCATTCGCGACCTGGGCGACACGCCGCTCGGCCGGCGGCGCATCATCGGCATCACGGGCGGCAGCTTCGCCGGCCCGAGGCTCTCGGGCAAGGTGCTGCCCGGCGGCGCCGACTGGCAACTCATCCGCGCCGACGGCGTCGCGTTCCTCGATGCACGCTATACGCTGGAAACCGCGGACGGCGCGCACATCTACGTGAACAACAAGGGCTACCGCCACGGGCCCAAGGACGTGATCGAGCGCCTGGCGCGCGGCGAAGACGTGGACCCGTCTCTCTATTACATGCGCGCGACGCCGTGGTTCGAGACCTCGGCCGCGCAATATGCATGGCTGAACCGTACCATCTGCATCGCCAGCGGCGCGCGCCGCGCCGCCGCGGTGGAACTCGATTTCTACGAGGTCAAATGAATGTGACGAAGGACGAACTGCGGGTCGGCATCGTTTCCATCAGCGACCGCGCCTCAGGCGGCGTCTACAGGGACGAGGGCATCCCGGCATTGAAGGACTGGCTCTCGAAAGTTGTCGTATCCCCTGCCTTGAATTTTCATGAAAGACTCATTCCCGACGAACAAAACGGAATTTCAGAAACGCTCAGAACACTCGTTGACGAAGAACGCTGCCATCTCGTCCTGACGACCGGCGGCACCGGGCCGTCGCCGCGCGACGTCACTCCGGAGGCGACGCTCGCGGTGGCCGACAAGGAGATGCCCGGTTTCGGCGAGCAGATGCGTGCCGTCAGCCTCAGGTTCGTAGCGACGGCGATCCTCTCGCGTCAGGTCGCAGTGATCAGAAAGCAGGCATTGATCATCAACCTGCCGGGCCAGCCCAAGGCGATCAAGGAAACACTGGACGGCGTCTTCGCCGCCGTGCCCTATTGCATCGATCTCATTGGCGGCCCCTACATCGAGACCGACGAGGCGCTCATCAGGGCGTTCAGACCGAAGAGCGCGCTGCGGCCCAAGACCGGCTAGTCCGCCGGCGAGTTCAGTTCGGATGGCCCCCGTTCGACAACCGGGTCGGTGCGAACTCCCTGTGGTGCGCCTGCCACCACCTGGCGATGTCCAGGCGCGTGGCGAACCAGACCGCGCCCTTGGCGCGCGCATGGTCCAGGAACTCGGCCAGCGCGTGGGCCCGCGAGGCCTGGCCCACCAGGCGCGGGTGCAGGCCGATGCTCATCATGCGCGGGGCGGACACGCCTTCGTCCCACAGCTGGTCGAAGCCGCGGCGCAGGTTGTCCAGGAAGTCCGCCGGGCTGCCGTAGCCGGTGCCCGCGACGAAGCGCGCGTCGTTGTAGGTGAACGTGTACGGCACCACCAGGTGCGGTTTGCCGCCGGCCTGGACGAAGTACGGCAGGTCGTCGTTGTAGGCGTCAGCGTCGTACTCGAAGCCGCCTTCCTCGACCAGCAGCTCGCGGGTATGCACCGAGGGTCCGTACCGGCAGTACCAACCCCGCGGCCGCCGCCCGCAGGTGGCCTCGAAAGACGCCACCGCCGCCGCAATGTGCGCACGTTCCTCTTCGCGCGAGAGCTTCCACACCTCTTCCCAGCGCCAGCCATGGCTGCAGATCTCGTGCGCGGAATCCCGCAGCCACGCCGCGACTTGCGGATTGCGCTCCAGCGCCACCGCGCCGGCGAACACGGTGACCGGCAGGCCGCGCGCATCCAGCAGGCGCTGCAGCCGCCAGATCCCGGCCCGCGATCCGTACTCGTACACCGACTCCAGCGCGAGGTCCCGGTACTTCGCCTCCAGCCCCAGCGCCATCTCGCCGAGGATGGACTCGTTACGCCCGTCGGCGCCCATCTGCACTTCCGAGCCTTCCTCATAGTTGACGACCAGGTTGACCGCGACGCGCGCGTCCCCGGGCCACCGCACCCGCGGCACGTCGCGGCCGTAGCCGACGAAGTCCCGTTGCGGCCCGGGCACGGCTAGTTCCGGCATCTTCGGCATGATGGATCCTCCCAGCTAACGAGTCCGCAGTTCAGGCCCGGTTGCGCCGCAACGTCCAGAGCGCGAGCGCGACGGCCGGCACGAGGAACGCCGCGCCGAGCAGTTCCATCTGGGCGTTGGAAAGCGGCATGAGCCCTCCGCCCGGAGTGGCGAACACGACGCCGCCGACCATGAACAGAATGCGCAGCGGCCATTGCAGGGCGCCCGCGCCGCGCAGGTCGCCGATGCCGAGCTGGTAGCCCTGGATGCCGCCGCAGATGAAGATCACGCCGATGCCCGCGGTGACGGTCAGGTAGAGCGCCTCGGTCCAGGGCCCCTGCAGCACGAGGGCCGGGTTGAGCACGAAGAAGAACGGCAGGAAGTAGATGATGCTGCCGACGCGCATCGATTCCCATCCGGTCTTCATCGGCGGCGCGCCGGCGATGCCGGCCGCGGCAAACGAGGCGATCGCCACCGGCGGCGTGATCGCCGACAGCATGCCCCAGTAGAACACGAACATGTGCACCGCCATCTTGTTGAGGCCGATCTTCTCCAGCGCCGGTCCGACCAGGATCGCGAGAAAGATGTAGCACGCGGTGGTGGTGAGCCCAAGCCCGAGCACGAGGCTCGTCACTGCGGTCATGGCGAGCAGCAGCATGGCATTGTTGCCGGCGATGCGCAGCAGGTCGTTGGCCAGGCTCGAGACCACGCCGGTGAGCGAGAACGCGCCGATCAGCAGGCCGCAGCCGGCGAGGATTCCGATCAGCTCGGCGAAGGTCCGGCCGTTGATCTCGAAGAATCTCACTACGGTGCCCCAGCCCCATTTCTCGCTGTTGAACAGCTGGTTCAGCACGAGCAGCAGCAACGTGGCGTAGAACGGCGCGTGGCTCTCGCGCTTCATCACCAGCATCATGAAGATGAGCAGAACGATGACGAACACGAAGTACCAGCCCTGCCGGAAGGTGTCGCCGAGCTTCGGCAGCTCGGCGCGCTCCAGACCCTTGAGGCCGTGGCGCGCGGCGTAGGCGTCGACCTGCATGAACAGGCCGAAGTAGTACAGAAGCGCGGGGATGGCAGCCGCAAGCGCGACTTCGGCATAGCTCACGTTGAGGAACTGCGCCATCACGAACGCGGTCGCGCCCATCACGGGCGGCGCGAGCACTGCCCCCGTGGAGGCGCAGGCCTCGATGGCGCCGGCGTACGAGGCGCGAAAGCCGGTCTTTTTCATCACCGGGATGGTCATGGTGCCCGCGGTGAGCACGTTGGAGACCACGCTGCCCGACATCATGCCGAGCAGGCCGCTGGCGAAGATGCACACTTTCGCGGCGCCGCCGCGGAACGTACCGCACAGGGCGAACGAAAGGTTGATGAAGAATTTTCCCGCGCCGGTCATCATCAGCGCCGTGCCGAAGACGAGAAAGCCGATCACCGTCTCGGCAAATGCCTGCACCGGGATGCCGAGCAGGCTCTCCACCGACAGCATGTGGTAGGCGCTCGCCTGCGCGGCTGTGGATTGCGTGCCCATCAGCGGCCCGAGCCAATCGGCGTCCGCGAACAGCGGGTAGAGCGTGAACGGCAGCACCGAGAGCACCAGACCCCAGCCGCCGGTGCGCCGCAGGCCCTCCATGAGCAGCGCCCACATGATGTAGCCGGCCCAGACGACATCGTTCGGCGCGCCGCCGAACTCCCAGCCCAGCTCCGCCGCCCCGCGGATGTGCAGCATCAGGTAGCCCGCCGTCGCGGCGGTGACCAGGAACAGCGCCACGTCGTACCAGGCGACGCGGTCCAGGCGCGCGCGCTCGCTACCCGGGAAGATCACGAACACGAACGGCAGCATCACCAGCACCAGCGCGTAGTAGTACTCGGTATTGAGCGGCGTGAATCCTACGAAGAACCGCAGGACGAACTGCTGGTTGACGCAGAGGAAGATGGTCGCCGCCGCAGCCGCGGCGAGCAGCCAGCGCCAGAAGCCGGCGAGGCGCCGGACCCGGATGACCTCGGCTTCCTGCGGTCCGGGCAGCGGCGCGCCGTTGCCGGCAGCGTGCGGATCAGCGACCTGCATCGCCGCTGGCCCGGCGCGCGAATCAGAAGATGGTTTCGAAACCGGCTTTCTGCAGCGTGCTGTTGCGCACCGTCATCCACGCCTTGCGGAAGGCATCGCGATCCTCGGGCGGATTGGTCTTCATGTAGGCGCCCCAGGCTGCGGCCAGCGTCTCCTGGCGTTTGATCGCCTTCTGCTGATGCGCCTCGTGCTCGGGCTTCCAGACGCCCGCTTCCTTGAACGCCTTCACCGCGCCCTCATGGTACGGCAGCACCCAGGCGAGGTTCTGGCGCTTGAGTTCAAGGCCCGCCGCGCCAGGCGCGCCGTCCTTGTAGGCGGCGTAATTGACGATCATCGACTTGGTGATGCCGTACACCACATCGGCGGGCTGCGAGGCGTAGGCGGTGAAGATCGGGTACGGGTAGTTCGGCAGCTCGACCGGTTTCTGCGCCGAGACGCCGACGCCGCAGGTCGCCTTGTGAGGCGCGTAATACGGGCCGATCTCGTTCAGGCGCGCCCAGCCCGCCTTGTCGGCCGCAGGCAGCGGCGGGTAATGCAGGCCGCGCGGCGAGGCCTCGGCTTCCTTGGCCTGGCCGGAGATGGTCGAAGCGATCGCCGCGTCGACTTCGTTGTTGAGGATGCCCTTCCACATCGCGCCGTAGCTGGAGAACTCGACCAGCTTGACGTCGCCCTTGCCCAGCCCGGCGAAGGCGAGCACCGCAAACGCGTTCTGGTTGAGCGCCGGCGAGCCTACCACCATGCCGACGCGCTTGCCCTTGAGGTCCTTGATCTGCTTCACGCCCGTGTCCTTGGCAACGCCGAGCGAGATCGCGTTGCAGTCGGCCGAGGCGAGGATCAGCCGCAGCGGCTGCGGGCCCCAGTCCCTGACGGCGAACTCGAATACCGCCTCCTGCGCGAAATACACGCCAATGCCCATCGCCGAGGCCTGCGCGCGGCCGCCCTTCAGCGGCGCGAGGCGCGCGACGTCGTTGCCCGCGGGCAGCACGCGCACGTCGGTGTTGTTCTTGTCCTTGAACGCCTTGCCCACCGCGACGGCGATGTTGAAGCCGGACGAACCGGTGTCGTAGGCGGTCATGGTGAGGGTCGCCGGCAGCTTGATTTCCTGCGCGGCAAGGGGGAATGCAGCCGCCAGCACGGCGGCGCCTATCAGCATGTGTCTCATGGGGTCCTCCTCCTGCAGCCATGGTGCCGGTTAGCGCCTGGACTGTCCAGCCCCGGCGATCCTGCGCCTCGCGGTACGTCACCGGCCGTAGAATCCGGCCATGCCGCAAACCCTTGAAACCATCGAGATCGAAACCGGAGCCCGGCCCCAGGCCGCGGTGATCTGGCTGCACGGGCTGGGCGCTGATGGACACGACTTCGAGCCGGTCGTGCCGGAACTGCGGCTGCCTGCGTCGAAACCGGTGCGCTTCATCTTTCCAAACGCCCCGCATCGGCCGGTGACCATCAACATGGGCATGCGCATGCCCGCCTGGTACGACATCCTGCATCTGGGCGTGCAGGACGACGGCAGAGCCGTCGTGGGCGCCGAGGACGAAGCCGGCATACGCGAATCCCAGGGCGCGATTGAAAAGTTGATCGCGCTGCAACAGCAAAGCGGCATCCCTGCAAGGAAAATCGTCCTCGCCGGTTTCTCGCAGGGCGGCGCGATCGTGCTGCAGACGGCCCTGCGCCACGCCGAACGGCTGGCCGGGGTGATGGCGCTTTCGACCTATCTGCCGTTACAAAGCAGTTTGGAACGGGAACGAAACCCCATCAACGACGACCTGCCCGTATTCATGGCGCACGGCGCCTTCGACCCCATGATCCCGATGGCCCGCGCCGTGCAATCGCGCGACGCGATGCGGTCGCTCGGCTACCCGGTGCAATGGCGCGAATACCCGATGCCGCACTCGGTCTGCCCCCAGGAGATCGCGGACATCGCCGCCTTCCTGCTCGAGGTTCTCTAGCGCATTCCCGTCAAGCGGGGCCGGTTTCCCTGACCAGTTCCCGGAATCTGGCGATTTCGTAATCTTCGCCGCGCTCGGCGACAGCCTGCGGAATGTAGACGTGGTGGCGATCGCCGCGCGCTATTTCCAGGTTCTGCGCGGGCGCAAAGACACCCGGCTTGAGCACGATGCGCGTTTCTGCGGCGCCACCGACCAGCAGCACGCCCTGTTCGGAGGCCGACGCGGCGCCGCTCACCGAGAATTTCGACAGCAATGGCGTCTTGGACAGCGTTTCGATGCCGACGCGCGCCTGCTGCGCCGCGGTCTTGCTCACCCTGCGAACCACGCCGAGCACCCAGTTGCTGCCGCCTTCGGGCTGCAGCGCGAGCAGCGCGCCGACGCGCAGCCAGTCGCCCTTCAGCTGCGGCACCACCGCGCCAAACCCGCCGGCGCTCACGTTCTCGACGATCCAGCTTTCGGCGTTCCGGTTGTCGAAATCGAGCGAATCGCTGCCGCCAAGCACCCCGATGACGCCTTCGTAGCCGTAGGTCACCGACAGCCGCGACTTGACGGCGTGGCGCTGTGCCTTGCGCTCGGGCGCCTGCGGCGCCCAGTACATGTGCAGGTGGCGCAGCACCTCGAGCGCCTGCGACGGCTCGTCGCCCGCCAGCTGGCCCAGCACTGGCGGCGGTTTGCCGCCGACCATCAGGCGCTCTGCGGCTTCGTGAATTTCGGTGAGCGCGGGGCCCGCGCCGAGATAGCGCAGCCCCGGTGCCGGTTGCGGGGCACGCGACATCCGTGCGGGCGTCGTGGCGCGCGCGAGATCGATCCAGAACGGCAATTCTGGCGAGGGCGTGGCGGCGAGCACGAAGTATTGCGCATACGCGGCGACGAGGCGCTCCGCCAGGTCCAGTTCCGCCGGCAGCAGGCCGTCGGGCGATCCGGCGCTGAACATTGCGGCCTTGATGAATTCGAGCTGGGGCGTCGATTCACCGCCCGCGCCCGCATAGACGCCGACTTTCGTTCGCGCGAGCTGGCGCGCTTCAGCGTAGGCATAAACGCTGTTGAACACGCCCCAGCTCGCCAGATCGATCGGACCGTAGCGCATGTGCATCCATTTGATCTGCTGCGCGAAGCAGCGCAGCGTGCGCGCCAGCAGCAGCGGCAGTTGCGCCTTGGCGGCGTCCGCACCCTTCGCCCCCTGGACGAACAGGTCGACCGCGCGCGCATAGGCGTAGGCGGCCTGTTTCCAGTAACCGTGCAACACCGTCCACATGCGGTTTTCCTGGAAGCGCGACGGGCGCGACGATCCGAAGTAGTCTTTCGCCAGCTTGCGCAGGCGCGGCTGCGCCGCGTCATCGAGCATCAGCAAGAGCTGGATGCGCGCCTCAGGCCGGAAACCATCGGCCGCCACCACCGACTCGATCCAGTGCATCAGTTCTTCGACCGCCTTGACGGCGTCGTTCCCGGGCAATGCGTCGATCAGGCGCTTGGCCTCCTTCGGATCGGCCAGGGGATGGTCCGGCTTGCCGCCGCCGAAGAGATTCATCGTGATTTTTTCCGCATGGCGGGCATGATCCGCTTTATGGAAGACTTTATCAAACTGTCCGGCCCCGGCAGAATAGGCACTGCCTTCCAGGCGCCATCCAGATGCACTTCCTCATTGTCGACGAGTCGGACGACTTCAGGCGCTCGCTCGTGCAGATGTTGCGCGAGCGCTGGCCGGAGGCACGCTTCGACGAATGGGACCCGCGGCGCCAAGGCGATCCGTCAGCCGCGCTGGCCGGCGCGGACTACGCCGCAGTGCTGCTCGATGCGCACCCGGCGGGCAACGGCGGCCTCGCGCGGCTGACAAAGATCCGCGCGCATCCGGGCGCGCCACCGGTCGTCCTGGTCGCGGACCATGGCGACTCGCACGTCGCGATACAGGCGCTGAAAGCCGGCGCGGCCGATTTCGTGCGTAAAACCGGGCTCACGCCGCGCGCGCTCATCCGCGCACTGGAGGATGCCATCCGCGAGCATGAAATACGGCGCCTGGAAATCGCCGGCATGCATACCCCGTTCGCGCGCACCATGCCGCTGCAGCTGAACCGGATTGGCGCGCCGCTGGCCGGCGAGCCGGTTGCGATTCCGGGCTACCGGACGCTGCGCATGATCGGCGAAGGCGGTATGGCGCAGGTCTACCTCGCCGAACGCTCGCGCGACGGCCAGCAGCTGGTGCTCAAGGTCCTCGGCCCGGGCCTGCGCAGCAGCGGCACCTTCCTGCAGCGCTTCGAGCGCGAATACAGCCTGATCGCGTCGCTGGAAAACGAATACGTCGCGCGCATCTACGACCACGGGTTCTCCGGCGAGCACCCGTACATCGCCATGGAGTACCTGTCGGGCGGGACCCTCGCCGCGCGGATCCAGGAGGGCATGAGTTCGCTTGCGGCGCTGCGCCTGACCTCGCAGATCGCCAAGGCGCTCGATGCCATCCATGCGCGCGAGATCGTGCACCGGGACCTGAAACCGCAGAACATCATGTTCCGCGACAGCGGGCGCCCGGTCATCGTCGATTTCGGGCTGGCCAAGGACATGGATTCGACCTCCAACCTGACCGTCCAGGGCGAGGTCATGGCCACCCCCCGCTACATGAGCCCGGAGCAATGCCTGGGGAAACAGGCCGACGCGCGTTCGGACCTGTACAGCCTGGGCGCGATCTTCTACGAAATGATCGCCGGGCAAAAGCTGTTCGGCAACGAGGGGCCGGCGGGCCTGATCTACCAGCACGTGCACGGCGCCATCCCCTTGCTGCCGGCGCATCTGGCGGGCTACCAGACCATCATCGACCGGCTGCTGGCAAAGAACCCGGACGAACGTTTCCAGAGTGCGCGCGATCTTTTCGCTACCATCGCGGTATGAGACCTGCCTCCGGCGAACGCCAGTACCTTGATCTGCTCGCCGAAGTCCTGGAGAGCGGCGCCGACAAGACCGACCGCACCGGCACCGGGACCCTCTCGGTGTTCGGCCGCCAGCTCCGCTTCGACCTGGAGGGCAGTTTTCCGCTTCTCACTACCAAAAGGCTGCACCTGAAATCCATCGTCCTGGAACTGCTGTGGTTCCTGCGCGGCGACACCAACGTCAAATGGCTGCAGGATCGCGGAGTGACGATCTGGGACGAATGGGCCGACGCGAAGGGCGAATTGGGCCCGGTTTACGGCTACCAGTGGCGCCACTGGCGCGCGCCGGATGGGCGCGAGATCGATCAAATCGCCAACCTGGTCGATTCGATCCGGAATAAACCGGATTCGCGCCGCCACATCGTGAGCGCATGGAACCCCGCCGACGTCGACCGCATGGCGCTGCCGCCCTGCCATGCGCTATTCCAGTTCTATGTCGCCGGCGGCAGGCTGTCCTGTCAGATGTACCAGCGCAGCGCGGACCTGTTCCTCGGCGTGCCGTTCAATATCGCCTCCTATGCGCTGCTCACGCTGATGGTTGCGCAGGTGACGGGCCTCAAGGCCGGCGAATTCGTGCTTACGTTGGGCGACGCGCACCTTTACCTGAACCACCTGGAGCAGGCGCGCGAGCAGCTGGCGCGCGAGCCGCGGCCGTTTCCGCGCATCAAATTGAACCCCGGCGTGCTTGACTTGTTTGCCTTCGCCTACGAAGACTTCACGCTAGAGGGCTACGAACCCCACCCGGCGATCAAGGCACCGATCGCGGTCTGAGTTCAAAAAAAACCGGACCGCCTCTCCAGGGGGAGTGGAGGACGGTCCGGGGCTAACCGCGACAGCAGGCGCCTACAGGGTCATCGCCGCCTGCATCGCGTACAGAACGCCCGCACCTGCGCAGACGTAAACGGGAAGATCGGAGTGCGGACCGCCGTCTGCGCGCAGGATCCAGCCACGCATCAGCCAGAAGCAAAGGCCGATCGCCAGGAATGCAAACAACGCCCCGAGGCCGCGGGGCACGCCCTGGCCGAACAGATGCGCCAACCAGCCGCCGGGACCCGCCAGCTTGTAGGCCGTCCCGCCGATGCCCACTCCGACCAGAATCGCCATCGCGATACCTGCGAGCGCGCGGAAAAAAACGCTGGTGTCGCTGAGCGGTCTGAACTTCTTGGCGTGCTCGACGACCCGCATCAGACGCGCTCGACGGCGCCATCGACGATGCGCACGCGGTCGCCCACGGCGAGCGGCGGCTGCGCGTTCTGCGTGAGCGTGCGCAAAGTCCCGTCCTCCAGGCGCACAGCGACGCGCCACACGGTGTGCCTGTTCATGTTGCGCTCGATCGTGTTGCCTGCGTAGGCGCCGCCCGCGGCGCCGCCGATGGTCATCAGCGTCCGGGTGCCGCCACGGCCGATCTGGTTGCCAAGCACGCCGCCCGCAACACCGCCGGCGACCGCGCCGACGCCGCTGGCGTTGCCCTTGGCCTCGACCGCGCGCACGGACTCGACAACCCCGCAGTTTGCGCAAGGGCCTGCGGCCATTCTTTGTGACGGATGCCCCGCAGGCGTTGCTGCGGCCGTCTTGTGCGACAGCGCGCCGATATCACCGGGTTTGCCATGTCCGACCGGCAATATTCCAGTCAACGCTGCCGCGCCAAGCAAGCTGAACAGCAGCACCGCAGCGCCCGCGGCGAGAAAAATCGGATGCGTTCTGGGCCGGTCCATTTGCATTTGCACGGGGGACTCCT
>Ga0315912_10001367_pt1 | contig 30504 bp, 31 predicted proteins | sample VfabasoilMG_FD_204469 | JGI IMG/M metagenome (GOLD analysis project Ga0315912, IMG submission 204469) | Garden soil microbial communities collected in Santa Monica, California, United States - V. faba soil | ecosystem: Environmental > Terrestrial > Soil > Garden | place: USA: California...
GGGATTCCGGTTTTGCGGTCGCACCGAGGCCGCCCGCATCGGGGGAACACCTGTCTGCGGCTTTAGCCGCGCCCTGCGACTTTCAGTCGCCATCCAACCCCACCGGCTTGAGCCGGTGGTTGTTTAGCCTCGTTGGTACTATGAACGATCGCGCTTGAAAACTCGTCCCGCGAAAGGCCGATTTTTCGCTACCTTTGCCGGTACATGAGCGGGTTCACCCGATCGTGGTATCGCAACCGGCCGCGGGTGACGTTAGGGTGTTCCTGCGCGGAAGTGTTTTCGTTTGCTAAGCCGCGGTCTCAGCCATCTGGGTGAGCGCCGGCGTTAGTCGCGCTTCCAGCTCCGCATCCGTGCTTCGTATTTCGTGCAGCAGTCCGCGTACAGCCGCCTGGAACGACCGTGAGAGTTCGGCAGGGCTCAGTTGCCGGACAAGAGAGTCTTCAAATTGCGCCGCTACGCCAACTGGCAAGAGATCTATGCCTCTACCGTGGGCAGTAGGCAGGTTGTGGCGAAGGCACGCCAGCGCCAGGGCATTGTCACGGACGCCGCTAATCATGTATTCCGCCTGCCACAGTCTTCTTCGGGCGATGCAGCTTCGGGCGTGAAGTGCATATAGCCAGGCCATGCCGATGATCGGTCCTGACTGCGGCGGAGACGGGTGGCAAGGTTCCTCAGTTTTTCCGAATACGAGCCGGAACGTCGGGGCCAGGGCGCGAAACTCCGTCTCGATAACAAATGCAAGATCGACCTGAAGCGTATTGGCGAGAAGGAATACGCGGTACGTCCATGCGCCAGACAATAAGTCAAGGTGATGCAATGCATGGTGGTGGTCGTACATGTGCGCGGTCCAATCGGAAAGGACGGCCGCAAGATCCTCCGTAGCACCTACGCCAAAGGCGAGGTCTATATCCGACCATACGTCTTCGCATGAATCGGCAGCCGAACCCGTGACGGCAGCGCCAGTAATGCGATTGTCATTCTCAGCAAAGTCCAGAAGTCGGGAGCGCAAGCGAGCACGAACTTCGGGGGTAAACATAGTCTTCTCCGTTAGTCGAATACCCCTTAGTTTATTGGAGTTCGCTAAGGCGGGACTTCTCATTCCCGTGGAGTTGCTCATGGCAACGCAGCATTCCCTGGAGCGCCGGAGAGACCGCCCGATCGCGCAGGCACAGCACGAAGTGTGCAATTGAATGCGCCGGGAGGCAGCGTGTCTGGTGTCCCGAACGGAGTTACAGTTTGCCGGTGCGGCCGCGCGCGTCACGCGAGGCCGCCGCCGGCATTATTGCGACGGGTCACCAAGGCTGGAAACGTGCATGGAAGACTACTTGTCCTTCTGCTCGATTAACAATACCCCGATGATGACTGGGGCGGCCACCGGTTTCGGAGTCTTGCCGGTCACCTTTCTTGAACTGGACATCACTGTGGTGGGAACTGTCGTAACCACCGTACCCTTCACTCGCATATCTTTGCGAAGGTCGGCCAGCGTCATCTGTTTGCCGTCAATCGTGAATGTTGTCCCATCAGGAACCCTGAAATGCCTGATTGAGTCGCCCGAGGCTACAGTGAGGAACGGCGGCTTTGCCTCCAAGACTTTTACGTCCACGGTTCGGACTTCCGTAACCAACTGTTCTTCGGTGGTCGTCGTGATGACCTGTGTCAACTTCGTTCCCGGCTTGAGATCTCTGACGCTGACCTCTTTTCCGTCGACCGAGAGTCTGTAATCGCTGGGAACTGAGACGAGTTTGAGCGAACCGTCTTCCATTTGGACAGTTAGGTCGTTCCCGGACGCGTAGACCACCGTCCCACGGTTTACATCAATCTGGTGCGTAGTTTGCGACCATGCACCGATTGAGAAAATGAAGAGTATCGCTAGCGTGTATCCGGGCCAGAACGTCTTCACGGCTTTTCTATTCATATATTTACTTCTTTCAAGAGTGAGTTTCAAATCGCTCCCGCCGATGGTATTGTAAGCCTATTGTGAAAAAATATGTAATTTTTTAATTTGTGTAATCAAATTTTATTCTTGGCATTACTGCATTGAACTGCACCTTTTCGATAAGCTGCTGAAAATAAACATATACTGGCTCAAACTGATTCTTTTGGGTGGCGGCCGAGAGTCGCAGGCCGCGGCTAGAGCCATAGATAAATTGCGCTATGATCCGCCGCCGGCGCCACCTTCGCAGCAGTCTGGCTGAATATAACCCGGCTAAAACGAAGGGATTAGGCGGGGCGAATGGAACTAAATCGGCGCTGATGTGTCAGCATTGGTGTGGTAAACGAATAAGAATTGTATTTTCAATGGACAAGCGTAGGTTCAGTCTTAATTTCGCCAATTCGATACCTGTCGCACATGGGTTTCGGCTTTGCAAACATACTCATCTGCAATTTGCCGACTGCCCGATGGGGCATCTGAATAACTCGGGCTTGCTGAGTCCAATGGTTGCGTTCGGCTGCTGCGAGCCCTGGGTTATCGCGTCCGGGTAAGCCTGTCTCGAATCGGATCTGCCGTGTAACGCGCCCAGTCGCCAATGACCAATTTCGTCCCCCAATTGCGCCTTGCCCAGTGAGGACACAACCATGGAAGACTTCCGCGAACTCCTACTGGCCAGCCAAAAAGAACAAAAAGGCGTCCAACTCTACGTCAACGGCCAGACCATCGGCATGGTAGTCACCGGCGTCGGCCTGGAATACGTGGAAGGCCGCAACCGCGAATACAGCAAGATCCTCGTCCGCATGGAAAAGATCGACGCCATAGCGAAAGCTTAAAGCCGCGAGCCGGCCATCTCCAGCCGCGTCTCTGCCAGATCCACCCACCCGCAAGTCGTCGTGTTCTGCACGAACGTTAACGTTTCCACCGGGAACTTCCGGGGACCGCAATACTCCTGCCAACGCGCCAGGCAAAGCGCATGCGCCTCGGGGTGGTGCTCCTCGGTCAACTCCTGCGCCAGCGTGATGTGCGGATGATACGGATAAGGCTCGGTATAGCTCAGCGCATTTGTATTCAGCTTGCTATGCATCGCGGTCAAATCCGCCACCCCGGACCCCAGAGCGATATAAATCACATTGGTGATCGGGAAAACCTCAATCTTCCCGAGTGCCACTTCAAAGGCCGAATGATGCCGCCCCGCGTTCTGGATGAAGCGGATCGCTTCCGCCTCCGAGCCCGCCAAAGGGCGCGGCGGAAGGATCGAAACATGCGAACGCAGCTTGCACCCCGGAACAATCTCCTTCCGGATCTTCAGCAGAAAGTCTCCGAGTTCCCCCTCTATATAAGCAACAAGTCCATACTGGTTGATCCGGCCGGCGTTTCCAACAGTGGTTCCGTTCATGGACGGCCGGGAGCCGCTTTCCATGACTACAGTGTACCCGCAGCGGAATCGCTTGTGGGGACCGTCGCCGGAATCGGCTCCACCGGCGGTTTCACCTCCGGCAGAATCCACTTGGCGTCCTCGAATCCGATGTACTTACAAATCTTGATACCGCCAAGCTCACTTTCGAGGATGTCGCCGACTTCAAGCGGCGTTCCCGAACTGCGGAGGCGTTCCCACGCCTCATAAGCGCTCACGGCTTCGATCGACTCCCCCTCCACATAATCCTTCAACTTGACGGCGGTCTCCCCGCTGGTATGCGGAGCGGAGCGAAACGACAGGCGCGGCTGCTCCTTCATCCGAAAAATCCGGTAGGTGGGCATACTGTGCCTTCATTATCGCGCAATTACGCTCGTGTCACTGAATGCTTACCGTTACCGGATCGGAGCGGTTACCATCCACGACGACAAAGAGGTTCATCTCCCCGCAGCCGGTCAGCGTACGCGGCTACGGACCGATTTTGATCTGGTCTAGCCCCGGGAACTGCCCCTGGGTCGCGGCGTACGTCACCGGAACAGCCGTGCCCGGGCGGACAGGCGCAAGCACGATACTCCGGCGCAAATCGCACTCGCCTGGTGTCGCCGCACTGCGCGTCGTTAACCGCCCGATACCCGTAAGAAATTCCCCGACAACGAACGTCGGCGATTACGACAAGCAGATCATCGTTCGCCCGATAGTAGGCGAGGCTCAGCGCAGCCATTCTTGAAGAGGGATCGCAGAGGAGAGCCGGCTTAGGCAAAACCTCTCTAGCTAGCGATCCGACGGAGATCCATTATGCGGAAACAAACCTGCAGCGCAAATGCAACCCCCGAACGGGACGGACTCATCCTCCAACATTTGCCGCAAGTCAGGGCCATTGCGCGGCAAATACACAATCGCCTGCCAGGAGGCGTCAGTTTGGACGACCTGGTTTCGGAAGGGATCGTCGGACTCATGGCGGCGATCGATAACTTTGATGCACGCTTCAACTTCAAGCTGAATACCTACGCCCAGTACAGAATCCGCGGCGCCATTCTTGACAGCCTTCGAGCGATGGATTGGGTCCCGCGCCTTCTCCGGATAAGGGAGAAGATGATCTCGGCCGCGATCGCCCGTCTTGAACAGAGGAACCATCGCACGCCGGCCGAAGACGAAATCGCCACGGAACTTGAGCTAAGCATAGAGCAATATCGCGACTGGCTGATCCACATCCGGGCCGACAAACTCCTGAGCCTTGAAGCGCAAGCTCCCGAAGAAAAAGGACGTGACATGCTTCGCCTCGTGCGTGGCAGCGAAGACCTGTGGCCCTCCAGGATCGCCGAACGTGCCGAGATGGAACGACTCCTGGCGCAAGCGATCGAGAAGCTGCCAGATGTCGAACGGACCGTCCTAAGCCTGTACTACGACGAGGAGCTGAATCTCCAGGAGATCGGAAAGATCCTCCGGTTGCACCACTCTCGCGCCTCCCAACTCAAGTCGAAAGCCATCCTGCGAGTTCGGTCCTTCCTGAGAAATGCACTGGCTTATGGAACGAGTTCTAAGGAAAGGTCGATTGCATGAGTGGGGCACACACGGGAGGCGGCGTCTGGGTTGGTTGGTCTCATCTCTCTGCCGAAATCGGTGCAAACGACCGCTTCGAGCGTGCCCTTCTTGCTCTCAGGAAAGCCGCCGCCGCCAACGATGGTATTCCCGAGCGAATCGGCGCCGCGGAGAAGCATCGGTCGGACTCCTTCAGGATTCCGCGGTTCGTCAACCGGGCGCGGCCGGAGGCAGCCGCGTAGGCACACTATGGAGAACCGGGAATCATTCGAATCCGGCTGGGATATCGGGCCCGACCTCGCTCGCGGAATCGCGGCCCGCGAAATGGAGGCATGGTTCCAGCCGCAAGTCGAGCAGGACGAACAACTCGCGGGATTCGAGGCCCTGCTGCGATGGAACCACCCCCTGCGCGGCCTGATCCAACCCGCGAAGTTCATCCCCGCGGCCGAGAAGACTGGGCTTATCAACAGTCTGGGCAACTGGATCATGAATCAGGCATGCCTGAGCTTGAGGAAATGGTGTTGTCGGGGCGCGATCGATGTCAGCCTCGCGGTAAATGTTTCCGCTATTCAGTTCGACCAGCCGCACTTCGTCGAACAGACTCTGGAGTGTGTCGCGTCGGCTGGCGTGGATGCGTCGCGGCTGACGATCGAAATCACGGAAACGGCATTTGTGTCGGACATGAAACGGACTGCGGCGCAGCTCCGGGAACTCCGAAGGGCTGGAATGCGGGTCGCCCTGGATGACTTCGGCACGGGGTACGCATCACTTGTCTGTCTGGCGACATTGCCCATCGACACGGTCAAGTTGGATCGTGAGTTCGTGGTACAGACCATCGCCGAAAAGCCGGCGATGTTGGAATCCGTTATCCAAATGGCCCATCGAAACGGATTCCACGTGGTCGCGGAGGGCGTGGAAACGGCGGCGCAGAGCGCTTTCCTTCGCTCCGCCGGGTGCGACCAACTGCAAGGCTACTACTACGGGAGACCGATGAATTGGGACGCTGCCGCGGCACTTATCGAAGCTGCGGCGGGCACGAGAACAAATTTATTGCCGAAAATCGAGGTCCTAACTCAGGTTGGCACTGATTGTCGCAATCGTGATGCTCCTGGTCAGGTACCTGCAACTCCGGAGTAGCTTCGGCTGGAGACGTTCTCCTTTATCGAAAAGATCACATTTTTGTGCAATAAATCCATGATTCGTTTCAGTCTTTCGATTGTCGGCCGTTAATACGGACGGAGGGAAATTCATATGCAAGACGTACTCACCGTCGAACTGATTGTGTATCTGGTTACCGCGCTATGCGCCCTGCTCCTGGTTCCCAAAAGTTCCAATTGGCGGTTTCGCCTGCTCATCGGAACGATTGGCCTCCAGGCTCTGGCTCATGCCGCTTCGGAGCTTCGGAACCATCATCCATTCTGGCAGAGCCGTTTAGGCCACATGACCGGTGTGATCGAGATGTTTGGTGGCGCTCTCGCGCTCACCGCCATTTACCTCCTGAAGCGTGAAAATCGTGACCGGCGCTCCACGGACGCCCGGCTCCGCCTTTCGGAAGCTGCTCAACCGCCTGAGTCTCGTGCCGCCAACTTTAAGCCGCCTGCCCCAAGCACTAATCCAATGCCGAGGAAGGATGCTCCTGAGTTGGAAGAGGTGCCGGCCGAGCAGTTCATCGAATCCATCTTCAAGGCTCCGTGGAAAGAATCGATCAAAGACTCCAGGCTCCGCCGCGACCACCGCTATCCGCTCGATGGCGAAGTCGAGGTTACGGTTCTCGGCGATCAAGGTTTCAAGTCTCCAGGCGAATGCGTGGACATTTCTCTTGGCGGGGCAAGGATCCTGGTACCCGACGCAATGCAGGCAGGCGCCCAGGTAAAGGTCGAGTTCGGCGACTGCCTCTTCCTCGGACAAGTCCGCTATTGCGAAACCGGTGACCAGGACTTTTACGTGGGCGTCCAATTCGGAGAGTCGCTCGATCTCCGCCGCCTCGCTGAAATCCTTAGTGCCAGAGCCGCCGCCTCACGGCTCAAGACCTGAATTGGACAAGAGTGGGTTGACTCCCGTTGTCAATCAGGAGACTATTGTGTCCACTCGGCATATGTCAGGCGGCCAGGTGGGAGGTCAAGTGATCGGGGAAGCCAGACCGACTGGAATCAGCGCCGTGGGCGCGATGCCCTGGGGCACCCATTTCTGCCACTTTTACGAAAGCAAGGACGATCTCGTCGACATCCTGATTCCCTATTTTCGGGCTGGTCTCGAAGCGAATGAATTTTGCATATGGATTCTCTTCGATCCCATCGGCGATGAAGAGGCCGTCCAAATGTTGCGCCGGGGGGTGCCGGAAGCGGACAAATACATTGAAGCCGGCGCCATCGAAGTGATTCCGCATTCGCAGTGGTATCTCCGAGAGGGAACTTTTGACCTGAATCGGGCCATCAGGGGCTTGCAGGCAAAACTCACCGGCGCTCTCGATAAAGGCTATGCGGGCCTACGGGTCAACGGCAACGAAGCCTGGCTGAGCGAGCAGGAGTGGCACGCATTCGCGGATTACGAGCACAAGCTGAATCAGATGATCGCCAATCAGCGAATGATTGTTTTGTGTACCTACCCCCTCGGCGTCACGACAGCCCGCGAGCTTTTTGCCGTGGCGCGGACGCATCAGTTCGCCATCGCAAAGAACAACGGAGCGTGGGAGGTTTTCGAGACCCCCGATCTCAGGCAGGCAAAGGAAGAATTGCGGCGGTTGAATGAGGAGTTGGAGATGCGTGTCGAGGAACGTACTCTCGATCTGGCCGTCGCCAACGACGGGTTGAAGGCCGAAATCGCAGCCAGGCAACAGTTGGAAGACAAGCTGCGCGAGAGCGAACAGCAGTTTCGCGCTCTTTCCGTCAGGGTACGAGCGGCCAGGGAAGACGAGGGGACACGGATTGCGCGCGAGATTCACGACCAACTGGGTTCCGCGCTCGCGAGCCTGAAATGGGAACTGGAGGGGCTTGATAAGGAATTTGCCGCGTGGAATGACCAGCTGGAAGAGGAGGCCCTGCGGCGGAGAGTCCAAGTGATGCTGAAACTGACCGATGCCCTGATCGATGCCGTCAGGCGAATCGCCTCCGAGCTTCGGCCGAGCATCCTCGACGATCTTGGCGTTGTCGAAGCCATCGAGTGGCTGGGGCAGCAGTTCCAGGATCGAACGGGAATCGTTTGCCGCTTCTCGCTGCCCGAAACGAAGGTGAACCTTAACCCAGACCAAGCGACTGCCGCCTTCCGCATTTTCCAGGAAGCGCTCACGAATGTCCTTCGTCATGCAGGCGCGACCAGCATTTGCGTTTCGATAAAGCAACGGGCGCACGCATTCGTTCTGATTGTCCGGGATAACGGGAAAGGGTTTGTCGCGGAGAACAAGTCCGCTCAGAATTCACTTGGCTTGCTGGGCATGCGCGAACGAGCCCGGCTGGCCGGCGGCCGCATCCGGCTGCGCGGCGTGGAAGGGGCGGGCACCACGATTGTGCTCCGGATCCCGGTCGGCGGTAACGGGTCGTGAAACCCGGGCCGTGGAGGGTTCTGCTTGTGGACGACCACGAAGTCCTGCGCGATGGCGTCAGGAAGGTGTTTGACGATCAACCCGTGAGCGCCGTGTTTGGTGATGCGGCGAGCGCACCGGACGCTGTCAGACTCGTTGCATCGCAGCCATGGGACATCGCTGTACTCGATCTCTCGCTGGGCGGTCGCAACGGCCTGGAGCTCTTGAGCGAACTGAAGGAGATTCGCCCGGACATGCCGGTGCTAATCCTGACCATGCATTCCGAAGAGCAATATGCCCGGCGAGCTTTTAAAGCCGGCGCTGCCGGGTACATCACCAAATCCAGCTCACGCGCGGAACTCTTTAAGGCGATTCAGAAGATAGTGGCGGGTGGCCGATACGTTAGCCCCGAACTGGCTGAGAAACTGGCGTTCGACTTGGGCCGAGCCGATGGCCCGCCGCACAAGACCCTCTCCGATCGGGAGTTGGAAGTCCTGCTTCTCATCGCGTCGGGAAAAACCCTGAGCGAGATTGCCGATCAGCTATCGCTTAGCGATAAGACGGTCAGTACTTATCGGGCGCGTATTCTTGAGAAGATGGCGATGCAGAACAACTCCCAACTAATCCGATATGCAATTCAGAACAAGCTTGTGGATTGAGCCGGATCTCTTCCCGGCACTCGAAGTCGGAACAGGAGCGGCCTTCGGCTTGGATTCCTTGGTGTAACAGGCTTCACGGGCTTTGAGTCGACCGAGGACGGATTGCTTGCTGTACGGATTGATGCCTAACACCCCTTTACGTAAGCGAGCGCGGCCCGGCGCCCTGCCTCGATCCACGCCGCCACCTTCTCGGGACTCGCCACCGCGCTTTCCCAAGGGGCGCCGAGCGGCGCGGAAGGCTCAATCATCGTGACGCCCTCTAATTTCCGGCGCTTCCGCACGCCTGCGCCGGGCCACCACTTCGGCAAATGGGTCCAGACGTTCACCGCCACCACTTCCTCAGCTCCCATCGCCTTCGCTGTCCAAAGCGGACACGCATCCCGCAGCCCGCCATCGTAGGACAGCCTTCCATTCACCACCTGCGCCGGTCGGAATAATGGCACCGCACACGAGGCCAACATTGCCTCGGGCGTAACTTCCTCGTTCCGCACCAGGACCTGCTTGCCATTCCAGCCTTGGCTCACTACCACTGCAAAATCAACCCTCGGCCGCCAGTCGCGAACCAACGCCCGGATCATCTCCTGCTGCTGCGCCGTGTCCACAATCGCATCGCCCCAGAACCGAGGAAAGCGAGGCCGCAGGCGCGTCTTCCTTGCCGCCTCCAGCCACAGCCGTTGCAACTCCGCCGCCGGCATGCCGGCGGCGATCGCCCATCCATTCAACGCCCCCGCCGAAGCCCCAACGATACAGTCAAACGAACCCAGCCCTTCGTAGGCACCCGCCTGAAACGCTCCAAAGAAGCCGCCTCCGCCAAGCACCAGTCCGCGGCGCATGGTCCCTAGGCCACGATCTCTTTGATCACTTCCCCCTCCACATCGGTCAGCCGCATGTACCGGCCGTTGTGCAAGTAGGTCAGCCGCGTATGGTCAAAGCCCATCAGATGGAGGATCGTCGCATGCAGATCGTTCACCTTCTTCGGCTTGTCAACCGCCTCCAGGCCGTACTCATCGGTGGCGCCAACCACCGTACCGCCCTTCACGCCACCGCCCGCGAGCCACACGGTGAAGCCCTGCGGATTGTGATCCCGCCCGGACATCCGCTGCGAGATCGGCATCCGGCCGAACTCGCCGTGCCAGATCACCAGCGTCTCGTTCAGCAGCCCGCGCGACTTCAGGTCGGCCAGCAGCCCGGCGATCGGCTTATCCGTCTCCTGGCAGTGCTGCCCGTGGTTCTCCTTAAGGTCCCAGTGAGCGTCCCAGCTTTCGCCGAAGTTTCCGCCTCCTGAATAGATCTGCACCATCCGTACGCCCCGCTCCACCAGCCGCCGCGCCATCAGGCACTGCCGCCCGAAGTACTCGGTCGGACCCTCGTCCAGCCCGTAGAGCTTCCGGGTCGCATCGGTTTCCTTGTTTATGTCGACAGCTTCGACGGCCGACGTCTGCATCCGGAACGCCAGCTCGTAGGACTCAATCCGCGCAGCCAGCTCCGAGTCTTGCGGGTTCTTCTTCCAGTGCTCCTCGTTCAACTTGCCCATGTAGTCCAGCCACTTCCGCTGGCGCTCGGGAGTCATGCCTTGCGGCGGCTTCAGGTCAACGATCGGGTCGCCGGTCGGGCGGAATGGCGTCGCCTGATACGCCGCCGGCATAAAGCCGTTCCCCCAATTGGGCGCGCCGCCAATCGGGCCTCCGCGCGGATCGGTGAAGACCACGAATGCCGGCAGGCTCTGATTCTCCGTGCCCATGCCGTAGGTGATCCAGCTCCCCATGCTCGGATACCCGGTCTGAATCGATCCGGTGTTCATCTGGTACAGCGCCGGCGCATGGTCGTTGGAGAGCGTGTGCATCGACCGGATGAAGGCGATATCGTCCACTTGCTTCGCCACATGCGGGAACAGGTCGGAGACGTCCATGCCGCACTGGCCGTACCTCTTGAAGTCCCACAACGCCGGCATCAGCCCGCCCGGCGTTCCCTGGCTCGGAATGATGGTCTTGCCGGGGATCGTCTCCCCAGCGCGCTGCTTCAGCATCGGCTTGGGGTCGAAGGTGTCCATGTGGCTGACGCCGCCATAGCAGAAGATCGAGATGATCGACTTCGCCTTGGCCGGGAAATGGCCCGGCTTGGGCGCCAGCGGCGATACGCTCGCTCCGGAGAGGATGTTGGAGAGTGCCAGGCCGCCGATGCCGCCGCCGGCCTTCCAAAGCAGATCACGTCGGGAGAAGTATCGCTGGCTCATGGGATGTAGACAAACTCGTTGATGTTGAACAGGGCGTGCGCGAAGTCTACAAGCCCTTGCGGATAGCTCTGTATGAACTCGACAGCTTTGGAGAGCTCCTCCGGCCGCGGCTCGCGCGAAAGGGCCAGCTCGTAGGCCAGCTTCACCTGTGCCTTCGTGTCCGGTCCGGCTTCGACCTCCAGGCGCTGCGCGAAGTGCTTGGCCTGGGTGCCGATGAACTCATTGTTCATCAGGATCAGAGCCTGCGGCGCGATGGTGGAGCGGTTCCGCCTTCCGCAACTGGACATCGTGTCCGGACGGTCGAAGGTCTCCAGCATCGGCAGAGGGATGGTCCGCTTGCTGAAGACGTAGACGCTGCGGCGATAGGTGGATGGGTCGTTAACGGCCTTCCCGTTCCAGGTGCGCTTGGAGCTCGACTGGAACAGGATGGGATCGATGTAGGGGTAAACCGCGGGTCCGCCGATGGTCCGATCAAGGGTCCCAGCAACGGCCAGCACTGCGTCCCGGATCACTTCGCCCTCCACCCGGCGCCGCGGCATCCGCCACAGCATCCGGTTGTCGCTATCGATCTTGAGGTTGGCTTCAATGTCGTCGCTGGCCATGCGATAGGCCGCCGACTTCATGATCAGCTTGTGGATGTGCTTGATGCTCCAGCCGCTCTGCACGAATTCGCTGGCCAGGTAGTCAAGCAGCTCCGGATGCGTGGGGCGTTCGCCCATCTTGCCGAAGTTGCTTGGGGTGCGGACGAGACCTTCCCCGAAGTGGTTCTGCCAAATCCGGTTGACCATCACGCGCGCGGTGAGCGGGTTATCGGGGCTGGTCAGCCATTCGGCGAACCCAGCCCGGCGGAAGCTGCTCTTGGCGTCGGCTGGCGGAGTGGGAAACTGCCATTCGCCCTCATAGGCGGCCGAGAGCACGCCGGGCGTCATCCGGCTCCCCTTCTGCCCCAGGTTGCCCCGGTGGAGGAAGTAAGAGGCCGGTGCCTCGCGCCCCGGCTCCATGATGGCCATGGCTGTTTCGAGCTTGGGCTTCTGCCGGTCGAGGTCGTCGATCTGCGCCTGGAGCAGTTCGCGCTTCGCGCGAGCCAACGGCGGCATCTCGGCGATCAGGTCCTCTTCGCGGATGTTCTCGAGCGACTTCTCCACCTGATTGGCGTTCAGCTTCTGGCCTTCGGTCCGCTTCTCGGGCGGGGTGGCCAGCGCCAGCCGCATGTACTCCGGGAGGTCGGCTTTGCGCTTGGCGATGATCTTGTCGCGCGTCGGCTGCTCGACGGCCCGTATGTCCTTGCGGATCGGTTTCTGCAGCTCTTCGATGGCCTTGATTCCGGCCTTGATCTTTTCGACTTCCTCCGGCGTGCCGAGCGGGCGCTCTTCCGCCTTGGTGGCGAAGAAGACGGCCTGCATCCGGTAGTAGTCCTTTTGAGCGATAGGGTCGAACTTGTGGTTGTGGCACCGCGCGCAGCCCACCGTGACTCCGAGCAGCGAGTTGGCTGTGGTCACGACGATGTCGTCCAGCTCATCGATGCGGGTCTGTTCGGTCTTGATGTTGTTCTCGACACCCAAGCGGAGGTAGCCGGTGGCGATGCGGGCCTCGACGCTGTTGGGATAGAGCTCATCGCCGGCCAGTTGCTCCTTAAGGAAGCGGTCGTAGGGCTTGTCGTTGTTGAAGGCCCGGATGACATAGTCGCGGTAGCGCCAGGCGTTGTCGCGCTCGCGGTCGTACTCGAAGCCGCCCGAGTCGGAGAAGCGCACCAGGTCGAGCCAGTGACGCGCCCAGCGTTCGCCGTAGTGGGGGTTGTCGAGCAGCTTATCGGTCAGGCGGTCGAAGGCGTCGGGCCGCTGGTCGTCGAGGAACTCCTTGAGCTGTGCCGGTGTTGGCGGCAGGCCGGTGAGGTCGAGGTAAGCGCGGCGGGCCAGCGAGCGCTTGTCGGTCGGTGGGGAGGGCTTGAGGCCCTTCTTCTCCATGGCGGCGAGTAGGAACTGGTCCACCGAAGCGGGGGCGGATGGCTTAACGACCTTCTGAAAGGCCCACCACTTCCGCTCGGCCGGCGTGATGGGCCGGTCTTCGAGTTTGGCGAGCGCCGCGCGGGCCTCTTCTTCCTTCTGGTCCACGATGTCTTCGAAGGGGACACCGCGCGCGATCCAGGTCTTGAGGGCTGCGATGTCTTCGTCGGAAAGCTTCTTGCCCGGAGGCATGTGCGGCCCGTCGAGATGGGCCACCTGGCGGTAGAGCCGGCTCAGATCGGGGTTGCCCGGCGAGACGGCCGCGCCGCGTTCGCCGCCCTTCAGGATGGTGTCCCGCTTGCGAAGGTCGAGCCCGGCGTTTTTGATGAGCCCGCCGTGGCAGCCGACGCAGTTGGTGGCGATGATCTTGGAAGCCTGGACGCCGATCGCATGCCGGTCGTTGTTCTGCTGCGCGCTTACGGCGGCCATACAGGCAAGCGCGATGCCGAGTCTAAGAGTAGTCATCACTTGCCCGATATTGTATCTCTAACGTCAACGGCCGGGCTTGTGAGCCCGGCCGTTGTACTAGTTGCGTTGTCGGCTGATTACCAGCGTCCGCCGCCGCCACCGCCGCGGTGTCCACCACCGCCGCCGCCGCGACCACCACGGCCACCACCACCACCGCCGCCGTATCCACCGCCGCCACCGCCGGCCGGCTTGGGCCGGGCCACATTGACGTTGATGTTGCGGCCGTGGAGTTCGGTACCGTTCAGCGCGTTGATCGCCGCCTCGGCTTCATTGGCATTGGTCATTTCGACGAAGGCAAAACCGCGCGACTGGCCCGAATCACGATCCGTGACGAGATTCACGCGCTCGACGGCGCCGTAGTTGGCGAAGACCTGATGGATCTCCTCCTGCGTGGTCCGGAAACTGAGGTTCCCGACAAAAATATTGGTCATAACGTGATTTCCTTAAGCTATTACTGATCTGTCTTTGGCGAACTTCTCGATGGGTCCCGAACCGATGTGAAAGGAGCAATAGCTACCGAAGATCACGGAATGCAAACGGAGGCAGGCAAAGACACTTTTATATTAGCAAGGAACCGGACAGATTTTGGGTGGCCTGTCAAGTCCCGTTATCGGCCGAGGATCACGGCGTGGGCGAAGGCAAGAACCGGGCCGATGAAGTAGCCGGCAATCTGCCAGGCGACGAGGAGACCGACGATCTGGTAAGCGCCCGCCGTCTGGCGGAACTCTTCGAGCTTGGCGGCGGTGGCTTCCGGGAGGAAGATGCCGATGCCGGTGAAGCCATCCAAGGGAGGCAGAGGTATCAGATTGAAGGTCCCGAGGACGATGTTGAGGAAGAACATGATGCCGAGCAGTTGCAGCACGGCGTCGCCGGAGTTGGTGAGCAAGCGGTCGCTGGCCTGTAGCGTACCGGTGCTGGTACCGAAGCGGATGGCGAGGCCAGCGATTATGGCCAGAGTGAAGTTGGCGGCCGGTCCGGCGAGGGACATCCAGGCGGCGCGCTTGGGATATTGCCTAGCCCAGTACGGGTCGTACGGGGCACTGGCCCAGCCCATCATGAACTGGCCGCCATTCAGGAAGAAGGAGAGCCAAGGCATAAGGATCATGCCGAAGGGTTCGCGCTGGATGTGAGGCAGCGGATCGAGAGAGACCTGGCCGCCGTGGTAGGCGGTCTTGTCTCCGCCTCGGAGCGCGACCCAAGCGTGGGCGGCCTCATGACAGACGGTGGAGAACAGGAAGGCGAAGTACCACATCAGCCCGTCGACGATCATGTGCGAATCGAACATGTGTCCTCCAGGTTACCGCGCGCCCCGGTTGAGGGCTTGCCAGATGGCGAAGCCGGTAAGCGGGAAGAGGGCGGTGATGAGGAAGGCCAGCGGGTAGTTCTGCTGGTCGAAGAGGCGGCCGGCGATGGGCATAATGACGGCTACCAAAGCTCCCCAGGCGCCGGCCCCGAGACCGGCGAGGAAGCCGGAATCGCGGAGGCCGAAGGCGGTGGTGGCGTATGAGACGGTCGTGATGATGAAGCCGGCGGCGATGAACATGGCGAAGAAGAACTCGAACATGGCCAGCGGGAAGCTGGGGGTAAAGGGCACGAGGGCCAGCGGCAGTGAGAGCAGCGCCAGGAGCATGAACAGGCCGCGATAGGTGGCGGTGGTGAAGCCGGCTCGGGCGACGGTGCGGTCGGTCCACCAGCCCCAGACGTAGTAGCCGACCTCCCAGCCGAGGGGCGGGATCCAGAGGAGTGAGCCGAGTTCGACCTGGGTTTTGCCGAGGACCTTGAGGTAGAGCGGCGCATAGTAGAGGACGAAGCCCAAGGGGAGGCCGCCAAACGCGTAGATGCAGGCGAAGGACCAGAAGCCCTTTTCACGCCAGGAGAGGCGAATGGCGTTCTCAACGGGGGCCATCATTTGCAGGTCTTTGCGGCGGCTGAGGATTTGCCACATGGCGATCCAGGCGAGGCCGATGGCGCCGGTAAACCAGAAAGCGCCGCGCCAGCCGAAGGCCTGGAAGACGGGCGTCATGATAATGGGTGTGACGACGGCTCCGAGCGCTCCGCCGCTGTAGGCGACGGCTACCCCTTTGGCGCGCTGAACGGCGGGGAGAGTCTGGACGACGGTGCGGAGACCGCCGGGGAAGGTGGCGCCTTCGCCGAAGCCGAGAGCGGTGCGGGCGATGAAGAGCGTGACGAAACCGGCGGTGAGGGCGTGGGAGGCCGATGAGAGGCTCCAGAAACCGACGGCGGCGGTCATGGCGAGGCGGAGGCCGAAGCGGTCGATCCATCGGCCCCACACGAGGTTGCCGCACATGTAGGCGATGCTGAAGCCGCTGACGACCCAGCCGTACTGTTCGCCGGTGAGGTGCAGCTCGGCGAGCATGGTGGGGGCGAGCAGGGCGAGTGTGTTGCGGTCGATGTAGCTGATCAGGGAGACCAGCATCATGGCGACCGCTGGGGTCCATTGACGGAGATGGTGCAAGAGGACCAGTGTATCCGACGACGGTTCGTCGGCTGAAACCGACAGTTCGTCGGAAACAGGCTGACCTTTCCGGGGAGTCCGGGCAGGATGGACTACAAGGAGACCGACATGAAACAACTGCCTATACTGATTGCGACGATGATGCTGCTGGGCGCGGAGACAGCGCGCTACGACCACAAGGTGCGCGACCTGTACTTTGCCGCGTTCACCGGCAACCAGGAGGCGCTGGCCAAGGCGATGGTGATCACCGAGGCCACCCTGAAGGAGAATCCGAACCACGCCGAGGCGCTGGTGTGGCACGGGTCGGGGATATTTTTTCAATCGGCGGGCAAGTTCCGTACGGGAGACATTGCCGGGGGGATGGAGCTGATGACCAAGGGCACGGGCATGATGGACCGGGCGGTGGAGCTGGAGCCGAGGAATATCGGGGTTCGCATTCCGCGGGGCTCGGCGTACTTTGCGGCGAGCCGGAACATGCCGCCGGAGATGGCGAAGCCGCTGGTTGAGAAGGCGCTGAGCGACTTTGAGGCGAGCTGGGAGATGCAGAAGGACAATTTGAGCCAATTTTCGCAGCACTCGCTGGGCGAGCTGTGGATTGGAATCGCGGATGGCAACGCGCGGGTTGGGAAGAAGGACCGGGCGGTGGAGTTCTTCACGAAGGTCAAGGAGACGCTGCCGGGAACCGAGTGGGCGGCGAAGGCGGACCGGTGGTTTGCCGACGGGAAGCTGTCGGCCAGGGACGGCAACTGCGTGGGGTGCCACACGGGCAGCCCGAAAGCGTTCAAGAATTAAGGCTGTGCGTTTTTCCCGAGCAATCCGAATCTGGCTGGCCGCGGTGGTGGGGATCACCATCGCGGCCTTTGGCGTGAGCGTATGGCTGGGCGGTTCATACAACCCGAGCGGGATGGCGCGGGGGCTGCTGATTTCGTTTATATACACGCTGTGCATCGGGACACTAGTGACGGCGGTCTGTACGCAGATGTGGCCGTGGGCGGAGTACCGAGACCGCCGGTGGGTGTGGCCGATTCGAATTGGCTCCGGGCTGGGCTCGGTGGCGTTGGGGACCTTGATCGCCGAAGCCGTGATGTGGAAGCTGGGGCTGATACGCGGGGCCAGCTTCTGGAGAGGGTACCTGTCGCATCTGGAGTTCGCGGCGTTCATCAGCGTGACGTTCGGACTGACGCTATCGGTATACGAGTATTGGCGAGCGAAGTATGAACACTCCGAGCTGGAGCGTGTGCGGGCCATGAAGCTGGCGACCGAGGCGCGGCTGGCGTCGTTGGAATCTCGCATACATCCTCACTTTCTGTTCAACACTCTGAATTCGATCTCTTCGTTGATTCACTCGGACCCGGACAGGGCCGAGGAGCAGTTGCAGCGGCTGTGTGCCCTGCTGCGGTTCTCGCTGGATTCGAGCGAGACGCCGTTGGTGCCGCTGGCGCAGGAGCTCAAGATTGTCCGGGACTACCTGGACATCGAGAAGACGCGGTTCGGGGACCGGCTGCGGTTTGTGATTGACGTACCCGAGGAGTTGCTGCAGTATGCGGTGCCGCCATTGGCGGTGCAGACGCTGGCGGAGAACTCCGTGAAGTACGTGATAGCTCCGAGCCGTGCCGGCGGGGAGGTACGGATTCAAGCGGCGTTGGAATCCGGGCGGCTGATTGTGACGGTCGCGGATGGCGGCCCGGGAGTCACCGAAGGGATGGTGGTTCCGGGGCACGGCCTCGATAACCTGCGCGCGCGGCTGCAGGTGCTGTTTGGCGACCGGGCGGTGTTGGCGTTTGGCGCGGATGGCGTGCGGTTGGAGGTTCCGATTTGAGCACGATACGGGCCTTTGTTCTGGACGATGAGCCGCTGGCGGTGGAGCGGCTGGTCCGGCTGCTGCGGCAGACGGACCGGGTTTCCATTGTTGGTACGGCCACCGACGCGATGGATGCGGTGGAGTGGCTGCGCACGAACGAGACCGACGTGCTGTTCCTGGACATTGAGATGCCCGAACTGAATGGCTTCGCGCTGCTGGAGAGGCTGGAGACGCAGCCGTATGTTGTGTTCACGACCGCTTATGACCGGTACGCTCTGAAGGCGTTTGAGGTACATTCGATCGACTATTTGTTGAAGCCGGTGGAGCCGGCGGGATTGCACCGCGCGCTGGACAAGCTGGTGCGGATACGAGCCGGGACGGAGCCGGCCCAGGATCTACGGCGGGCGATTGCGGCGGTGAACGCTTACCCGACGCGGCTGCCGTCGCGAGTGGGCGACCGGATTGAGTTTGTCGATCTCTCCGGGGTCACCCATTTCTATGCGGAGGACAAGCTGACCTTTGCGGCCACGATGGCGGGCAAGGCGCATGTGATTGACCTGTCCATTACAGAGTTAGAAAGCAAGCTCGATCCGGACGAGTGGCTGCGGCTGCACCGCTCGACGCTGGTCCATTTGCCGTTTGTGAAGGAGGTGCATGGGTTCTTCGGGGGACGGCTTGTTGTCCGGCTGAAAGACCCGAAGGGAACTCCACTGCAAGTAGCGCGGGAGCGGGTGGCGGCGGTCAAGTCAAAGCTTGGTTTATGAGGGCCTCCATGCGATTGCGGTATTTGGCGGCGTATTCATTGCCGCCGGAGATGCGCTTGCCCATGTTGAGAATGGCGGCGTCCGGGTCGCCGGCGAGGGCGAGGTAGTTGCCGGCGGCGGCGTTGTGGAGGTTGATGGCCTTGGCGGCGATGATGAGGTCCGTTTCCTGGAAGAGGCGATCCCAGTCTTCATTGGACGTCGTGAAGGCGATGTCGTCCACGGAGAGGCCGGTCCATTGGGCCTGATAGAAGTCGATGACGTTGTTGTCGCCGTCGTAGCCCTGAACGTATTTGATGAGTTTGGCGTAGTTGGAGCGACCGGTTGTCTGGATGAAGCCGCGGCCGCGGAACTTCATGAAATCGGCTTCCATGACGTAGCCGGTGAGGGCGGGGTCATTATCGAACGGGACGTCGCGGGGGTAGGAGGTGCCGGCCCAACGGGCGTCCCCGGTGTTGCGGAGGCGAGCGCCGAGCGGTTTGCCGGAGTGGGCGGTGTTGAACCTCGCGTTCGTGAAGCACTGCTGGGCGTTCCTGTTGCCAGCGAGGGTGTTGTAAGAGCGCTTGAGGTCGGGAATGGCGTCAAAGGGATACGTCAGGCCGGGGAAGCCGGTGCGGCCAATTCTCTCGGCGACGGGCTTGAAGTTCGCGCGGCATTCGTTGGCGAAGATGCCCATGAGCGCGACGAACTGGAACGGAGAGAGGGTGGTTCCACCGGTAAGGAGGCCGATGTTGTTCCAGAAGGCATGGAAGCCGACCTGGTTGGCGGGGGTGTCGACGATGGTGACATCCTTCCAAGGGCCTTTGTTTGCGAGCTTACTGTTGAACCAGGTGAGAAAGTGATTACCGAGACGGGCCTGGGTCCAGGTGTTGACGTCCTCGGCAAACGTGAACGCAGCGCTGTTGAGGGCGGCGACCTGTGCGGCGGTAATGGCGGGCATGGGTATAGTCCTTTCTAATTAATCGCCTGCGGTTAGAATAGCGGGCCTTGGGGGGTCCAGCGGGGGCGGTTCTCGCCGCCTCGTGACCACTGGAGGATATCCGGAGAGATCGACTTGGCCTGCCAGGCAGCGATGGCCAAGGCCATTACGAGATCGTCATGGGATGCGGCGGTTTCCGGATGCGTGGTGCCGGCGTTGAGCTGCAGGAGCTCGTAGTCGAGGGCGGAACGCAAGGGTAGAGTCTCGGCCCAGCGGAGAATGTTGTGCTCCATGAGGAGGACGAGATTCGAGATGAGTTCGCGGCGCGGGACGGTTTTGAAGCCGTTGGCCGCGAGGCCGGGGGCGGCGCCACCGGAGATGAGCATGGGCGTGATGCGGGCCGGGATGGCGGCACGGCGGAGTTCGTCGACGACGGGCGCGCCGGGGCCGCCGGCATCGATGACGAGGTGAATGGGCGAGTTGTTCCCCATTACGGGCAGGTTGTGCTGCCGGCAGATGCGGGTGACGTGGCCGGCAATGAAGTCCGGGTAGTCGCTGTAGCTGGTGCCGAGCGCGAAGCGGCGGAGGCCGCAGAGGTGGAGCGTGGGTTCGAAGATGTTTTCGAACGTGACCGGGTCGCGGCCGGTGTGGGTCCAGAAGAGCTCGAGTGTGGCGAGGGCCGTGTGGTCCTGGCGCTGGCCGAGGTCGAGCCCGAGGAACCAGGCTGGATAGACGTGAGATGGCATGAACATGATTAGTCCTCGTTGTCGTCTTCGTTGTGCATGACGCGGCTGTTGAGGGCCGGGTCGACGTTGCGGGCGATTTTCTCCTTGGAGAACAGGCGGCCCGGTGCCTGGAGGAATTCGCAGTAGAAGTCCTGGCGGAAGGTGGCCGGGAAGAGTTGTTTCTGTTCCTGGACGAACTGGGGGTCGAGGTATTTGGCGTCCTCGATGGTGGCTTTGACGCGGTGCCAGTTGAGGCCGTTGTCGTGCCAGATAGCGTAGAAAAGGCCGGTCTGGCCGCGCGGCGTGCTGAGGAGCCAGAAGCGGCCGTTGGTGCGGGCGAGGGTGCGGGATACGTAACCGATGACTTCGTCGTTGACGAGAGCGGCTTCGTCAACGATGACGATGTTGGCGGTGTAGCCGACGCCGGAGCTCATGTTGTGGGCGACGGCGAAGATTTTCGAGCCATTGGGCAGTTCGATGGAGTACTGCTTGCCGTGGGCGCGGCGGCGCGGGAGTTTGAGGGCGGCGGCGTAGGTGACGAGTTTCTGGACGATGATGCCGGCGTGGTCCTCGGTGTCGGAGAGGACGACGATTTCCTGTTGCGGATTGTGGATCGCGTAGTGCAGGGCTTTGAGGGCGATGAGGGTGGACTTGCCCCATTGACGGGGGCAGCAGAGGATGAGGCGGTGAGCGGGATGGTCGAGAACCTCGGCTTGCTTGGGCTCGGCGTGGAAATTTAGGGCGGATTTGGCCCATTCACTGGGTTTTTGCGGGGTTTTCGGTGTTTCGATTTCCGGACACAGTTCGACTGTCGTCGCTGGCGTCAGGTTGTTAGGGCGACCTGGGCTAGTCGACAACTGCCATTGCATATGGGTTCTTTACGCGGCTTTGGGTTCCGGTTCGAAGACGTTGAACTCGAGATCGCGGTTGGGGAAGACCTGTTGATAGAGCCGGATCTTTTCCGGGGTCAACGGGGCGGTGACGTTTACGATCTTTTTGCGCTTTTTGGGCTTGTTTTGGCGGTTTTCGAGTTCCGGTTGTTCGGTTCGTTCGTCGGTTTTTGCGGGTTCCGGCGCCGTGTTTTCAGTGGTTTCCGGTTTTTCCGTTTGCTCCGCCGTTTCGGCCGGCCAGTGCTTCTGGATTTTGATGAGACGGCGTTCGAGCGTGCCGATAAGACGGACGTTGTCGCGGTATTCCAGGTGGAGTTGGCGGACGACCGGGTTGGTGGCGACTCCTTCGTAGGCGGCGACGGTGTTGTCGATTTTGAAGGTCGACTCGTCGGTGGGCCGCAAGGCCGGCGCGGTGCGGAGGAGTTCGCGGTTCAGCATGGCGTTGACGACGGCGCGGTTGCGGCCGTTGGTCCATTGGAGCGAGGTGATCTCGCGGACGAGTTCCTTTTCGCATTCGTCGGCTGCGCGGTACTTGATGACGTTGCGGTCGAAGAGTTCGTAGTAGGCCAGGCGCTCGTCGTGGAGCATGCAAGCGGAGTGGGGCGGGACGAGGAGTTTGAGGGCCTCGGCGCGTTCGCCGTGTTTGATGGCGTTGCGGCGGGATTTTTCCTTGCCTGATTTGGTTTTTGGGCCTCGTGATTTGGCGCCGTTTTCACGGGCTATTTTGGCTCGTTCTTCTTTGGACATGATTCCTTCTCTTTTCCTTTTTCCCTTTGAAATTGGTTGCAGAAAAGCGAAAGGCCCTCCGGGGGCGGAGGGCCTTTCGCTTTTCACGGGCGCGTTTCGCGCCCTTCTAATTTCAGACTAGCAGGCGGTGTCAAGGGTTTTGGGGGTTGGTTGATGGGTGTCATTCGATAAGTGGTTTGTTTTCAGTGTGAAAATAATTTGGGATCCGGCGGGATCCGTTTACCGGCCAATCCCACTTGGCGCGCTGTTTTCTTCCAACTGGTTTATTTTGTTGAAGTTCGACCGCCTTGGTGGCCGAGTCAGTGTCTGGCCAGCCACTTGTGGGACCGGTGCACAATCGATTGCCCTGAAAGATATCGCACGAATTCCATGGAAAAACCAGGACATCCGTCCAGTTGTTCCTCACGACGCCGGCCTCCGTTTTGGGCGATCAACAACGGACAATGCCATGCTATCTGAGGCAAGATGGCGGCAATGAGCGCCTCTTGGCGAGGCTCCGGCCAAAAAGCAATTGGAGGGAAAATAGAGGACGATTGGCCGGTAAAGGAACGGTCATTCACACTTTTCGACAACTCCGAAAACAGCAAGTAGATTATTGGGAAGCTGTCGCAGAGTTGGCGGCCTTGATGGGTTTCCAAGTCGGATCGCGATCCAGCATGAAATCATCGAAGCTCCGACAGCCCTTCATGAGCGCATCGGCGATGTGCCCGTATCGCTCTGTGAAACCCTTCTCCTTAAAGAAAAAAGTTCCGCTAAACGACACACCGACACCTGGATTCGTCAAAGCAATCACATCTCCCTTGTCTATTAGAGTGAACCCCATGGTAGTGTCGTCTGGAAAGTTGTAATTTACATCCTCTTCGATGCCATACACTTTGACTTCGATGTTCGTTAGGACCTGCTTCTTCATTTCTTCTACAGCGCTATCCGGAATCGACGAGAAATTCTCAAATATGAATACTCGTGTAACCTGCGCTCGCCCCCGTTTGTGAGCGTCAAGGATCCCTCTCCCGAGCCGGTCAGCCCATGCTGGTAGAAAGTCGATGGTGCTAGTGGCGAAAACAGTCGTCGTCGCATTCTCGTAGGCTCGCACCAGGAGCTGGTTATAATCACGTTGCGAGAGTCGCAACTGTCCCTGAGACCACAGTGCTGTGCTGGCTTTAAACTGAGCGCATTCTTCAAGCATCCTTCCACGAAATACGGGGTGCGCTCGTCCCAGTGCGGTACGAATGTTGCGGTACAGATCTTCAAGGACAGGATCAAAATCCGTATCTCCGGTCTGGCCGGCGGGGACACCCTGACCTTCGCGTTCCGCCAGGAAAACCACGATGACAGCACAAACAAGAGCCAGCCCGACAACGATCATTCCTGCAGTCGAAATTGTCGATTGTTTCGTGAGAGCACCGACACCTGCAGCGGCACCGCCACCTCCAAACGCTAAAAAGCAAATCCCGAAGAAAAAAAGGTAGACCGGTTTTTGGCCCAATCCCTGAATGATTCGAGTTAGCGCGCGGTCACTCTGTGTTGTGGCCATCGATTGGTCCTTTACTACGGGATGTCATTAGTGTACACGAGATCTTCGGGTGAGGAGGCGTTGGGTTCGGTTGGGTTCGGTTATCCGGTTTTAGGCTATGACTCGGCGGGATCAAATCGGCCTACTTTTTCGTTCGTCAATCGACTTGTGATCATTTCCGACCTGTCCCTCATCGCTCAGTATTGTTTGAGCGAGGCTTTGATTTTCGGCATTCCATTTCCCCCATTCTTCAATTGGAAAATGAATGTCGCACAAACGCCGACTTCGTAAGTTCACACAGCTATTGCCAGCGAATCTGAGCGTCGGTCATCGCGACACGTGCATTGGACTGGGAATTTTCCAACAAGCGGTTTGCGCAATGTGAATACGGCTTGAAAGCCTAGGACAGCATCGCACCGACCCAATAGCCGGTATGGCTGGAAAATTTCCAGGCTTGTCAAGAACAGGCCAGACTCGCACCGCGTTCCGCGAGCAGCATGAGATCATGGGGATCACGAGGCCCGGCAGCGTCCGGGCTGCAACAGAATTGGTGCGTCATGTCTACGGTATTGGATCTGAATTCATTGGAACTGCTGGATCAGGAAGACCTGATAACGCTGGTGAAGAGCATGGTGAGCGGGGAAATCTTCCTGAACTTCCACGGTAAGCGGTCAGTCATGGAGATTTCCAAACGCGTTCGCCTGCGCGTTAACCGGTGCATGTTGGACCTGCGCTCTGGAAGCTCCGAAGAACTGTGCGACAACATGGGATGGGCTAAGGTAGGCGAAACGGTTCCGCGCGGCGCATTACTGCCCGCGGGGAAATAGAATGCGCCGAATAGTCCCAAGCGATATCGTTGAAGCGATTGACCGCCTTTTCAATCGGCCGGCCGACGGTTCGCAGCAGCACCCAAGAATGGACCAACAAATCGTATTGGGCTCGGGTCAGAACGAGCAAAACCTGCGAATTGTCCTGGAATTGATTGAGCTCTTGAGCGACGAGCTACACCCCAAGGATTACCTGAGATGGGTTCAAAACGTGAGGATGTTGCAGTTCACTGTAGGACGGGGCGCAGCAACATTGGACACCGTGCATGGCGAAAAAGTGAATCCTCTTGCGGTCATTTACGAAATGTTGCTCGAATGCCATGACACCGTTCCCGCGCAGAATACCTCCCAGCTCAGCTTTATCAGAAACGAAGAGTTCCGTGAAACGCTGCGGAGCGATCTATCCGCAGTGAATCACGCGCTCCAGAATCAAGAGTGGAAAGCGGCAACAGTCCTTGCCGGATCGTTAATTGAAGCGTTCTTGCTCGCCACTCTACAAGAGCTTCCCGCCTCAGAGATTGAACGCGCCGTCAAAGCGAATATGGGCCCGAATGCCGATTTGACGTCTAGAACGTGGACTTTGACTCACTACCTGAAAGCCGCAGCCTTCCTGAATGCAATCCGGCAGGAAACCAAGATCGCTGGCGATCTCGCGAAAGACTTTCGCGACCTCATTCACCCTTCACGGGGTATTCGCGAAAATGCCTCCTGCACGCGCGGAACGGCCTTCCTGGCAGCCGGAGCTGTCTTTCAGGTCATCTCTGATCTGAGTGCGCGTCCAAGCCCGTTTAAGTCCGTGCCGTAGGTGCGTGACCGATCCAATGGAGCGGCACAGAATCTGTAAGCACCGTAACGCCGCCGTTCCGCCGCTAATTGCGCAAGCCCTCGCGACTTTACTGGAACTCATGCCAGACGCATCGCCGATTGAGAAGTTTAGTGAATCACTGGATAAGAACCTCTGATTATCCTGCACGACGGGGGCGCCAGGCACAAATCGGTCACGGGATCTGGTGTTGCGTTAAGAATGACTCCCAGAATGCCACCACGTCGTCGACGAATTCCAGACAGTCTCGCTTGGTGCCGTCCGCCATCTCGATAATGATGCTTTCTTCGCCGATCCCGTACGCTCCTTTGCCGTACCGTCCCATCCCCCAGCCTTGGCTCGAGGTGATCGTCCGGGTCTTCGGGTTTCTCGGTTTGTCGAGGACAAAGTGTTTTGATCCATTCGCGATCTCCCCGCACAATCGGATCACTGGTGGGCGAGGTCTTCGTTTCGCGTCCATCTCGGCGCGAGCGGCAGGCGGTACCCGCTGGTCGTTCGTGATCCAGTCAGCGAGGGAGTATGCGGTGATTACGAAATTGAAGAAGTCATCGCTCGTGACCTCAGTGCGAAGCTTGCCGGCGTCCCGTTGTACTTTCGCGAAGAGTTCGCGCGGAGTACGCAATCCGTACCGCAAGTCTACATTGCCCGGAGGCGGGGATACGGGGTTGGTCACTCCTCCAATACTACCCTTCGGACGCGAGGCCCGCCAATCCTTGCGGAATCAGTCTACGTTAGGAGTTGACGCGGTTGCATTCGCCTTGCTGACGAAAAATTCGACCCAGGAAAGTCGAAGTACCTTACGACCGCACTCCGGGCAATATCCTTTGACGACTCTGGATGATTCAGTCATTTTAAGAGAGTACTGCATCGCTGGGTATTCGAATGATCCGACTCAAGATACTTTATGCAGAATGGTTTTGTCCAGGAATTGGATCCACTTCAAGCAGTTGACGACATGACGGCCAAACTTACTGCTGCTACCGGGTGCCGCACGTAAGCCCCCCCGGTTGGATGTATACTCAACGATGCTCCGGAATCGAGTTTCACCGTTCCTGGGCACGGAACTTGCTGGAGGTAGCGCTTGAACCAAAAGCTTCGGATCGATTCCCTTATCATGAAGGGTGGCGGTGCTAAGGGTCTGGCGCTGGCCGGAGCCGTTGCCGAATTACAGAAACACTACGAGTTCGACACCTACGTCGGGACCTCTGCCGGTGCCATCACCGCAACCCTGCTCGCCACCGGCTACGCCGGAGAAGACCTCATCGAAATCGTCCAGAAAACGGACTTCGTCACGTTCCTCGATGCGCCTTTTTGGAAACTCCCTTACAACCTGACGTTTAAGGGAGGCTTGTATCCCGCGCAAACTGTGAAACATTGGCTCCATGAACAAGTAGGAAAGAAGATCAGTCGCATGGCCCAATACCGGATGAGGGACCTGCCATCGCGGTTGATTATCTACGCCACGGGCGGTCCTCAGGGGACCGTGACCTTCGATAGTGCAGACGAAGGCAAGAACATTGAGTTGACTCACGCTGTCCGATGCAGTATGTCAATCCCGTTTTTCTTCACGCCAGAGTCCCACAATGGACACCGAGTGCTCGATGGAGGCCTGCTACACAACTTCCCTGTAAAGATATTCCGTGAGCGCCATCCTGGCAAGACTTTTATCGCGCTCTATCTCGGGTCTTCACAAGCCCCGAAGCCGCAGCGTGTTTCGCAGGTAAAGGACATCATGAATATTCTCCTTGGTGATCGCACCGAGCGCGAAGTCGTGGAAGAGTTTCGCGAGGAAACCATCTTCATCGATACCCAACCTATTAATACAACCGACTTCCGCCTGACCGGTTCTGAAAAGGATCTCCTACTCCGACAAGGGAGGCTGGCCGCACTGCGGTATATCGAACAGAAGAATCCCACCGGCAATCCGGAAATCGGCGTTCTCGAAGATGAAGTCGCTGCAGCACTAAAAGAAGTGACTATCAGACGAGTTCGCTCGCGGCGAGCCGCTCTTTGGCGGCGCTTGGGATTTGTCGTTGCTCTGCTCGCAATGGTGATTGCGGCTTGGCCCTCGCTAATTCCTGTGCGAAGCTTCGTCCGGCGAAACCTTCCAACTTTTTCTTTCTCCCACGAAAAGACACCGGTCCCAATCGTCATCGTCCTTAACTCGACTGGGACTCAGGAGTCAAACGACATCTCGCCGATCGATTACGTTCAAGCCATTCATGCGAGCTTTCGATCTCGCTTAACTCAACTCCTCGGTACCACCGAATTCGAGCCAGCTTTCTACACACTGAACGGTTCGTCCGGAGACGACTCCGCTACCGTCTCCGCAACATTTTTCCGGCTGAAGGCCAAATTAGAACAGGCTCGCAAGGACAGTCGCGGCGGAGGAAATCCCTTCGTCGTGACGATTGGTACAGGCGTTTCCGCCGCTGCCTTCCATCATCTTGCCGATCTCGGCGCGGATGTAAACCTCGTCTTCGCGGGTGTAACGGATCCAGTGTGCACGGGACTGATGAGACGAACCGAGCTAAGCGGTTCGTGGATTGGCGAATTGCTTGGACGCCACTCGCGACTTCGGCAGCTGCCGGTGGCGGGAGTAAAGTACATGGCCCCCGCGAGCGATTGGCTTAAAGAATTGACCGGGATATTCCCCGGTCAGAATCTGACCTATGTCTACGATGATAACAAAACAACCAATCCTCAGGACATCTGCGTAGCTGCAGAATTGATGGAACTACGCAACCAGCGGGACTTCAAAAACGTAAGTATTCAGGCCGTCAAGACGGACGCCAAGGCGATCGAGGTGAAGTGCGACGACACCGCGCTGTATTTCGGCTGGTCTTGGCTCGACGGCCGCCTGGAGTCGGAGGGCCGGAATTTCAAATCGTGCCGTCCAATGATCAGTTCCTCGAAAGCATACGCAAAGCTCGGGCTTGTGCCGGTTGGGTTTACGAGCGACGACGATAAGATCGGGGAACTCGCCGCAGGGATCATTGAGAAGTACCTTATCTATGGTATTCCCCTCCAGAACATTTCCATGGCCTATCCGAAATTTCAAATTTTTGTAAACAACACTACCTTGCAGCACAACAGCCTGAAACTTCCTTATCTCACTAGCTTGTTCAGAGTGGACGTCGAGTATCGTTAGCGCAGGTGTCACAATTCATACTGCTCTTAATCCGAGGCTGTTTCAGAAAGCAAGAGGTGACTGCCACATCGTCTCGACGACGACTGAGAAAGGGGAGATCGTATGACGCGCGGCAAGATTCTAGGGATATTGAGTATTACAGCGATAGTTGCCACCAGCTGGTTAGCTTTACAGGCCGCTGCTCAACCTCCAGCAGTCCTAATCACTGACGACTTCGTTCAGCAACATGGTGCTCACCGCCAACTCGTCGTTTTACTGCATGGTTACCAGAATTCGGCGACGTCAATGGCGGACGTTCGATCAAGCGTCGAACACATGCTGCCCAATGCCGACATATTGGTTCCCGAATATTCAACGTGGCTGTTGAGTAATACCACTGCGATCAAGCTCGCCAACGCACTGAACGACACGATCGATGAGGCATTTAATCGAAAACCGGAGGGCTACGAGGAAGTGATTCTCATTGGACACAGCATTGGCTCGTTGCTGGCGCGAAAAGCCTACGTTATTGCCCGCGGTGAAACTGAGGAGGTCCCCGTGGAAAATTTTCGCCAGCGCTCGAAAACATGGGCCAGCCGTGTCTCCCGCATTGTATTGATGGCTGGCATGAATCGTGGATGGAGCCTTTCGGTTGCATCAAGACCAATGTTATGGCCCAAGGCCGCAGTAATATGGCTGGGCAGCCCTGTTGCTCGGATCCTAGGTGTCGGCAAACTGATCCTGGGTTTGCAACGAGGGTCACCGTTCGTCAGCAACCTAACGTTGCAATGGCTCAAACTGAGCCAGGGGGTTCCATTGCCACCGGTTATCCAGTTGCTAGGAACCGACGACGACATTGTCGCAGAGGCTGACAATATTGACTTTCTTGCTGGACAGAATTTTTTCTATATGCGCCTCAGTAATACCGGACATGCAAATGTCGTCGACTTCCAGGAAGCCCTTCTGGGCGCGAAGCGACGGGAAACTCTGGAGTTCTCGATTAACGCATCAATCGAGGCACTGCGCACTAAGAACGTTCTAATACCGAGTCTGAGGCCGGATCCCGAGGTAAAGAAGGTCATTTTTGTCATGCACGGGATTAGAGATTTCGGTGAATGGACGAGCGATGCCAAAAAGGCATTATTAATCGAAGCCGATCGTAAGAAGACAAAAGCACACATCATTACTTCCGGATACGGGTACTTCTCGATGGGTGGTTTCCTTTTGTTCGGTGAGCGACAAAAGAATGTGCGTTGGTTTGTGGATCGCTATACGCAGGCAAAGGCGCTTTATCCAAAAGCGGCCATTGAATACCTAGCGCACAGCAATGGAACATACCTCCTAGCCAGCGCTCTTCGGGATTACCGGTCCATTGACGTGGACCGCGTTGTCTTTGCCGGCAGCGTCGTACGCAGGGATTTTGATTGGGGGACGCTGTTACAGGCTCAGCGCGTACGCTCCGTCAGAAATTACGTTGCAACCGCCGACTGGGTAGTTGGGTTCTTCCCGTACTTCTACGAATTGCTAAACTACTCTGATATTGGGGGTGCCGGATTGCTCGGCTTTACTTCAGGCGATGTCAACCAGATTCGCTACGTGCCGGGGCAGCATGGCGCTGCCATTGGGCCGCAAAACCTGGGCGAGCTCGCCGCATTCTTAATCGGACCCGGCGATACTCCGCCAAGTTCTACATTGCTCCAAGAGACACAGTGCGGGTTAATTGTTGCGATTGCCCGGATCTGCTGGATAGTGTGGTTAGTGCTCGCGTTAGTTTTGATCTACGGCGGATATGCGTTCGCATGCAGGTGGCAGACAGACCGGATTGGCCGATGGCCGAGGGCAGTGTTATATGCTTTCACCATCTTGCTGCTCTTAAATACAGTTTGAGTGTGTGGACGGCATCCAAGATGTCGTGAGAGATATCACAACTAGGCATCAGGAGCTTGGTAGAATTGTCATCCTAAATCCGGCAGTTTGGTTGAGTGCGGCGAGCAGGAAGTGCTAGAAACGATGAAGGATGACGGGCAACGAAGAGGGCAAAGAGCTTCACCCGGAGGGTGAAGGAAACTGGGAACCGGAGGGCTATCCGGCAGTGCATCGGGTGGAGACGTTCGGCGGGCCCATCC
>Ga0315912_10001368_pt1 | contig 30504 bp, 22 predicted proteins | sample VfabasoilMG_FD_204469 | JGI IMG/M metagenome (GOLD analysis project Ga0315912, IMG submission 204469) | Garden soil microbial communities collected in Santa Monica, California, United States - V. faba soil | ecosystem: Environmental > Terrestrial > Soil > Garden | place: USA: California...
AATATTTGCCCCGCTTTGACCACGCCGAGGTAGCTCAGTGGCAGAGCAGGGGACTCATAAGCCCTTGGTCGGGAGTTCAAATCTCCCCCTCGGCACTACGTTATATGGGAAATTCTTTTCCCCAGACCCCAACATATGGTGGTCAGACTTTGGACTAAACAGAGAAATCTGTTTAGTCCCTTGTTTTAATTAAATAGCTTGTTTCTCCTTTCCTTATTTTATTATTTGTACTAAGCGTAAAATATTTTCTTTATATATGCATCTCGTTTATTTCCTTCAAATACATCATTGAGCCATTTTATCACTATCAACAATAACCTTCTCCATACCTAATGAAATTTCATTACAACAATGGAACTCTAGTTGGGCAATAGATATGAATTAGTAGCGAAACCGCCAATCCTCAAACAACTTTCGAACATGCCAGGTGTTCCTGCTACTTTCCATTCCTCTCGTGCCTTTTCTAAGCCATATTTATTCACTGGATAGTGAGGAGTAACTCGTATTTCACGCCCAAAGATTAGGTTACTTGGTAGTGTTGTACCAGGTAAATCCAATTCCAACCAGCACCCCCCGCGACACTTAAGGAGAAGTCCCTGGAGTTCCAACTGAGTGACAGGATGTGAAAAGAAGTTGTGCTCTGTCTTGATACCAGTGCGCCTGTTTCGCTCTCGAACAGTCTTGGCACTATCGCCTTGAACGTTGCATAATTCAACTAGTGAATGCTTGTTGGTCTCATTCTTCTGGTTGGCCTCCATCCATGCCAGATGCACTGCATCGCAGAAACTCTTTACAGTCCTGTGACTTGAAATCGCATAATGACTTTGCTTTACATCCTTACGGTTTACTCCGAAGAGTACTGCATACTCGTCCAGAGTGGGAATGACGAAGAGGCGTGATGGGCGCCCCCTACCGTGCTTTGCCTTGAAAGAGGATATATCCAAAGGCTGTGAATGATTATTATAGCGATAGTTTGAGAAGAGAGCTTTAACAGCGGATGACTCAGGAGGTTTAGGTCTATTGATAGAGCTATCTGGATGGTAAGTGGTCGAATCCATTAGGTGTAGATTCTGTGAGCGATTGTCAGTATATAAGGATTGGTTCCGTAATTTATTGGATGTTTCGAGCGATTGTATAACTTTATCAAGTTCAACTTTCTTCGAAGGAGAGAGCCCTTTGTCTGCCTTACGCGTCTTGCTTGATTTGTTCTTGGCAATCTTCCGCTTGTCGTAATCTTTGCCTTCGCATTGGTTCATGATTGTCTTAGCGAGATCAGGACCTATACCGCACGCTACAAACTGCTTGCGAGAGATCACTTCCCCAGGCTTGTATCCATTATCCAAGAGTGCAATCATACCCAAGGCTTGAGCTACGTACCCTGCTTTGATTGCAGCTTGTAAAGTATCAATACCAATTGGACATACTGATTTAGGGGGATTGTTGTCTGCCATTGTTCTCTCCAGTAACTAGGAATGTTATCTAATCACTCGAGAAACTCTGGAGAAAACAGAATCCTCTCGTGAACAGATTAGACGGCTCGAGTTGCATACGGCTCTCGAAAGACCTTTGGCTAGGTCTTACTCAAGCCGTCTAATCAATCCATAAGAGGATTCTCGTCGCCGTATGCGTTGATCGGGGATGTACTGGTTGCCAAGCCAGCCCGTTGACGCCCAGCAGTTTACATTAGCACATATGTCCTGTCAAATAACCTTGAGAAAACTTATAGACTTACACAGATATTGAAGAAATTCTTGAGTCAACTAATTAGGGGCAGATCTCCCCACTTAAATACATAAATAGTAACTAGGGAGATCTGCCCCTAATTCATTCCAGACCTACCTGATCAAACCTTCCATATCCTCTTACTATCCATCAAATAGCCTACATTTCTATAAAGCTTCCAGGAAACCCATACATGTAAGGCTTACATCCTCAAATGTAGGGGTTTAGTGTAGGGGTCTTGTTTAGAAACCTGTATCGGTAGTTCCCATCGGATCTAAGAATAAAATCCCACGACGGAACAATACCTTGTTAGGCACTTTACCATAATGGAACCAGAATTCTGGTTGCAAAGGTCTTTCTTTCCTCACCCTGTAAATGGATGAATTTGTGAACGACGTCGTTCCACGGATGGAGGGGTACCCTCCCGTCGTTTCCTCCAACGACGTCGTTGGTAGTAATTTTCCGATTGTCAGGAGACAACCAGGGGCAGGTCGCACTCCTGCCCCGATTGTCCGGCTAGTTTACGCCAGCATACTTCATCAAATCGGATGCCTTCTTCTCCAGATCCACCCGATTATCTGTATGAGCAATGGTTCGTGCATAGGCTGTAACACCATTGACGATATCCCAAATGGAACGGGCTTGACCTTCTTCCATGACCGCAGTTTCGTAACTGGCTTTCGCCTGTGCCTTGGTGAAACCACGCTCCTGTAACCATTCCTGGACAGTATCCCCACGACGGACTGGGATGTCAGTTTCTTTGGCTTTCACAATGCCTTCCACGATCCTGTCTGTAGACTCGTTGGCGTAGCGTTCCAGGTATTTACGACCCTCATAGGCAAAGCGATCTGGTGCTCCACCGGTATGACGAATGCGCAGTTCACGAACATCGGTGGTGCCCCAGATAATGCGATTGTCACAGACATAACGATACAGGAAAGTGGTCAGCCCAAATACTGCTGAACCGACCTCTGAATTCCAGGTGAAGAAGCCACGGAATAGAGTCTCATTACCCACTTCGATGGGATGTTCGGGATCCACCATGAAGAGAAACACATCCCGATCACTGGCATAGAGAGTAGTGGCTCTCAAGGGATTAGTGGTAGTGTAGGAGGCGGCTGGGACCTGCCAGCGACCATCATGGTTGACCCGTTCCACGGCTTCCACCACCTGCATATCCCAGATACGACCATAGCTTGGGGAAGTAATGGCACGCAATTTGTGATCCCCATTGGATTGTGCAAGTATCAAGCCGCCGTCACGGATCGGGTTGAACTCCAACCCATATTGCAGATTGATGGCTGCCAACTCAGGAGGCAATTGGCGCAGGTAACTGGCAGGAGCCTGGGCATACTGGGCGAGTTGCCCAAAGGACCAATGGGTGGGATACAAGGGTATGACTTCACCCTGGGATGGATCGTACACATTTACGACCAGCCCACCATCGACTGGCAGGACTCGTAAATCCTTGGTGTAAGGTGTAGTTGTCCATGACTCACTTTTCCGTTGAGCGACTTTGGCTTTGAGATCTTGGAGCGATAGAAAACGTTCATCGTTCGGTCGAGTTGCCCACTGTTGACTTGCTTGCATAAGGGTGTTCATTTGTTATTTTCCTTTAGCCCGTATAAAGCCCGAACTTGGCATATAGTTTGGATGATATAGTTCCTAAAACTTATTGATCGCTTTGTTGCAAAGCCTTGAGGATCAGGCAAAGCCCAACCCTCTTTCTTTCAGACTGATGTGGCGATCTGAGCAGACCACGATGTGATCCAGCACCTCAACATCCAACAGTTTCCCTGCTTGCACAATGGCACGTGTCACAGCGACGTCGTCCGGGCTGGGAGTTGGGTCACCTGATGGGTGGTTATGGGCGATGAGGATGGCGGATGCCTGCTCGATGATCGCCTGGCGAAAGACTTCGCCAACCCGCACCTGACTGGAATTGACACTGCCCTGATATAGCCTCACGAGTTGGACTACTCTGTTTCGCCGATCAAGCACAATGACCCACAACTGTTCGTGGTCGAGATTGCCGATGAATGGTTTGAGTAGCTCTGCGCCATCGGCTGGGCTGTTGATGGATGGACGCTCGGCAATGGGACACTTGTGCAGGTAGGTGTTGATCTGCTCGTGCAACTGGCGGACTTGAGCCAACATGTCGTTGACTTTGATCTTCTCGGTCTTGAGCTTCTTCTTCTCCCTGGGAAAAGAAACTCCCGCTGTCATGTCGATCAGCGGGAGTTGGGGAATGGTGTTAGTGGATAGATCAGGCGTGGTCATGAGAAATCTCCATTGGAATTATTGGGTTGAAATTGGGATCGTGATTGACTTGAGAGGAATGGACTTCGGCTTCTGTGACGTATTGCATACAATCAAGGCAAAGGAGCCTCTCTTGAATGTCGTCCCAGACTTCGCCTGCGCTGAAATGAATTCCCCCGTTGATGTCCGGCACTACATTGTGATGAAGACACGGAACATTGATGTGAATTGAAAGATTGTCCATGTCAGCTTCCCTTCGGATTGCCGCGGCACCAGTTGCCATCGTCGGTCTTGTGACTGAACCAGGCATTTCCGTCCTTCTCGAAGCGTTTCATCTGGCATTGATGAATGGGACAGATCCTGCCATCCCTTTGGCTTTTATTGTTGTTTCTACCGTGGTGACGTTGATGACTCCTTTCAGGTGTATAGCCATGCTCTAGTAAATACGACAAAGCGATGCCCGCCTTCTCCAATAAGTCTTTGCCGCTTTCGCCACGGATCGTGATCTGACAGGTAAAGCCTTCACGTGTGACGTAACGTGTATTCCATGAGGCAGGCGCTTCGACGAACGTAGATTCGGGTTTGGTATTTGGGGTAGCCATTTGATTTCTCCTTGTATATAGGTTGAATGTTTGGAAATTGCCCCGACAGCACAGTTGTGTAACGACGTCGTTGGGCTTTATAAGAGACTCCAACGACGTCGTTTGAATGTGCGGCAGGTTTCAGTTGTGATCATCCCCTTACTTAAATGAAGAATCCCACCTGATGAGTGGGACGGCGGAATGCGGGCGTAGCTGTCGTTCTACTCTCTACAGTTCTACACGGGTGCACATAGCCTGATCGCTGTCTCGGGGAATACCCTGACAGCCAGCTCAAGCTGATATTCGGTTGTTGCATCCCCCAGGGTGTATTTATACGTGGGTATTAGCCTGTATTTTCATAATCCAAAGATATGTAAAATACGCATCCACGCTTCGGGCGCGAACTGGTGAATGGCAGTCCCAAAGATGGCGGTGAGAAAAGCGATGGCGAGCAATAGTTCTTTCATGATGTGTTCCTTTCTGGAATCAAAGAAGCCCCACCCCGGGTAGGGGCAGGGCTTGGAAAGTTCTCCCCCTGCCCGGGTATCGGGCAGAGGGAGTTGATGAGGTGTGGGTATGAACGCCCCGGTATGTTCAAATCAGGAGGTTACATACCCTATCTATAAGGCGGCTATAAATTTGGGACCCCCGACAAGAAAAGACTGCATTTATACGTACCTATTAGTACTCATTTTCCAACGACGTCGTTGAAATGGGAAACCTGGCTGATTTGCGATCGGATCGCGATGTCCCCCATCGTCTTGCGGATTGGGGTATTTGGCTGTATCCTTGTCCAATCAAACCAGTGCAGGGAAATTCACAATGAAGCTCAGTATTGACATAACATCCAAGGATATACAGAACTTTCAGTTATTTGTTTCAGCCAACCAAAGCCGTACATTCGTCAGGCAGCGGATGACGAGCAATGTGGATCAGGGTGCCATAGAGTCTTCTAAAGAGAAAATTTGGCTTACCATGACCATGTGTCAGCTAACTTCCCAACAACGATCCAGTCCAACCAGCCCGGTGAGCAGGTTCCTGTCGGAGACCCCATTTCGACTTTCGTTGGAGACCTGTTTAGCTTCGAATGCTGTTGAAACTCTTATTCAGAATGAGTTGTCCGGCTTCGGCGGGATTCGCTTCGCCCCCAAGATCGCAAAGAACATATCTCGTAATCTTTCCCTCTTGGAGAATGGTGAGTGGGACAATCTGCTCAAATACATGCGGGGACTTTCGGAGCAACATCAGCTACTGCCCGATCCTGCCCATTATCAAATGGAGCGGGAGGCAGCCCAATATATGAAGCAGACGTATTCCGGGTTTGGTCCCAAGCAGTCGAGAAACTTCTGGCAGGCGCTTGGATTGACCCGCTACGAGTTCGTCCTGGACTCACGAGTGTTGAAATGGTTGCGGGAAATGGAATTTCCTTTCCCGTTATCTTCGATGGCGCTCGGGGAGGATGATTACTATTGCTTTATTTCGGATATTCTTCGGGACTGGTGCATTCAGGCAGATGTTCTGCCCTGCGTGCTGGATGCCTGTATATTCAGCAGCTTCGATGCAGATGACTGGCCCGAAGATGCTGCCGTGTGGTAATGCCAAATTCTTGAGGACACAATGGTCGCAAACTTTGTGATAAGAACGATAAATCGAAGCAACCATATTCGCGGTGCCGTATATCTTGATACGTGTGCTTGGAGTCATCTTGCGAAACGTCAAGTTCCATTTGACCCTTTGATAAAGTGGGTTGAAAAAAGAGGCTATTATCTTTGGATCGCACGGTTCTCATTGATTGAACTTGCAGGTGATACCCGCCTGTATCGCCCACTAGTTGAGTTGTTCACGAAGTTCCCTGTTCTGCTATTGGACTATGCGGATAATGAGCTTGAAGGAAGACCATGGTATTCCGTGAAGATAAATTATCAAAGTGAATTTCACTTTGATCCGGATCATGTCGAGGAGTTAGTTGAAGAGATTACTCATGGAACTCTATCTGATGCAAGAAAGAAGGTTCTCGAAGATGGTGAACTATTTGGACGCAGTATTCAAAAATCCATTCCCGAAATTCCTAACAGTAAAAAGCAAGGTTGGAGTGGATTTCTCAAATTGGTAGAGAATCGTATTCGGATCGTATGCGAACAAAATGGTTATCCAGTAAATGAAGATGCCATTCAAAACAAAGAATGCTATATTGGAGAACGTCTCTTACATAGTGTTGTATATTGGCGTTACTTCATCTCTAGACAAAAATGGAAGCCATCTGATTACGGTGATCTTCTGCATACTTTGGAAATGCCATATGCCCGGGTTGTGATTACAGAGCGTAATCTGACCGAATGTATTCGACAGGTTGCTCGTAAAACCAACATCATGACTCCGGATGTGTATCCATATACAGAATTCCTCCAAGACCCATTCAAGTGTGAAGAGAAGTATAGCAAACCGTAGTTATAATCAACTAAAAACCAGACTAGACAGGACATTATCGCCTCATGCCACTCAAGAAATCTGAACTGTATTCCTCCATCTGGGCAAGCTGTGACGAACTGCGCGGCGGCATGGACGCTTCGCAGTACAAGGATTACGTGCTGGTGCTGTTGTTCGTCAAGTATGTGTCGGACAAGTATGCGGGACAGAAGAACCCGCTGATCGAAGTGCCGAAGGGCGGCGGCTTTGCGGATATGGTGGCGCTCAAGGGACAGAAGGATATCGGCGACCAGATGAACAAGATCATCGCCAGACTCGCCGAAGCCAACGACCTGAAAGGCGTGATTGACGTCGCCGACTTCAACGATGCGGACAAATTGGGCAAGGGCAAGGATATGCAGGATCGGCTCTCGAATTTGGTTGCCATCTTTGAGAACCCGTCGCTCAACTTTACGAAGAACCGTGCCGAAGGGGATGACCTGTTGGGCGATGCCTACGAATACCTGATGAAGCACTTCGCCACGGAATCAGGCAAGAGCAAGGGACAGTTCTATACGCCGGGGGAAGTCTCTCGTGTGATGGCGAAGGTGATCGGTATCCGGGATGCGAAGAGCGCCACGACAACCATCTATGATCCCACTTGCGGTTCTGGCTCTCTTCTTCTTAAAGCTGCTGATGATGCCTCGGTCAAGATCACGATTTACGGGCAGGAGATGGATAACGCCACCCGTGCGCTTGCACGCATGAACATGATCCTGCACGACAACCCGGAAGCGGAGATACAACAAGGCAACACACTCTCTGACCCGCATTACAAGGAAAAGGACGGTCGGCTCAAGGCGTTCGATTATGTGGTCGCCAACCCACCGTTCTCGAATAAAAATTGGTCGAATGGTCTGAATCCGTTTGAAGATCCGTATGAACGATTTGAAGATGGAATCCCACCACGAAAGAACGGCGATTACGCTTTCCTCCTGCACTTCCTGCGTTCGATGAAGAGCACAGCCAAAGGGGCGATCATTCTTCCACACGGAGTCCTCTTCCGGGGCGGAGCAGAAGCGGACATCCGTCGCAATCTCATCCGCAAAGGGTATATCAAGGGCATCATCGGCTTGCCTGCCAACCTGTTCTATGGCACGGGCATCCCTGCCTGCATCATCGTGCTCGATAAGGAAAATGCGGCGGGGCGCACGGGCATCTTTATGATCAACGCCAGCCAGGGCTTTGTGAAGGACGGCAACAAGAACCGCCTGCGCGATCAGGACCTGCACAAGATCGTGGATGTCTTCACCCGCCAGTTGGAAACCTCCAAGTATGCACGCCTGGTGCCGATTGCCGAGATCAGTGACCCGAAGAACGATTTCAACCTGAACATCCCCCGCTATATTGATAACTCCGCAGAGGAAGACCTGCAGGACATCGAAGCGCACCTGCTCGGGGGCATCCCCAAGCGTGACATTGACGGACTGGGTGACTATTGGGATGTGTTCCCCAGCCTGCGCAAGGAATTGTTTGCCAAAGGCGACCGTGACGGCTACAGTCAGATGAAGGTCGAGCCTGCACAGGTGAAGCCGCTGATCTTTGGACACAAGGAGTTCAAGGATTTCAACGACAAAGTGACTGCCCTCTTCGACGGCTGGCAGAAGAAGAGCCGACCGCTTCTCACCAAACTGGAAGTGGGTTCGCACCCCAAGGCATTGATCGAAGCCCTAAGCGAAGACCTGCTTGCCACATTCGCCAAAGCGCCGTTGATCGATACATACGACATATACCAGCACATCATGACCTATTGGAATGAGACCATGCAGGACGATGTGTATATGATCACCAGTGACGGCTGGAAGGAAGCGGGCAAGCTCAGGTTGATCGTGGAAGACGAGAAGAACAAGAGCAAGGAAAAGCCTGATCTGGTTATCAGCAAGCAGAAACTCAAAGCCGACTTGATTCCTCCTGCATTGCTGGTGGCACGTTATTTCAATAAGGAACAGAACGAGATCAACGCCTTGATCGCCGAATCTGAATCGCTTGCCGCACAAATGGAAGAGTTGAAGGAAGAGCAGGGCGGCGAAGAAGGCACCCTCGAAGAAGTGGTTGACGAGAAGGGGAAGATCAGTAAAGGCATACTGACCAAGCGAATCAAAGAAATCAAGGATGACCCTGAAACTGGCGATGAACGTAAGGCTTTGGAAGACTATCTGGCATTGATCGAGAAAGAATCAGAAACCAACAGGCAGGTGAAAGAAGCACAAAAGGCACTCGACGAGAAAGTAGCGGCGCAATATGCCAAGCTGACCGAAGAAGAGATCAAGACTTTGGTGGTAGACGAGAAGTGGCTGGTACGAATTGCCGCCGATGTGCAGAGTGAACTCGATCATATTTCACAAAACCTAAACGGACGAATCAGTGAATTAGCGGAACGCTACACTACACCTTTACCGCAACAATCGCAGAATTTGGATGAATTGAAAAACAGGGTAGATGTCCACCTAAAAAAAATGGGGTTTATATGGGACTAAAAAAAGATTATCAAGAAACAGAAATTGGAATCATCCCCGAAAATTGGGAAGTAAGGAAACTGCGGGATTGTTTATTAGAAACCCCTTCTTACGGTGTGAATGCTCCAGCTACAGACTATGATGATAAATTACCCACGTACCTAAGAATTACCGACATAACAGATGATGGGCGATTTTCTACTGATAAAAAGGCATCGGTAAGATATGTAGGGATAGAAAAATACTTTCTAAATAGTGGCGAATTGGTATTTGCAAGAACAGGAGCAAGTGTAGGTAAATCTTATTTATATAAACCTGAAGATGGCGTATTGGCATTTGCTGGGTTTCTTATTCGAGTCAAACCAAATCCAACCGAACTGTATCCTGAATATCTTAGTAGTTATGTTCAAACAGAGAGATATTGGAACTGGGTTCGAGTAATGTCCATGCGAAGTGGTCAACCTGGAATAAATGGCAATGAGTATGGACAATTGCCAATACCTCTTCCTCCTCTCCCAGAACAACAAGCCATCGCCGCCGCCCTCAGTGACGTGGATGCCCTGCTCACATCCCTTGATGCGCTCATCGCCAAGAAGCGTCTCGTCAAGCAGGGTGCCATGCAGGAATTGCTGACAGGGAAAAGACGGTTGCCTGGGTTCAGTGGAGAGTGGGAAGAACTGAATATTGCAGAACACTCAACCCTAAAGGCACGTATCGGTTGGCAAGGTCTGACAACAAAAGAATATATGACCACAGGTGAATATCGATTGATAACAGGCACAGACTTTATCGATGGGGAAGTTGCTTGGGATACTTGTCATTTCGTAGAAAAAGAACGTTATGATCAAGATAAATATATTCAAGTTCAAATTGGCGATGTGTTGATAACTAAGGATGGGACAATCGGTAAAGTAGCTTATGTTGATCAACTGCCGAGTCCTGCAACGCTAAACAGTGGTGTATTTGTTGTTCGTCCAATAAACAACAAATATCATCCCCGGTTCCTTTACTGTGTATTGTGTTCAAGAATATTTGACGATTTCCTTAGGCAATTACAGGCAGGCTCAACAATAAACCATTTGTATCAAAAGGATTTCATAAGCTTCAAATTCCTTGCTCCTTCATATACTGAGCAAACCGCCATTGCCGAAATCCTCTCCGATATGGATGCCGAAATCGCCGCACTCGAAGGTCGGCGTGAAAAGACCCGTCTGCTTAAGCAGGGTATGATGCAGGAATTGCTCACAGGTAGAATCCGTTTGATCTGAGGTGAATATGAAAAGTTACTATCGTCTTACGTTAGGGAAAGGAAATATGTACGCTCAGGAATGCTTCGAGGGTAATTACATTGCGATAGGCTTTCTCCATCACATTGACCTCACTGGAAAAGTGCCTGAGGAATGGCGGGATTTCAATAAAGAATTTGCACCTGTGTTTCTGAAAGCCAATCCTGAAAAAAGCCGCATTGCGGCTGGCATGGCATGTGGTGCGGTGTGGACGGTCGCCCGAGGCATGAAGCTGGGTGATATTGTAGTTTGTCCAGATGGCGCTGGTCATTTTCATGTGGGTGAGATCACTGGTGATTACTTTTATCAACCCGATGCTGCTTTGGAACATCGCCGTCCGGTGCGCTGGCTCGATCAAACGATTGTCCGTGCTGATCTCTCTGAAGAGAGTCGCAAAGCCATCGGCGTGGTGGGAACGTTACGTCTCATTGCGCTGACTGAGGAACTGGAGGGACTTCTTGGAGAAGCTTCTGCCAACGTGCCGACCTCCTTTTCAGAGCCAGATGGCACACATGTCTTTCCGCTGGAAAAGTATCTGGAAGAATTTCTCGTTGAGAATTGGTCACATACAGAGCTTGGCAAGGATTACGATCTATATGAGGAGAATGGGGAAATCGCTCAACAATATAAGATCGAAATGGGCAGGATCGATATTCTCGCCATTAGCAAGGATAGGAAGACATTGCTGATCGTTGAACTAAAGAAAGGACGCGCCAGCGATGACGTTGTAGGACAAACTCTACGCTATATGGGGTATGCGCAGGAGGAGCTTGTTGAGAAAGGTCAAACCGTAAAAGGTGTGATCATTGCTTTAGAGGATGATAAACGTATCCGCCAGGCGTTGGTCATGGTGCCAAATATCGAGTTCTACCGTTACCAGGTCAGCTTCAAATTGGTGAAAGCCTGAAAAGGGGATGGCATGAAGGTGTACACCATCGGCGGGCAGGATTATCTACTCCCAGCCGTGCTGAATGACTTTCAGCAGGGATTGTATGTGCACCTGATCAACTGGAAGTGGGAGCATATCACCCGTGAGCCCGGCATGGATCGTAGCGTCCTCTATGACGCGGTTGTCCCTGATAAATTCATGGAGCAATTCCCGATGATTTATCCGGGTGTAGTCGACACACTCAAAGAACACCTACAGAAGTTTCCCTTCCGCATTCACAAGTACTTCCATCATATGGCAAGTTCGCAGGCGGCAAACATCAACCTGTTTCTGCCTATCCTCCTGCATCAGAACGCCAGCGCGGTATTGTCAAAGCTCAAGCCTGATTTCGCCCGGTTAGCGACTTCCCAACTCGACCACGGTTTCCGCATCGAATTCTGGGATGAGGGTTTCGGGAATCTCCACGACAAATCCAAGGCAACGGGAACCGACTCAGATATTGCTATTGCCTACTACAACCATCAAGCTGAATTATGTCTCTGGCTGATCGAGCACAAACTTACCGAAAAGGAATTCACCACCTGCGGCGGCGCGAAGAGTCCCCGCAAACGCCTCAGTCACGATTGCAGTAAGAGCTTTACAGAAATTCTGGCGAATAAGGATTATTGCTACTATCACCACATGAGCAAGTACAATTACTGGAAGATCACAGACACCAACCAATCGTTCTTTGCCAATCCTGCCCAATACGAGCATTGTCCTTTTCGGAAAGGCATGAATCAACTGTGGCGCAACCAACTCCTTGCCTTGAGCATCGAGCAGGATGAGCGTCAACCCTACCAGCATGTTACCTTCTCAGTGGTCAAACATCCTGGAAATACATCTCTGAATTCCACATTGGAAGCCTATCGGGGATTGATCGCGGACAACCCGAAATTTACAACCTTCACTTCCGCGGATGTCATTACCGCTGTGTCGGCGCTCCATGATCCGCAACTGGATGAGTGGGTTGCATGGTACAAGGCGCTTTACGATTTATAAGGAAGCAACAATGAGCAAAGTCGGAGACCGGGAACGTATCACCCAAAACCGTGTCGTTCAATTGTTTGAACGAGCCCTTGGCTATACCTATCTCGGGAATTGGGAGGATCGTCCCGATAACCGCAACATCGAGGAAGGTCTCCTGCGTGCCTTTCTGAAAGAGCAGAGAGTCAGTGAAACGCTCATCACCCGAACGTTATTCGAACTCAACAAAGCGGCGGGTGACCAGAACAAAAGCCTGTATGATGTCAACAAGGACGTGTACGAACTCCTGCGTTTCGGTGTAAAGCTCAGGGAGGAAATAGGGGAGAATACCCAAACGGTCATGCTGATCGATTGGAAGAATCCGCTTAAGAATCACTTTGCCGTCGCTGAGGAGGTCACGGTCAGTGGGCAGAACACCAAACGCCCCGACGTCGTGCTCTACGTCAACGGTATTGCACTGGGTGTGATCGAACTTAAGCGTTCGATTGTCTCGGTCACAGAAGGCATCCGTCAAAACCTGGATAACCAGAAGAAAGTCTTCATCCAACAATTCTTCAACACCATGCAGATCGTCATGGCGGGCAACGATACCGAAGGTCTGCGCTATGCCACCATCGAAACACCCGCCCGATATTATTTATCATGGAAGGAAGAGAGCGATGTCGAGAATCTGCTCGACCGTGGACTCCTCCAACTCTGTGAGAAATCCCGTTTCCTGGAAGTCGTTCATGACTACCTTGTGTTTGATGCGGGTACGAAAAAGATTTGCCGCCCGAATCAATACTTCGGTGTCAAAGCCTCTCAGGACCGTATCCGCCAAAGGGAAGGCGGCATCATCTGGCACACACAGGGCAGTGGCAAAAGCCTCACCATGTTCTGGCTGGCACGCTGGATTCGGGAAAATGTGACCGGCTCCCGTGTGCTCATTATCACCGACCGTATCGAACTGGATGGACAGATCGAAGGCGATTTCTCAGGCGTGGGCGAAACCATCTACCGCACCAAAAGCGGTCAAGACCTGCTCAGCAAACTCAATGCGGCCGCTCCGTGGCTGATGTGTTCACTCATCCACAAGTTTGGAGGCAAGGAAGAGGGAGATTATTCCAGCTTCATCGATGAATTGAAGAGGGATCTTACAAAAGACTTCCAAGCCCAGGGCGATATCTACGTCTTTGTGGATGAATGTCATCGCACACAATCCGGCGACCTCCACAAGGCAATGAAGTCGATCCTGCCGAATGCCATGTTCATCGGCTTCACGGGTACGCCTCTGCTTCAATCTGACAAACAGAAAAGCATCGAGGTCTTCGGTAGTTACATCCACACCTATAAGTACGATGAAGCGGTCAAGGATGGGGTTGTGCTGGACCTGCGTTACGAAGCCCGTGACATTGACCAGGACATCACGTCACAGGAAAAGATCGATCAATGGTTTGAGGCAAAGACCAGAGGGCTGAACGACATCGCCAAAGCCCAACTCAAACAACGCTGGGGCACGATGCAGAAGGTGCTCAGCGCCCAATCCCGGTTGGAGAAGATCGTTGCCGATATTCTGCTGGATATGGAAACCCGTGACCGCCTCCAAAGCGGACGGGGGAATGCGTTGCTGGTATCCGGTAGCATTTACCAAGCCTGTAAATTCTACGAACTGTTCATCTCACAGGGCTTTGAGAAGTGTGCCATTGTCACTTCCTATAAACCGTCGCCTGCCGACCTCAAGGGCGAGGAGACGGGTGAGGGTCTCACTGAGAAGCTCAGACAATACGATATCTATAACAAGATGCTCGGCGAAAAGAGCGTGGAGGAGTTCGAGAAAGAGGTCAAGGATAAATTCATCAAACAACCCGGTCAGATGAAGTTGTTGATCGTGGTGGATAAACTCCTGACCGGCTTCGATGCTCCGCCTGCGACCTATCTCTACATTGATAAACAAATGCGGGATCATGGCTTGTTCCAGGCGATCTGCCGTGTCAACCGTCTGGATAGCGACGACAAGGACTATGGTTATGTGATCGACTATAAGGATTTATTCCAATCCCTTGAAACTTCCATCCATGATTACACATCCGGTGCTTTCGATGCCTACGATAAAGACGATGTATTAGGCTTATTGACCGACCGTCTCGATAAAGCCAAAGAACGATTGGAAGAAACGAGGGAAGCCATCAAGGCATTGTGTGAACCTGTCGAGCGTCCCAAAGACACTGTGGCGTACATGCGTTACTTCTGTGCAAAGGACACAGCCGACAAGGAGCAACTCAAAGAAAATGAATCCAAGCGTATTGCGCTCTACAAACATGTCGTTGCCCTGATCCGTGCCTACGCCAACATCGCCAATGAAATGCCCGAAGCAGGCTACTCTGCCAGAGAGATCGAAACCATCAAAGGCGAAGTGGATCACTACGAGAAGGTACGCTCCGAGATCAAACTGGCAAGCGGCGATTACATTGACCTGAAAATGTTCGAGCCTGCCATGCGTCACCTTATTGATACCTATATCCGTGCCGAGGAGAGTCGCAAGGTCTCGGCTTTCGATGACATGTCTCTGTTGCAACTGATTGTAGAACGTGGTGAGGATGCTCTCAAAGAACTCCCCGAAGGTATCGCGGCTGATCCGACTGCCATGTCTGAGACCATTGAGAACAACCTACGCAAGGTCATCATCGATGAGCAACCCATCAACCCGAAGTATTATGAACGCATGTCTGAATTGCTGGATACATTGATCCAGGAGCGCAAGGTACAAGCGTATGAATACGAGCAATATCTCAAGAAGCTGGTTGAGCTGACGAAACAGGTTGTGAATCCAAGCAGTGAGGGGAGCATCACCTATCCCAAATCGTTGGACACATCCGCCAAGCGTGCGCTGTACGATAATTTGGATGGGGACGAGGGACTTGCGATTGCGCTGGACCAGAAGATCACTGCCACCCGGCAGGATGGCTGGCGTGGCAATCGCATCAAGGAACGTGCAGTTCGTTACGTGATCCAGGAACGTATCCCTGACGAAACAGAAGCGGAACGCATCTTTGAGTTGGTCAAGAATCAGAAAGAGTATTGAGCCGATGTATCAGATCGATGTGAACGGGCTGGCAGTGGATGTCGTCCGCAAGAATATCAAGAACCTGCATCTGGCTGTTTACCCGCCCAATGGACGTGTCCGTATTGCTGTGCCTCTGCGAGTCAACGATGAAGCGGTGCGGCTGGCGGTCATCGCCAAATTGGGCTGGATCAAACGTCAACAAACCAGGTTCCAAAATCAGGATAGAGAATCGCAACGTGAGTATGTCAGCGGAGAAAGCCATTACTTTCTGGGAAACCGTTACCTGTTGAATGTGATTCAACATCATAGCGCTGGGCGCGTAGTCATTAGGAACAAGAAGACCATTGATCTCTATGTGCGGTCAAACAGCGATGTATTTCAACGACGTCGTGTGATGCAGGAGTGGTATCGGGCATATCTGCGGGAAGCGATCCCGCCATTGGTCGCAAAGTGGGAGAAGAAGGTCGGAGTACATATCTCAGAATGGGGCATCAAACACATGAAGACCCGCTGGGGAACCTGTAACATCAAGGCGAAGCGCATCTGGCTGAACCTTGAACTGGCGAAGAAATCCCCACGTTGCCTTGAATATGTTGTTGTGCATGAAATGGTGCACTTGTTGGAGCGACTTCATAACGATAACTTCCATTCGCTGATGAATCAATTCCTGCCTACGTGGAAACAGTATCGTGACGAGTTGAATCACGTCCCGCTGGCACATGAAGAGTGGGAGTATTGAGCAAGCGACGACCGCTTTATAGTTCGAGCTATTTGATGAATGGATATACAAACATATCTTATAGGAAACCTTAACCATGCCCGACTCAACTGACGTCCAACAAGAGATCACCAAGATCGACGCCCTGATCGCCTCCCTGCGCGAGACACTCACAGGTGTGGCGCTTGAACAGGCGACCCTGCCGCTTCAAGAGAAGCGGAGTCTTCTGCTTACGCAACTGAGTGGGTCGGGAGCGATTGCACAGAATGGTTCAAAAGCAGTTGGTCAACAGGGAGTAATGGTTGAAGGAAGTGTTGGGGGAGATGTGGTTACCGGCATCAAAGCTGAAAATGTATTCATCCATAAAGAAGTGGACAAGTCACTGCCCTTTCCTGAAGCGCTCTCCCGTTACCTTGAGAACATCATTGCAACACATCAAAATCTACAGTTGAAAGGTATTCGGACTGGGAGTCAACCCTTGAGCGTGTCGTTGGAGAAAGTGTATGTTTCCCTGACAGCTCTTGATAAACAGATTGGGGAGAAACGAAACAAGAAACTGTCCTTTGAGGAAGAATTCTTCCACGGTCAAATGGGATACTTGACCATTGGGATGGCACTGCAACGTAACCGCCGGTTGGTCATTATCGGTGACCCGGGTTGCGGCAAGACCACGCTGATCTCCTATCTCGGGCTTACTTATGCTCGTACGCTAACCGGTACTGAAGATCTTGTGCAGGAAAGACTGGGTTTGAAGGAAGCCAGCACGCTGCCGATTATGTTGCCTTTACGCAACCTTGGGTATCACCTGCGCGAGAAACATCCCAACCCTAGCAAAGATGGACCGTCCATATTGCTGGATGACCTACGTGAGTATTATGCCGCCCAGCAGATTATATTGCCTGAGGAATTCTTTGGCACTTATCTGGATAAAGGTGAAGCTGTTCTGTTGTTGGATGGCATGGATGAGGTGGCTGACCCTGCCCTGCGTCAGCGGGTGGCACGCTTGATAGAGAGATTTGCATCCAGGTTCGAGAAATGCCGCTTCGTGGTGACCAGCCGTGAGGTCGGGTATGAAGGTGCGTCCCGCATTGGTGGAGAGTTTGGATTGGCAAAGGTCAGGGAGTTCGACTCAGGGGAAGTCCGCCAGTTCGTCAGGGATTGGACGCGGGTAGTGGAAACGACACTGGCAGGGGGTGAATCCAATGACATTGTTAGAATGGCAAATGAACAAGCTGGCAGGTTGATCCAAGCCATCGAAAGCAACCCGCGTGTAGCGGATCTGGCAGTCAACCCATTGCTCCTGACTGTGATTGCGCTGGTACATCGCTATCGTGCGCAACTCCCCGAACGCCGTTCGGAACTCTATGAAGAAGTGGTGGAAGTTCTGCTGGCTCATTGGGATGAAGCCAAGGGTCTTGAAACCCGTACCTTGATCGCCAACCGTGAACTGGATGGCGGAGATCGCCGTAGTCTGCTCGAGCCGGTGGCGTTCTGGATGCACGAAGGTCAGAAGCGCGAGATCGAACGTGACGAACTCAGGTCTCTGCTTGTGCCGGCATTCAAGAATATGACTGTGAATGAATCAGATGCCCGGAAAGCTGTGGATGTTTTCATCAACCTGATTAATATGCGCAGTGGCTTATTGGTGGAGCGTGGGGTGGGTGTATATAGCTTTGCTCACCTCACTTTTCAGGAGTATCTGACCGCACGTGCCCTAGCCGACAGAAAGGATGTGCTCGACTACACCTTGAAACGGCTCTCTGATCCATGGTGGCGGGAGGTGTTCCTGCTGGTGGCCGGTTACTTGAGTACACAAGGCAAGCGCCGAGTCAGTGAATTCATTCAGGCGATTCTAAATGCCGATAAGAAGACCGAGCGTGAGCCGCATCATCATTTGCTGTTGGCAGCTGAGTGCCTGTACGATGTTGGGCCGGCGCGCGTGGAAGGTGATCTCATGGGACTGGCTCGTAGTCAATTGAAACAACAAGCAGATGCGCCAATCATAAAAGACGACAGGCAGAGTGTGTTAACGAAGGTGTTGGCGACGAATGCCCTGGCGCGTATTGAAAGCGGGCAGGTGGTAACTCGTTTCTGGAAACGACCTTATGGTGAGCCAGAATGGATTACTATTCCGGCAGGTGAATTCTGGATGGGAAGCGAAAAGGGCGATGATGACGAAAGACCTTTGCATAAACTATATCTGCCTGAATTCCAGATTTCACGAGTGCCTATCACGAATGCACAATATGAATTATTTGTTAAAGATAAGGAATGGAAATCACCTGAACACTGGCATGGTGGACAAGTTCCCTCTGGTTTGGAGAATCATCCAGTTGTACACGTTACTTGGCATGATGCTTTGGAATACTGCAGATGGTTGGGAAAAAAGATTAACCAACTATTAACACTTCCGAGCGAAGCCGAGTGGGAGAAAGCGGCACGGGGTGATCAAGACCAAAGAGAATACCCATGGGGAGAATGGGTAGATCTACACTGCAATTCTAGTGAACTTGGATGGAATAGAACCACGCCTGTAGGATTATTCCTAAACGGAGCCAGCCCTTATGGCGTGTTGGATTTAAGCGGTAATGTTTGGGAATGGACAAGAAGTATTGCCCTACTAAGGGAAGGTAAGATTCAGAATGGTGTGCAAGAATTTAATTATCCATACAATCCCAACGATGGGCGTGAAGATCTGATGGCTGATAATAATCATACTCGTACTATCCGTGGCGGTGCCTTCTACTTTACTTCAGGACTTGTACGCTGTACATTCCGTGATGTTGACCTGCCTAATAATAAGAGCAGTAGCTTCGGTTTTCGAGTGATAGTCCATTCAAGTGCTTCTCTCTGATGTTCTTGATTATAGAGAGTCAAAAGCATATGAAAGAAGAGTTGATATATAATCCGGGAACCAATTTCAATAGACAATTCGTAAAACAGGAGGCATACCATGATCGATATTGCAGCACTCGCAACTAGCGCCTGGACGACCCTTCAGCCTTATGTACCCGTCCTTGCCACGAAGGCAATGGATGAGATCCGCAAGAAGGTACCGGAGGCGGTCGGCAAGGTATGGGAAATGATCCAGAAGAAATTCGAAGCCAAGCCTGCCGCAAAGGAAGCCATGGAAGACCTGATCAAATCGCCGGAGGATGCGGATACGCAGGCGACCTTCCGTCAGCAGTTGAAGAAAGCGATGACGGAGGATGAATCCTTTGCGACTGAGTTGAGCAAACTACTCGAAGCCGCGGGGGATACGTACAAAGCCTCTCTGACGGGCGATGGCGCTATCGCGCAGGGAGCGGGAGCCAAAGCGGTCGGCAAGGGCGGTGTAATGGTGGATGGTGATGTTTCAGGAAATATCGTGACGGGTGACCGTAATAAGAGCGACACCGATAAGAAGAAATAACAATGACCCATCCTGATCCGCACGCCAACATCCACAAGATCGAAGAGACCATTCGTAACCTACAAAGCTTGAAAGAACAGGGACTGCTCCCTGCCGACCAGGCGGATGCCAGTATTGCCGCGTTGCAAAAACAACAGGGGACGAATTCTGCAGATCTGGACGGTGATGGGGCGATTGCGCAGGGGTCGGGTGCGAAGGCGGTGGGTAAGGGTAGCATCTTGATCGAAGGCAATGTGTATATGGGTCCTGAGCCCAAAAACCCACAGGAAGCGCTTGTGATCTATCGGCGCGTACTGGCAACGCAGACCAATTCCCTGCCATTACGCGGCGTGGATGTGGGTGCATCTGATCCCGGTTCGGGTCAGGCGCCTCTGGGGTTGGTCAACGTGTATGTGGATCTGGATACCACGAAAAAAGTAGTAACCTTGGTTCTCAAGGACAAAGATAATAAGGGTGATAAATCAGATGAGTTTGTCCAATCTGGAAAATCCCGCCCCTTGGCTGGGCTTGAAGCGGTTATCAAGAATAATCAACTGGTGCTCCTGGGTGACCCGGGTTCGGGCAAGTCCACCTTCGTCAATGTGCTGGCGAATGTATTGTGTAATCAGGCTCTGCAACCCACGGAGGATTGGCTCAGCCATTTACCAAACTGGCCCGGGCAGGATGGCAGTCTCGTACCGGTTCTGGTTATTCTGCGTGACTTCGCACGAGGATTGCCGGACCCGCTTCCAGAGCAGGCAGAACCGGAACATCTGTGGAATTTCATCCAAAAACGGCTGGAGGCTCAAAGGATCAACAAAGTAGTTGAGCCTCTGCATGCCCTGTTGGAACAGGGCAAGTGTTTTCTGTTATTCGATGGTCTCGATGAAGTGCCCAACCAAACTCAGCGGATGTTCGTCAGAGACGCTGTTCGGGTATTTATCAAACGTTATCCGGGTAATCGTGCGCTGGTCACATGCCGGGTGCTATCCTATCAACCTCCTCAGGGCAGGGATCAACCGGATCTGCGTTTGACTGAACTGCCTGACTTTGAGATTGCGCCACTGGATGAAAAAAAGATCAGCCGCTTTGTGGAAGGCTGGTATGCCGAACTGGGACGGCTGGGTACCTTGCCCATGGAAGAAGTCCCGGTTATGACCGGTCGTTTGCAGGAGGCAGTTGAGCGACCTGATCTGCAACGACTGGCGCCCAATCCTTTACTGCTGACTGTTATGGCTCTGGTACATACACACAAGGGACGCCTGCCAGATGCCCGGGCGTTACTCTACGAGGAGACGGTTGATATCCTGCTCTGGCGTTGGGAACAGATCAAGGTGGGCAGCAGGGAGGATACATCGAACCTGCGAAAACTGTTGTTGGAGGCAGGCCGTACGGATGTGGATCTCAAGCGCATATTGTGGGAACTGGCATTTGAATCCCACTCGGGCAGTAAAGCAGATGATGGCGATTCGTTGGCGGATATCGGCGAATTACGATTGCAAAAGGCGCTCGCCTCCCTGAACAAGAACGACTTGAATTGGGCACAACAGATCATCGAGACCATCAAGGTACGCGCCGGGCTGTTGATCGAACGCGTGCCGGAAGTGTACACCTTCCCGCATCGCAGTTTCCAGGAGTATCTTGCGGGCGCCCATCTGGCATCCCAGAGCAACTTTGCCCGGTCGGCATTTGCATTGGCAAAGGAAGGAGCGCTTTGGCGGGAGGTGATCCTGCTCGCCACTGGGAAACTGGTGTATCTTTCTGGGGATGTGGACAAACCTTTGGCGTTGGTGGGTGAACTCTGTCCTGCGAAATTGAATGATGAAACCCTTGCCTGGCAGAATGCATGGCTTGCCGGTGATGTAATGCAGGAGATCGGGATGAACCGGGTCATGGACACCAACCTGGGTAGAGACCTGCATGACCGCGTCCAGAAAAGATTGGTCCAGATCATCGAGGAGGGCAAGCTTGCTGTACAGGAACGTGCCCGGGCTGGTACTACACTTTCTGTTCTGGGCGATCCACGCTTTGATAATGAAAATATGCTCCTTCCCAATGAGCCCTTGCTCGGCTTCCAACGTATCCCTTCCGGCAAGTTCATCATGGGTAGTGATCCAAAGGTAGATAAAGAAGCGATCAAAGAACGAGAAATGCCTCAACATGAATTGGAACTTCCCTACGAGTATTATCTTGGGCGGTATCCTGTGACGGTGGCACAATACAAGTTGTTTGCTGAGGAAAGTGGCTATAAGACCACGGATGAAGATAGTTTACGAGGCGTGCTCAATCATCCGGTGGTGAATGTCACCTGGTATGACTGTTTGGAATACTGCAAGTGGCTCGATGGAAAGCTGAAAGCTTTGAGTTCCCTGATGGTGAAACAGATTCAAGATAAAGATCAACTTGCCTTCTGGCAGGGACTTGCGGAAAATCGATTACACGTGACCCTGCCCAGTGAAGCCGAGTGGGAGAAGGCGGCACGTGGCACAGATGGCAGGCTCTATCCATGGGAAGGTGAATTCGACCCGAACAAAGCCAATATGGGTGATACAGGCATAGACACAACCAGCGCGGCGGGATGTTTCCCGTCCGGTGCAAGTCCTTATGGTGTATTGGATATGAGCGGCAATGTATATGAGTGGACGCGAACTTTATGGGGAAAAGATTGGCAAAAGCCTGATTTCAAATACCCATATAAATTGGAGAAGAAGCGAGAGTATCTTGATGTGTCAAAAGAAATATTGCGCGTTCTCCGCGGCGGCTCCTTCCTCACTTCATCGAGGGGCGTGCGCTGTGCGGCTCGTTACGGGAACTACCCGCTCGACGGGTTCAACGATCTCGGGTTTCGAGTGGTAGTCTCCCCGATGCTTCTCTCTTAAACTCTGAACTCTGTTGCTCTGTACTCTGGAACTCTGAGAATCTGTTCTCTGGCATATAGCAAGTCAAGATCATCCATGCTGAGTCAACCCTCCGCCCGAAGGGCGGTCGAGCAAAAAACAAATTACAGGAGGATCATGTGAGTCAGGAAATGCCTATCTTTACACGCACGTTCGATTTCCTCAGTTGGTTGTTGCCGATCACCAATCATTTCCCCACCGCTCATCGCCATACCTATACACGCCGTCTGTTGGATGCCGCCTTCGACCTGCGTGAACAGTTGGAGACCGCCAACCATCGCAAAGGTCAGGCGCGGCTCGAACGGCTGGCGCTTGCCGATGAATCCCTGGATAAGATCCGCACCTATCTGCGGCTGGCATACCACTGGAAGTGGCTGTCAGCGGGTCAATACCAGCACGTCTCGCGCATGACGACTGAGATCGGCAAATTGCTGGGCGGCTGGACGAAGATCTCGCATCCGTAGGAGAACTTCCTACTGGCGGGGGATATGCCCTCAGACTACCGCGGCGGCTCCTTCAACAATACATCAAGGAACGTGCGCTGTGCGAAACGTAACAGGAACAACCCGAACAACAGGAACAACAATATCGGGTTTCGAGTGGTAGTCTCCACACGCTTCGATGATCTGCCAAAAGGGCGGTACGGGTGTCAGCCTGTACCGTTGCGGCACAAACATGAGAGAAGCATGGCGGGGCATATTCCTGGTTTCCTTACCATCCTTTCCTTGTGGGATGTATGCCTGTAAGGGTAGAGGACAGGGTGAGGGAAGCAAATAACAACCGCCCTGCACCCTGAGTTACCTCTGGTGCGGGGCAACTTTTCAATATGTATCAAAGACTTGTTTCATGGGACAACCTATTGCTGGCGTATCGTAAAGCGGCGAAGGGCAAACGCGGTCAGCCGAATGTGGCGGGGTTCGAATATCATCTCGAAGAGCGCCTGCTTGAACTCCAACAGGAATTGCAGAACTTCACGTATCGCCCTGGACCCTATACCAGCTTCCACATCCACGAGCCGAAGCGACGCCTGATCTCTGCCGCGCCTTTCCGTGACCGTGTCGTTCATCATGCGCTTTGCAACCTGATCGAACTACTCTTCGAGCGTAGTTTCATCTTCGATAGTTATGCCAACCGCATCGGCAAGGGGACCCATCGCGCTCTGGATCGGGCGCAGACTTTCTCGCGCCGCTATCCATATCTCTTACAATGCGATATCCGTCAGTTCTTTCCATCCATTGACCATGCCATTCTGCATAACATTCTTGCGAACGGGATCGAGGATGAAAATATATTGTGGTTGTGCGACCAGATCCTTGCCAGTGGTGTGGGAGTATTGTCGGATGTTTATGAAATGGTTTACTTTCCCGAAGATGACCTGTTCTCGATCTTGCGTCCACGCGGCTTGCCGATTGGCAACCTCACCAGTCAGTTTTGGGGCAACGTCTATCTGAACGGCTTTGATCACTTTGTCAAACGAACACTGCGCTGTCCGGCATACCTGCGTTATGTGGATGACTTCCTGTTATTCTCAGAAGATAAGGAAACGCTCTGGTGTTGGAAACATGAAATTGAGGAAAGACTGGCAGGCTTGCGGCTGACGATCCACGCCGGGGCACATCCCGTTCCAGTAACAGAGGGCTTCTCATTTCTGGGCTTCCAACTCTTCCCTGAAAAGAGGCGGTTGAAAAGACGAAAGGGGATATACTATCGAAGGAAATTACACACGATGCTGCGTGAACATGCAATGGGTGAGCTATCCTTCGAGCAAATGACAGCCAGTGTACAGGGCTGGGTCAATCACACAAGGTACGGCAATACGGTCGGTTTGAGAAAAGCGGTGTTGGGTAAAATGATCGTGCCACCGAAATAAGAACATCATCCATCCCCCGCAGCGATGTTGTGTGATAGGTTGCATGTTGTCGTGAATGATCCCAATACGTATCTCCAAATCAAGTGAGAACATTATGGCTGCCATTGAATATACACAGAAAGAAATAGAAGGTAGATCTGCATCGGTGGAACGCATCGAAGTGCGACCCTGGGGGCTGGGTGGAAAGAAACACCAACTTTTCTCAATAGGCAGTGGAGCCAATTTCGATGCGAGCGGAAATATTTGGGTGGAGATCATCTATATGGTGAGCGGTATTCAATTCTTTTATACCCGAAACTTTATACACGATATGGGGAATGGTGATTCAGTTTCCAATCTCGGAAAGAGGCTGGAGCAGTTCAGGCTCGGTGAAGTGGATGCTTATGGGTTTGGCGATATGCTCCCGGAGACTTCGATCATTCTGAAACGAAATAAATACACCCACAAGGATGAAAATAACCAGGAAGTCACGAGTTCAAGTTATCACCTGGAGATCTCTGCAGATGTAGGGGCGGTCATCGGGCATGAATCGCCCGGTATGCGAATGATCAACATTCAACTGCCCTATATTTCAATGGAGGAGGGGGTCAAGTTCATGCAGGATCTGACCGATGAGATCATTGACGCCTATCACGGCAGGCATCCCAACCCTGCGGAACTTCCAGCGGGGAGTAGTGATTGGCATTTCATGCGTCAGTTGAATCAAAGAGCGTACAATCAGATTTCCGAAGATTATCAGGAGGAATACTTTTCAAATCCACATCTGACTGAGATGTTTGATACGTGGCTCGGTGAACTTCCCTTTGGAGGACATATTCTGGATGCAGGTTGTGGACATGGTCAACCGGTCATCGCGCGTTTGCTCGAGAAGGGTTATCGTGTCACCGGCACAGATCTATCGCCCAGGATGTTGGAACGTGCCAGAGGGAACTTCCCTGGTGTTTCCTTTATCAATCAAATGATTGGCGAAATACGAAGTGAAGCGGAATACGATGGCGCCTGTTCCCTTTCCTCCATGTTATATCTCGACCCGATCGACCTGTCTCATGCTGTCTATCGCCTGTACCGAGCGCTTAAACCTGGCGGGCTATTATTCTTATATGCAAATGATTTGCACCCTGCCTGGCGCGGTCTGCCCTATGGTGTGGACATCAAACAATGGATGTGGTCATGGTCACATGGCATGGATGAAGCCGCGCAAGCCCTGGAAGAATTTGGTTATTTCAAAGTGCTTAACAAACAGGATGTAACGACCGAGACACAAAGGGAAGAACGGCTTGCCAGTTGGCGCAAGGAAAAGCAGGAAAGCCATGACAAACTGGTCCAGTCCATGCCTGTCGCGGCGATGAATATCCCACCATTCGAGTTGCCCAAGGTACCGGAGAATCTTGCCTATGCTTACGCCATCATCGCCCGCCGGGCGATGGATTAGAAATTTACGTTTCTTCTTCACCAGAATTCGGACTATACTTGCCGTTGATATTCATCCATTGGGAGATTTGAAATGCCATTTACCATTCAAACCTGGAAAACAGAGCTCCGATCCCGATTACAAGGATGGAAGAATAGACTTGATCGTGCAGGTATCCACTCAGTCTATTACTTTATCGCCGCAACATCATTAGTGCCTATTGTCCAGGCTGCTCATAGCGGTGATTGGGGTTCGCTGGCTGTACTTGGAACAGCGTTGGGCGGGGCGGTCAGTACGAACCTGCTGGCAAATATGGTGCAGAAGCTAAAGGATAAAAGTGATTCCGATGTAGCTATGGAACTGGAAAAGGAAACACAAACCACACCGGAATTGAAACTTGAGCTGGATGCTTTGCTTGAGGCATTGGATGTACTAAAGCAAGCTGAGCATGCTTTGACTTCAGAAGATAAACTTTGGTTTGAGAAGACGATTCAACAGGAACTCAAGCAGGTCAGCAGTGGAATAAAGTATGAAGCGAAGCTGATTGGCAACGGCTCGATCGCACAAGGAAATGATGCTGTTGCAGTTGGGGCGGGGGGAACATACGTCAAAGGCAATTATTACGCGGCAGGTGTCACTCAAGTGTCCACACACGATCCCCGAATACTGGAGCAGGAGAAGAACGATAAAGCTCGCATGGCTTACCTGGAAAAGTTGAGACGACATTGTCAGGTTCTGCCATTGGCGGCACTGGGTGGCGAGGAGACTGCTGAAGAAGACATTACACTGGATAGTGTCTATATCGATCTGGATACCACACTCAATGTAAAAGTGAATGACCTGGAGTCCATTCGACAAGGCAGGAAGAAAAGTTTCAAGGATATCGAACTTGTAAAAGAGTCTCAGGAAATTGAGATCAAGGCGCGTAATAAGAAAGACGAAGTTGTGCCTGTACCCGTTCTGGATGCCGTGATCGCCACACCAAAGATTGTTCTGCTTGGAGATCCTGGCGCAGGAAAGAGCACCTTTGCCCGTAAATTATTAGGATTGCAGGCTGCCTCTCAAATGGGTCTGATCCAAAGGATCAATGGAATTTCGACTGACCTCCTGCCCGTGTTGGTGGTCTTGCGAGAACTGGTACCTTATTTATCTGAACTGGAGATCGAGCAGTTTCCTGTGGATAAGCAGAAAGAGAACCTGCTGAACGTATTCCATGCCTATCTCAAAGATGAACTGAAACGAAACAATGCCGAAGATTTCATTCGGCTGATGTATTCTGCGATGGAAAGTGGCAAGGTGTTGATGGTACTGGATGGGTTGGATGAAGTACCGCAGGCGCTGCGGGTGTTGGTTCGGAAGGTGGTATCTGCTTTGTTATCGGAATACCATCTCGAGCGTTTGTTGATCACATCCCGCATTCGATCTTATATTGGTGAAGCGGTCTTTGAGCATATCCCAACATTTACCCTGCGGGAATTCGATCATGACAAGATCAGGAACTTTATTCGCGGCTGGTATCGGATTCAAGTGGAAATGGGACGTGTTCTTGAGAAGGATCGACAGGATCGTATCGATGATCTGTTCACTGCCGCTGTTTCTGCCGATCTTCGTGAGATCTCCAGTAACCCCATGATGCTGACCAGCATGGCGATCATCCATCAGAAGGAAATCGGTCTGCCGCGTGAGCGTGTACGCCTGTACAAATTGGTCGTGGAGGTGCTCATTACCCGCTGGCAGAAATACAAGTTGGGTGAAGGGAAACTCTCTCCCTCAAAGGCTCTGGTTGATTTTCTCAAGGATGAGAATCGATTGCTTGGCGCTTTGGAGCATCTTGCTTATAGAGCGCATGAGGTGGGGAGTGAAAATAAGAAGACGGCTGACCTATCGCGTAAGGATGCATTGGATATCCTTGAAGCCCGGGAGTATCTTGGCGACCCAGGACTGGCTGGAGAGTTCCTTGATTACGTAGACCAACGTTCCGGTCTGTTGAGAGGCAATGGCGGCGAATTGAACAAGCCCACCAGTTATGGTTTTCCTCATCGGACGTTTCAGGAATATCTTGCCGGGTGTTATATGGTGCGGGAACGAAACCCTGCCCGTGAATATTATCGACGGGCGGCTGAAGGGGATACATGGGTGTTGGCGGCTCAATTAGGCGCTGAAGAATTGTATTTCAATCGCCGTGGTTCGAATGTGATGCTCGATCTGGCGTATCAACTCTTCCCTTCGGGTACGCTCAAGAATGAGCAGGATGCCCGGACATTATTGTGGTCCGGGATGGTGGCACGCATTGCTGGAAGTTCGGAGATCCTGGCGGATGTGAAAAGCCCGGATGGTGGTGAAAAGTATCTCTCTCAACTAAAGCCAGGTTTGGTTTCATTATTCGATAGCTCACTCCCTGCCATTGAAAGAACAGAAGCGGGTCGCATACTTGCGAAGCTGGGTGATCCACGCCAGGAAGTATTGGATGTGAACGCCATGCCTTTCTGCTTCGTGCCCAAGGGGAAGTTCATCATGGGGGAGGATAAGGAAAAGAAGAAAGTTGACCTGCCTGATTATTGGATCGGGAAATATCCCGTGACGAACGCGCAGTACAAGCAGTTCGTGGATGCAGGTGGGTACGCACAGGAGAACCTATGGGCGGAAGCTATCAAGGAAGGTTATTGGAAGGAGGGCGCCTTCAAGGGAGTACTTGATGATGAACCCCGTGATCGCCCTGAGGATTATGGTGAACCTTATACGTTGGACAATCATCCTGTTGTCGGTATCTCCTGGTATGAAGCTTTGGCATTTGCCAGATGGCTGGATGCTTTCCTCAAAGGGCGTTCAAATGAGATGCTAACAGAAGCAAAGACTGAGGAAGACAAAGTATTATGGAAAGGACTTTCTGCCAATAGCCTGCATGTGACTTTGCCAACCGAGGAAGAATGGGAGAAAGCGGCACGGGGCGTGGATGGTCGCAACTATCCGTGGGGCGAAGAAGTGGATCCCAATCGAGCGAATTACATTGAAACGGGGATCGGCACTACAAATGCAGTAGGTTGCTTTCCGGATGGCAGGAGTGTATATGGATTAGAAGAGATGAGTGGTAATGTTTGGGAATGGACGAAGATACTTGAGAAATCAATTGTAATGCTCCGCGGCGGCTCCTTCAACCTTACATCGAGGGGCGTGCGCTGTGCGAGACGTTACTGGTACGACCCGCTCGACGGGAACTACCGTCTCGGGTTTCGAGTGGTAGTCTCCCCAAATGCTTCTCTCTAACTCTGGGCTCTGGGTACTCTGTACTCTGGGGCTCTGACAATCTGATCTCTGTAGGGGGGTGTGGGGGGACGTAGTCCCCCCACATGGGTCGAAAGAAATTGGCGGATGCAAAGCTATATATGATCCACTGGGCTTGCCCGTTGATGCGCTTCTCGAATGTCCTGATCGGTTTGCTTTAAATATCTCCGAAGGATCTGCAGGTCAGCGTGTCCCATCAGTTCTTGCAGTGAATACACATCCATACCGGTTCTCAAACAGGTGAGCGCAAACCATCTTCTAAAAGCATGTAATTGAGGGGCTTTGACCTTTGCGAGACTTGACCTTCGCTTTATGATCATCCTCAACCCCCAGTAGGTAGGGCGTTCCCCCTCATTCGTGATCCATAGGGCATTCGTTCCGTCACGTCTGAGTTTCAAATAGGTTCTCAATGCCTTTCGGCTCTTGGAACCCAAATAAACTCGACGATCCTTCTTGCCTTTGCCTTGTTTGATGGTCACTTCGCCTGTTATGAAATTTATGTCCTGTGTGGAAATCGAGATCAATTCGCTGGCTCTCACACCGGTATCGAGCAGGAACAACAGCAAAGCTTTATCCCGCCTGCCTGTAAGATTGTCCTTGCAAGAGTCGATCATCTTGTGGATGTCATCCATTTCAACTGGCTCCAATAACTCCACGTTTACACGGGGTGCCTTTACCTTGTTGATCGGATTCTTCCAATTGTCAGGTTCCACTTCATTTTCCCACCACCTCAGGAAGGTCTTGATGGTTCGATATACCGCATGAATCCCACCTGCGTTATGACCTTTGTGTTCCAGATCTAAAAGAAACTCCCTCAGGAGAGTGGGTGTAATCTGACTTATTTGTTTGACGGCTTGAGCTTCACAGTAGTCGGTAAAGTACTTGAGCTTCTTTCGGTAAAAGTCCAGTGTACCCTTGCTCATGTTCTGGGCTTTTCTATCGATCAAGAAAGCCTCAACCCAGATCATAAGGTAATCATCCTGTTGGGATACCGAAATAATCCCTTGTTCTACGACGGTTTCTTGCATGGTTTGTCTCCGATGGAGACCACCACATTTAGATTGATGGAGCGTAGGACGGCGGAATGTCCCATATTTGCCCCGCTTTGACCACGCCGAGGTAGCTCAGTGGCAGAGCAGGGGACTCATAAGCCCTTGGTCGGGAGTTCAAATCTCCCCCTCGGCACTAAAAACCCGCAGAATTGCGG